>MAAC01009698.1_pt1 | contig 386877 bp, 327 predicted proteins | sample 1115981 | NCBI WGS metagenome assembly MAAC01 (sample SAMN04961126, study PRJNA320927) | seawater metagenome | isolation source: sample BD02T64 sea water enriched with oil for 64 days | place: USA:Gulf of Mexico | collected 2013-07-27 | reverse complement strand
GTTCATTATTACCAGGTTTGAACGCCAAAAAGGGGCACGCTTTGGTTTAGCCTTAAGCATACTTTTTTGTAAGCTACTCTGAAGTTTTGAACTGATGGCAAGTTGCAGTATTTCTGATGCTGACTTCAAGATATTTTGAATAACCTCAGCCTTGTTCCGAAAAACCGGATTATTCTCTCCTGTATTTTGAAGGCTTTTAATAAATCCATCTGCGGAAATCCAATCTGCCAAAATGTCCTTTGAAAGAGCCGTCAGGTTTTTTGAGATACCCAGTGCATACTGGCATCGAGCCAGGCTCGATTTTTTGGAAATCAGAACTTCAGATCCCTCTCCAAACAATAGAAATTCCAAAGCTGGGAGCCCTTGAATTGCAACGCTCATCCCGTCAAAATTCAGTTTCTCAAAAGTCGAGTTTTTTTCAAGAAAATGCAGCTTCTTTTGGACTTGCTTCAATCCTCTAGAACGCGGATCGGGCCAAAAGAATATTTTCTCAAACCGATTTTGATCACGTACAGGACCAAATCTGATGACCTCTGCATGAGACCAAGATTGAACCAGCGCTTTAAAAGCATCCTGGGCGTTATTAAGTGCATTGCTATTTGATTGCTTGCAAAGATACTCAACGGATAGCACAACTCGGTTACTTGCGGTATGCAATTTCTCATATACCGGAATAGCAAATTCATGAGCGAAAAGATCAATAGATATCTCGAATTTCTTTTCCTGATCAGATTTTGCAATGCCAGTAAAACAGAATAGTACCGTTAGAATTGTAAAGACAAATCTGCAACGCCGTTTAAAATCCCAAGACATCAGAGAGACTCCAGAAAACGAATTAGTTCTGATCTTCTTTCAGGAGACATTTCAACAAATTCGTTTTTCGCACCTTCGGCCTCGCCTCCATGCCAAAGAATTGCTTCTGTGAGATTTCGGGCACGTCCATCGTGTAAAAAATAGGTATGACCATTAACTTTTTTGGTCAATCCAATTCCCCAAAGCGGGGCTGTGCGCCATTCACTACCTTCCGCACTGCCAACGGGGCGGTTATCTGAAAGCCCCGCACCCATATCATGAAGAAGCAGATCCGAGTATGGCCAGATCAATTGAAACCTGTGTTCAGGCTGTTCAGCTTGCCGGCTCGTTACATATTTGGGTGTATGGCAATTTGCACAGCCAGCGTTGTAAAACGCTTTTTTGCCAGTCAATACTCTAACGCTAGTAACATTGCGGCGAGCAGGGACAGCAAGGTGTTTTGAATAAAAAGCAACTAAATCCAGAACAGGGGAAGGCGCTTCAGTATTGCCTAATTTCTCCTGTACACCTGTTGGCATCCGAAGACAGTCTGGTTGTTTATCTGTGCAATCACCCCAATGGCGCGGCGCCAGTTCGCTGGAAATCCCCATATCTCCAGCGAAGGCCCCAGCAGTTTGTGCAAGAACGGATGGTGTGGATGCTTTCCACCCAAAACGTCCAAGCACTTGCTCGGAAAACCCAATTCTACCAATCCAGCTTGGCTTTCCCGAAATACCATCTTCGTCAGTGTCTTCTGGATCGGACGACGCCAGAATGTCCGCAGGATGAATAGCCTCCAACAATCCAAGACCAATCATTGGAGGGGCGACCCGCGGCGAAAGCAACACATCAGGATCCATGGGACCATAATTCAAATTGACAGCCCTGTAGGTTGGTTTTCTCAAAGAAACAACTTCGCCGCCGTTAAGTGCAACCGATTGTTCCTCATAAGAAATAGCCATTTTCCCTTCAGCGGGAACACCCTGAATTGCAAAATCCTGTAATTGCCCTCCATAAGTCGGCTCCGGAATAAGAGCCTTTTCACCGCTTGCTATGGATGCTTTTTCCGAAGCGTTGCGCGGCGGGATCGACAAGCGCAAAAACATGGAGACAGTTGTATCCGCTTCATTTTCCGGAGGATGACCTCTACCGTCTTTCAAATGGCAACGCTGACACGATCTTGCGTTGAAGACTGGACCCAGTCCGTCAGAAGCCGATGTCGAAGATGGAGATGACACCCAAAGCTTGCGAAATAGTCCGTTGCCAAGCTTGAATTTTAGCTCCCCTTCAAAATCCAGATTTTCTGATGAATGAGAGAAGGCGTTTCTGTTGATTTTAGCGGTGGAGGTCGCGGCCCCGCCAGACATGATTTCGAACTGCTCAGCTGTCACAAAATCTTTTGCAAAACTGGTAACATTGCGTACTCGTTCCAGATCAACCGCATTCAAATCATCACGCTGAACGGACCTGCCTTGTTCAGCATGTGCTGAAGCGGAAGCAAGGCCCCATACCATAAAACCTACTGCACTAACTCTTGCCCATTTTCGGATCATCAGCTTAACCACACATTTTGTAAAACTAACAAGCCGGGACCAACAAATTCTTTACGCTCCGGCTTGTTTTAAGTTTCTTTTATTGAAAGACCGATTTTGGTTTATCCAAACTGTCAGAACCTTCAATTTCAAGCTTGCTGTATCCAAGTGCGGTAACCGCTCGTTCAATGGAACGGGTCTGATTAATCAAGCCATCAATGGCGGCCTGAACAACAGCGTTACCAACCGTATTACCTTCACCGATCATTTGATCATAGGCTTCAATGCTTTCAGCCCGTGCTTTCATGATGGCCATGGATGTAACCGTCGCATTGAGTTTTCCGGATAACTCCGCATCAATGCCGTTATTCTTAGTTGCAACCAGATCAGAAACAGATGGTCCACTCACAGTTGAACCGTCAAGACGGCGATAATGGCCTGTATAAACGTTCCGAATGCCAATTTGGTCGAAGTAATGGGAATTGTGGGTATTATCAGAAAAACAATCATGTTCTTCTTCTGGATCCTTCAAGAGTAGACCAAGCTTCATACGCTCTCCTGCAAGCTCGCCGTATGATAAAGAGCCCATTCCAGTCAAAATGGTTACAACACCCTTTTTAGGATCTTTCGTTACTGCGGCACGTGCGTCACCGCCCTTACGCCACATTGCAAGCATCTCTTCAAGATCGGAGATCAATAGATCTGTTGCAGAAACCAGATATTCCGCTCGTCTATCACAGTTACCACCCGTGCAATTTTTGGTATCATAGTCAGTGTAAGGCCGATTGCCTGCCCCGGCGTTCGTTCCGTTCAAATCCTGCCCCCAAAGCAAAAATTCGATGGCATGATACCCCGTTGCAACGTTTGCCTCGACTTCCTCCGCCTCGTGTAATGTCTCTGATAATAATTTTGGCGTAATGGAAGAAGCATCCACTTTTTTACCGCTTACCGTGAGCATTTTGTTTGCAATGACATTTACTGTGTAAAGTACGTTTTCATCAGATTGCTTACCGTAAGACCCATCAACATAATCGATTAGACCCTCATCTAACGGCCAAGCGTTTACTTTGCCTTCCCAATCGTCAACGAGAGCGTTTCCAAAACGATACACTTCACTTTGCTGATATGGTGCGCGCGCGGCAATCCATGCAGCCCGTGCCGCCCCTAATGTGGCGTCTGACGGATTTTTAACTAACGCATCGATGCTGGCTTTAAGTGTTTTAGCCGAGAGAAGCGAGTCTTCAAAAATTGCCTCTGCAATGTTTGCATATGTCACTGTGACGCTGTTTTCTGTAACTGCAGCTTTTGCATCCGCATTCGCAGAAAATGGAATTGCTGCACAAAGAATAGCGCTACAGGTTACAGCAATAACCTTCTTGGTCGTTTTCATTTAAGATGATCTCCAAATTTTTATTTTTGCGGCCATCACTGGTCCGCTGAAACTCAGCCTTTAGAGATTAATATTAATAATCATTCTCAATTGCAACAAATAAAATTCTTCTGGGATGACATTTCTGTAAATGCCATGCTAGCATTAGCTAATAAATAAAAACCACATCCGGAAAACGGGGACATACCATGACTGCAATCGCCTTTGATCTACCAGAAGACGTTGAACAAATCCGTGAAGGTATCCGCGCCTTTGCGAGAACAGAAGTAATACCGCGCCATGAAAACAATAAGGAACTTTTTGAAAATTCACGTCTGAAATATGATGAAGACGGCAGACTTTCAGCACCTGTGCGACAACTGATCAAAGAAATCCGAATGGCATCGGCTGAGGCTGGTTATTACCACATGTGTGTTCCTGAACCTCTTGGTGGCGGCGGCCAAGGAATGCAGGCTTACTATGCGTGTTGGGAGGAATTGTTTCACACTTGCGGTCCGCACAATTGGATGATGCTTTATGCCCTTTCTCATTGGGCTTTTGGTCCAAGCAGATTGCTTGAAAAAGTAACCGACCGTGCGAGAGATGAGATATTGGCACCGCTGATGTCAGGTGAGAAATCCATGTGTTTTGCCCTGTCAGAACCCGGAGCAGGGTCTGATGCCACTATGATTAAGACCAAAGCTCGTCCTGACGGAGATGGATGGCTTGTTGACGGTCGAAAGATCTGGATTTCTAACGGTCCAATTGCAGATTATTGCATATTGTTTGCTATAACTGATCCTGAAAGAGCCGCCGCAAAAAAGGGAGGCATTTCAGCTTTCTTGGTTCCTACTGACGCGCCTGGCTTCGAAATGCAGCGTGTCGTCAAATTATTTGGACATATTGGCGGCGATGAAGCTGAACTTCGTTTCGAAGACCTAAGAGTTGAACCATGGCAGTTAGTTGGTGAATTACATAACGGTTTTTCTGCAGCCCTTTACGGTGTTTCCCTAGGCCGTATTTATAATTCTGCGCGATCTGTCGGACTGGGCCGTTGGTCAGTGGAACTTGCCCTTGATTATGCGAAAACAAGGGAAGCATTTGGAAAACCTATTGCAGAATATCAAGGTGTTTCCTTCCCATTGGCGGAGGCCGCAACAGAGCTTCATGCTGCGCATTTAATGGGCCTCAACTCGACAAAACTCTTGGATCAAGGACATGCTGCCGTGAAAGAGCTGTCGATGACCAAAGTATATTCTGTGCAGGTGGGACTGCGCGCCATTGATAGAGCTATCCAAGTACATGGCGCAATGGGGCTTACAAATGAACTCGGTTTAGCAGAAGCTTGGCAATATCTGCGCATCATCAATATTGCGGATGGCTCTAATGAAATCCTCAACAAAACAATCGCGCAGAAACTTCTACAGGGCGATGTATCGCTATAAACAAATAATGTGAACCAATAGTCAGTGCTTGAAGCTAAACTACAGGCACTGAATTTTGGCAGTCATTGCAGCTCCGGAAAATTTTCTGCTAAAAATTCCAGAACAATAAGAGCGGCTCCATGCTCATACAAATCATTATGTCCCGCTGTTTCTATCTGATGCAATTCTTTGGGCATGACAGCATTTGAATATAATCGCTTGCCAAACTTAATGGGAATTACTCGATCTTTCATTCCATGGATAAAGAGTTTGGGAAGTGCGATTTTTCCGATTTTTTGAAAAGAATTATACTGATCTTTTAGCAGCAGACTTACTGGAAAAATTGGATAATGATGAAAAGCGACATCAGCCATAGAACTGTAAGGCGCCTCCACTATTAAAGATTTTCCATATCCTTCCAGCGCCATCTGAACTGCAATTCCTGATCCTAACGACTCGCCATAAAGCACTATTTTTTCCGGATCAATTCCTGCGCTGGTCAGTGTCGCCAAAGCAGTTCGCCCGTCTTCATACAAACCTTGTTCAGACGGAGATCCTTCATTTGAACCATAACCTCTATAACCGACAAGTAGAACACCGTAACCGGCTTCCAGATAAACTCTAGCCTTGAATGCCCGATATCCTAGGTGACCTGCGTTTCCATGGAACAAGACAATTACCGGATACTCTGGCTTGGAGGACGCTCCGTACCAATGGGACAATCCTTTTTGTGTAATATCCGTAAGGATTTGCATTTGAGGAACACCATATCGCGCTGGCGCTTCAAGGTTCGTATCCGGATGGTACAGGAAAGAACGCTGACCAAAATACATTGCGGTCATCAAACTAAAATACAGAAATATAAGCGCAACTATGATACCCAGTAAATTCAAAACCTTTTCCTTTCGAATTTGAGTTCAGGACATCCTAAGACGCCTTTATTGGAAAGGAGGAAACGTCAAATTCAACAGCAGATCTAACTTTTCCGTCCAACGTACCTAACCCAAGTAATCCGCTTTGAGTATCAATAGAGCTTGCAACCGACGCTGCGTTTACCGATGCTAACTGCATAGCTTCATTTAAGGATTTACCGGAAGCTAAAGCGTATGAAATTGTCGAATTATAGGCATCCCCTGCCCCAATCGTTGTTTTCACTTCGCATGCAGACGCAGGACAGAAATGCACCGAATTTTCCGAGCACAAATAAGCACCTTCTGCACCGTTAGTAATCACAAGATAGCGACAGCCAATTTTGTTCACCCTTGCAGCTAATCCACCTAAGGACACTTTTGCTTCATTTTCGCCCAATCCGTTTTTCAACAAGGACGGCGTATCCGCAGTTGTTTTGTTTTCCATTTGAAACGCCGGCACATATCCTTCAGCCAATGCGGCGGCTTCCAGTTCGTTTACGGCAATCAAATCGACCGATTTCAAGGCTTCCAGCACCTGTTCTTTTCGCAATCGAATTTGTCTGATGCCAAGATTACAGGCGACAAACGCCCCTGCTTTCTTGGCTTGTTCTACGGCATATGGAAATATGTCTGCAGATTGAGAACTTAAAGGGGAAACGTACACCAAATCTACGCCTTCAAACATTTCCGGGCGCAGATCTTCTTCACGCAACTTTGTGTTTGCGCCTCTATGTACGAAAACACCTGAATTTCTACTGTGGGAGGATACGATCACAGATTTACCCGTTTGCTCTGTCGGGTGCTTTGTCACAAAATCTGCATTGACCTCTTCCTCAGCCAGACGCCTCAGAATACGTTCTGCATCTATATCGTCGCCAAGTTTCAATACACAACTAACTTCTGCGCCCATTCGCTTCATGGCAACAGAGGCATTAGTCGCACCGCCGCCTATTTGTGTATCAATACGGCGAGCCTCTACTTTCTTTCCCTGTTCCATCATCAGGTACGAGTTTGTCGCATTACTCATTGTGATACATTCAATATTTTCTGGATCAATCGTAGTTATGACATCAATTGTTGCCCCGCCAATTACCAGTACCTTCATAACTATCCGATCCATTCTAACTATTGTTTAAGAACTTTTGATTACTATTGTTCTGTAGATTAGCATAATATTTCTTTTATGCGCCTCTCGAACACTAAACCTTTACATTGCGTATAACAGGTATTAGAACACACCCAACTTGCTTCAAGCTACTGTATATGAGTGTCAGTTGCGCCTCCTGAAGATTTGAAAACTGTATTCAGGGGCAAGAAACCTGCGTTCCGAAAGAAATATTATGTCCCAAATTGATGGTGTTACGCCCTCTCTCGCAGCCGCGTTGGAAAAACGTGGCTATTCCGTGTTAACTCCTGTTCAAACAGCTATGCTGGCGCCAGAACTTACAAACGCTGATGCTTTAGTATCTGCGCAAACGGGTTCAGGTAAAACTGTGGCCTTCGGTTTGGCAATGGCACCGACCCTGCTTGGAGATAAAGACCGTTTCACGGCCGCAGATATTCCGGTCGCGCTGATCATTGCGCCAACCAGAGAATTAGCATTGCAAGTTAAAGGCGAGCTTGAGTGGCTGTATGAAATGACAGGCGCGACTGTCGCATCATGTGTCGGTGGCATGGATATACGAGCCGAGCGCCGTATACTGGACCGCGGTGCGCATATTGTCGTTGGAACACCAGGACGTCTCCGTGACCATATTGAACGCGGTTCTTTTGATACTAGCAAACTTAAATGTGCGGTACTGGATGAAGCCGATGAAATGCTCGACATGGGCTTTCGCGACGATCTCGAATATATCTTGGACACTTCCCCAAAAGAGCGCAGAACACTTCTTTTCTCTGCCACAGTATCTCGCCCAATTGCAGGGCTCGCAAAGCGCTATCAGCGCGATGCCGTCCGGGTAAGCACTACGTCGGAAAACAAACAACATTCTGACATTGAATATCGCGCACTGACTGTTGCGCCGAACGATCGACAAAATGCTATTATCAACGTTCTTCGGTATTTTGATGCGAAAAACGCTATTGTTTTTTGTAACACCCGCGCTGTTGTAAACCAACTAACCAGTCGCCTTAACAATCGCGGCTTCTCTGTTGTGGCATTGTCTGGCGAGTTAAGTCAGACCGAGCGAAGTCATGCTTTGCAATCCATGCGGGATGGCCGTGCACGCGTTTGTGTTGCAACTGATGTTGCCGCACGCGGGATTGACCTTCCGAACCTCGATCTGGTGATCCATGCGGATCTCCCTCGTGGTTCTGAACCGCTTCTACACAGAAGTGGGCGCACAGGACGAGCGGGCCGCAAGGGCGTAAGTGTACTGGTCGTGCCTCATAACTTCCGCAAACGCACAGAACGCCTCTTAAGCGGTGCTAAAGTAAAAGCGACTTGGGAAAAACCACCGTCACTAGAAGATATCACTGCACGCGATCACGAACGTTTCATGTCAGATCCTACGCTTAGTGAGCCGATCACAGACGACGAGAGAGCCTTCGTCACGGAACTTCTGGAAAAGCACAGCGCCGAACAAGTTGCAGCAGCTTTGGTCCGGATCCATAACACAGCAAAACCTGCCGCCGAAGAATTGCTGGATACAGGTCCAGAAGTCCGTCCACAAAGAGATCGTGCGGACTTTAAAAACGGCGTTTGGTTCTCCCTTTCTGTTGGCCGTAAACATACAGCAGAACCTCGTTGGCTCCTGCCAATGCTATGTCGGGCTGGTCATATTACTAAAAACGAAATTGGCTCAATCAAAATCCAGGAAGAACAGACGTTCGTGGAACTTGAGCCCGGTTGTGTTGATCAATTTTTGGAAGCCCTTGGACCAAGCCGTAAAATGGAAAAAACAGTTGAGGTCCAGCGCCTTGACGGTATTCCAAAAATAGTATCTGAAGGTGGTGACAGACGGCCACGCGGCGGAGATCGTGGCGACCGTCCTCGCGGCGGAGATCGTGGCGACCGTCCTCGCGGCGGCGACCGTGGTGACCGTCCTCGTGGCGGTGATCGCGACAGCAGGCACCGCGGTGAGCGCGATGGTGAACGTCGTGGTTCTGGTCCGCGTAACAGAGATTTTGACCGCAAGGCAAGACAAACCGAAGAAGATACGTCACCGCGGGATCGCGCTGAGAAACGTGATGATCGCTCGTTTGATGACAAACCTAAAAAACGGTTTGAAAAACGTGATGATCGCTCCTCTGATGACAGACCTAAGAAACGGTTTGAAAAACGTGATGATCGCTCGTCTGACGACAAACCTAAGAAACGGTTTGAAAAACGTGATGATCGTGCGTCTGACGACAAGCCTAAGAAACGGTTTGAAAAACGTGATGATCGTGCGTCTGACGACAAACCTAAGAAACGCTTTGAGAAACGTGATGATCGTGCGTCTGACGACAAACCTAAGAAACGGTTTGAAAAACGTGAAGACCGCGCATCAGAAGTTTACAATAAGCGTTTTGGTGAACCTGAAAATCCGAGTGAGCGTTTTAAGAAAAAGTCAAAAGACACTCATGCCCCGGTTGCAGACAAGCCTTTTGGTAAGTTCAATGTAAAGCCGAAGGATAAGAAGACTAAAGAACGGAAATCTTTATCCCTGAAATCTGGAGGTTCGGATAAACCCGGCTTCCAGACACTAAAGCGGAAAAAACCAAAATCTGCGGAATAACACCGTAAGAGTTACACCCAATAAAAGCTGCGTATCCTTTGGATCGCAGCTTTTATTTTGTCTTAACGGCAAGGGCATTTTTCCCGGTAGAAAAATTCAGTGGAAGTTTCGGCCCTTTGGCATAACGGATGTGGTGCGGGGGTGCTTCCACAGATTGGGTTTCCCTAAAGACGGCTTCGTTATTGTTGGGATTGAGGTCCCTTCTTCCATTTCATTTACCAATAAATCGCTTAAATCCTCCAGATGGTGGGCGATGACATGAATGACGTCTTGTTCTTTTTGCAATTCCCCCTCGATACAGATAACCCGGGCGGAGAGAACAGTACGGCGGTATATTTCGAATTTTTTGGGCCAAACTATAATATTTGCCGTCCCGGTTTCATCTTCCAAGGTCATGAAAATAACACCGGCGGCCGTGCCCGGACGCTGACGAGCGAGAACAAGCCCTGCAACTTTGATACGGCTCCCTGACTTCTGACTTTTAAGATCAGCAGATCCAAGCACAGCCGACATACTCAAAGACGGGCGTAAGAACGAGATGGGGTGTGCTTTTAAAGAAAGTCGAAGACTATGATAATCTTCAACCACATGTTGCCCAAGCGGCATGGAGGGAAGTTCCATTTCTGCTTCCTTTTGAAGCAGTTCATCCTCCGCGGCTGCTTTAGAAAAGAGGGGAAGTTCCTCCACCGCTCCGCGTTTACCGCCATGCCCCGCAAGCCCTTGCACAGCCCATAGAGCAGCCCGTCGATCTAGTCCGATAGATCGAAAAGCATCTGCGTTTGCAAGCTCTTCCAGTGTTTTCATATCAATACCGGAGCGAAAATAAAGATCGCGGACACTGTCATAGCCATCTCCCCTCCGTTCAATCAACTGCAAGGCATTCGCCTTTTTTACCCCGCGTACTTGCCGAAATCCTATTCGCAACGCCGTAGACCTGCGTTGCACGTCGATCGGTTCCAACAAATAATCCCAGTTGCTTTTATTAATATCGACAGGCAGAACATCCCCCCCATGTTCCCTGAAATCCCGAACGAGGCTGGCAGCTGAATAAAAACCCATGGGCTGTGAGTTCAAAATTGCAGCCACAAAGACATCCGGATAATGATATTTTAGCCATGCCGACGCATATGCCAGCAACGCAAAACTTGCGGAATGACTTTCAGGGAACCCATAATCACTAAACCCTTCGATCTGACGAAAGCACTTTTCTGAAAAATCAGCTGTGTAACCCCGCTCCCTCATTCCGCTCAGAAACCTTTCCTTGAAATTGCCGATATCTCCGGTGCGTTTAAAGGTTGCCATGGCGCGCCGCAAACCATCTGCTTCACCTGCTGTAAAACCCGCTCCCACCATGGCAATTTGCATTGCTTGCTCCTGAAACAGGGGCACCCCTTTTGTTTTTTCCAGAACTGATCGGAGTTCCTCCGATGGATATTCGACAGTCTCCAAACCTTGCCGCCGCCGCAAATAGGGGTGCACCATATCCCCTTGAATTGGTCCTGGGCGAACGATGGCAATCTGGATCACCAAATCATAAAAATTTGCGGGCCTAAGCCGCGGCAGCATCGACATTTGCGCCCGGCTTTCGATTTGGAAAACACCAACCGTATCCGCCTTCTGGATCATTTCATAGGTTGCCGGATCATCCCGGGGAACAGCCGCCAGTGACATTGGCACGCCGTAATGTTCCTCCAACAAATCAAACGCCTTGCGGATACAGGTGAGCATTCCAAGTGACAAAACGTCGATTTTTAGAATGCCAAGTGTGTCCAGATCATCCTTGTCCCATTCGACGATGGTTCTGTTGTCCATGGCCGCATTGGAGATCGGAGAAAGCTCTATCAAAGGATCGCGTGTAATAACAAATCCACCCACATGCTGCGATAGATGTCTTGGAAAGCCGATCAGATCACGACTAAGACGCAGAACTTGCCGGATTGTCATATCAGCGGGACCAATTCCAATTCGGGCCGCCTCTTCCCAATCCAGCCCCGTTGAACTATGCCCCCAAACATTACTGGCAAGGGCGCTCACCACATCTTCGGATAACCCCATGGCCTTGCCAACCTCGCGAAGGGAGCTACGGGTTCTATATGTTACAACCGTTGCCGCAAGCCCTGCCCGGTGGCGTCCGTATTTAGCATAGATGTACTGAATGACCTCTTCACGGCGCTCATGCTCAAAATCTACATCGATATCAGGTGGCTCATCCCGTTCCGCAGATACAAAACGCTCGAACAGAAGATTAATTTCCGATGGATTTACAGACGTAACTCCTAGGCAGTAACACACCGCAGAATTGGCAGCAGATCCCCGACCCTGACAAAGGATAGGCGGATCTAAAGAGCGGGCAAAACGCACGATGTCATAGACGGTGAGGAAATAAGGTGCGTAGTTCAACTCTCCAATCAATTTCAATTCATGCGCCAAAATCTTCCGGACCTTCTCCGGCACACCGTCTGGATACCGGTCCGCCGCTCCGATCCACGTCAGTCGGTCTAATTCGATTTGCGGGGTTGCACTCTTCCCGCTTGGCTCATCCGGATATTGATAGGCCAGTTCATCCAAAGAAAAATGGCACTGTTCCGCTATCTGCTGGCTACGCTGAACGGCTCCTTTGAACCCCGGGAACAATCGGGTCATTTCGGTGGGGGACTTCAAATGTCGCTCTGCATTGGCAAGTAACTTGAAACCCGCGTCCTGAAGCGTCGTATGAGTACGAATACAGGTCAAAACATCCTGTAATGGGCGGCGATTGGGAATGTGATAAAGCGCGTCATTTGTAACAACTGGCAGAAGATCAAGACGTTGGGCAAGGACAGAAAGCCTATCAAGACGCGGTAGATCATCTCCCCCCAGATATGCAGACAAAGATAGATAACATGTCTTTTGAAAGGCCTCCGCAAAACGGGACAATTGTTTCTCAAATTCAGTCGAGATATCATAGGGGGGCATTGCGATAAAAATCTGCCCCTCTCCAAATTTTTCAACGTCTTCGACCGTCAGATGACAGTCCCCTTTCTTTGCTCGTAGATTGCCACATGACAAAAGCTGGGTAAGCCGGCTGTAGGCGGCCTTATCCGTTGGAAAACAAAGACATTCAAAGCCGTTCACCAAAACAAGACGAACGCCAACTACTAATTTGATGCGCACGTCTTTTGCAGCTTTATGGGCGCGAACAACCCCCGCAAGCGTATTCCTGTCGGCAATCCCAATAGCTCCGTACCCCAACGCTGCTGCGACGAGAACCATCTCATCCGGATGGGAGGCACCACGTAAGAAACTGAAATTACTGGTGACGGCAAGTTCGGCATAAACAGGCGTTTTTTGCAAAATTTTGCGCGTCATGGGAAGATACCGTGCAAATACCAGCGAGGCTGATCTTGCTCTCGATCATAAAGGCCGTCCCGAAAAAGCCAGAAGCGATATCCAGCATTATCTTCAATACGGTAATAATCCCGCGTTTGTCCCAAACCGTCATCAGAAGCCCCGCGCCACCACTCCGGCGATAAACGTTCGGGCCCATCTGACCGTGTAACCTGATGGAGTTGCCGCCGCCATTTAAAACGAAGCGGGGGTCCATCCGGAACTTCCGCTAAAACCGTGACAGGTTCGGGCGGCGTAAACAGCAGGAAAGGACGCGATCGTTCTTTGGAACATTTTCCCTGCCACGGCGCCCCCTTCACTTTACTCGCGCCAGCCATTATTTTTCGAAATGCACGCTCCGGTATATAACTTTCCTCAGGGACAAAACGGGTTACCCTGTCAAAACCAAAGCGATTACCAAACCGATCCAAAAGCCGATTTAGATCTTGCGGGCTCCCCATTTCTTTCTCAGATCCGATCCAGCCTTGCTGAACATCTTCGGTGTTCTCTACATCGAAAGCAGACATCGTCATAAGTTCAAACCCAAAGCCCATGTCCAAATCATCCCGCAAGCGAGAAAGGCTTTCCTGAAATAGCAATGTAATATGACCAGCTTCATCACATAAACGGCTTGTTCCCACGATTAATCTTTCAACGTGCCCATCGATACGAAACAACCGTACCTCCAGCTGCCGAGCACCTTTACGTGCTTGTTTTAGGTGTTCCATCATACGTTCAGCAAGGATACCCAACGTGGCCTCAACGGCCTCCAATTGGACAACAGGTTCAATGAACGGGTAGCCTAAGTGATAATCTGGCGGCGGAACCAAGGGCCCAAATATTTCAGGCACCCTGCCCGTAGCCTGATGAAGACGATTAAGCAACTCTCGCCCAAACCGACTGGTTAGCGGCGCTTCAGGAGCTTTTAAAAGCGCGCCAATATGCCTTAAACCCAGTTTCTGCAAACGTTGGACAATATTTACATCCAGACGTAACGCCATCAAAGGAAGTCTCGACAGAAATTCGCAAACCTGTCCCTCTTCAACCACTGTAAGCGTGGCCTTGCCAAACCTCGCTCCGGCCCACGCCCCCCCGATTGTATCTGCAATTGCCAGTCGGGCCGTTAGATGAAAGCCCTGCATCTTTGCAGAAATCTGTTCAAGCATCGGCTGTTCCCCGCCGAACAGATGCGCACACCCGCTAATATCAAGGGCAAAACCATCGGGAAAATGAGGGGTAACCATTGGGCTATATTGCAAACACCAGAGGGTCAATTTTTCCAACGCTTCATCATCCGCAGCAGACGCAGCCTGATCTGTCTCCAGTGCCGGACATAAAGCCTTCGCATCTGTCAACGAAGATCCAATCCCGACACCAGCCTCTTCCGCCGCCCGATTTACCGACGTAATCTTCAAGCCACCGGCCCCGCTTACAACCAACGCAAAAGGCACAAAATACTTCTGTTCAGTGGCCTCTGCGGGAGTATTTCCGATCTGCGTCGGCCGCGGGCCATTCTCGCGTAAACGGCTGGGAGCCTGGTTCTTTTGCATGTAACGTTCGATCGACCAGCGGGGCAACCAAACTGAAAGAAAGCGCCTCATGATCCCACTCCAATTGCCAGTTTTTAGGATGCCCTGCCAAGATCCCCTGCTTACAGCGTGTTAAAGACACCTGCCAGCGTGGTGCACTCATGGCTGGTATCTTCGTATTTGTGTGATGGATTGGTGCACTTGGTCGGGAAGAAATAGACCAGCGGGTCAATGCCGCAGTTGATCCGGCACTTGTCGTTCTCTGCCCTGCCATATGGTGACGTAAAAGCAGTAATGTGCCGCCGTGCCGAGCTGCTCGCATAGACAGGCGACGACTGACTGTAAAATCATAGAGTTTCTCTGGCGCGGAATAAGCCCCGATAATCAAAGGACATGCAGCAGACGACAACGCCTCTTCCAGAGCCCAAAGCATTTCTTTTTCTCGTTGAACGGAGACTTGCAAGATGTTTTCAGGGGCAAGCCCAAGAGACGCAAGGCCTTGCGGATATGGTGATGTTGGAAAATCCGAATATTCATCAAGACTACACCAAAGAACAGGGGCTGCTTTATCCGATTGCATATTTAACAACAAGCAAATCATGAAACCAAGAGCCGCAGGGTAATCCGCATAGGTGCCGGGGACAAATTCATGAATAGCCCCCGGCTTCAATTGAAGTGCATCACGAGCTAGATCCGATGTAGATACAGAACGGTTCACACATGCGCGTTCTGAACGCACATGTGTTTCCAGTGCTTCAATTTGCTCCTTCAGTTGGCTGATGATTTTTCGCTTATGAGCTGGCATCCTGCTTAGAATCCTGTTCACGAGGTTTAAGAGAACAGAACAGTATATAGAACAAAACAGGAACATTCAAGGTATCATGTATCAAAATACCCAGCAAACCAGCTTAGCAAAATCTTATCTATGGCCACATATTGATCGAATTTTACAAAGCTCATCCCTGCCCTACATTATAATACTGCAGATGCCCACTACCATTAAACAAGATGAGGAGTAGAAAGGATATTGCCATGTATCTTTGTCTTCGAAATTCTCTATTACTGACCGGGTTAGTTTTTTGCACCTTGTTTACTCGGCAAAATGCTCAGGCAAAAGATATTATAATCTGTTATGAAAGCACCTCTTTCCTCCCGTATTTTGAAGTAAAACAAATAAATTCGGAAAAGACAATTTCTGGTGTAGTGGGCCAGATATTGAACCAAGCTATTATAGATTCTGGCGCAACCCCCAAGTATGTTGGGTATCCATGGAAAAGATGTTTAAAGCTATTGCAGCTAAATAAAGTTGATGGGACCTTCTCTTCCATTTATCGCAAAGATCGGGAAGTCATAGGAAGATTTCCTATGAAAGACGGAATAGAAGACAAGTCCCGGTGTTTGGCAAAAGTCTCCTACCACATATTTACATCAAAGAATAAACCTGTGCCTTGGAATGGGATTTTCAACGGAGAGTATAAACCTGATATTGGAGCTCCTCTTGGTTATGTCGTCGTCCAATCTTTATTGAGCAAACATAATATTAGAGCGACGACAGGTTATCAGCCTGCTGAAGGGTTCCGACTTGTCTCGATGGAGCGGTTGGATGGCTACATTATTGAAAAAGTCGGTGGTAAATTGCTTCTTCATCAAGAAAACCTTGAAGACAATGTTACCCCAATTGATCCTCCCTTTGAAAATCATTTTTGGCATTTTATGATTAGCCACAAGTTTTATAACGAGAACCCCGAAGTCTCTGAAGCGATCTGGGATGAAATAAAAAATCAAAGGTTAAAGAATTTTTCCAGCCTTATGAAAAAGTATCTGGCCAAGGCCAAAAATTAGAAAAAAATAATTTTCCGACCTAATCAATCCTTGTCTCAATACTAATCCGAAAAATTGAAAAACTTCATTTGATTATCCGCAAAAAACAATAGAGAGTTTCAGATAAAAGGAGGCTCTGTTTAAGGACGTCTCTGTTTAAGGGAGTTTTTAATGAAGGCTGCTATATGTCGGGAGTTTGGCGCTCCTCTTGTCATTGAAACCGTTAAGTTGGCAAAGCCAGCTGCGGGAGAAGTTCAAGTAAAACTGGCTGCCTGTGCCATATGTCATTCTGACATTACTTTCATGGATGGTGGCTGGGGTGGACAATTACCACAAGTATTTGGCCACGAAGCCGCAGGCACCATTATTGCTGTTGGTAGCGGCGTCAATCAGGCGAAGGTTGGTGATCGGGTACTCGTTACACTTATACGATCTTGTGGTCATTGCAGTACATGTGAGAGCGGCGAGCCTTATCTTTGTCCAACCCAATTTTCTTCGGATAATCAAGTCAGTCTTTCAGACGCCAGCGACAATATGATCGTAAAAGGCCTAAAAACAGGTGGCTTTGCTGAAGAGGTCGTTGTTGATCAGTCCCAAGTAGTCACCATACCAGACACGATCCCTATGGATGCCGCCAGCCTGCTTTCTTGCGGTGTGGTAACAGGCCTTGGCGCGGTGACAAATACCGCTAAAGTCCCGTTAGGAAGTTCAGTTGTGATCATTGGCTGCGGGGGCGTGGGATTAAACAGTATCCAAGGCGCGTTATTAGTCGGTGCAAATCCCATAATCGCAGTTGATCTTATCGACAAAAAGCTTGAAGCAGCCCTGGATTTTGGTGCAACACATTCCATAAATCCAAAAACTCAAGATACAACCGCCGAGGTTCTCAATATTACCAATGGTTCAGGTGCAGATTTTGTATTTGTTGCAGCCGGCAGCCCCAAGGCATTTGAACAAGGTTTAGAGTTGCTATCAGCCTCCGGAACTCTTGTCATCGTGGGCATGCCACCAACCGGCGATACGATTAATCTCGAAGTCGGAAATATCGCTGCTGCCGGACAACGTATTCTCGGAAGTAAAATGGGATCCACCCGCCTCCGTGTTGATATCCCCAAACTTGTTGCCTTGTATGAACAAGGTCGCCTGAAACTCGACGAGCTGATCACTGGCCGCTACCAATTGCATCAGATCAATGAGGCCATCGAAGAGGTTAAAGCAGACAAAGCCCTTCGAAATGTCATCATTTTTGATAATCCTTGAAAACTTAAACATCGATTTAGGAACACCCAATGAAATTGGTAGATCTGGAAACATTTGTAGTTGGCACACCTCCTCCTCATTGGGGGGGACAGTTTTGGGTTTTCCTAAAAATCACCACCGATAGCGGAATTAGCGGTATTGGCGAGGCATATGGTGTCCCGTTTCACCCCGACATAACTGCCCAAATGATCCGGGATGTATTCGAGAGACGTTTCCTTGGGGAAAGCCCATTTAATATCGAAAAACTTTGGCGGCGAACCTATTCCAGTGGGTTTACTCAAAAACCAGACGTCACCATGATGGGAGTATTAAGTGCGCTGGAAATGGCGTGCTGGGACATTGTGGGAAAAGAAACGAACCAACCCGTCTACAACCTACTCGGTGGACGTGTTCACGAAAAGCTTCGTACCTATACTTATCTCTACCCTGAAGAAGGGGACACATCCGACGTCTATTTGGATCCTGACTTAGCTGCGGAAAAAGCATTAGCTTGTGTTAAGCAAGGCTTCACCGCTGTCAAGTTTGATCCGGTTGGCCCCTATTCTGCATTTGATCCCCGCCAGCCGTCATTAGAACGTATGGATATCTCGGAAAAGATTGTGGCCCGCGTTCGGGAAGCCGTGGGTAGCAAAGCTGATATCCTCTTTGGCACGCATGGACAATTGACCACATCCGGTGCAATTCGCTTGGCGAGACGTCTCGAGAAATATGAGCCATTATGGTTTGAGGAACCGACACCACCCGATGTCGAAACCGAAATGGCAAAGCTTGCGCGGCAAACATCAATTCCCATTGCCACGGGAGAGCGTCTTTGTACAAAATATGAATTCGCAAGGGTCCTGCAGAACGGATCTGCGTCTATTCTGCAGATGGCACTTGGGAGAGTTGGCGGCCTGCTTGAAGGCAAGAAAATTGCATCAATGGCAGAAGTTTATTATGCCCAAATCGCACCGCATATGTATTGCGGACCTGTCTCCGCAATGGCAGATATACAACTAAGTACCTGCACGCCTAACTTCCTGATACAGGAAAGCATCAAAACCATGGGCGACTTTCATGCAGCAGTCCTAAAAGAGCCAATCCAATGGGAAGATGGCCACATCATACCGCCAACCAAACCCGGCCTAGGGATTGAACTAGATGAGGAAGTCTTGGCACTGCACCCATTTAACGGAAAACAGCTCCATCTGGAAATGTCAGATATCCCTGAAACGATGAGTTAAAGTTATTATTCTGTAGCTTGCCGTTCAGTTTAAGTATCGGGTCTAATCCAAAATTTTGTCAAAAATTTCAATAATTCGAACAGAATCTTTAGATTGTTTCAGTATACAGTGTTGACGCGTAATAAAATTTAGGTCAATAATGCTGACATTAAATATCTGTAAAGGTTTGCATTATGAATTGGAAAGACAAATTTTCGTTGGATGCCAAGGCGATAAAGGCTTCGGATATAAGAGAATTACTTAAGCTGCTCGATGATCCTTCAATTCTGTCCTTCGCCGGTGGCATACCAGATCCGGCCCTGTTCCCCATGAATAAGGTCGCCGAAATCCGTAAAAATCTAGAAAGCCATCCAGATCTCAATCGCCAATCCATGCAATATTCAAAAACTGAAGGATATAACCCGCTACGACAATGGGTTGCCGACAAATATTCAAGTGCTGAAACAGAAATTTCCCAAGAAAATGTTCTAATTACAAACGGCGCGCAGCAGTCTTTAACATTGCTTGCAACCGCTTTAATTGATGCGGCCACACCTATCGCAGTAGCAAACCCAACATATCTAGGGGCCCTGCAAATTTTTGGAACCCGCCGCCCGAACTACATAACCGTCGACACTGACGAAAACGGCATCATTATAAAAAGCTTAAAATCTGCTTTCCAAAAAGGAGTTAAACTTCTCTATACCATTCCTGATTTTCAAAACCCCGGCGGGATGATCATCCCCGAAGACCGCCGTAAGAAAATCATCGAACTGGCGCATGAGTTTGACGTTATCATACTGGAAGACACGGCATACCGTGAACTTTACTATGATGCCCCGCCGCCACCGTCATTGCTAACGTTGGAAGGTCAGTTTCTGGGTGAAGGTCAGTGGCATCAAGCTGGACTGGTTATTCAAATCGGCACAGCATCAAAAACGCTTATGCCTGCACTCCGGGTCGGTTGGACAATTGCGCCTCTGGACATCTTGGAAAAACTTGTAATGTTGAAGCAATCAAATGACCTGCATAGTTCTACTCTAAACCAAATTATCACACATGAATTATCATCAAGTGGTCTGGAAACCCACATAGATAAATTGCGCGACGTTTATGGCAGACGACGTGATACCATGGTTGATGCCCTTCGTAGTTATATGCCGAACTGCGCGACATTCTCTAGACCAGCAGGTGGAATGTTTGTCTGGATAACCCTAGCCGAGGATATGGACGCGAGCGAGTTGCTTCAAAAAGCACTCGCTACTGAAAAACTGGCATTCGTTCCGGGTGCTGCCTTCTTTGCCAATGGCGGCGGTGAAAACACATTTAGACTGTCTTTCTCCACCTGCGATGACAAAGACATCATTGATGGAGTAAGAAGGCTCTCTACCTTGATCCAGCGCGAGCATTTGCAGAAAGTGCATCCCAAACAATGGAGTTGATGAAATCAACGCAGCCATCGCTTCTACAATTGTTTTAAAAGTCATCTGCGTTTCAATTTGAACTTCATTTTGTTGTGATTATATAGTCCGGGCTTTTTATTGTTGAGCCACGTAAGTTCTTAATTTTTCATTCATCGCGTTAATGGCATCTTCTGGCAGCCAACTTCCATCAAACGCATTTTTTACAAGTTGGATAACATCTTCTTTACAAAGGCCCGCATCTTCTTGTGTAACGATTAGGTTTTCGGTCATGTATCCCGGAAAATAGGCAGGATCATCAGAGTTTACGGTAACCCGCATCCCCTTTTTCAACATTGCCTTAATCTCTGCAGTCTTCCTGCTTGGGGTTACATATCCGTTTGATATTGGGCAAACCGTTAGCGTCAAATTACGCTTGATAATCTCCGCGACCAACATGTCATCCTCGAGCGAATTTACCCCGTGATCAATCCGGTCGGTGTTAATATCGTTGAGAGTTTGCCAGATATTGCCAACGGAGTCCTTCTGATCAACATCACAGTGCATCGTGAGGCGATAGCCATGAGTTCTTGCTTTTGCAAAAACTTCCTTAAATTTAATCGGTGGATTTCCGGCTTCGTCTGAATCCAGTCCGACCCCAACGATCCAGTTTTTATAGGGGAGCGATTGCTCGAGGACTTCCACCGCAGATGCTGCGGTCATATCACGCAAGAAACACATGATCAGCTGTGTCTTAATCCCAAGTTTCTCTGATGCCGCCACTTGAGCGCGGCGAATACCGTTGATAACTGTTTCGAACGAGATGCCGCGAACTGTATGCGCTTGCGGGTCAAAAAACATTTCAGCATAGAGCACGTTTTGTGAATGAGCTTTTTCAAGATAGGCGTATGTCAATTCGAAGAAATCCTGCTCTGTAAGCAGAACACTCATCCCTTCATAATAAATTTTCAAGAACGACGGTAAGTCGTCAAAATCATAGGCTTTCCGCATATCATCCACCGATTTATACGGTAGATCCAACTGGTTCCGTTTTGCCAGTTTGAACTTCAATTCCGGCTCCAGCGTTCCCTCCACATGAACATGGAGTTCTGCTTTTGGCATTCCTGCTATAAATGATTTCATATTGTTCTTCCCTTTTAATCTTCTGCAGGTCCCTGAACAGGATCAATTATTTTAGGTGCAACGCAATCAATTACATAAAAATCCGTCATCGCATAATCAGGATTAGCAGTAATAGAGAGCACAAAATATGCCCATGCGACGCCCCAACACCTCACCCGAATGGTCAAGCGGGATATAGGGCTAATCTAATCATCCACCAATAAGTTTGTATTCGCCGCCACGTTCCAGCGCACGTTTGTAGGCTGGGCGGCTTTCGATACGATTTAGGAAATCTTGCAACCCCGGAAACCTTCCATCCAGACCAGCTCTTGCCGTCGCTGCTTGGAGGGGGAAACTCATTTGGATATCCGCCGCGCTAAACTCTTCACCAGCGAACCAGGTATCTTTCTGGATTTCATCTTCCAGATAGTTGAGATGTTGATTAAGCCTTGGAGTAATCATCATCTCCTTAACCTTTTTTGCAATTCCGCGGGCTATGGGGCGGACAAAAAACGGCGCCGGACCATTTTCAATTTTATCAAACACCAGCTTCAGCAACAAAGGCGGCATAGCTGAACCTTCGGCATAATGAAGCCAATAGGTGTAGCGCAACCGATCCGTAGAACCCTGCTCCGGTGCCAAATTTCCGTTACCATAACGTTCAACTAAATACTCAATGATCGCACCGGTTTCAGCCACGGTCACGTCGCCATCAGTTATAACAGGGGATTTTCCAAGCGGATGGACCTCATATAATTCAGGAGGGGCAAGCATGGTTTCAGGATCGCGTTGATAATGCTTGATATCATACTCAACACCCAACTCTTCCAGAAGCCATAGAATACGTTGAGAACGCGAATTGTTCAGATGATGAACAGTTATTGAAGCCATTTTAATTCCTAAGACCACTCAGTTTAATCAGATAATTTTGACAATCCGGCCATACTGCAACCTTTGGGCTTCAATACCAACAGCAATTGCATAACCTGTGACGCTTGCAACGGTCTAATTAGCACATTGCGAATATCTCATTCGGCACCAACTGGCAGGTCTTCACGCTATTCGCGGAAGTGTTTCGTGAAATACTCGACACAAATATCACTCATTTTCCATTTCTAGTGGCTTTGCGAGTACCGAGTAATCCTCGATCCAAGTTTTCTCCCCAACAAGTTTCAAGCCTATGCTCGAAACCCAGTACGGTATTTTCGTTAGTTTTTCTCGACGGCGATTACGCTCTATTGCCCATGACACTCTACTTTTTCGCCTTTCCGTAAACGTTTCAGCGGCGCTACTCCAGTCGGTCTGCCCTGACAAAACATCCCCAAATATCAATGCATCTTCCAGCGCAAGTGAAGCCCCTTGAGCCATGAACGGTGGCATTGCATGCGCAGCGTCCCCCATCAAAACAACACGGCGGTTTCCCCATGTGTCAAGCGGAGCCAATTCGTCGAGGGATGACCAGATAAGATCATTTTTATCGACTGACTTACAAATCGACGAAACAGGATCAGGAAAATCATAAAAAGGATCGAGGAAGTTCTCTTCCGTAAGGCTATCCCCCTCCTTAGATTGGCCTCCGACATAAACATAAGCCAAGGAACTTGTCATAGGGATCATCAGAAATTGGGATTTTTTTCCCGCATAAAGCGTCCATTCATTCAGGTTTTTTGGACGTTCTATAACAAACCTACAACATAAATCCCCGACACGGCGTATAGGCGTTTTTCCCATAGCCAGTTCCCGAACGGATGAATTAAGACCGTCGGCACCTATTAGAAGATCATATCGCTCAACATCGCCTGAATTAAGTGTCACATCCACGCCCTGTTCGTCTTGAGAAAAGCTGGTAATGCTTGTCCCTAATCTAACGTCAACACTCTCAAGGCCGTCAAACAAGATTTCATGTAAATCCCGTCTCAGAATTCCAAGGCAAGGCGCTGGCCGTCCCCACACTTTCTCAAGATCAAGGCGCATCAGGTGCTTGCCTTTACCTGACATGATATGACGATGATCTATCACACTGCCTTTTAGGCGTGCTTTTTCTCCAAGACCTATTGCATCAAGAGCCGCAACCCCATTACCCGGAATATATATACCACCGCCGACGGGTCGCCATTCTTGAGTCTTTTCAACAACAGTGGTTGAAAAACCTTTTGATGAGAGAACCCTTGCTGCAGCTAATCCTGCAATTCCGCCCCCGACAATAAGAATTTTCTTCATACGCTCGACTTCCCCCACAGCAGTCATAATAAAAATATTTGAAGACTATAATCACGTTATTCTTTGATGTGAATGTTTTGATCTCAATTTTCACATTACGTGAAGAAATGGAAGCCTAAGCCAAGTAAAAACACTGATCGGAAAACTTGTTTGGAACGCGATACAATGGCAAACGGCAAAGGCGAATTAATAGCATATTAATAATTATCTAATATAAGTGATTTTCCAATATTTTGTCTGTTGATTTGTAAGTTTGTTGATTTGTGTCTTTGGTCGTTTAGCACTTTCTTCAGTTAATTTTGCGAGACAAATTGTGACTATTTCCAGTGACTTCAATACTTCAGATCAACCCATCAACGTTCTTATTGTCGACGATGATAAAGTCGATCGCAAACTCGTCAAAAGATTACTCAATAATGTTGAAAATTGTGACTATCTGATCGATGAAGCCAAATCTTTCTCTACAGCCTGCGCCTTCATCGAAAGCAAAACTTACGACGTTGCCTTGATAGACTATGTCTTAGGGGCAGAAACAGGCGTTCAACTAATTCGAGAATTAACCAATCAGAACATTTTAATGCCCTGCATCATGCTGACAAGCATGAATAGCTCCGAATGTGATAACTTGGCGCTCGAAGCTGGGGCGTCTGATTTTCTTAGTAAAGATGACTTGTCTTCCAGATCCCTTGAACGAGTTATCAGATACACTCTGCACCGCGCCCAACTGAGCAAGCTACTAGACCATCTAGCATATCATGATGTTTTAACCGGCCTGATAAATCGCAGCCTGTTTCTGGATCGCATTAATCATGCGAACGAGAACGCCATAAGGTATAGCTTAAAGCACACGCTAATATTTGTTGATATTGACTATTTCAAACTAATCAACGACGAACATGGTCATGCCACTGGCGACACGGTTCTCAAAGAAGTATCGAAGAGGCTTGTTAATTGTGTTCGCAAGGTTGATACGGTAGCCCGTTTCGGTGGCGACGAGTTTGTCATCCTCCTTGAAGATACTGACAGCGCTTTTGCGCATTTGGTCGCACAAAGAATACTAAACTCCATGGAAACCCCCATATATGTGGGCAATATTGTCCTAACGACACGCCTATCACTTGGAATGACTTGTTTTCCAACAGAAGAATGCTCTACAGAAAACGCCCTCGCCGAAGCTGATAGAGCTCTTTGCCGCGCTAAACAAGAAGGCCGCAATACATATCGAAGTTTCAACGAAGAACAGTTTTTGGAAACCAAACGGGCACTTCGGCTTGAAAACGATTTGGAAATTGCCATTCGGAACAAGAAACTAAGTGTACATTATCAGCCACAGATTAATATTCGCACCGGTTTACTCCGCGGTTTTGAAGCCCTTGCCCGTTGGCATCATCCAGAGTTGGGTTGGATCCCACCGGATGAATTTATACCGATTGCAGAAAAGCTATCACTCATTCCAGATCTGTTTCTTCAAATTCTGGAGATGGCCTGCACCCAGCAAATGAGATGGGAGCAGTCGCGGCCGGGATTAATCGTAACCGTAAATGTTTCTGCGACACAATGTGCAAGTCAAAATCTGATAAACACCCTTGATATTATTGTTGGGAAAACTGGCATTGACTACCACAACCTTGAGCTGGAACTCACTGAAAGTGCCGTATTGGCACATCCGGAAAAATGCTTGGCAATACTCAAAAGTATCAGTGAAAAAGACGTCAGGCTCGCCATCGATGATTTTGGTACTGGCTTTTCATCCTTTCAGCACTTGGCGGAAATTCCGCTCGACATTTTAAAAATTGATCGTTGTTTTGTTCAGAATATTGGCAAAAAGAACAAACAGGAATTAATCATCATTGCAATTATTGATCTGGCAAACACACTCAACTTGCAGGTTGTCGCGGAAGGTGTGGAAACGATATCACAGGCGAATTTTCTCAATGAGAATGGATGCACCTTCAGCCAAGGATACTTATACGCCAAACCGATGTCGGCAGATGATTGCGATAAATTTATTGGACGGTGCCTAAACGAGGGAAACAAGCAACTATTCCGAGAACACAATCTGAAAATCAATTAGATATTAGGATCAGGAGAAAATTTAATGCGTAGTATCAAATCAGGAATCGGCATATTTTCCATTACCCTTTTCATCCTTGTGACACTCGGCGCGTGGAAGATCTATTCTCCCGGAACCCAAATTGAAAAATTGCGAATGGCCGAAGCCTCTCAACCGGTATTTGCTCTGATCTATCTAGCTGAATCACTTGGGTATTTTGCTGATGAAAAACTTGAAATAACTTATGATTCTTACACCTCAGGGCGTGACGCTTTGAATAGCGTAGTCAGTGGTAAAAACGATATTGCTACCGTTTATGAAACACCCGTAGTTCTTCAAGCATTTAACGGCGTTGAACTTGCCGTTGTCGCCGAATTACACAATTCAACCAGTAATACGGGACTGGTGGCTCGAAAGGACCGTGGCATACATGTTGCTGCGGACTTGCGGGGAAAGAGAATTGGTGTACCACTTAAGACCAATGCTGAATTCTTCGTTTCCTTGTTTTTGTCTAGTCACGGCATTCACCCCAACGAAGTCACCTTGGTTCCTGTCAAACCCAATGATATGGCCGCGACCTTGAAGGGGGATACCGTTGATGCCATCTCAGTCTGGAACCCCAACTTATACAAGACTAAAGCCGCCTTCTCCGAGGATGAGATAACTAGTTTTTATTCTGACGTTTACACAGAAATTTCTGTATTGGCGCTAAAGCGTGACAACGCGGATCAACGTGGAGAAGCAATCTTGCGGTTACTACGAGCTTTAAAAAGGGCGGAGGCATATTTGAAAGAAAATTCTGCAGAAGCCAAGAAACTTGTTATTGCGCAATTGCCCCCAAATGTGCAAATCACGGCACCTCATGTTTGGGATGCATTTTCTGCGGAACTAAAACTTGATACGGTGCTTTTATCCACTCTGCAAGGGGAGGCAGACTGGCTCAAAGAAGCGGGAAGTTTTTCTGACAAATCAATGCCGGACTTCACAGCGTTGATTGATACCCAGTACTTAAACGAAATTTATCCACAAGCCGTAACGATCGAGTAATCCTGTGAAAGGCATTGTGCTAAGAAGGATTTCGAATGAAAATTAACAATAGAATTATCATTCCCAACATATTTTCATTGATGCTGGTTATTACCTCGCTCCTGTTTGTCACATTTGAATTCAAAACAGAAAGCAGAACTTTTGAAAAAGAGGCACAAAAACTTGCACTCGCCAATCGGTTAACATTTAAGCTTCACGATCTGCACAAGCATCAATCAGAAGACTTGCTCAATTACAGTTTTACCAGTGAAAAATCGGAGCGCTTGAAAGAAGAAAGAGTTCAACAACAAATCTCATCAACTATTGCTCGCCTACAAGAGGTTGTCAGCAACGGCCGCCCGACCCGTATGCTCGCACGTTATATAAAGGCAATTCAGGGAAATATTCAAATTGGTCAGGATCTGATTAATGCGATCGATTCTGGTGATAGCGTAAAAGAAAAAGCTGCCTTTTTACGCTGGAAAATCAAAGGAAGGCATATCAAAGCGGCCTTATCAGACTTGACCAATTACTACCGTGCTAGCCTCAGGCGCGACATTGAGCGAACCAAATTACTGTCTGAAAATCTTGTCCAAATTGTCTTCGTCGTAATTGCGGGTTCATTGTTAATTTCGGCTCTGTCCGTTATCTATTATCGCCGAACGATCGTAACACCGATTGTTTACTTCAAAGAAGCTGTCGACAAAATTGCAGATGGTAACTTTGACGTCGCCGTAAAAGAAACTGTCATCCGAACCGGCGGCGAAATTGGAGATTTGGCACTTGCGGTCAACAGATTAGGTAAAGAACTACATTCAACAACAATTTCTCGAAATGTATTGGCCGAGGAAGTTCTATTTCGCGAACAAATACAACAAAAACTTGAACGCTCCAACGCCGACCTCGATGATTTTGCACATATTGTTTCGCATGACCTCAAAGCACCTTTACGCGCAATTCGCTCCTTGGCTGATATCATTTGCGATGACTATGAAGACGTATTGGATGACGAAGGCAAGGAATGTTTAATGCTGATGAAAGCAAGGGCAGAACGAATGCACAACCTGATAGTTGGTATCATGGATTACAGTCGTTTTGGTCGCGCGGAAGTGATACAGGAGCATGTTGAAATGAACACATTAGCGCGTGAAATCATCGATACTCTTGCCCCGCCCAATAATATACAAATCGAAATTCAGGAGAATTTGAAGGACGTTTATGGAAGTCGGACACAAATCATGCAGGTTTTTCAAAATCTGTTGAGCAACGCCATCAAGTTTATGGATAAGGAGAATGGCGTAATCAAGCTTGGCTGCAGCGATAAAGGGGATCATTTCCAATATTTCGTAGAGGACAATGGGCCTGGAATTGCCCAAGAGTATTTTGAGAAAATCTTCAAAATTTTCCAAACCCTGAATGCAAGAGACAATGTGGAAAGTACTGGGGTGGGTTTGAGTATAATTTCAAAAATTGTTGAATTACATGGCGGTACAACCTGGCTGGAATCTGTTCTTGGCCAAGGCTCGACCTTTTTTGTCACTTTTCCAAAACATAATCTAGGGGATTTACAGGATGAATAATAATAGCCCGGTATTGCTGATAGAGGACGACAAAGTGGACCAAAAAACGATGGTACGGGCGTTTAAAGAACTCGAAGTCCCAAATCCTCTAAGAATTGTTGAAAATGGTATAGAGGGTTTAAATTATCTAAATAATCCAAGAAATAGAAAACCCTGCCTGATTTTACTTGATCTGAACATGCCAAAAATGAGCGGGATTGAATTTCTAGATAACATCAAGGCAGATTCTGCGCTGAAGCAAATTCCGATTGTAGTTCTGACGACCTCAGACGATGATAAGGACGTTGCAGAAAGTTACAACCTTTCGGCTTCCGGCTATATGGTGAAGCCAATTGACAATCGGGGATATATTGAAGTCATGAAAGTCATAGATCAATACTGGTCAACATGCATTCTTCCGTCATCAGTGAATACTGCCTAATATGCAGAGAAAATTCAAATAACGAGCATCCAAATGCCGCAACCAATCAGAACAGCTCCTCCAATGCGGGTTATGCTGTCGTAAGATAACTAATTAATTACTTACAGATATTTTTCCGCTATCAAAAGGCATGAAATATTTTGGTAGAGGACAAGCAACCAGCAGTGGCCCTCAATTTGATATTTATTTGACAATCGCTATATAACTCATACTGTTTATTTTCCCTCAAAGAGCCAGAATATGAAAATCACGCTAGGTCTAATCGTATTTATTCTGATTAGTCAAACGACGGCACAGGCCGGCGGCAGCCTGATATTCTCAAAGCCCGGACCGCGCGACTATTCCGCCAACATTTCAGAAACTGTCTTGAAAGAAGCTTATCGACGTATTGGTTTCGATATATCAACTCAAATTTTCCCCGCTGAAAGAGCGTTGACCATGTCTAACAGCGGCGAGGTTGATGGCGAGGTCAATAGAATTTTCGGATTAGAAAAGAAATATTCAAATCTGGTCCGCGTGCCCGTCGCAATAAACAGGATAGAGGGTGTTGCCTTTACAAAAAAACGCGACTTAAAAATTACAAACTGGGATAGCCTGCAGCCATTCTCTCTTGGCCTTCGTATAGGCGCAAAATTTGCGGAGACAGGAACTGAAGGGATGAATGTAACGGCTGTTGCAACAAATGAGCAAGTGTTCACGATGCTCGGCAAAGAACGAGTTGAAATTGCTGTCAGTACGCGAATAGAAGGCCTACTTACTGCGCAAAAACTTGGCCTAAAAGATATTTTTGTCTTGAAGCCGCCACTAGCTAATCTAGAACTTTTTCATTATTTGCACAAAAAACATGCGGCCCTTATTCCTCAACTAACAGCTGCGTTGAAGGACATGCAAAAAGAAGGTCGTATTCAAAGCATTAAGAAGGCCGCATTTCAAAAATTATTTGGCGGATAATCAACTAATACAATCGAACCTTTTGACGTAATAACTCCTGCTGAAGAAGAGATATATTCATCGCATCAAAGGCAAGGTCATGTTTGACCGAGATTGCGGCTGCAACACCGGCCCCCTGCCCAGTCACTGCACAGCACATCATATTTCGAGTAGCGGCATGGCTCACTTTATCGCCGCCAGTTGCACGCCCTGCAACTAACAGGTTAGACACGTTTTTCGGGACCATTGTTCTGTAAGGAACTTGGAAATAGCGCCCTGTAGTTGGCAATATCAAGATACCATATCCGTCAATGAACTCCGGAAAGATACCTATTGTATCTTCGAACTTTCCTTGCTCACGAACGTCCAGTTCAGTCATATTATAAGCAGCATCGATCTTACGGGTATCTCGAATTCCGAGGGTCATGCCGAAATTGCGAAGTCTTGCACCTTCGCAGCCGCTTTGAAATTTCTTCAGTGCATTGACGGCAAGAAGTGCCTGTCGCCGCCCTTCAATCTCGAATTTAGTCAAATCAGTAGGATCTGTTCCGTCACATTCCGCGAGATGAACCAAATTAAGATAGGTCAAATCGCCGCTGTCATATATAGCACCCCAGGTTCCGGAGATCGTATTCAGGTTTTTCGGAATAAGCCCGGATTTCACCGCTTGTTCAAACGGTTTTCTGAGAAAAGGTGAAAACATTTTGTCTTCTTTACCTGTTGTCTCAACTGTCCATTCACCACTTTCCCAATCTTTGTAGGTTTGCGGGTTTGCTTTGACATCATCAATAAATTTTTGCTTGTCGATACCGGTCATTGAGAACATGACAGAGGCTGCCATCATCTCTTCCTTGGGTGTTTTCAAGGTAATCGCACCAGCCCGATGCGCGATATCGGCGTCACCGGTTGCGTCAATCACACGTTTCGCCAAGATCGCTTCTCGGCCTGCTTTACTTTCCGTTATGATACCGCGAATTTCTGTTCCCTGCATGATTGGCGCGACGAATGAACGGTGCAGCATTGGAGTAATTCCGGCCTCTAACACCAGTGCGTCGGCTACCGGTTTAAATGCTTCCGCGTCAATGGCATAACTATCAGATTGAGGTTCCGGAACACCGGCACCGCTTGCTTTAGCTCTCTCTTCAAACTCCCGTCCAATTCCTTCAGAATCGATTGTTTTTTCGTGGCGATACCAAGCGAAGCCTTCAACGCCAACTGCCGTGATATTACCTCCGAAACAGCCATATCGCTCAACCAACGTAACAGAGACACCGGCCCGCGCAGCACCAAGTGCAGCCGCCAAGCCTCCGGGTCCAGATCCAACCACCAAGACATCAGTTTGATGTATCACGTCTATTTCACGTGCCGGTTCAGTTATCTTCATCATCATGTTACCAATCAATACTTATGTTTTGCTGGCTTTCGCCTGCTCCAACAACCACTCTGAGAAAATTTGCGCGTGCGGATGTGGAGATATAATTTTAGGTGTCAACAGGAAGAAACCTTCTTTAACGGGGACAAACAAATCAAAGGGTGCCACAAGGTTTCCTTTTCCCAATACATGATTTGCAATGGAACTTCTACCCAATGCGACACCATGCCCAGAGGCCGCCATTTCAAATGATACGATGGAAGTATCGAAATGAATTCCGTGCACAGAACTTTCGCTAGTGATGCCGGCTGATTTCAGCCAAATCGCCCATCCTTCTTCATATCCATCGACATGAAGCAACGTGTGGTTCTTCAAATCTTCCGGCGCCCGAAGTGCGTTTTCACCTTGCAAAAGATCTGGATGACAAACGGGGAATAGTTTCTCTGACGTTAGCCGTTCTGCAGAAAATCCGTCCCAGTCCCCGACCCCATATCGTACTTCCAGATCGACGTCACTTTCGTCAATTTCAGTATTCCAAACAGTGCTGACAACACGAAGCCCAATATCTGGATGCTTTTGTCGGAACGCACCCAATCGGGGTCCTAACCATAATGCTGAAAATCCCACTGATACCCGCAACGTTAACAGTTCAGCTTTTCGTTGCCCGAACACTTCCTCGGTACCAACAGCAAGTCGGTCAAAAGCATCTTTCACTTTTGGAAGATATGCTTCACCCGCCTTTGTCAGCACAAGACTACGAGCACGCCGTTGAAATAACAGCTCACCAAAATGATGCTCAAGATTTTTGACTTGTTTGCTAACAGCTGTTTGAGTCAAACCCAACTCACTGGCCGCGAGGGTAAAACTTAAATGGCGTGCAGATGCCTCAAAGGCTCTCAACCAAACCAGCGAAGGGATACGTTTACTCATATTACAACATCATTCTCTTTCTGCAGTAGTAGCCCATAACTTGGAATTTCATGCCTCAACTTTTGTTGGGGCAGAGTATCTATTTTAGTCATTTGCAAGCAATCACATTTTTTCGCCTAATAGCAACATATAACCGAAAATGCAAATATTGAGACAAACATGAGCAAACAAATTTCTCTAAGCCCGCGAATTAAAAAATCTCCCTTCTACGACGCAACTGTTCGCCACGGCGCATTGGGTTTCAGCGTCTATAACAAGATGTATTTACCTATTGGATATGATGATCCGGAAACAGAATTCTGGTCATTAGTGAATGATGTCACCTTGTGGGATGTGGCTGTTCAGCGCATTGTGGAGATTACAGGGCCCGACGCATTTGAGTTTACAAACATGCTCACTCCCCGAGATTTGACCAAATGCAAAGTCGGTAACTGCAAATATGTTCTGATTACAGATCAGAATGGCGGTATTTTAAATGATCCCGTTTTATTGCGATTGGCCGAAAATCACTTTTGGCTCTCGCGTGCAGACAGCGACATCCTGATGTGGGCAAAAGGAGTTGCCGTAAATTCCGGCCTTGACGTAACGATCGGAGAACCCGATGTCGCGGCCATGCAACTTCAGGGACCGAAATCAATCGATGTTGTGCGAAAGCTCTTCGAGCCTGCGGCCCTTGATCTCAAATATTACGATTTCATGGAAACTACTCTGGCTGGTGTCCCCGTAATTCTGGCGCGCACAGGTTGGAGTGCTGAACGAGGCTATGAGATCTATTTGAGAGGAACTGAGAACGGCGCTGAAGTTTTCGATTCCATTCTCGAGGCCGGAAAAGAGTTCAATATCAAGCCCATATCCCCCAATAGAATTCGCAGAATTGAAGGTGGTATTCTGGATTACGGTGTTGATATGAACGAGACAACGAATCCATTTGAAATTGGCATGGACCGCCTGGTTAGCTTGGACACTGAGCAAGACTTCATCGGCAAAGAGGCTTTGCAATCCATAAAAGAAAAAGGCGTTCAAAGAAAAATTGCGGGTGTGATCCTTGATGGCGATCCGCTGAATTACAATGAGTATGCTTGGCCGGTTCTCTCACATGATGTTGAAATCGGCGAACTTACTTCTTGCGTATATTCACCGCGCATTAAGAAAAATATTGGGTACGCAATGCTGCCAATCGAATTGACAGCGATCGGCACAGATTTCACCATTCAAACCAATCAAGGACTACGATCTGCAACTGTAGTGGAAATGCCGTTCTACGATCCTAATAAATCGCTTTCGCGTAAATAAAGATCAGAGAATTTGTTTTTTTTTTGCAAATGAGTGTTAAGTTAAAAACAACAAGTAATTTTGATGGCTGAGGATAAGGTTTTTATACTTAAATTTCATGACGCAAAATAAACGCCCCTCAGTACCATTATTATTCAGGCCTTATTTTAGGCCAAACAACATTATGATTTTATTGGAAATAAAAATATCTGCTTCTGCGCTGTTCTTGGGAGGACGGTGACGCAGACAGACAAACAAACAAACAAACAAATGGGAGGAAATCGATGTCTACTAAAAATGAATTGGAATACCTGTTAAAATCCGGAAAAGTTTCTCGCCGTGATTTTATAGGTCGCGCAGCAGCACTTGGTGTCTCAGCCACTATGGCCTCAACATTGTTTGCGGGCTCCGCATCTGCAGCTCCTAAAAAAGGCGGCCGCCTTCGCTTGGGTATTGCTGGTGGGTCAACAACAGAATCCATCGACACTGCGACCCTACCAGGCTTCATGGCACAGCAATTGTCATTTGGACAGCTTCGCAATTGCCTCGTTGAGATTGACGCAAACGGTAAGCCTGTTCCTGAACTTGCAGAAAGCTGGAGCTCGTCTGCAGATGCCAAAAGCTGGACTTTCAAGCTTCGTAAAGGGGTAGAGTTCCATAACGGCAAAACAATGACGGCTGAAGACGTCATTCATTCCATCAATCATCACCGTGGTAAAGATTCCAAGTCTGCAGCGAAATCTCTTGTCGCAGCGATTGACGAATTAAAGGCCGATGACAAATACACTGTGACCTTCAACCTTAAAGAAGGAAGCGCCGACTTCCCATTTGTCGCAAGTGATTATCATTTGGGTATTGTTCCTGTGGGAACAACCGGCAAAGACATGGAAAAAGGAATGGGCACAGGCGGCTATATCCTGGAAAGCCATGAGCCCGGTGTTCGCGCGTTTACCAAACGAAATCCAAATTATTGGAAAGAAGGCCGCGCGCATTTTGATGAGATTGAAACCATCGGGATTGAAGATTCAACCGCCAGAACCAATGCATTGAAAACTGGTCAAATTGACTTCATGAACCGTGCTGAATCAAAAACCTTCCATCTTTTGGGAAGACTGGCCGGTATTGAAGCCATTAAGACCACTGGCACGAAGCATTACACAATTCCGATGCATTCTGATCAGGCGCCTTACAATAATGTGGATGCGCGGTTAGCGTTGAAATATGCCATTGATCGTGAAGCTGTTGTGAAAACAATCCTGCGGGGACACGGCCTTGTTGGTAACGATCACCCAATCGCGCCATCAAACCAGTATTTCAATACCGATCTGCCGGTCCGCGAATATGATCCGGAAAAAGCAAAATTCCATATGAAAAAAGCGGGTCTATCTGACCACAAATTCAGACTTCACACGTCTGATGCAGCCTTTGGCGGTGCTGTAGATACAGCCGTTCTTTATAAAGAACATGCTGCAAAAGCTGGTATCAACATCGAAGTTGTCCAAGAGCCGAAAGATGGGTACTGGGATAATGTTTGGATGAAAAAAGAATGGACATTCAGTTTCTGGAGTGGCCGTCCTACCGAAGACTGGATGTTTACCATTGGCTACGCAGAAGGCGGAGCATGGAATGAAAGCTTCTTCTCTCACGAGCGTTTCAACATGTTGATGAAAGCCGGCCGTGCTGAACTGGATGATACTAAACGCCGCGCCATTTATTACGAAATGCAAGAAATTTGCAGTAACGAAGGCGGCAGCGTCATTCCAATGTATGCAAGTGATTTGGCAGGCGCCAGTTCTAAACTGGGACATGACAAGATCGCTGCAAACTGGGAAGGCGATGGCATGAAAATTGCCGAACGTTGGTGGTTCAAATAAGGGAATGTCATTCCCAATAAGGACACCTAGTTTATGAATAGTATTCTTAAAATTGTTGCCCAGCGCTTAGCGCTGGGCATCTTCACCTTATTTGTTATTTCTCTCGTCATTTTTCTGGGCGTCGAAGCACTTCCTGGAGATTTGGCAGAAGCCGTTTTGGGACGTTCAGCGTTACCGGAAACCGTTGCTGCTTTTCGCCGCGAGCTTCGCCTCGATCTGCCGATGCATATTCGCTACATCGAATGGTTGACCGCCTTTGTACAAGGGGACCTTGGAAATTCTTTGGCAAATGGCCGCGAAATTTCAGAATTGATTGGCGTAAGATTAGCCAACACTCTTTTCCTTGCATTGTTTGCCGCAAGCATCGCAGTTCCCGTCGCGGTCGGTCTTGGCATTTTGGCAGCCCTATACCGCGAAACCTGGTTTGATAAAAGCATCTCCATGGTGACATTGAGTACGATCTCAGTCCCTGAATTTTTTATCGGCTACATTATGATCGCGTTTCTCGCGGTCCAAACAAACATATTCCCCAGCATATCCAATATCACGTGGGAAATGCCCTTTTTTGATCGCCTCTATGCTTCGGCATTGCCCGCGATCACCCTCACTTTTGTGGTCATGGCCCATATGATGAGGATGACAAGAGCCGCTATCGTGAATTTGCTTATGTCGCCTTATATTGAAATGGCTACGCTCAAAGGGCTGCCGAGATGGCGTGTCATTCTTATGCATGCCTTTCCAAACGCCCTCTCTCCCATCATCAATGTGATCATTATCAATCTCGCGTTTTTGGTGGTCGGTGTGGTTGTAGTCGAAGTAGTGTTTGTCTATCCAGGCCTCGGTCAGCTATTGGTCGATTCAGTTTCCTCACGTGATCTTCCCGTTGTTCAAGCAAGTTGCCTGATTTTTGCCGCAACCTATGTTCTGCTCAATCTAACTGCAGATATTCTGTCGATTGTCACCAATCCCAGAATGCTGCATCCGAAATAGGGACCGCGGATGTTTAGTAATTTTCTTAAAGAACTTAAAAACGCACCCTTTGCAGCGCAGCTGGGTGTCTTCATTATCATCGTCTATCTGATAGCTGCAATATTCGCTCCGCTCATCGCCCCTTACGCCGAAACTGAGATTATTGGTGATGTCTGGGAAGAAATGAGTAGCAAAAGTTGGCTCGGGACAGATCAAATCGGCCGCGACCTTTTTACCCGTTTGATTTACGGCGCCCGAAATACCATTTCCATTGCCTTTGTCACAACCATATTGTCGTTTTTTATCGGCATTTGTGGCGGCTTTATGGCCGCTGTTATTGGTGGGTGGATTGATCAGGGCATGAGCCGGTTTGTCGACATCATGATGTCCATTCCGATCTTAATCTTCGCGCTGATGATTCTATCCGTATTGGGAACCTCCACTCCGGTTCTAATTGGCGTCATTGCTGTTCTGGATTCAACACGGGTGTATCGCTTATCCCGCGCTGTTGCCATGGATGTAGTTGTCATGGATTTTGTTGAAGCCGCGAAGCTACGCGGTGAAAACACATGGTATTTGATGAGCCGTGAAGTTCTGCCCAATACGCTTGCTCCTCTAGTAGCAGAATTTGGCTTGCGCTTTTGTTTTGTATTTCTGTTCATCAGTTCTCTCAGCTTTCTGGGGCTGGGTATCCAACCCCCAACCGCCGACTGGGGGAGCATGGTCCGAGAAAATAGCGGGGCCATTACCTTTGGCATCTTGACCCCTCTTGTCCCCGCGGCAGCCATCGCCATCCTGACCATTGGTGTAAATCTCGTGGTTGACTGGTTCCTTCATAAAACAGCCGGTATCAAGGATAGCTAGGATGATTGATCTCACACCCAAATCTGAACGTTTACTCACAATGAAGGGCCTTTGCATTCAGGGGCGCACAGGCGAGACTTGGATCGACATCGTTAAAGGGGTTGATGTTCATCTTAACCGCGGCGAAGTCCTCGGCCTCATTGGTGAGAGCGGCGCAGGAAAATCAACAATTGGTCTTGCCGCTATGGGATTTGCGCGCCCCGGCTGCCGTATTGTTGGCGGAGAGCTGGACTTTGACGGTATTAACCTACGAACGGCCTCTCCTCGTCAATTGCAAAAACTGCACGGCAAACGAATAGCCTATGTTGCACAAAGTGCCGCCGCGTCTTTTAATCCCGCATTTCGGCTTATTAATCAGTTTGCTGAAAGCCCTGTCCAACATGGTGTATCGTCTTATGACCAAGCCGTCGAAGATGGTAAGCAGCTATTCCAGACGCTTAACCTTCCTGACCCGGAAAACTTTGGTTTTCGCTACCCCCATCAAGTATCAGGCGGACAGTTACAACGGGCAATGACCGCCATGGCCATGTCATGCAAGCCGGATTTGATTATATTCGATGAGCCGACAACAGCACTGGATGTTACAACCCAAATTGAAGTGCTAGCGGCGATCAAACATATTGTTAAACGCTTCAATACGGCAGCAATTTACGTCACCCATGACTTAGCCGTTGTCTCGCAAATGGCGGACCGAATTATGGTCCTTCGACACGGCGAATTGGTAGAAGAAAATACGACACGGGAAATGATTGAAGCCCCGCAAAAGGAATATACCCGGGACCTATTATCAACTCGCACCTACAGAAAGGCGCCGATCTCGTTAGAGGAATCCGAAAAACCCATATTGGAAGTTAAAAATCTCAATGCGTTTTATAGCGATTTCCATGTCCTGAAAGACATAAACTTGCGCGTGCTACCAGCGACAACCATGGCCGTTGTTGGCGAGAGTGGCAGTGGTAAAAGTACATTGGCACGCTGCATAACGGGCCTACTCCCTCCTAAAACCGGAACGATCGAGTTTGAGGGTGATACGTTACCTAGCAGCTACAAAAACAGAGACAAGGAACAGTTGCGCCGAATTCAGATGATTTATCAGATGCCCGACACAGCCTTAAATCCGCGTCAGCGCATTAGCGAAATCATCGGCCGCCCTCTTACCTTCTATCTTGGCCTCACCGGTGCCGAGCGGGATAAACGTATAGCAGAGTTGCTGGAGTTAATCGAATTACCTACAGACTTTGCCAACCGTATTCCGTCCGAACTATCTGGCGGTCAAAAACAGCGTATCTGTATCGCCCGCGCGCTGGCGGCAAATCCTGACCTCATCATCTGTGATGAAGTGACCTCAGCCCTCGATGAGCTTGTGTCTGAAGAAATTCTGAAATTGCTTCAACGCCTGCAAGACGAATTAAAGGTATCGTATTTGTTCATCACCCATGACCTTGCCACCGTAAAAGCTATTTCAGACGAAATCATTGTCATGCTTCAAGGTGAGATTGTCGAACAAGGACGACGGGACACCGTCCTGACACCTCCCTTCCACGAGTATACAGATTTGCTCCTGTCATCGGTCCCCGAAATGGACCCAGATTGGCTCGACAATTTGTTGGAAAAAAGACAACAAACGAGTGAGCGCTGATTTAGCCACGAATTGGCTCGCTAAGGCCTCATAATCAGTCACATTTGGACGAATATTTATCCTAAGCACTTTCTAACTCGTCAACCGATGGGAACGCCGTCGTTTGTCTGAAAACGACTTCAAATTATGTGGATATTTGAAAGCACTTATTGGGCCTTCCACACTACATACAAATACAAAACGTTTTGTCGTTTTAAGTCAGATATTCGTATTTTTTGGTCAATCATTTTCCTAGTTTGACACCTATACTCAATCTAACAAATGAGGAAGTTGCAAAATGAATTACGACGTATTTATCACTTGTGCCGTCACGGGATCGGGCGACTCAACATCGAAAAGTAACAAAATTCCTGTTACACCAAAAGAAATTGCTGACGCGTCGATTGAAGCCGCAAAAGAAGGAGCTGCCATAGCTCACGTCCATGTACGTGACCCTGATACTGGCGCCCCCTCGAGAGACCCTGAACTATACAAACAGGTCGTTGACCGCATTCGCAGTAGTGACACTGATGTTATCATCAATCTCACTGCTGGAATGGGCGGCGACATTGTGTTTGGAGGTGTAGAGAAACCACTCCCCCTGAATAATGAGGGTACAGACATGGTAGGCGCAAGCGAGCGGCTAGATCATATCAGAATGTTGTTACCGGAAATTTGTACCCTTGATTGCGGTACAATGAATTTCTCTGAAGGTGACTATGTAATGACCAATACGCCATCGATCTTAAGAGAGATGGCCCGTCAGATGACCTCGCTCGGGGTTCGTCCAGAAATCGAGATATTTGATACCGGTCATCTGGTCATGGCTAAACAATTAGTCGCAGAAGGCCTAATTGAGGATCCAGTAATGGTACAACTCTGTATGGGCATCCCATACGGAGCACCAAATGATCCTCTAAGTCTGATGGCTATGACCCGCAACATACCGGAAAATTGGACATATTCAGCCTTTTCTATTGGCAGAATGCAGCTACCGTATGTCGCGATGGCAGCGCTTTCCGGTGGGAATGCCCGTGTTGGATTAGAAGATAATATTTACCTTGGAAAAGGGCGGCTAGCTTCAAATGGCGAATTGGTTGCTAGTGCAAACACTATACTGACAACTATGGGGGCTCGTATCATGTCCCCTCAAGAAGTACGTCGAAAACTCAAGCTGACCAAAAGAAGTTAAAATCAAAATGCAAAAATTTTCTAAGATCGCAGTAATTGGCGGCGGCGTAATCGGTGGTGGCTGGGTCGCACGTTTTCTTTTGAACGGACTGAATGTTGCGTTATTTGATCCCGCGCCAGATGCTTTAGCTAAAGTCACTGCATTAATTGCGAATGCGGAACGCGCGTATGAAGAACTTTTCGGCAGTGACGTTCCCCGCAAAGGAACACTTACACTGGCCGAAACTATAGAGGAGGCCGTTAATGACGCTGATTTCATCCAAGAAAGTATACCAGAGAACTTGGAGCTGAAGAAATCGGTACTGGCTGAAATTGACGCCCTCGCGCCTAAATCAGTTCTAATCTGCTCTTCTACATCAGGATTGCGACCATCTGTTTTACAAGAAAACCTCACCCACCCTGAAAGATTTATGGTTGGTCACCCATTTAACCCTGTTTACTTGTTACCACTCGTTGAAATCTGCGGTGGCGATCTGACATCTTTTGAAAACAAAGAACGGGCGGCATCGTTTTATACTGATATTGGTATGAAGCCCTTGGTGTTAAAGAAAGAAACCGATGCATTTATCGCCGATCGCTTAATGGAGGCCTATTGGCGTGAAGCCTTGTGGTTAGTTAAAGAAGGCATCGCGTCAGTAGAGGAAATTGATGATGCAATCCGATATGGAGCTGGGTTGCGTTGGGCGATGATGGGGACGTTTCAAGTCTACCGCATTGCCGGAGGCGATGCAGGTATGCGCCATTTTCTATCTCAGTTCGGCCCATCCTTAAAATGGCCTTGGACCAAATTGATGGATGTACCTGAATTGAACGACCATCTAGTCGAAACCATCGTACAACAATCTGACGAACAATCCGGTTCACTTTCAATCCGTGAACTTGAGCATATTCGCGATGATGGGCTTATTGGCATAATGGAAGCCTTGCAAACGATCGACTGGGGTGCAGGACATCTATTAAAGTCCTACAAATCTCTGCTAAAAACTAAAAATTCCGTTGCTCAGCCGCTTGATTTGACGAAGCCACTGCCACTATACCAAACGACCGTCAAGAATAGCTGGATCGATTATAACAAACATATGACAGAACATCGTTATCTCCAGGTTTTTGGTGAAACGACTGACAAATTTCTAGCACTTATCGGTGTAGATGACGACTATCTGGCGTCGGGGCATTCTGTTTTTACACTGGAAACGCATATCCGTCACTTAAAGGAAGTTGCACAAGGGGAAAAAATTGCTATTTCAACCCAACTCCTTGGTCTGGATAGTAAGCGTATTCGAGTTTTACATGTAATGTCTCTAGAGCGTACAGGGGATATCTTGGCAACAGCGGAACAAATGTTAATGCATGTAAATACCAAGAAACAATCTGCATGCGATTTTCAAAATCAGCTTGCAGAATACCTTTCTAAAATTTGGAAAAACCACAAGGGCCTTCACATTCCAGAGTTCACAGGTGAAGGTATTAGATCATTAGCTTAACCACACTTTAATCGGCGTTTTTCCCTCGCGAGCATACGTAAAGCCGACCCTAGTTCGTCTCGATCGACATAACAGCCTTCAAGCAAGCGCGAGCCTGTATTTGGAAAAAACTCTGTTCGGGCATGAAGGACACGCCGATTATCAAATGCGATCATATCACCCGATCCCATTTTATATTGAATTTTGAAACGCTCTTCTTGCAGCATGTGAAGTAAATGGTGCTTGGCTTCCAGAGCGTTTTTCAATTCATCGCGTGGGAGATGGGTAATCGGTGACGTGAGAAACGTATTAATTCTATGCTCAACGGGATTACCGGCTTCATCCAGACGAATAAGGGGGCCCGATGCTTGATAATCGCAAATCAAAGACCGATTTTTAAAACTATAATTTACCCCCGTAATCGTTTCATATACATCCGGAGCCTCGACCTTCAAGATTTTCGCCAAATGAAACGCATCTGCGAGTACACTGTCGCCTCCTTTTGCATCATTTACCATACAATGCAAAAACTGCAGGCCAGGAGGCGTCTCTCGAGTCGGAAGATCCATATGAAGGGGTAGTTCCACCGACAAATATGCGTTTGAATCAGCATCCGGTTTGGAAACTACTTCAAACATCGTTCCGAAATTGGTTGAGCGGACCTGTCCAATTCTTTTTGCCATCTCCAGCACTGCTTTTGATTGGGTAGGTACGTTCCTCACCAAAGTAAGGCCATACGTGTCAAGAGCTGTCAGCCATTCGCATAAATGGTCATCATCGTTAAGAATTTGTAGTGCATCGAAGTCTGGTATTTGAAAATTGTGATCCCAGGTTGGTCGGATTTTCATTTGTACAGCTTGAGCCCAACCATCGTAACTGTTGGCTCTTAGCCAACCAGGATTGAAACAACTTGCATGTCCATCTGTAGACCAATGAACTACGACATATCCTTTATCATCAAGCCTTACTTGAACAGCCTGAACATCGACAGGAATATCCGTCACATCCATCAACGTCTCTCGTGTAATGTCACTATGGCAGACCCGACAAGGGCATTGTTCTCTCAGCCACAAAGGAAGAAACGAACTCGTTTTGTGATCATTCCATCGGACAACGATGTCTCCATCACGAATTTGAACATCTTCGATCTCAAATTCAATCGGCCAGAAATCCATATCCGGCGTTTCCAATGTAAATGATGGGGTTTCATCGAATTTTTTAATCAAATTCATTCCTAACTCCCTTCAGAATTACATCGAAATTATAATATAAGACTTGCAATTGAGATTGACCAAAAACTATTATTCTTTGACCTCAACTAACAAATTGGAGATGATCATGAAATCTATAGGCATCGTCCTATTCGATGGTTTTCCCATGATGTCCCTCTCCTGCATTACCGAGCCGTTGCGGGTCGCAAACCGAGAAAACCATCATCCAGTATTCGAATGGAAGATGATCACTGAACACGGACAACCCGTTTCATCTTCAAGCAACATCAAACTTTCTGTGGATCATTGCTTTAACAGCGACTTTCAACCTGACATCCTGCTTGTTCTAACGTCTTATTACCCGGAAAAAACTGTCACCAAATCTTCCATTGAATTTCTGCGAAAGCATGCGACGCGAAACATCCTTATGGGGTGCGTCGACACAGGTGCCTTGTTGTTTGCCAAATCTGGGCTTTTAAAGAACCGAAAAGCTGCAGTTCATCATGAAAGCCTCAAAGCACTTCGGGACCCATACGCGGCAAACGTATTTGTCGATCTATTATTCGATTTTTCCGAAACTTTCTGTTCTAGTGCAGGCGGCGTCGCTACTCTCGATATGACACTTGCTTTAATAGCCCATTTCAACGGAAAAACGTTGGCTGCAGCCGTTGCCAAGGCGATAAATTATCGACCGCTAGCCTCAACTTTCTCGCAGTTAGAACTTGGGAAAGACTGGTCTGTATCACGCTTGGACAAACGTCTTGCAGATGCTATTCAAATTATGCTGGAAAATATCGATGAGCCCGTGCCTATTTCAAATATTGCTACGCAATTAGAATTAGAAGGCTGGCAACTTCGACGCAAATTCCAGAAGTATTTCGGCGCAACACCCGCGCGATACTATCTCAATCTCAGATTGGAAAATGCAAGAGCGCTCCTAAAAAACTCTCAAAAATCGGTTGGCGATATAGGAATTCAATGCGGTTTTTCGAACATTGAATCCCTTAGTCGCAGCTACAAAACTCGATTTGGCATACAACCATCTAAAGATAGAGACTATTAATGTGCCTACCCAAAATATCCCGCAACAAATTTACCTCTATGTTGTAATTGTTTCTGCGAAACCATCCACTGCAATCACTTGGCCATTAATATTCTTGCCAAGATCTGAAGAAAGAAAAATTGCCATGTCGGCGATTTCTTCAACATCAATAAAACTACCCATGGCGGATTGACGCTCGTAACTTTCCCGAATTTCCTCTTCACTTACCCCTTTTGCAATCGATTCACGTGCAATAACACCGTCCATTCGGGAATTGTTTATTGAGCCGGGTGCAATGCTGTTGGTTCGAATACCGAAAGGTCCCAATTCCATTGCCAGAGTTTTGGTCAAACCAATCATGGCCCATTTTGATGCAGCATATGGGGCTCGCATCGGATAGGCCAATATTCCGGCAGTGGAGGAGATATTTATGATTGAGCCTCCCCCCTGATCCTTCAAGAAAGGGACAACTTGACGGCAACACAAGAAACATCCGTCGATATTAACGCTCATACAGGAACGCCAGTCAGCTAGAGAAATATTTTCCAAAGGCGATGTGGGGCCAGATATACCCGCATTGTTAACAAGAATATCGATACTTCCCATTTTGTCTATTGCCGTCTCGAACAAATGGGTGACTTGTTCTTCATCAGAAATATCCGCTTTTACAGCAGTTAGTGAAGGATGTGCTTTCGATAACGCCGCAAGACTTGTGCCGTCAACATCGCAAACTGTCACGTTTGCCCCAAGCGATTGATACCCCAGTGCTATCCCTAAACCGATCCCTGACCCGCCTGCGGTTACAATGACATTTTTTCCCGAAATTCCTTTCACACAACACCTCTTTCTTTAGTTGAGAGAGATATTTCCATCAAACTGGCGACAACGCAATCATGAACATGCAAGAGAAGTGCAGTGGTGACGGCAGCAGTGTTCCCTGACACCCGCAGAGGCGACCATCGAAAAGCTTATAGCCTGGATGACATTTTATCACGGATAGCGCTTATATTTTCGATGCTATTCGCACGACAGTTTCTGGAAGGGTTTGGTATTAATATTCAGCAGACTAATTGGTCGTTGAGATTAAATTTAGTTGGATATGACGCGATTTCGTCCGGCGTTTTTGGCCTCATAAACAGCCGTATCAGCCCGTTTCAAGACTTCATCCAAGGTTTTGTCGTTACTTGCCATCTCAGCGACCCCAATACTGACTGTGACAGACAAGTCATCACGACCACAGGCCATACTCTCAACGACTTTACGTATTTTCTCAGCTATTATCATCGCATTCGCGCATGTGGAATGCGGAAGTGTCACAACAAATTCTTCTCCACCATAGCGCCCGAAAATATCTGTTTGCCGAATAGTACTTTTTATTTTTTTTGCGAACATTTCCAAGACCGCATCGCCTGCATCATGCCCGTACCCATCATTGACGGACTTGAAATGATCTATATCCATTAAAAGTATAGAAAGAGGGGTGGCATAGCGGCGAGCCATAGAAAATTCTCTTTCGGAGGAATCCATCAAATGCCGTCGGTTCGAAATCCCGGTTAAACTATCAGTGGTCGCTAGGCGTCGTAATTCTTCTTCAACAACTTTTACACTGGTGACATCAAGGTACAGACCATCAACAACTTTTTGGCCACTACGATTTTCCCGTCCACGCAAAAACATGTGCACCCATTTTTTCACTCGTTCACTGGTGGTCACTCGTACAATGATATCCCGTTCCACAGAATTTTCTATGATGTCTGTCATTACATCGTCGAACAAATCAACGTCATCAGATACGATTTTTTTGCGAAGAAAATTGGGGTCATCTGAAACAGTATCATAGTCCGTGGAGAGCAACTGCTCGACACCACGGCTGAGATAGCTTGCTTCTGTTGTGCCGTCCTCTGACACCCGAACCTGATGAATTACTGCAGGTAGATTGTCAGTAAGAAGCCTAAGCCTCGTTTCGTTATCCTGTTGCTCCAAAGTTATTTTACGTAATCTATTTTCACGCGCTTCGACATTTGTCATATCGTGAATTTCGATCAAGCAATTGCGGTTATTTGGCTCAATCGAGATCGGTTTGATATACGTTGTATAGAGTAAAGGTCCGTCATCTTTATTCATCAGGGGAAGAACTGCCCCGTGAAATTTATGAGACAACACAGATGACATACCAAGGGTCAATGCTTGATTGATCGAGTTTTGAAACCTTCTCAACAATCCGCTTCCGAATAGCTGTTCAAGGGTTTTTCCCAGAGCTTCATCCGTTTCAATAGCTGAGAAAAGAGCCATTTTCTGGTTCCAGATAACGACAACGCCCTCTTTATCCAAAACGATACTACCAAACTCAGCTTTGTCGATAACAATGCTCAGAATACCCGATAAATGATCTAATACTTTTTTGTCTTGGACGGTGACCGCCATATCATACACCTAGAATACCATTCAGATATTCTTCTAATGATTTTTTTAGATTTTTAACAGATGGAAGTTCTAGCAGGAAAAGCACATATCCTTCGATGCCACTTTCATGCGTTTTGAATTCAACAGCACAGAATAGATTTGTTTGTGTATCATCCAACTTGGTGTCGCCAGCCAACAACACACCCACCGGACCGCCACGGACATATTGTGGAATTTCAACTTCAATTTCCAAGCCAAGGGTGTCAACCATGGTAGCGATACAAGCATTCAGAATTACATTGCCGACTTCAGACAGAGCCTCTTGCTCCATTTCTGTCATTTCATCGTCAACCGCCATGTCTTTAAGCAAGGCTTTGACCAGATTAAAGCTCTTCTGAATTGGGAACAAAAGTGCAGAACGGCCAAATACACTTCCGTTAAAATCCTGAAAGACATAAGACATACCTTCTGGATTTTGCTCAGCCAAATCATTCGTGATTTCACTTCTGGATACCAGACGAATTTTAGGGATATTGAGGATGACTTCTTCGCCCACCATCTCACTTAGGCTGTTTGCGGCAACACCAATACCCAAATTCATGATTTCAGTTAGCGCGTCTATTTGGTCTTCAGACCAATCTAGGGTCTCCAAATCCTTCATTGAGGCTTTTCCATACGTGCTTTGTCAGCTACTTTCAGAAACTCCGCAACAGCGTCATTTGTGATAGGTTTAGCGACAAAAGAAATTCCTATGCCCTCGGCTTGTTCCTGAATTGTGTTTTGAATGTTGGCAGTGCATAAGGCAATCGGGATGGTTTTATCTTTATCTCGGAATTTTTGGGCCAGTTCAATTCCATTTATTCCCGGCATATGATAGTCGACTAGGATAATGTCAGGTTTATCTTCTTCAAAGGCGATCAACCCTTCTTCCCCATTCGCAGCCTGCGCTATACTCCATTCAGGATTATAAACTGAAATGGCTCGTTGCAGCATAATACGTGCGAGCTTACTGTCATCAACAATCAAAACCTTACATTCGTTTCCCATAAAGAGAATTCCTCCTTGTCACATGTTCCTGATGAAGCAAGCTACACAAGTAACAGTTAACAATTACCTTGCATTTTTCACTTATTTTAGAAAAAACCAGCAAAACTAATCTTACATCACCTAATGAGAGCGCCCACGGGACAGATTAGCGAGCACAAATTCTAGATGATCAATCGCCTCTACTATCAAAGTTCCTGACGAGTTCAGAGATATCATCCGCTGATCAGGAGTTGGAAGAACTGCTCATAATTATTTGTCTTTATTCGATTTTTTTTACAGCCAAAGGCATCTCCGTTATCGCAGGCCATTCGAAAATATTTAGCAGCCTTTTCTTTTCTCTGTGCGACACCTTGGCCAAATTCATACGAATGACCAACGCCGGAACATTCCTTGGCATTCCCGCCGTCGCAGACTTTCTTTTGCATACCAAATGATTTTAAAAAAAACGAGAAAGCTGTTTTATCGTTTTGTACCACCCCGTTGCCTTTGTCATACAAAATGGCAATACCGTAACAGCTGGAATGATTTCCTGACGTACATTCTTGTTCATACAATTCAGCAGCCCGCTTGTAATTAGACAGTGACAATTTTTGATTTTGTGTCAAACAAGCTGCTGGTCGAACTGGTTAGAGACTTTTGAATATTTTTCTTAGCAATAACCGTTTATCGCCCTTTTCACGGATAGAAAACTCTATGGCCACGTCTTCATCTTCAAGGTTTTTTACACAACTGATAAACCGTTTTTCATTGGGTGCTGGATCAATTTCTGTCCAAACCATTTTAAGGGATGCGGGCGAGCAGTGATGGATACTTCTCGGCATTATGTGAGACAAAATATCTCGTTGCGCCATATCAAAGGATGTCTCTATTGTCAGATCCTCAAGGCAGGGTTTTTCCCGCTGAATTATTACACAACTCTTTGCCTCGGCAAGAACAAATGCACCGGAATATAACTGAGGTTCTGTTGGATTAAGCCGTAAATTGGGAATTTCGAGTTTCGAAATATTTGTAATGGCGAAAGGGCTACAGCCACCACTGGTGTGTCTTCGAACTGATAGATTATAATAGTCATTACGTATGGGCAAAATTGGAGCAGACGCAGACAAATAGGATACAAACTCGCTAGTAGACACGGTGATCAGATCACCATACGCGGGTTCTAGCTCAATTCGCCCGTTTTCATGACTTGCGATCCGAATAAAAATTTCTTCATCTACATATCCGCAACTGCCACCTGAGGCGACGTTGTTGAAACCGGCGGAAATAGATATTGCCGCTAAAATCATCAATAATGTACTTATATATATCTTGTTCATTGGGTTTATTGGTCTCGTTATTGTTAATTATTTTTTCTGGTTTTTAAGCCGAATAAGTATTTTTTAAAAAAACTGAACTTTAGTCACATACCCTTTGGTGTCCAGATCCTATAAGAAAAACCCCAGCGACTTCTATTTCGATGTCGCATTAACTGGCGTCGCTTAATGGACTTGTAACTTCGAGTATGCGATCTACTTCCAAGTTCAAGTTATCAATTGATTGTCTGATCCTTGTATACTCATCCCGTTTTTCTAAACGACAGCTTTTGCGTACCCACTGCCAATAATTGGGAAGATCCATATAAAGAGCGTGGATAATTTTCCTCTCATACTGACTAAGGAATTCACCCTCGCTTAATTTATGCCAACCACTTGCCTGAAGCACTTTTCTGGCGGTGTTTGTTTTCTCCAACGCAATCCGTAATTGAGAAGAACTACAGATCTTGAAAATCACATTAATATTCTGCAAGTCTATTGCAAAACCTTCAAAGGGGAGAGGAGCAAGCTTATCTCGGTTTCGGTCCAACGCAACATAACCAACACGGTTAACCAGTGTTTTCCCAAGACGTACATTCGACCCTAGAATAAATGTATTTTCATATTCTTGCGCATGCAATGATTTAAAAGCGTCTTCAAAAAAGATACCACTGACGGGGAGGCGCATTACAATTTTTTCTGTAACAACCCCGTTCAGGTAAAAATCACCCGCTTTATTTGTCGTTGTAGTTTGTGTTTCTAAGTATTCAAAATTATTATGAGGAAAATTTTCTGTAACCGGAATTTGGCTGCGAAATAGCGTGTGTCTGACTATCACATCTTCAATTGGCTCTAAATTCTCTGCATCAATGATGAGACCGGACCAATCAGGATTTTCCTGAACACGCGAATTAATAGGAACACAGGAAACTAGTATAGCTGTCAGCCCCAGAATGACAGTAATTCGACTTAACATAAACAAATCAGCACCATAAACTGCACATACCCACAACGTAGCATTGATTGTGGATGCTAACCTGTTTATTTGCAATGTAATATGGGGTGACCGCGGAAAATCGTCATGTGGAAAGCAACCCCTCCCCAATTGTACACATCGCCATTTCACCTTAAAAGTATTACTCGTTGAGGCATCATTCGCATTGACATCTATCAATCTCGCACTAGATCACCAGAAAAATAAATTGACTTTTTTAGACGACCGTTTATTTAAAAAGTCATGAGTACAATCATCAAAATAACTCGGTCACGGGGTAGGCCTGCCAAAGATCAAGCGGAATATGCTGAAATCTACGACAGGCTCGTCAATGACGGTGTTGCTTTGTTGACTGAAAAGGGATTTGCATCGACTAAGATCGATGAAGTTGTCAAGAAGTCTGGCGTGCCGAAAGGCTCCTTCTACGCTTATTTTGACAGCAAAGAGGCGTTTGGGCTGAAACTTATTGACCATTATGCCCAGTACTTCGTTCTCAAGTTGGATAAGTGCTATGGCAATACTCACCGAACACCGTTGGAGCGAATATCCGACTTTATGCAGGAAGCCCGTGAAGGTATGGCGCGCTTCGATTTCCGTAGAGGGTGCTTGGTTGGAAATCTCGGTCAAGAGATGGCCGTTCTACCAGGCGCATACCGGCAACGTCTAATAGATGTATTTTCCGAATGGCAGGCAAAAACTGAGGCCTGTTTAAGGTCCGCGCAGGAAGCTGGAGAGATCGACCGTGAAATTGATTGCGCCAATAAGGCTGAAGCTTTTTGGATCGGCTGGGAAGGCGCAATTCTTCGGGCAAAGTTGAGCCGTAGTGCTGGACCTATTGATCGATATTCTAAAGATTTTTTGGACGGTTTGAAGCCTAGATCTTCCATATAAAACTAATTTGATTTTTTTTGGCTATTTATTAGACGACTGGTCAATAAATAATATTGATACCGGAACCCGATCGGGTTCTTTGAGGAGATAACGAATGAATGATACAGTAATTGGCAATTCTGCAGACGCTGGCCTAACCCACCTGCAGAATTATATCAACGGCTCTTGCAGTGATGCTTCTGGCTCTGGCGGCCAAGATATTTTTAATCCGGCCACAGGACAAAACTCAGCCCGTGTTACATTCTCAACCGTAGAGGATGTGGATACTGCCGTGAAAGCTGCGAGTGCTGCATTCCTTACGTGGTCTGAAGTTTCGCCAATAAAACGCGCACGCCTGATGAACCGTCTTCTGGGCCTGATGCAAGACCGGAAAGAAGAACTTGCAATTGCAATTACTGTTGAGCATGGAAAAGTTCTCTCTGACGCACTTGGCGAGGTGGAACGTGGGATCGACATTGTGGAATTCGCCTGCGGTATTCCTCAGCTTCTCAAAGGCGATTTTTCCGATCAGGTTTCCACAGGAATGGACAATTGGACGATGCGGCAACCTTTGGGTGTTGTTGCAGGTGTTACACCTTTCAACTTTCCAGTGATGGTTCCATCTTGGATGTTTCCAATAGCAATCGCCTGCGGCAATACATTTATTTTAAAACCCAGCCCCACTGACCCAACTCCTTCACTAATGATTGCTGATCTTATTAAAGAGGCTGGCTTCCCTGACGGGGTTTTCAACGTCATTCAGGGCGATAAGGTATCAGTGGATGCGCTTTTGGACCATCCTGATGTGATGGCGCTGTCATTTGTGGGTTCGACCCCGGTTGCCAATGCTATTTACCAGCGCGGTGCAGCCAATGGCAAACGCGTTCAGGCACTCGGCGGTGCTAAAAACCACATGGTCGTAATGCCTGACGCGGATATCGATAAAGCTATCGACGGCCTGATCGGTGCAGCCTATGGCTCAGCAGGTGAACGTTGCATGGCTATTTCAGTCGCTGTTCTGGTCGGCGATGCCGCAGACAAAGTTGTGCCCGCGCTCAAACAACGTGCCGAGAATTTATGTATCGGGTCGGGCATAGTACCGACAAGCGAAATGGGTCCAATCGTAACAGAGGCTGCACGCCAGCGTATCCTGTCATATATTAATTCCGGCGCAGAAGAAGGCGCTGATCTGTTGGTGGACGGACGCGAATTTTCAGTCGAGGGCCATGAGAACGGCTTCTTCCTTGGGGCTACTCTATTTGACAATGTAACACCCGAAATGAAGATCTACAGAGAAGAAATTTTTGGCCCCGTGTTGGTTTGTGTTCGCGTTGATACGCTGGAAGAGGCCATCGAACTGGTCAACGCCCATGAATTCGGCAATGGGGTTTCCTGTTATACGCGTAATGGCGGTGTTGCTCGCACTTTCCATCGCAAAATCCAGGTCGGCATGGTCGGTATTAACGTTCCGATCCCTGTTCCTATGGCTTGGCAAGGTTTCGGCGGTTGGAAGAAGAGCCTCTTTGGCGATATGCATGCATATGGTGAGGAAGGCGTTCGTTTTTACACCAAACAGAAATCTATCATGCAGCGCTGGCCGGAAGACATGGAAGATGGTGCAGAATTCGCGATGCCGGTAGCTAAATAATGGAATTAGTATTTGACTACATAATTGTTGGAGCGGGAACCGCAGGAGCACTCCTTGCCAATCGGCTAAGTGCGGACCCGACCAAAAAAGTGCTGCTGTTGGAAGCAGGTGGTAAAGACAATTACCACTGGATCCACATACCAGTGGGGTATCTCTATTGCATCGACAATCCAAGAACAGATTGGCGCTTCAGAACAGAGAGTGAAAAAGGCCTGAACGGTCGTTCCTTGCTCTACCCACGCGGCAAGACTTTGGGCGGATGTTCCTCGATCAATGGTATGATCTATATGCGTGGACAGGCCCGAGATTATGATCAGTGGGCCAATCTCACTGGCGAAAATGAATGGTCGTGGGATGCCAGTCTTGAAGATTTCAAGGCACATGAAGACAGCTATCGCTTGGATGATGTTACCCGCTCAAATGGCGAAAAAGTAGAAACTCCTGATGGCAAACATGCCGCAGGCGGAGAATGGCGTGTTGAAAAACAACGCCTGCAGTGGGAAATTCTTGATGCTTATGCACAAGCTGCAAACGAGTCCGGCATTCCAAAGACCGACGATTTCAACGGTGGCGACAATACAGGGACAGCATATTTTGATGTGAACCAACGCAACGGTTGGCGCTGGAACACATCAAAAGCATTTCTTCGTTCGATCAAATGGCGGAAAAATCTGGAAATTTGGACTAATTCTCAGGTCACCAAATTGGGTATTGAACAAGACAGTGACGGTCAGAAACGTTGTACGACTGTCAGTCTGCGAGCCAATGGCTGGGAAGCCACCGTACGAAGCAAAGAGGAGGTCATCCTGTGTGCAGGTGCCATCGGCAGCCCGCACATTTTGCAATTGTCTGGTATTGGCTCTGGCAGTCATTTGTCAAAGCATGACATTGAGGTGCAGCACGAGTTGCCCGGCGTTGGTCAAAATCTGCAGGATCATCTGCAAATCAGGACTGTCTATAAGGTTGAAAACGTCAAGACCTTGAACGGTTTGGCATCCACACTTTGGGGTAAGGCATCGTTCGCACTGGAATATGCGCTGAAACGCTCGGGTCCCATGAGTATGGCACCTTCGCAGTTGGGACTATTCACCAAAAGTGATCCCTCCCGCGAACATTCGAATATCCAGTTCCACGTTCAGCCTCTCAGCCTAGAAGCTTTCGGACAGCCGTTGCACGATTTTCCGGCAATTACAGCAAGTGTTTGCAATCTGAACCCGACGAGCCGAGGGACTGTATTGTTAAAATCACCCCGCGCTGAAGATGCCCCTGCGATTGCACCGAATTATCTGGACACAGAAGATGATCGGAAAGTGGCCGCCGACAGCCTACGTGTTGTCCGAAATATCGCCGAACAGCCCGCTTTGGCACCCTATAATCCGAAAGAGATCAAGCCAGGACCGCAATATAAAACTGATGCGGATTTGGCAAAAGCAGCCGGGGACATTGGATCAACAATATTCCATCCGGTTGGCACGACAAAAATGGGCCGTGCAGATGATCCGAACGCGGTCGTGGATAGCAAGTTGCGTGTCCGCGGCATAAAAGGGCTTCGCATTGTTGACGCAGGCGTCATGCCGACGATTACAAGTGGCAACACAAACAGTCCAACATTGATGATTGCAGAAAAGGCTGCCCGCTGGATTGCAGCGGACGCAGCAGGGAGAAAATAATGGCAGGTTCTAACGATATACCACTAAAAAAAGGACCGTTGAACGGTGTTACTGTGCTCGATTTCTCACGTGTTTTGGCAGGTCCATACTGCACGATGGTTCTAGCCGATCTCGGCGCGAGAGTAATCAAAATCGAAAAGATCGGAACCGGGGATGATACCCGTGCATTTGGCCCGTTCGTTGAAGATGAATCCGCCTATTTCACCTGCTTTAATAGGCGCAAAGAAAGCATCGTCCTAGACATCAAATCACCGCGTGATCGTGAATTGTTGGAACGACTGCTGGATACATCCGATGTGTTGGTTGAAAATTTCCGTCCAGGCGTGATGGACCGATTGGGTTATGGTGCAGATAGACTGGCGAAAACCCACCCACATCTCATCTACGCGTCCATTTCGGGTTTTGGCCATTCAGGTCCTTACGGCGATTTACCGGGCTACGATATGGTCGTTCAGGCCATGGGCGGGATCATGAGCCTGACCGGTTGGCCAGATGGCGAACCGGCACGTGTCGGCACCAGTTTTGGCGATTTGGGCGCCGCCCTTTTTGCCGCGGTGGGAATTATTTCGTCCCTTTACAGCCGGACAAAGGATGCTCAAGGTACCAGGGTTGATATCGGAATGCTCGATTGTCAGGCGGCTTTGATGGAAACGGCTATAGCCCGATATGACGTCGAAGGCATTGTTCCGGGTCGGACAGGTGATTCACACCCATCGCTTGCCCCATTTGAGAGTTTCCTCGCCAAAGATGACAAGATCGTCATTGCAGCCGGAAATGATACATTGTTCATGCTCATGGCGGATGCACTTGGCGCGCCAGGTTTGGCACTAGATCCGCGGTTCATGTCCAACGATCTGAGGTGTCAAAACCGCCCTGAAATGGTCATTGAGATTGAAAAAATCCTGTCTCAGCATCCCGTTGAGCACTGGGTTGAGGCTCTAAATGATGCAGGTGTGCCGTGCGCACCGATCAACACAATCGACAAACTGCTTGATCATCCACAACTTCTAGCCCGTGACATGATAGTTCAAGTTCAAGGACAAAACGGTAAGTCGTTCAAAACTGCCGGAAACCCAATCAAACTTACAGGTCATGAAGAAATTGACGTCAATGTTCCGATGGCTGCCCCTGGCCTTGGCCAACATCGTGAAGCCTTATTGGCGGAAATTATGGCAAGCCGCGGATCTTACGATCTGCCAGTGAGTAGAGACATAGAAACAGAAACTGAAGATGAAGTCACGCAAGCAGTTCCAGCATCGCGTGATAGGAAAAAAGCATGAACAAAATAGCTAAAAAGGTTGAAAAAACAAATATGTCGGTAACAGCATCAGCCACGAAGTCATCTAGTCCCGAAATGATCCTTGTTGAACGCCGCGAACGTGTCGGCATGATCACTTTGAACCGGCCTAAGCAATTGAATGCTCTTAACCGGCAATTGGCTGAGGAAACTTTGGCGACATTGAAGGAATTTGATGCCGATCCTGATATTGGTGCGATTGTAATCACTGGCAGTACGCGCGCTTTTGCCGCTGGCGCTGATATTGAAGAAATGGCGGAAAAGTCATTTACCGATTTCTATATGGACGATTTTCTATCTCCTTGGGATTCAGTTAAGACTATATCCAAACCAATCATCGCGGCTGTCAGTGGCTTTGCTTTGGGCGGCGGATGTGAACTGGCCTTGCTTTGTGACTTCATCATCGCCGCTGACGATGCACAATTCGGTCAACCGGAAATCAAACTTGGCATTCTGCCCGGTATCGGTGGTTCCCAACGACTGACCCGCTCTGTTGGTAAAGCTCTAGCGATGGATCTGGTTCTCACGGGCCGTAACATCAGTGCTCAGGAAGCAAAGGAAGCAGGTTTAGTAGCCCGTGTTGTCGCGAAAGAAGAACTTTTGCAAATAACGTTGGAAGCTGCACATACGATCGCCAATTACAACGCGCCTGCTGTTAAAATGGCTAAACGTTCGGTCAACGCCGCACTCGAAACACCATTGTCAGAAGGACTGAAGCAAGAGCGCCTGTACTTTCAGGCGGCCTTTGCCACCGAAGGACAAAAAGAAGGTATGAACGCATTTGTACACAAGCGCGCACCCGTTTTTAGAAACAGATAATACTTTGACAAACAACTAATAACTCTCGAGAAATATGACAGCGTAGGCAACGCGGAACAAGCTATCGGCTTTTCCGCGTTGCCTCTATTTTCGTTCAAGCTCTCATGATTTCAGGTTTAAAGTAGCGCTGTTCCCAGCCCTCTTACGCCTTGAGTTTGTAGCGATGTAATAATTTCATTTGAGTCCAAATTCTGAACTGTCGATCCATCCCGAATGGCGATGGCAGCTGCTGTTCCTGTTGCCTGCCCCATAATAATGCACTGAGGCATGCCCCGGACGGACGCAAAGGCAATCGGATCGGCGGACACAATTCGCCCTGCAAACATCAAGTTTTCGATCTTTTTTGGAACAAGCGACCTGAACGGAATGGTATAATATGCACCTTTCTCGACAATCGCATCATGGGTCATTTCGGAGGACCCAGCCATCACTTTATCGACAGGGTTGTCACAACAAACAATCCCGTCAAAGAACTTGGTTGCAAGGGCTAACTCGTCACCCGTGATACGGTGTTGACCTTCGAGTTTACGTGTCTCTCGCACGCCAACTGTAGGTCCCAAATAAGTCATTCGAGCATCCTCAAACCCTGGAATATCCGAACGCAGGAATTGCGATAATTGAAGGCAACGGCGCCGGCCTTCTTGAGTAGCCTTATTCACCGCAATCGGATCAGTACCATCAACATTTCGAATAACGACTGAATTGCAAAAAACACTGTCTTTATGAAATCCTTTCATAAGATAGAGTTGTGCTAAATCTTCATGCAGGCGATTTTCTGCAATACCTTTAGCAGCATAGTGCTTAAAATAAGGATCGCCTTCGGAAAATACGCGATCCCAGTCCGCGTTCATCATCATAAACGTAAGCGTAACCCCCATCATGTTACCTTCATCGTCTCCCAACGTAAAAGGCACTCCGGATTTGGCTGAAATATCGCCATCGCCTGAACAATCTATAACCATTTTAGGTGAGATTATATGGGAGCCTGTGCGGTCAAAATACTCAACCGCCGAAATCCGATCGCCATCCATTATCGGCGCTATAGCTGTCGAATTGAGATGAACTCTCACGCCAGCTTCTTCGAGCATTTCGAACATAGTTAGCGTGGCAATATCATGATCATACTGAATTTCTGATCCGAAATTCTCCAGTGTGCAAAGTCGCTTCTCTGCCGCCGGCGGATCCATTACAAATAGACGTTCTGCCAGCTCCGCCATCAATCCGCCAATGGGTGTATCGCATGGGTAGGCGGCTCCCCACGGCATCCCCGGGCAAAAAGCCATCACACCGCCGACTTTATTACCTGCCTCTAAAAGATAAACATCAAGCCCCTGCCGACCCGCGGCCACAGCGGCACCAAACCCTGCTGTTCCGCCTCCAATAACCAAGACATCAGCTGTTTGATGTTTCGTCTCTTTCATCTTCTCTCCAAGTCATTTCGATCTTCCGCCGGAGTAGTGACCGGCATTGGAAACATAGCAAAACAATAGAGATGGCACGGCTGCACATTCTATCCCGCATGAGACATCTAGTATCTTGGAATCTTAGATGCGGCAACTAGCTAAACTAGGTCGAGACCAAAAAGCGGAAAGTGGCGGGTTGATTGTTGCAACGAAAATTCAAAATCAGTAAAGGTATAACTGCCAAAGATCCAATTCATGTACTCCTATAATGTAGTTAACTTTCATTACTCTACCAATTTCATCAAACTCAACTTTACCGCGATGGCTTCGAAAGCATTCGATGTCACCCAACTCGGCCGTTACACTGTAAGACCGGACTACCGAAAGGTTACAAGGATTGAAGGTTTGTGGATATGCCGAACAGGATTCCAGTTGTCCTATCAGGAAATGGAATTCATCGCGCAATGTCTGCGGCTACCTGCCTCGGACCATTATGCCGAAGGCAGGGCCCATTCTTCATAAGCCACCATGCGTTGCTCTGATCCTTCGTCTCGCAAAGACACCAACGCTTGATATTCGTCGGAGCTATGCCAAGACTGAAGTTTGTCCATGGTTTCGAACTCAATGACAAAGACCATCTGATGACCGTCGCTCTCTCCGTTTAGCATTTTAGGTTGAGCACCAACCGCAATTGGTCTTGCGCCGTATCTTGCCCCCACAGTTCGTGTATTTGTAAGGTAACTCTGAAATTTCTCTTTGTCGGTCATGGTCACTTGTGAAATCATATAAGCTGGCATTCGATAGTCCTTTCCAGGATAAAATTTGCGATGTCAGTCGCAACAAGATTAAAGATTAACAAGAAACTGCGCTTTGCCGTTCCAGCGGCCAATCGCAAGAGTGAATTATTACTTTATATTTTAATTTGTCAACTTTATAATATAAAGTGTATTATTTTGAAGGGATACAGTATCAATCTACGTAGCTACAATTTGCTTTGCCCTATTTCGCGAGCACTGGATCACGTTGGTGATCGCTGGACACTGCTGATCCTGCGCGATCTCCACGCAGGCCCGGCGCGTTTCAAAGACCTGCAAACCGGCCTCAAAGGGATTGCATCCAACTTGTTGTCGGATCGGTTGCAGACCCTTGAGGTAAGCGGTCTGGTTCAGAAAAACCAGTCTGATTACGGTGTGTCCTTGTATGCACTGACGGAACAAGGCAAAAAAACAGATCAATTGTTGTTTGAGCTTGCGCGGTTTGGAGGGCAGATGCCCCACCCGTTAAAAATTCAAAAACCCGGCAATCTCAGAACCATTGCAGTGTCACTTGGAACAGCATGCAAAAAAGCCGTTGGCTCTGATCATAATTTTACGGCGACGCTGCTGATCGACGGGGAAGCATATCGATTGACGGCCCGCAATTGTGACGCTCAAATTCGAGCAGGCGTGCCCGAAAATCCGGATATCGTGATGACAACTTCCTATGAAGCAATGATGGCGGTAGCAGATGGTGAAATAGCACAGGATGAATTCGTTTCAAGATATGTAGCGCTCGAGGTTAAAACACTCGGAAAAGAAATTGAATTTTTCGATCTTTTGACACGAGCCATCCGCGAATTTGACTGAGGTTGTTCTGCGCAAGTGACAATTTCCCTTGTCGGCATTGCTGAAATTCCAAGGGCAATACAAATATGACAGAATTGGGTCACATTCAGACGAAAAACCGAAACAATATTGATGTCCGCTTGTCACACTATTGCGGGCGTAAACTGAAGACCAATATTTAGTATCTTTTGTGCCAAATCCAGTTAAAAAACCCTTGTTTGCCGCCAAAAATAAATTCTAAAATTGATAAAACGTCCTTTCTTTCATCATTTTCACGCCACACGTACGGGTGGATTTTCTGCTTCCCCCATATCCTCGTTTCCTATAAGCAGTCTACCTAAACTGTCGTTAGGGGAATTTGGGTATGTGGGCTTCAATTCGTTCATCCTGGTCATTATTTCTTGGCATGGTATTTCTCAATGTCAGTAATGGACTTTTGGCAACGCTGTTGACATTACGCACTGGCGGGTTTGGGTGGCACGTTGTTTCAGTTCCCACTCGCCAAACTCTCTGATCGGTTAGACAGATGACTTGTTATTATTGGTGCTCCGGCTATTACCATCCCCATCTGTTTTTTTGTCAACGATGGAAAATCCTGCAGATCATAGCATTCTTCTTTACACAATGGTGGCGCTGCTAGGCGGGCTTACTTTGCCGCTATATCCTATCGGCATGGCCCACTTGAACGATCAACTGGAACCTGGACAAGTGGTTGCCGCCAGCGACACATTGGTTTTAATCCTAGCTTCAGGCATGATTTCAGGCCCCACACTAGGGGGTTTCGCTATCACATATTACAGTCCAGAAGGCTTCTTCTTTTTACTCGCCACAACATCAGCACTAACTGTTATGACTGCTTTATTCCGCCTTTGGACGGGGCAATCCCGTACTGAGAACCAGATCATAGCCGTCGCACTGACTGCCAACGTGTCACCGGAAGCGGCCGTCAGCACTTTCCGTCACCCAATAGGGTTTAGCGCCTAAAGGTTCTGCAGACAGAGGAATTGTTGTATAGTTAAAATCCTCGCGGTTCACGATCGCAACATAGCCAGACATGGTCGCTGCCACGCAAAGCGTGGTGCCGCCATCGTTGATGGTTAAACCATAATGAGCGGAATTGAGTTGATAATCCCAATAACTCATTCGTTGAATTTCATCGAAAAAAAGCGGCCCAGAAGGACCGCTTTTGAAACTTTTTTACTATACGCGTCAGGTTGTGGCGGAGGCTTTACGTTTGCGGCGCCAGCCTATAAATCCCATGACAGCAATGCCCGCTCCGTACAGAGGTAGTGCGGCGGGTAGTGGAACCACGGATACGGAGATAGCAGCCACATCAAATCCGTCTTTTGAAATACTTCCCAAACTCGCGCTTATGTCTTTAAGCAGGACGTAGTAGAACGGGCCTTCCAGTCCTGAAATGTCGATCGAATAACCAGGCGCGCCAGCATCACCATTACCAACAGTGGCGATCAGGCTCCCTAGGACAAGTGAGCTGAGGTCGTATGTAGCCTCGCCGCCCGGACCATGAGTGCCGCCATCATCAGAAAGAACAAGAGGTGTATTGATCAAATAAACCTCAACTGCCTCAGGATATTGTTGACAGGAACCATCGGGCTGAACCGAACAACTTCCATTCGTCGTTTCAATCAACAGAACATCCTGATCAAAAGTTGTTGCCGGACTAAAACCGAAGAGGGCCATTCCGCCCAAACCCATACTATAAAAATCACCATTGGGAGCACCGAGGGCGTTTGAAGGGTTATCCCGTCCCGTGTTGCTATCTGCCCGACCGCTGAGAGATCCGGGATCCGCAAAAACACTGGACGCGTAATAACTCGCCGCAGTTGCCGAAGACACCATAGCCAGCATCGCGCCAGCAATAATTGGTAAAAGTAATCTGACTTTTATCATCTCTTCCCCCTCGTTTCATGTCGATGCGCTTAATCCACCCAGCGCAATTCTACGAAATAGATTTTTTGTTTGTTATGGTAGTGTTGTCAGTATTTTATAACCGTCTTTCTAGTTTCTTACTATGCAAAAAAGTTAATGTATAGAGTTAATTTTCGTTAACCATAACAAACTTGAGAGGGCAGTAGTTTGTTCAAGTTCATTGTAAAACAGATCCCTCGAGTTGAAAAATCGTTACTAATTACAAAATTCGACATGAAACATATGAAACATATTCTTAGTTTTGAAGTCGCATCCACAAGATCGAGAAATGCAATCCTAATGTTGGTTTATTGGGGTTAGCGACTTTTCTTACTTCTATCACTCAGGCATTACGTTTTTTACGCCAACCGATAAATCCCATGACAGCAATACCCGCCCCGTACAGAGGTAAAGCCGCTGGCAGCGGTACGGCCGATACAGTTACTTCCGTCCATTTGGCATATGCTGTACCTGTATGTACAAACGATTTTCCATACTCAAGTATCTGCCCAACTGGGGAAATTGCATCTAATAAATTCTCTGATCTGTTTTGGGTATAAGTAAGCCTCGCACTGTTCACGAAAAGGTCATAGGGCGTTAGGATAAACCCATAATCCAAGTTAGAATCATACCCGGCTACCAGCTCTGGGGATGTATCAAATGCACCCAAAAGAACTTGGTCCAACAATGCTTGCGATGCTAATCTAGCGCCTGCCGCAGTTTGAAAAGTGAAGTCAGAAACCTGATCACAACCATCGAATGCATTGATGCAAGTATCTTCAATAAAGGTGACGTTGTAATTGCTTCCGCCAACAACAACTCCAGTTGCACCGTTAAGTAAACCGGAACTATCGAATGTTAATGTCGCCGTAAAAGCGCTACTTGTCGTTATACCAATAGCTCCTAGTGCAACAACGAGTGACAGGACTAACCTCTTGATAAAATCCATAAGCATGCTCCCCCCAGGAAATAGCGTTAGATGTTTTTTTTCTTTACAATATTTATAAATTTCACAACTATACTGCCCACTGCTACATTTTCTACTATAAGAGAACAGTAAAGTACATAAGTATATTCCATTAATCTTATAAAAAAATTTGAAGAGAAATCATTGGAGAATACGGCCGGATAAAGCGTGTATTCGGTTCGCGGGACGTTACCCACTAATGGTCTGTTTCTGCCACAATAGAGACTAAATCTAGATCTCCTGTACCCGTCGACGTTTCAGGTAAAGAGCCTAGGTACTGCACACCCTATTTTCCAGAATCCATTCAATCTAGAAAGGCACCGCGTCCGCGCATATTCTGCATTAAATGATGCACCAGCCCAGCCATAATTTAATGCACAACTTTAGCCCCAACACTTACCGTTGTAGGTATTTACCGGTTCTAATGCGCTGTGGATGATCGCCTACGGCCACACTGGCAACCTCTTTCCCTGTTTCAAAAGAAATAATCGAAACCCGGTCTTGCTCGCTAACCGACACATAACAGAAACGGCCATCAGCACTTTCGGTCGCCCAATAGGGTTTAGAGCCTAAAGGTTCTGTAGACAGAGGAATGGTCGTATAGGTGAAATCCTCGCGATTTACGATCGCAACATAGCCTGACATGGTCGCTGCCACGCAAAGTTTGGTGCCGGCATGGTTGATGGCTAACCCATGATGAGCGGAATTGAGTTGATAATCCCAATAACTCATTTGTTGAATTTCATCGGGGACAGGCAATTCAATCTTGCGAGTTATTTTGTCTAACTGCAGGTCATATTCGAAAAATCCGTGAAAAAAAGAAACCTGTAAATAAATGAAACGCCCATCTGGAGCGATGGCCATTGGTCTCACCGCTTTATCAACCCACGGCATGCCAGCTTGTTCAAGTTTTTCACCAATGTCTATTCGCTTTAGGACCTGCAAACTATCGGCATCAACCAACTGCAACCAACGATCGCCTTTGATCCAATCGAGCCAAGCACTCGTGGTCGGCACATACACTTTACCGATACTCGCATGATAAATGAGCTTACCGTCTTTAGAATAATTATTCTCGTGCGGTTGATCTCCAGATTCAAATTCACCAGTAATACGGCCCGTACTGGTATCGATGGCATGTACTTTTCTTGCTGTGGAGGCCGAGACTAAGAAAGTTTTACCATCAGGAGAAATAGCAGCATGGTCTGCACGCATTCCGTCAATCGGTGTCCGCCAAACAATTTCTTCGGTATGCATATCAATCGCTACGACATCGGCGAAACTCGGGCGTGAAGCATAGAGATAACGACCGTCATGAGAGGTGAACATGTCATCAACCAACTGGTCATGCCCCTCACCTATCACTGTGCGGATCACCTTAAAGAATATCTGTCGAACCCAACTTGCATTATCGATCTCGTTTAGGCGTTCTTCAATGTCTGGAACGATGTTGATACGCTTGATCTTTTCAAAACTCTTGGCATCAAAAATATCTGCGGTGCCCTCCCAGTTATTACCCACCACCATGACATCCCGTAAATCATCAGTTGCTTGCGCCAAAGTTGAGCAACTCGACATAGCCAGGACAAGACAAAATAATCGAAGGGAAAATAAATGAGAAAGTTCTAGCGTGCGCATAAAAGGGCTCAGATCTCTATAAGGTAAAATACTGTCTGCTTAATAACCGCAGTATAAACTGGATTACTATACCAGCCACAGACAATTTTCACATTGTGGGGTACTTTATTGATTGGATGCGTTTAACGCACAAAAATTTTACAGACTAGATGAGAACCTATTTCAATTTAATATCAGACCAAATCAGAACTAAGACAGAATATCAAATTTTCCTTACTCAGATGCTTACATCGTACTTACCCATAAAAACGAGAACGATGACAGAAAATGATCAAATCTAACTACCATCTTATTCTCAACTAGTTAAATAGGTAGGCCCTATGGGCTGAACCCACGACCAGTTGATTGAAAATAGTAAGGACTATGCTGAAAGCGAATTTTTATGCCACTTACTAATATTACTATACGAAATCTGCGCACAGCTTGAGTATTCTTGTTCGATCCAGCAACAAGAATTTATTTCAACCAGCACAGTATACAATCGACTATTTCGTACTCGTTACAATTAGCCAAGAAGTTGAATATTATATCGAGATACTATTATATTATGGTTATCTTAATAGTGCGCCCTATATTCAATAGAATTAAGGGTATGCTTAGTGTGACGATCCTCCAAAGGTCGCTGAAGTATTTGTAGGTTGCCGGGCATTTTGTCCAGTTCTTCCAGCGGTTATTGGCAGTAGCTGATCCCAACTTCTAGACGAGCGCTGTCTTTATTCGCGCTTTCGCACTAGTTGAGTCCCTGTATCCAGGAGAATCTCATGCATAAGATTGTATTGACTACATTTACGCATTTTCGTTTCGCATTTGTTGGTTTGTTATTCGCACTTGCTGTAAACACGACGCCATTTGTTGCCACCATTGGGTATGCTGCAGAAAGCAATGAAGAAATTGCGTTAAACCTTGCGACCCTGTTGCGATCTGCGCGAGCTGTTATTTCTGATAATCAGAAATTAATCAACGACGCCTCTAAGGGAGACAAAGGGTTGAGTGCCGATTTTGTTGTTAACAAAGCAAAATCCAATTTTGAGAAAGCAACGGGCAAAAATATTGATGATTTGCCATCCGATGGATTACTTGGCGAATTACTGAAAAGCGAACTGTCTGCCATCGCCACGGTAATGAATGAAGCGCAAGCTGTCATTAATGAATCCGGTGTCGGGTTCAAGGGATTTCTTCCAGCCATATTTGCACGTCAGGTTACCGAAAAATTTCGTGCAAACAGTGGAGATAAAGCAGATTTGAAATTAACAGCACCCAAAAAATATGTTCGCAATCGAGCTAATCGCCCCGACAAATGGGAAAATGGAGTCATCGAAAAACAGTTTAAATCGCCCGAGTATACCAAAGGCAAAGCATTTTTCGAAACCACACCAAAAAAAGGCAAGAATGCCTTTCGTTTAATGATCCCGGAATATTATAAAGCGTCCTGCCTTGCCTGCCACGGCGAACCAAAAGGCGAACGTGATATTACGGGCGGCAAAAAAGAAGGTGGCGTATTAGGAGAGCTTGGAGGAGCTATTAGTGTCGCAATATTCCAGTAGGGTAACTAAGTAAGTGAGAGTGGAATGCATAGTAAATCTAAACAGCCAAAGAAGCTTGTTATACAGGCGACTATAAAAGCTAAACTCGTCGGACTGAGTATAGTTCTTTTGCTTTTCCTGATCGGAACCAGTTGGTTTTTACGGGGTTTCATTGTCGAGGGCCGCGAAAGCATGGAGTATCAGGTTGAGCTGCAGACAATTGTCGGCCAAGCAACCGAAATCAGCAATAATTTCAATGACGTCAAATACTGGATCACTGACCTTGAGGTCAGCTGGCAGAATGAATCTGAAGATAATGCTTATGCAGCACAGCAACTTTTGTTGCAGAATCTGGAACTTATAAAAGATCGTTATCCTGAGCAAGTGGCCCAGATTATCAGTCATACCGAGATCTTTATTGAAAAATCCATTGAGGCAGTAGATGCCTATGTCGATGACAACCGGGTTCTCGGCAATAGCCTTGTTTCCAAAGCGCGGGCAGAAATCGAAGCTGTTGACATCATAATTGCCGGTATTTTCAGTCAATCAAATGACGAAGCGTTGATTACCAGCGATAATATAAGGGCGGATGCTACTTATGCGCTCAACATGACAGTGTATGTTGTTGGCGTTGCTGTTCTGCTTACAGCATTGATTACCTTCGTTATCATCCGCTCAATCACCCGACCCCTGTCCAATATGACTTGTGCTATGCGAGAGCTGGCCAATGGCGACATGTCGATTGAAGTTCCATCAACCGATAGGCGGGATGAAATTGGCGATATAGCCAATGCTGTTCAGATTTTTAAAGATAATGCGCTGGCTCGAGAACAGCTGGAGCGAGACGCGCAAAAAGTGGAAAAAGAACGGGCTGGTAATCAAAAAAAACGTGACGCCGAAAAGGTTGAACGAGAACGAGAAGAAAAACGCCACGAACAGGAACTTGCGGGTGAAATGGAAAAACGGGCTGAAATTTTGACTGCTCTAATCTCTGAATTTGAAGGACAGGTGTCTGGACATCTTGATCCGCTCAATCAATCTGTAAATCAAATGCATTTGACTGGAAAATCAATGGCGGACACAGCAAATGTTTCCAAAGAATTGACGACAGAAGTTGCTTCAGCGTCCGGTGATGCTTCGACAAATATTCAATCCGTTGCCTCCGCGGCCGAGCAGCTGTCATCTTCTATTCAGGAAATCAGTCAACAGATAACAAAGGCTAGCGCAGTATCCGAAGAAGCTGTGAACGAGGCCGAGCAAGGTAACAAGACTGTCGGCGCCTTGTCAGAATCTGCAAATCGTATCAGTGAAGTTGTCTCCCTGATCCATGATATTGCGTCTCAGACGAACTTGCTGGCTTTAAATGCGACGATAGAAGCGGCGCGCGCTGGCGACGCAGGAAAAGGATTTTCTGTTGTCGCGTCTGAGGTCAAGAATCTGGCCAGCCAGACAGCTAAAGCAACAGAAGAAATCAGCAACCAGATTTCTGAAATGCAAGTCGCTACTCAGAATGCCGTAGAGGTGATCTCCAAGATCAATGCGGTTATAAGCGAGATCCGCCAAATCACTGTTACTATATCCTCAGCAGTGGAAGAACAAAGCGCTGCGACGGGCAACATATCCCGCAATGTGCAAGAAGCTTCTGCTGGCACAAAAGATGTTGCAGGGAAAATCGACAGGGTTTCCCAACAATCAGAAGAAACAGGGAACGCAGCTGAAGAAATGCTGGCCGCTACTCAAATCCTTGAAAAACAATCGACAAATTTGGCAACCGACATCAACCAATTCCTGCAAAGAGTTCGCAATGTATAATGTGTCCTCAAATTGGTTGCCACCTCAACAGACGCATTCCAAAAGTGAACATGATAAAAATTAGAAAACTATATCTAGGCAAGCACGTTTAAATTGCACGCTCTTTGCTAACCCCAACAAAACAAATGTTAGCATGCTGGCATAAGCAAGATATCTATTTTCGAAACGTGGCAATTTCTGAAATGAAAACACCAATCATTGCTATTAGTGAAGATCATCCTTAATTGAAAATACGATTTTTCCGATATGGCCTTTTCTTTCAAAGGATTTTTGAGCCTTTTCTATTTCCTTCAATGTGTAGGTTTCTGCGATTAATGGTTTTACTCGCCCATTTTCAATGTGGGCGATTAGGTTTCCGAACACCTCAGGTTCAAGAACCGTACAGCCGAAGAAACTGAGATCCTTGAGGTATAGTGTTCTGACATCTAATGCCACGACCGGACCACCAATTGCTCCTGCAACGGCATACCGCCCGCCCATTTCCAAGACATCAAGCAATGAGGGCCATTTTTGACCTGCGACCAAGTCGATTACCACATCAACACTATTTTTCCCCAAGAGTTTGACATAGTCACTTTCCCTGTCGATTGTTTGATCGGCTCCGATCTCCCGAAGCATGGCAGCTTTTGAGGTGCTGGTGACAGCAATAACCGTAGCACCTCGAGCTTTGGCGAGTTGAACCGCTGCAGAGCCGACACCGCCAGAGGCACCTGTAATTAGTACTCGGTCTTTTGCGGTTACTTGCGAACGCGTTAGCATGTTTTCCGCTGTCGAGTAAGAACAGGGAAATGAAGCGAGTTCCGTACTCGCGTATGAACTATTGACCGCGTAAGCATGACGAGAGGCAACAACGGTGTATTCCGCAAAACCACCATTACATTCCGATCCAAAATACCAGGGTTTGTCGAGGGTCGTATTGTTAGCCTCGCGAATACAAGGTTCAATGAGCACTCGCTCTCCAATGCGTTTCTTGTCGACATTATCTCCCACTGAAACAATGGTCCCGCAGACATCTGCACCCTGAATGAGAGGAAATTTCAATGCCTGTCCTGACCAACTGGCATCTTCAGAACTCTGGTCATCTTTTGAATACCATGCTGTACGGGTGTTAATATCCGTATTGTTAACCCCTGCAGCAAATACCCGGATAAGAACGTCGCCTGCCCCCGGATGAGGGACGGGAATGTCAGTCCGGTAGTTCAGCATATCAGCGCCGCCATGCCCGATCAGAAGGACACCACTCATTTTGTTCGGTAAACCAGCCATGATGATTGCCTTAATAAAAATTCAGGTGGGAAATTGTTAGAGATTTTCCGGGAGATTGGCCAGTACAAATGTCTTCTCAGGGTCAACAGTGAACCTATGACGCGTTTTCACTAACTGAATGCTGTCACCAATGGAATTTGAGCTTTAGCAAAAATGGAAACCTCGAAGTGTCAAAGAAACTTCAGGCATATCAAAGTTCAATGACACATTCTCTTTCCAAAAGAGACACCTATAGCTAGTGTGTATGTTAAATATATAAAACAGCAAATTAAAATATATGAAAATTAGCAGAACTGTCATTGGACAAATTTTCTATTCTGGTGGCTCAACAAGGAGGAAACTATGTTTAGTATTCTATCAAAAAAGATAGCAACAGCAGTAGCATTGGGTGCATTTGCAGTTACCGCACTACCAGCACAAGCCGATGTAATTGATGACATAAAGGCCCGCGGCGTCTTAAAAGTTGCGGTTAAAGCTGACTACAAACCTTACGGATTTCGCGATACATCAGGCGCCATTATTGGAATTGAGCCGGAGCTTGCGAAAGATGTTGCTGATAAACTTGGTGTAAAAATTGAATATGTGCCCGTGGTCAGTTCTAATCGTATGCAATTCTTACAACAAGGCAAAGTTGATCTGTTAATCGCAACGATGACAGACAAGCCCGACCGCCGGAAAGTAGTCTCGATTGTAGACCCAAATTACTATTCATCAGGTACCAATATCATGACGCCTAAGAAATTTGGGTTCAAAAAATGGGAAGACCTGCGAGGCAAACCTGTTTGCGGCATACAAGGCGCATTTTACAATAAAAAAACCGGCCGTGACTTTGGTGCCAAAATTGTTGCCTTTAAAGGTACCGCCGAAGTTTATGCAGCTTTGAAAGCCGGCAATTGTGTAGCCTTTGTTTATGACGACTCGTCTCATGTTGCAACACTTGAGCAGTCTGACTGGGCTGATTATGAAATGCCATTACCAACAATTGATGATGCCCCTTGGGGTCTTGCTGTGAAGCTTGGTGAAACAAAGTTCCACAAAATGATGGAAGCAATGATCGTAGATTGGCATAAAACAGGCCGTATCTTGGCGCTTGAAACGAAATGGGGTGTCGCCAACACTCCTTTCGCAATGGATATGAATAAAAAATACAAATAGATACTAAGGAAAATGGCGGCATTTTCAGATAAATTCTGTCGCCATTTCCAGTTTGTTTGTGCTGATTATCGAGTGAGGGGGAATTGATGGAAGCATTTTATGAATGGGCAAGAGTGCTCTATGACAGTACGGGCATAAATCTTCCATTTATTTATGACAGTTATGACCGTGGTCGCATGATTGATGGGTTTTTTACGACAGTAAAACTCTCGGTTATCTGTTTATTCTTCTCGGTTATCATTGGCATTATTGGTGCTTGGCTGCAGAACTCTCCCCTAAAATGGACCCGCAGGATTGTAAACGGATACATTCAGTTATTCCGCAATACGCCGCCGCTGGTGCAATTATATTTCTTCTATTTCGCCATTGGTACATTGCTACCAAAAGTCACAAATGATTACGGCGGACAGGAACCAATACTGGGCGGGTTCACTTGGGCGGTAATCTCGTTATCGTTTTTCGCCGGAGCCTACAATGTAGAGATATTTCGCTCGGGTATTGAAGCAGTACCAGATAGCACAATAGAAGCTGCTGAAGCTTTAGGTTTTACAAGACTACACATCTATAAAGACATCACTCTGCCTTTGGCTTTTCGTGTTGTCTTACCGGCTTTGAACAATAATCTAGTCAACTTGGTAAAAACAACGACTTTGGCCTATGCCATTGCAGTGCCTGAAATGTTGTATGAAGCCAATCAGATATGGTCTGACAATGTAAACGTTACAGAGATGATGATTTTCATGCTGCTGACTTATTTTGTCCTTGTCGGGATTTTGGTCTGGGGAATGAACAGGTGGGAACGGGCTTTGAAAATACCCGGTTTCGGGGCTTGAGGGATATGACAATGAAACAGAAAAATAATAATGTTTTGCCAGTAATGATGGCACCTCGAAACCGACAGACTGATCCATTTCGCCTTAAGGCATGGCATGGCGTGGTTTTGGCTTCTATTGTCGTTCTGGCATCCATACCCGCCTTTGCCGCCGAAGAACCCACGAGGGCATCTATGTTTGAGGTTCTTGTGCGCTGGATGCCGTTGTTGCTGCAAGGATTCGTGTTCAATGTCGTCATTTCAATCAGTGCAATGGCCGTTGGTACGATTACAGGAGCAGCCCTTGGACTTGGTCAAATTTCTTTGAATGGCTGGGTCAGAAAATTTGCCTGGATCACAACCCAGTTTTTCCGGAATGCTCCGTGGCTGGTACTGTTGTTTTTTGCGATGTTTCTGTTGCCATTCGAAATCAAAATTGGCAGCTTAATCATTCCGTTACCGGATTGGCTGAAAGCAATTTTTGGCCTGTCATTGCCCGTGATGGCAAATGTGTCAGAAATTGTTCGTGGTGGTGTAATTTCATTGCCGAGCGGGCAATGGGAAGCGGCTGAAAGCTTGGCATTTTCACGCACTCAGGTTTTATGGCGTATCATTCTTCCTCAATGCGTGAAACGCATGTTGCCCCCGTGGATGAACTTGTATTCGATACTAACAATGGCAACAGTGCTTGCGTCTATCGTCGGTGTGTCCGAGATGATGACGCTTACTGGTCAGGCCTTGGCCGCAGAAGGTGGTCGTACCGATCTGCTGATACCCTTTTACTCATTCGTTTTACTCATGTTCTTTATTTATTGTTACCCGATTGCGCGGTGGACAATTCGTCTGGAAAAGAAATTTGCAGTTATTAATTAAGGAAGTTTGTTATGGCTTGGAGTGAAGATCAACCAATGGTGTCCATCAAGGATCTGCATAAATCTTTTGGTGCTCTTGAGGTCCTAAAAGGCATCTCGATGGACGTGATGAAGGGCGAAGTGGTTTGTATAATCGGGCCGTCGGGCTCTGGTAAATCAACGCTTATTCGATGCGTCAATGCGCTTAATGACATTCAGCAGGGCTCCATTCTTGTTGAAGGACAGGAGGTCAATGACCACAATCTTGATAAATTGGAGTTGCGTAAGAAAGTGGGCATGGTTTTTCAACAATACAATCTATTCCCTCATAAAACGGCGCTTGAAAATATAATGATGGCACCACTGTTAGTGTTGAAGCAGGATAAAGCAGAGGTTGAGAAGTTAGCACGCCAACTAATCAAGAAAGTGCGCCTTGAAGGTAAAGAAGAAAGCTATCCCGGCGAATTATCCGGTGGCCAGCAGCAACGTGTTGCCATTGCCCGCTCACTTGCCATGAACCCTGATGTCATGTTGTTCGATGAAGTTACAGCTGCCCTTGATCCTGAGACAGTGAATGAAGTTTTGTTAGCTATTAAAGAACTGGCTCAGGATGGGATGACTTGCATGCTCGTGACCCACGAAATGGCCTTTGCCCGCGAAATCGCTGATCATATTTATTTCACAGATCGCGGTGTAATCGTCGAACATGGCCCGCCCGACACATTCTTTGACGACGCCAAAGATCCACGGACCGTCGAATTTTTAGGACAAATTCTGTAGTCTTCTAAAACGTCTGGCTGACCGGCAAAGACAAGATAATGTGCGAGGAAAAAGAATGTCTGGGTGCGGTCAGCAACCTAGAATATTTTCAATGTTAAACGTCACTTAATCAACCGAAATTACTGTGCCAATGCCGGCATGGGCACAGTAAGTCTAAATGCAAAAAAAGGGTCAAACAAAACAACGAAAATAGCGTGATCTGGTTTTGTCGGGAGGTCACATGCGCAATCGTTTTAATTCTGAGTTAGATTTCTTTTTGGCAAGATGATCTTCAATAAATTTGAGTGCGGCCGGAATATCGTCAAAGACATTCGCCTTTAAATCAAAAGTGAATATATCGCCAACAGCCTCCGCCATACGGGTCCGAAATATTTCACCGGAAAAACCTGAGACAACGCCAACGGTCACGCTAGATACGCCTGATTTTATGGCTTGGCTTAAAATCTTTTGCATTCCTTCAAAATTAGCGTCGTCGTCGCAGTTTCTTGTATCAAGTATTAGACCGAGATCCGCATAGTTGACAGTCGGAAAAAACCCGCCGAACAGTTGGATCCATTTTTGGTTAGTCATCTCGCCTTCAGGTGTAATCAAGAAAACTCCGGATGTGCCGATCTCTTCTACGGCATATTATTGTTCACTTTCTCCATACATACTTTTCTTGAAGAAGAGTATCTCAGTGAGGTCTCTTCAGCGGGGAGTTATACAGAAAATCCACAAACTTTTCGAATAATTTTAAAAAGGCTTCCATTATTTCAAGCGATCACGGATAGCCTCATCCTGCCTTCACATTTGTCGTAAATTCAACGACTTGCCCACGGAGGTTTTCTGCTTGTTTTGTTAATTCCTGGGACGCCGAATAGACGCTTTTTGATGCCTTACCTGATTCTGTCGCTGCATCACTCACTGATCCGATTGACGATGATACTTCCTGAGTTCCGCTAGCTGCCCTAAGAACACTGTTAGAGATTTCGTGCGTTGCCGCTCCCTGTTCCTCTACTGCTGCTGCAATTGTCGAAGATACTTCATCCACTTCCCCGATTATTTCGGATATTCCTCGCACCGCAGTGACGGCTGCGTTGGTCGCACTTTGTATCTCTGAAATCTGTTTACTTATTTGCTCCGTTGCCTTGCCAGTTTGCGACGCCAGATTTTTCACTTCGCTTGCAACGACAGCAAACCCCTTTCCAGCATCCCCCGCACGGGCCGCTTCAATTGTCGCATTCAGTGCAAGTAAATTTGTTTGTTCAGCAATATCTTTTATGAGTTCGACGACCTCGCCAATACTTTGCGCACCTGCATCCAGTCCCTTAATCAGATCATCTGCCTTTCTTGCCTCTACCACTGCCTTACTTGTTATCTTCGACGATCTTTCTACTTGCGAGCCAATTTCGCGAATTGAAGCAGTTAACTCTTCTGCAGCCGACGCAACGGATTGAACATTACTGGTAGCAGTGCTCGAGGATCGTGAAACATTACCCGCCAAATCTGTTGTGCGTTGTGAAATTCCGGTCATATTTTCGGCCGTCGATTGCAATTCATTTGCTGCACTTGCGACAGCGTTGACAACGGATCCTACCGAACTTTCGAATGTGTGGATGAGATTATGAAGAGCTTCGCTTTTTTCTTCTTCTACCTTCCGCTTGTCCTCCTCATTCTTTATCTCCCGATCCGACCGGCGTTTTTCCATTGCCATCCGTTCATCTTCTGCCTCTTGTCTGGCAACTATTCGCTGTTCATGAAGGGACCTTTTCTCAATTGCAGATTCTCTAAAAATCAGTAAAGCCTTAGCAATTTTACCTATTTCGTCTTCGCGCTCTGTCCCGGTAATCTCAACAGTCTCAGGTTCTACATTGCTTTCAGACAGCTCGGACATTGTATCAGTCACATCGCTTACCATTTTAGCTGCTTTGCGGGAAATCACTGTTGACACAATCACCAAAACCACCCCAATTACCACCAGAATGAGGATCATAATATATCCAAGAGTGCGTCCTGCTGCTATTTGTGGATCGATATTTTTGACAACTTCCAAAACGCCTCTGACGTCTCCAAGTTTCCAGCCCACCTTAGGTGTATCTGGATGTGAATTATGACAGTTTACACATCCTTCAGCCACCATTGTGTCGGCTGACGCTACACGCATCATCGCTTTTCCATCAACTGTTACTTCACGCGAAAAAACGCCTTTTGGGTTGGCATTTAGAAAGCTCCATGCCTGTTTTTGAAAATCATCCAGAACACGTGATTGCCGGCCTGGAAAAGGAAAAGGGCTATACAATGCAATTGAAGTATCGTTTTTCTTAAGCAGCTTGCTCAAATCATGGATAAAGGTCGCTGGAAGCGGAATAGCATTTGCCATAGACGCATGATCAGGCGATGCTTTCAACTCTGTCTGTTTCAAAACTTTACCGATGACATTCTTCGTATAGTAACCGCGTATGGTCTTGAACTGGCTGACCATTTCGGCTGCTGACCGTTGTGCCTCTGTGCGGGCATTGTTCTCGGTTAGCGTTGGGATCAACCACCCGGAAACAATAATGGCGAAACCCAATATTATCGGGATTGACCAGATAACAGCGTTAAAAATGCTTGCTTTGAGATTGAGCATCCTGCCAGCCCTTCTAAAGTAGGTTTCATTAGATTTGACATAGGGCATTAACACTAAAAACAAACTATTACTGACCATTGTCTGACGCTATTCACTAAATTTTCGTTTAATTGGGATTCTGGTTAGGCGTCGAAAGTGTACTTGTCCCGCCAAAAACAGAAGAAGCCGACACTAAGTTAAGGCCCGGCGGGCGCAAATGCCCGAATATTGCAGTTAAGAAGTTTCTGTACTTAAATGAAGTTAGTGCTAAGCCTCCGCATCGACATCAGCAAACGTTTCAAGCCACAATAAATTTGTAAGATGGTAAAATGGTGATCCACGAGTGAGCGATTACTCCACCGCCAGGGGGTTGAGGCGTATAATTCTGGCGGTCCATATCTGGCATTTTCCAAACAGATTTGGACAGGTACTACAAGATGCTACAAAAGAAAGCTACAAAGCCGCGCGCGACCGGTTCAAGGCGGTTGTTCTTGGAGTAACGCTGCACTAGCGAGTGCGTATTGGTTGCCTTGAGATCGAAGCTCAAGAGTTGTTACATTCACGCGCCCACTCATCATGGAGTACGAAATGAGAGACAAGGTTATTTGAGGCGCTAAAACCCGTAAAGGAACGCCGTGTCAGGCTAAAGCGTTATTGAATGGGCGATGTCGGAACCATAGTGGATTGCCACGGACGCCAGAGGTCAAAGCACAGTCATTGGCTGCATTACAGGACGGGAACAAAGCTTGGCGGATGCGGGCAACAAAGAGCGAAGCACAGACGATGTCAGAACCGCTGAAATAATGTCCGGTTATCGCCCCCAAGCTGAAGTTATACGTTGTATCTGACGACGTATGATTAGTGCCCACTGCGGACATTCAGATTAGTTCTGATGTAACCCATATATTTGCGGGCCCGTCCATCATTTTTTGGTTAGTATTCTCCTCAACCGATAAATCTGGTGGAGCGTATAGCTGTGATTATCGCTATAGGATGATCAAACCGATCGAAGCCCCTCATAAAGGGTGTTACTGTCAGATCAGGCTGGTCGAGCCTTATGTCATAATTGCCGGTTATTGTCATCCTTAACCAAACAAGTTACCTTTTTATTGTATACCTTATGATGGGATGGTCCCTATGGATGGAACATGGACGCTCAATACGATTTTTGACGCTCTGGGCATTTCGCAGCCGGCAAATTTACCCCATGTACCGATTTCCAATGTGCAAACAAATCCGTCCAATTGTTCAGCTAATAGCTTTTTCATACCAACTGTTTTTTCGCTTCAGAAGCTCGGTTACGAGAGCGAGATATCGGCGATAAAGGATGCGATCGCCAATGGTGCTGCGGCTGTGATGACACATCAGGAAAAATTTCCCTTTAGCTCGGCGGTACCAATCATACGCGTTAAGGATTCCAGAAAAATCCTTGCTATGCTTTCGATTTACGCGCGTCAAAGGTTTGTCGGCAAGATCATTGCGGTGACCGGTAGTGTCGGGAAAACCACCACGAAAGATATGGTCAGTAGTGGCTTGTCGAAGTTTGGATCATCCTACAAGACAAACAAATCAAATAATCCTTTGTCGGGCGTTTGTATGACGATGATAAACGCACCATTCGACAATGATTATTTAACCTTGGAAATCGGGTCGATGGGGCCTGGGAATATCCGCCAAGCGGAATTAATCCGACCGAACATCGGCATTATCACTAATGTCTGGGCATCTGCCCACCTTGAAAGCTATCTGGACGAAGAAGCGCTTTTTCGAGAGAAAGCATCTCTATTGGATCTTCTGGTCGGACCAAAAATAGGCATCATTCACGAAAGTGTCAGAGACGCGGATCGGAAGGCAGGTGGCGTCATCGCCGACAAGCAGTTGGGCCGCCTGATCACCATTGGCAGTACCGGTGATAGCGATATTTACTGCGAAAATGCTCATTTCGATGGCATTAAAAGCACCGGCGTTATGTGGGTGTTCGGCACGCCCTATCCGTTTGAACTGGACTTGGCAGGAGCCCATTTCATTGATAGCGCCATGTTTGCGGTGGCAACAGCGGCAGCTTTGGACCAGGATGTCTCAATAGTGATTGCATCATTCGCGAAACCGAATATTACCGGAAGGCGTCTCGAGCGATACTGTATCAAATTGAAAGACGGAGATATCGAGTTTATCGACGATAGCTATAATGCCAGTCCAGTTTCCGTTCGCGCACTCATCACTACTTTGTCCCTCCGAAAAGCACCGAGAAAAGTATTCGTCTGGGGCGATATGAAGAGGCTGGGCGACCGGACGGAGCTTTACCATTCGCAGATAGTTTCAATGAATGGCCTGGGCAATATTGATCTCGTTTTAACCATCAGTGAGCAAACACAGAAAGTGCGTAGGGAGCTCGGTTTATCGAACAAGCTGCATTTCCCTGATTGCGAAGCCCTAGCGCCCGCAATCTCGGACTAGATCCAGGCCGTCGATCTGATAGCTGTGAAAGGGTCCAGATTATTAAAACTCTTACAAATAGCTGAGATAATCAAACTACTAGATCCTTCGACCACTGCTGACAGCTGGCGGACAGAGGACGCCGTAAGTTGTTCTGATGGAGGAAAATGAACTAACGTTTGTCCGGTTGACAGACAGGTAGCCAGTGATGATTATCGCTTTCAATGACAGCTGTGGGTCACAAACTTCAGATTTCTGCTCACTCGTGAAATGTATTCGGCGCCAGTAACTCAATTGAACACGCCGCTTAATATACTCAATCAGATGAGCCAGATCCTCCCTAAATTCAACTGGTTGATTATTCCATTTTATATGATGACGGACAGTTAACCCATCAATTTTGTTGACATCACTTGATTTAGATCAAAGCGGAATTTGTCTATTATTGTATTAGTATTCGCTTTGCGGCACACTCGGTTAATGAACAGTCGTTATCCGGTCGTCTACTGCGACCATAAATACGCCACGATGAGAGATCTGGAAAATGGGGCTCACTACATATTTGACGTCATTGAGTATCGCGGCAATCGCGGCTCTGTTGCTGGCCGCTAAGGCCGACGATGCAGTATTCGCCACGCATGCATGGATTTTTATAGCCGCCTGTGGTCTGGCTATTATTTACCAATTGCGCACGCTGGATTCAAATAGAAATATGCCAGAAAAACGGGACGGATATCTCGATGGCGTAGTTAGAGCAGGAGTCATCGCAACCGTTTTTTGGGGGCTTGTTGGTTTTCTGGTTGGCGTGGTGATTGCAGCGCAATTGTCCTTCCCAGTATTAAATTTTGATACTTCTTTTACCAATTTTGGTCGCCTGCGCCCGTTACATACCTCAGCTGTTATTTTCGCCTTTGTTGGCAATGCCCTGCTCTGCACTAGTTTTTACACGGTTCAGCGAACCTGCGCCACGCGACTTGCCTTTGGCAATTTGGCCTGGTTCGTATTCTGGGGCTATCAATTGTTCATTGTGCTGGCGGCAACTGGATATTTATTGGGTGCGACGCAATCCAGAGAATATGCTGAACCTGAATGGTATGTAGACATTTGGTTGACAATTGTCTGGGTTGCTTATCTTGCCGTGTTTCTGGGCACGCTTTGGAAACGTAGGGAACCCCATATCTATGTTGGGAACTGGTTCTATCTGGCTTTCATCGTGACTATTGCCATGTTGCATATTGTCAATAATCTGGCGGTGCCAGTATCCTTTCTAGGTGTCAAAAGCTATTCTCTGTTCTCAGGAGTGCAGGATGCACTGACCCAGTGGTGGTACGGCCATAATGCTGTAGGCTTCCTTCTGACTGCAGGCTTCCTTGGCATGATGTATTATTTTGTCCCCAAACAAGCGCAGCGCCCGGTTTACTCCTACCGACTTTCCATTATTCATTTCTGGGCTCTGATTTTCCTCTATATTTGGGCTGGGCCCCATCATCTTCTCTATACGGCTCTGCCAGACTGGGCCCAGACACTAGGCATGGTGTTCTCAATTATGTTGTGGATGCCAAGCTGGGCCGGGATGATCAACGGACTAATGACACTCTCTGGTGCCTGGGATAAAATCCGCACAGATCCAATCATCCGATTTATGGTGCTGGCCTTGGCATTCTATGGAATGGCAACATTTGAAGGTCCACTTTTATCGATTAAAGCCGTTAATTCTTTAAGTCATTATACCGACTGGACAATTGGTCATGTGCATGCCGGCGCTCTTGGCTGGAATGGGATGCTGACATTTGCCGCTCTGTATTACATGGTGCCAAGGTTATGGTCTCGGAATGGTTTATACAGCTTGCGCTTGGTCAATTGGCATTTTTGGCTGGCGACATTGGGTATTGTGCTCTATGCGGCCGCCATGTGGGTATCGGGTATTCAACAGGGCTTGATGTGGCGGACATTTAATGAGCTTGGCTTCCTCGAATATTCCTTTGCAGAAACTGTCGCAGCCATGCACCCATACTATGTCATGCGTACGATCGGTGGCATTTTCTATCTCCTGGGTGCTTTCATAATGGCGTATAATCTGTGGCGTACAGTAGTAAGTCCAACGACAGAAAAATCCGCAATTGTCACCCCAGAAGGCGGACAAGTTGCTATGAGCGGGAGTGTATAGGATGTTCAGTCATAAAATAATTGAAACCCATTCAATGCTGTTGCTGATATTGTCGCTGGTCGTTGTCTCTATTGGCGGGATTATAGAAATAGCTCCTCTGTTTTATTTGCAGAATACCATCGAGAAAGTCGAAGGCATGCGGCCCTATACACCGCTGGAACTTGCTGGTCGCAATATATATGTTCGTGAAGGGTGCTACGCCTGCCACAGCCAGATGATCCGGCCGTTTCGTGATGAAGTGGAGCGCTATGGACCCTATAGCCTCGCGGCGGAAAGTATGTATGACCATCCGTTCCAGTGGGGCTCCAAACGCACAGGCCCTGATCTCGCGCGTGTTGGTGCACGGTATTCTGATGAATGGCATGTACAGCATTTGCTGAGCCCACGATCATTAGTGCCCGAAACAGTTATGCCGGGTTATCCATTTTTGGCGACAACGCCGCTTCGCACCGATAATGCTGCCAAGCACCTGAAGACTAACCTTATGGTCGGTGTTCCGTATAGTGATGAGATGATAAAATTTGCAGAAATTGATATGCGAGCACAGGCTGATCCAGAGTCAGATGATATTGATGGATTGGAAGAACGCTATGCCAAAATCAGTATCCGTGATTTTGATGGAAATCCCGATATGCTGTCCGAGATGGACGCGCTAGTCGCATATCTGCAAATGTTGGGCACGTTAGTTGATTTCAAGGTGTATGAACCTGAGAAAAATCTGAGGTGATGAGCATGGAATACGAAGCAATGCGTCAATTCGCGGACACTTGGGGGCTGGTATTTCTAGTCGCTATCTTTGTCTTTGTAGTCGTCTGGATATTCCGGCCAGGCTCCAGCAAGCTTTATGACGAGCAAGCTAAAATTCCCTTTAACGATGACGGGGAGGATTGAGCTATGGTTAAGCGTGAACTTGATGAAGTTTCCGGCACTGAAACCACAGGCCATGAATGGGACGGCATCAAGGAGTTGGACAACCCAATGCCTCGTTGGTGGCTATGGGCGTTCATTATTTCCATCGTTTGGGGTGTCATTTATATGGCGGCTTATCCTGCTTGGCCCTTGATCACCGAAGCGACAAAAGGGTTCCTCGGATATTCCAGCCGGGCCGAACTGGCTGATACCATGAACGCAGTCCAGGTATCCCGCCAGAAATATATTAATAGCATCAACGCGCTTTCGCTGGAGGAGATACGCAACGACAGCGAATTGGCTCGATTTGCGTACGCCGGCGGTAAGTCAGCTTTTGCAGTCAACTGTTCTCAATGTCACGGTTCCGGGGCGGCAGGGTCCGCCGGTTATCCGAACCTGAATGATGACAACTGGTTATGGGGTGGTAGTCTGACAGACATACAGACGACGATATCTCATGGCATTCGTTTTGAGCAAGATGACGATACCCGGTTTTCAGAAATGCCGGCATTTGGTGGCGATGAAATTTTAGATCGCACGCAGATCGGCCAAGTTGCAGACTATGTTCTATCTTTGTCAAAAAGACAGCATGATTTTGAAAACGCCACGGCGGGGGCAAAGACATACGCAGATAATTGTGCGGCCTGTCACGGCGATACGGGCCAGGGTGATCGTGAACAGGGAGCCCCGCAGCTGAGCAATGTACTGTGGCTTTACGGCAATGAAAAGGCGGATATTATTGCGCAGATTTCGCGCCCCAAGCACGGGGTTATGCCAGCATGGGGCGAGCGTCTGGATGCAACGACAATCAAGCAACTGACAATCTACGTCCATGCATTAGGCGGCGGCGAATAAGTCTAGCTTATTCATCAGACCGGTTGAGTACTGTGGATACCGGGAAATACTGGGTAGTCAAATGACACAAGATTCAAGTTCAATACAGAATGTTGTTGACCGCGTCGAAGTAGAGGCGGTCAATTCCAAGGCCAAGCGCAGTCTGTATACCAGCCGCAAGAAAATCTTCCCAAAACGCGCAAGTGGATCGTTTCGCCTTTTTAAGTGGTGGGTGATGGCGGTGACTTTGGCCATTTACTACGTGACCCCGTGGCTGCGATGGGATCGCGGTGAGTTTGCGCCAAACCAAGCCGTTCTAGTTGATCTCGACGTCGGCCGCTTCTATTTCTTTTTTATTACCATATGGCCGCAAGAACTCTATTACATCGCTGGATTGTTAATAATGGCTGGGGTTGGTTTGTTTCTCGTCACCTCAACAGTGGGCCGTGCCTGGTGTGGTTATACCTGTCCGCAAACTGTCTGGGTTGACCTCTATCTGTGGATCGAACGTTGGATCGAAGGGGATCGCAACGCTAGAATAAAACTCGACAATGGAGCGTGGTCGGGGGAGAAATTGTTCAAGCGCATAGCCAAACATGTAATCTGGCTATTTGTCGGGCTTATTACAGGGGGAGCCTGGGTTTTCTATTTTGCCGATGCGCCAACGCTAGCGGTAGATCTGGTGACAGGAAAGGCGTCTTCCATTGCCTATTCAACAATTGGCGTGATGACAGCAATTACGTATGTTTTCGCTGGATTTATGCGCGAGCAGGTTTGCACCTACATGTGCCCGTGGCCGCGTATTCAGGGGGCTATGCTGGATGACCGGTCTTTGGTAGTGACCTACAATGACTGGCGTGGGGAACCGCGCTCGCGGCATCAGAAAAACACCGACATTGCCGCCCAATCCGGTGACTGTATTGATTGTAATCAATGTGTTGTCGTCTGCCCGATGGGCATTGATATTCGCGATGGTCAGCAGATGGAATGCATTACATGTGCCCTCTGCATTGATGCTTGTAACGGGGTCATGGAAAAGATTGGGCGCCCTATCAACCTTATTTCCTATGCGACACTGAACGATTACAAGGCCAATGTAAAAGGCGACACCATCACCACAACCTGGCGCTCGTTTATTCATGGGCGTACGGTGATTTACTCAGCAATAATGGTGATTGCGGCGCTCTTACTGGTGTATGTGCTTGCAATCCGAAGTCTTGTCGATGTCAGTGTATTGCATAATCGTAACCCAGTTTATACCCTGTTATCCGATGGTTCTATTCGCAATGGATATGTTGTTAAAGTTCTCAACAAGAAATTTAACATCCAGCAATTTTCCGTTAGCGTAAGTGGAATTACAGGGCTGAAAATGCGGATCGCCGGAGCCAAAACAGATATTCAGACAGAGTTAGTCCTAGAGGTACCAGCGAACGGACTGGAAACGGTTCAACTTTATATAAGCGCAAAAACCAGCGCCTTGAATGCAGAACAAAATTCTTTCCAGTTCATTGTTGAGGACAGGGATACATCGGAAAAAGTTATTTATGACGCGGTCTTTTATCAGGCGAAGAAATAGGCAGTTGAGCAATGAGTAATCAGGTTGACGGATCGAATAAATCCTGGAAATTTACAGGCTGGCATATGGCGGCGATTATGGGTGCTTTCTTTGGCGTGATCTTTACCGTTAATGGTTATATGGCATATGTGGCGACCACCTCCTGGTCTGGGGTCATGGCTCGCAACGGTTATGTGGCCAGTCAAGATTTTAACGCAACGTTGGCCGAACGAAAACGGCAGGACCGTTTGGGTTATCAAAGCGAACTTCGTTATGACGGTCAGGCTATGAAGTTTACATTAAGTGATCGAGACGGCTTGCCGCTGCAGAACTTCAAAATAGTGCTTCTGATTGGCCGTCCCTCACATGAGAGTGAGGATCGCAAGATTGAACTGCATGAACAGCTCCCTGGAATATACCGCCAGAAATTACAACTGGCACCAGGCCAATGGAATGCGGAAGTTATCGCCAATGAAAAGACCGACCAACAATACCGCCGTCTTGTCCGTCTATATGTCAAAGAGTAAGCCCGCATGAGCCAGATACCGTCAACAGCTAGTTCTGACACGTTGCAAAGGGTCCAGCTTTCCGTGCCTGATATGCATTGCGCGGGCTGTATGGGCAAGGTTGAGAAATGTTTGACAGCCTTGAACGACGTCACATCAGCACGGGTCAATCTGTCGACCAGACGGGTAAGTATCATCTGGGTAGATAACGGATTGAGCGTTGATAACCTGATCGACCGGCTAGCTGATAAGGGGTATGCGGCTGAAGCCATCGATGACATGGATGATATTGACGCCAAACAACATGAAATTGGTCGCGAAATTTTACGCTGCCTTGCTGTGTCTGGATTTGCTGCTGCCAATATCATGTTATTGTCCGTCTCTGTATGGTCTGGCGCAGGAGACGCCACACGGGATCTGTTTCACTGGATTTCGGCTTTGGTCGCTCTGCCAACGATCCTGTATGCCGGTCAGCCTTTTTTCCGATCTACATGGATTGCACTCAGTCATCGTCGTATGAATATGGATGTGCCAATTTCCCTGAGTGTGGTGCTTGCCGGTGGTATGAGCCTGTATGAAACCATGAATAGCCGCGAACATGTCTATTTTGATGCCGCAGTCACTTTGTTGTTTTTCCTTCTGTTAGGCCGTTATCTTGATCATTTAATGCGTGCGCGAGTGCGAAATGCGGCCATGCAACTGGTCAAACTAGCGCCCAAAACGGCACTGATGGAGGACAATCAGGGCCTGCGTTCCAGAGTTCCAGTAAGTGCCCTCGAGATTGGCATGAAGGTGGTCGTGTTACCGGGTGCTGTTGTTCCTGTTGACGGACGCATAGTGGCGGGCTCAAGTGAACTCGATAATTCTATCATCTCTGGTGAAAGCCTGCCTGAACTAGTGTCAGAACTGGATCAGGTATACTCAGGCTCCGTAAACTTGACAGGTTCTCTCCTCATAGAGGTAACAGCCGTCGGCAAGGATAGTTTCCTCGCCAGTGTCATCCATTTAATGGAAGTCGCAGAACAACATAAATCGCGTTATGTTCGGATCGCCGACAGGCTGGCCACCATTTATGCACCATTTGTCCATATCGTTGCCTTAATGACTTTCCTTGGCTGGTTATGGGTGACACAAGGGGATTGGCATCAGGCGCTTGTTGTCGCTATATCCGTACTTATAATAACCTGTCCATGCGCGCTTGGGCTGGCTGTACCCGTTGTTCAGGTGGTCGCAAACGGAGTTTTGTTTGACCACGGCGTATTGGTCAAAGATGGGGCTGCACTTGAGAAGCTGGCGCAAATAGACGCCATTGTTCTGGATAAGACAGGAACAGTGACGACAGGACAACTTGAAGCGGTAAATGTTGATGAAATTGATAAAGATGCGTTAGCAATTGCCGCTGGTTTGACATGTAATAGCACGCACCCTTTATCGCGGGCACTGACAGCGGCGGTAACCGCGCGAAATATCTCACCGCTGCCTTGTGCTGAATTTAGAGAACATCCTGGTCAAGGATTGGAAGGTATCTGTCAGGGACGTACAGTACGTGTTGGTAACTTTGAATGGTGCGGGATTGGCGGCTTAAATACTCCGGTTATGCCGACCCCGGAAAATGTTGAGCTTTGGGTGAGAATAGAAAACTGTGCCCCAGTCAGGCTTAACTTCAAAGACCAGCTGCGTGTAGATGCAAAAAGTACTATTCAAAATTGGACAGACGAAAAGTTGAGCGTTACCCTGCTCTCCGGCGATCGCGAAGCTGCTGTTAAAGCTGTAGCACAAGCCTCATCAATCGAGAATTTTGTCGCAATGGCATCGCCAGCCCAAAAGGTAGATTTCGTCAATGAACTGACCCTGTCGGGACGTCGTGTATTAATGGTTGGTGATGGAATTAACGATGCCCCGGCATTGGCTGCGGCACACGTCTCAATGGCGCCTGCCGGTGCTTCTGACATTAGTCGATCGGCAGCGGATATTATTTTTCTCGGCGATCATCTGGCCCCCGCCGATTATGCTCGACGTATTGCTAGGCGAGCCAGTTGGTTGATACAACAAAATTTTGCCTTAGCTCTTCTTTATAACCTTGTTGCAATTCCAATCGCTATTGCTGGGTTTGCATCGCCATTAGTCGCGGCAATAGCTATGTCAACATCATCCATTATTGTGACCCTAAATGCGTTGCGATTGCGCATAGGAGGTTCTAAAGGTCAACAAACATGAATATTCTGCTCCTTCTTATTCCAGCGGCTCTTATCCTCGGCGGCCTCGGCCTGGCAGGTTTCATCTGGGCCCTTAACAGCAGTCAGTTTGAGGACCCCGAAGGCGCCGCCGAGCGCATATTAATTGACGATCACGAAGAGGCTCCACCGGAGGATATTTACAAGAGTTAAGAAAATCCATACTCCAGTATCATATTGTTCAGACTGTCATGAAACGTCTTTGAATTGTAGCAATTGGAAAATCAGACAGTACGGATTTCGAAACCATCCTTAGGCGTTTAAGCTATGGGTCTAAATTGCACGCGAATAGCGTCCAGCACCTGTGCCAAGATATGTATCAAATACGGCACAGACATTTCTCACAAGAAACCGAACATCCTCTTCAACTGTGACCCTATTGTCTTTTAGAACAAGCAATCCCACTTTCTCAAGTGATTGGAGACGAGAAATTTCCTCAGAGAAAAACGATTTTGGCTTGCCAAATTTCGTTAAAATATCATCAAGATCTACAGTCAAATCACACATCAATCGCTCTATAACCTCTCGGCGAATTTTGTCTTCTGTGTTGATCATAATTCCCTTTGAAATTGCAAATTCATTATTCAGTATTTGCCGCTCATATTCATGAATACTGACAATATTTTGAGCATACCCTTGTGGCAAACTTCCGATGGATGACGCGCCAATCCCAATTAACGTTTCAGATTGGTCAGTCGTATATCCCTGAAAATTCCTGTTCAAATTATTACCGACAAGCGCTTTGCACATGTTGTCATCAGGAAGTGCAAAATGATCCAAACCTATCTGCTGATATCCGAGCCGTATTAGTTCTTCCGCCGCTGATTTAGCGTGTTCTACCCGCGCAACCGTTCCCGGCAAATCTCCATCCTGGATCATTTTCATATGGGATTTCATCCAGGGAACATGGGCGTATCCAAATAGCGCTATTCGATCAGGTTGAAGGCTGTGCGACAATTCAACCGTACGCCGAACATCGTCAGAAGATTGTAATGGCAATCCATACATTAAATCGAAGTTGATATGCGTGATGCCGTTAGCTCGAAGATTTTCGACAGCCTGCTTTGTTACATCAAAGGATTGCACACGGTTAATAGCCGTTTGCACTACGGGATTGAAATCCTGGATACCAAGACTGGCTCGGTTCACTCCACCTTTCGCTAAAGCTTCAATTTTCAAAGCATCAACCGTTCGTGGATCAATTTCAATTGCCCTTTCAGCGTCCTGAGTATAGTCAAAATTCTGATCAATGAGATCCATGATGGAAATAAAATCTTCTGAGGACAAAATACTCGGTGTTCCACCACCCCAATGGACATGAGATACGGAAAATCGGGTCGGCAACGCTTTGATCAACATGCGTATTTCTGATCTTAAAGCGTTTGCGTAAAATTTAATTGGATTATCTTGGGCAGTTATTTTTGTATGACACCCACAATACCAGCACATCTGGCGACAATAAGGAACGTGTAAATAAAGCGATAACGGTTTGGCAGGATCCAGTTCTTGCAACCAATTACGATAGATGTCGTTATCCACCTCTGGCGAAAAGTGTGGCGCTGTCGGATAGCTGGTATAACGTGGAACAGCGGCGTCGTAGAATTGAACGAGGTTGTTTTCCATGTGCCTTCACTCCTTTAAAATTCAGTCCACAATATCTGCAAGCACTTGAAGTTGATAAAGATCAGCAATAAGAATTGTCTGTGATGTCTTTAAATCGATCACCGCAAGTTTACGGAGCTTTGTAAAATTTCGACTCACTGTTTCAATGGTCAAGCCCAGATAGTCAGCAATGTCCACCCTGCTCATTGGCAACGTAATTTCTAAACTTCTATTTTCGTTTGAGCTGCCTTCGTATCGCATTTTTTGTGCCACCCGTTCACACAGGAAACTGGCAATCTTCTCAATAGGTGATTTACGCCCAAGGAGAAGCATTTTGTCTTGAAGGCGGATCATTTCAGATTGCGTCATTTCCATTAACCGTGCGTTGATCGCACTGTTGCTTTCCATTTCTGCATAGAGTTTTGTTGTAGAAATTTGGCAAACTGTCACGTCGCCGACAGCCTCTGCATTGGTTGTATGATGTCCGCTCATGGATAGCCCAAGAAAATCTCCAACGGACTTGAAGCCTATAATTTGTCGGCGACCGTCTTCGAGTAAACGAGTCAACCGCACGTCTCCAGATATAACGGAATAGAAGTACTTTGCATCATCTTGTTCGCAGAACATCATTTGTCCTGCCTTGAAGGGCTTAATTTGATTATCTTGACCAAATTGAGCAAGGGAGTTCTCTTTCAGTCCCGCGCAAACTGCAAAATTATGCGCGGAGCAGGTAGAGCAATAGTTCGTTTTCAGATGTAAATTGCGCCCAGCTTGAAAGTTGAACCTCGGAAACTGATTTGCCTCCCGTCCCAAAACAACAGGATGGCCGCTTTCTACTTCCTCAACATAAACATCCAAGACCATGTTAGTTGTCCTTCTTCTTATCGATTTTCGACAATCCGGATTATTACCTTGGCAAACAATTTCGCAATGCGGCAGGACGTCGCAGGCTGGTGTCCATATAGAGCTTTTCCAGTTGAACATTACTGAATACGAATGACAGAGCGCACCAATGCGGCGAATGCTTTCTTGCACGAATATACATCCCATATCCCGGAGCCGCTGAAATATGCGCCCCTTAATCCCCCCATAAGGATAAGATACCATGGACGCTGCATACACCTTCATCCCTATATTCCATTCAGTTGGATTAGCGTTTTTCTTGAAGCTCCATAACTCCCCCATTGGCCCCGTGCTAAAGGTATATGCATAACCACCAGACATGCCCTTCAAGTTCCTCGGCCCAATGTCTGTAAGCAGATCTTCTTGAAGCTTAGCGGCTTCATCTTTTGCTGTTTCCAAGTGATGGATCACGTCTTGCGGTAATGCCCCTTGAAAAGCAATCTCGATAGTATCAAATCCCGCGTATATATTCTTTATTGCCATTGTTACACCTGTCTACGCTCAAGAAATTCTAGAGGGGGATGTTACGAGGACCCCCCTTTTTAGTTTTCGGATTTCGTTCTGGATTGTGGAAAACATGCGCGTTCCGCACCCAGGAAGCTTTTAGGGAATTTGGGGAGGGAGAAAGCCTCACCCACCCAAATCACCAAGACCACCGACAACTTAGAAGGCAGCCGCTTGAGAAGTGTTGGAAACGATACGTGCTTCAACCCACTTAATCAGATCACGGCGGCGATGGCAAAACCGCGATGTCTGTTTAGGGTCATTAGCGGAAGTGTTTTCACGGGCCTGAAAACACTTCCGCTAAGCCTTCAAATCGGACATTGAAAATGGATTTTCAGATTTCACGGAATTCACTCCCGCTTTCAACGCATTTATTTTCACTTGAATCAATATGTAGTGGGTATTAATGTGTACGTACACTAATATTGTGAATTCTAATGTAATCCTTCGATATAGACGCAGGTTAGTTAGTCCAGCTGTTAAGTGGCTGCAAACAGTCTCTCATTAAAGGGAGCACATAGGGGGTTAAGATCAAATGGAAATGTTAGAGTCGTTTTTTGGCGTGATCGGAGACCTGACATGGGGATGGGCGTTAATCCCGTTTCTTGTCGTTCTGGGTGTCTTTTTCACTATCGCGAGCGGGTTCGTTCAATTTAAATATTTTACCCGGATGTTCCGGGTCCTTAAAGGCGGGAACCAATCCGCTGATCCAAATGCTATCACCGCCAGAGAGGCGTTGCTTTTGTCCGTTGGCGGGCGTGTTGGCGGCGGTAATATTGCCGGCGTAGCGGTTGCTATTACCCTTGGCGGGCCAGGGGCTGTTTTCTGGATGTGGGCCATCGCAGTGGTTGGTATGGCCACCAGTTTGATAGAATGCTCGTTGGCGCAATTGTTCAAAGAACGTGAAGGGGATGGCACTTTTCGAGGTGGTCCTGCGCGGATGATATTACATGGGCTGGGAAGCAATTATCGCTGGCTCGCAGTCCTGTATGCTATTTCACTGATTGCTGCGTTTGGTATTGGTTTCCCGGCATTCCAGGGAAATACCGTTGCGGGTGCGGCGCAGGATAGTATGGGAATTGATCGCATGATTACCGGCGTAATCCTGGCGATTGGTACTGGCGTTGTTGTTTACGGCGGCATCCACCGTATTGCCAAGGTATGTGACGTGATCGTCCCCGTCATGGCGCTTTTATACATCGGTATAGCGTTGCTTGTTATCGTCACTAATCTGGACGGCATTCCAGCAGTCGTTGGCATGATCTTTTCAAATGCTTTCGGGATTGAAGAAGCTGTTGGTGGTGGCATGGGTGCTGCTATTGCTCAAGGTTTGCGTCGCGGCCTGTTTTCAAACGAAGCGGGGCTTGGTTCGGCCCCCAACGTCGCAGCCGCAGCAGACGTCCGTCACCCGGTTAGCCAAGGTATTACGCAGTCGTTTTCCGTGTTCATTGACACGATTATAATTTGCTCCTGCACAGCTTTTGTTATCTTGCTTGGCGACGTTTATGTGCCAGGTGCAGAGGGGATCGATGGCGTCGCGTTGACACAGCAGTCTCTGGTTTCGCATCTCGGCAGTTGGGTACAATATTTCCTGACAGGGGCCGTCTTGTTGTTTGCGTTCAGTTCCATCATCTACAACTATTATCTGGGTGAGAATGCGTTGACTGTCTTGACAAAGAGTACAGCCGCGCTTCATGGCTTCAAGATCGCACTGGTGGGTATTGTGTTTCTTGGTGCCGTTGCGCCCGCAGCGACGTCCATCTTCTTCTTCTCCGATCCGATGATGGGTATTTTGGCGATCGTCAACCTTGTCGCACTGACAATGTTGTTCCCGATTGCTAAACGGTTGATCGTTGATTTCAGTGATCAATTGAAAGCTGGCGTAGATCGACCAATATTGGACCCAGCCAAGTATGCTGACCTGGATATCGCTAAAGACGTATGGACGGGTAAGGAATAAATACAAACGCGTTCTTATTCCATCCTCAAAACTACCCTTGGCGGCATGATTTCATTGATTGTGCCGCCGGGGACAAGGGTGATTTTCCGAGCAGATAACTGAAGCTGCAGATGAACTGATGAACAGAAGCCTGAACACTGATCGCTTTTATTGGGAACTATTGTTCGGCTTTGGATCATTAACAGACCTAAACAATGAGCCCTAGGTGACTTCGGCTATACCGTCACAAAGCGGACTTGTTTATGTCGCAAAAATGCTGACCAACCATCATTTTATAACGGGTATCTGGAGAGGATTGGTATCTGCACTATGTGTTCTTGATCTCGGTAATCAAAAAATTTTCGCCGAGCAGGAACATAACATCTAAATCAAATTAATATTTCCTGGTTGAGCAACTCCAAAACCAGCTCGTTATATTTTGCAATTCGTATGCAATATAGAAATGACAGATGATTTCATGAAAATGGCAACTGCCACCGCATATTATCGCAACTCTTCCGCCACAAATGTCGGCGCTGATAAGGATAGCCTCAAGCGCCAACAGGAAGCTGTCACAGCCTACGCAACAACCAATGGTATAGTGAATGTCCAAGAATATTATGACGCCGCTATATCCGAGAAAAATATATTTAATTTCTTCTGCTTTGATCCAATCACTATATTTTGTTGCCCGGTAATTATGAATTCGTACAATTGCGGAGGCATATATTTTTTAAGTTGATGAGAAACATTTGCCAAGGTCTTGTTGGTATGTCGCATTTCATTAACCAATCAAGCATTCTCGGTGGCAATTACGGCTAGTGCGGCGGAGGTCTCAAGAACAACAAAATGCTCCCGTGATAACGATCCAGGATAGATCCGGACAACACTATGCACTCCAATTGGGCCTGTCGCGTTTTAGTGCCGCTCCGAGTTCTCATTTAAGGGGCTTTTCGAACCTAACGCCGAATGTCTGCGGCACGAGTTGTAGATGCGGGAAGTTCTTCACTTATAACTGCGTACGAAAAACGGATTTCCTAGCTTGAGCGAGAAAAAGCGGTATTTGAAGAGAATATAATTTCATCTGGCAAACCACTCCATACCTTGGAGGAGGCGTTCGAACACGCCCTAATATTCTAATCAAGCCCTTGGAAAATTTGGAGAAATAGTAATTTAGCCCGGAAGAAAACAGTGCTTCGACTGGCATTTTCTAGTCAAATCCCTTATTGCCGGAAGCAGGGACTTTGAACACCACAAATCGCTATGCCTTACAAGGTCTTAGGTATGTTTTCAATGAACAAATGTGAAATGGTGCACCCGACACGATTCGAACGTGTGACCTCTGCGTTCGGAGTGACGGGAACACGGCTTTCGTGACTGCATGTAGTCCAAAAACGCGCGCCAGCCCACATTTTCAATAATTTGCCATTAACATGGCAACAAACGCGACAATTTTTATATAATTCAAAAAATTTAAAGTATAAAAATACCAATAAATTAAATATTATCAATAACTTAAATAGTGGGCGCTGCGGGGTTCAAACCCACGACCCGCTAATTAAGAGCTGGTAGGGCCGTTCATAAATCATTGAACGTATTGGAAAAATTTTATCTAAATCGCAACCTGTACTTATTGTGTATCATTCTAAACAACAACATAATCTGATTTCATTAAGAGTGAGCCGGATTAGTGATTTATACCATTGCAATGGAATCAATAGCTTATGGTTTACGTGCAAATCACTTCACTGAAAAGTGGACTGCGTTGATCTTCAATACACATTCTCAGGAATTCAACCTACTTTGCCCTTCATGAAACGATCGGGAAAAGAGCTGAATTCTCACTAACCTATTATCCTAGTTCATTCGACATCTCATCCCGCATGACAAATTTCTGCGGCTTACCCGTCACTGTCATGGGAAGTTCCGTCTTGAAGCGGATATGTTTGGGGATTTTAAAATGGGTGATCTGGCCTTCGCAAAATTCGCGAATTTCATCCTCCGTTGCGGTTTCGCCGGACTGTAACACAATCCAGGCACAGACCTCCTCTCCCAATCTTTCATGAGGGATTCCAAACACTTGAACTTCTTGAATTTTTGAGTGCCGATAGAGAAACTCTTCAATTTCGCGAGGATATATATTCTCTCCGCCGCGGATGATCATGTCTTTAAGGCGACCGACAATGGAGCAATATCCTTCTGCATCAATAACAGCTAGATCCCCCGTTCGCATCCACCCCCCTTCAGCGATTGACTCTCTGGTTTTTTCCGCATCATTCCAATACCCATGCATGACAGAATAACCACGCGTCCAAAGCTCCCCTTTATCCCCAACGGGAACGATCCCCCCATCTTCATCCACAATCTTCACTTCGACATGCGGATGAATGCGACCAACCGTAGCCACCCGTCGCTCGAAGCTGTCGTTAGCACTGCTTTGGAACGAAATAGGGCTGGTTTCCGTCATTCCGTAGGCAATTGTCACTTCAGACATATTCATTTGGGAGACAACTTTTTTCATCACCTCTACGGGGCAAGGAGCCCCCGCCATGATCCCAGTTCTAAGCTCTGAGTAACTGTATTTCCCAAAATCAGAATGTTCCAACATCGCAACAAACATCGTCGGCACTCCATACAGGGCCGTACATTTCTCGTTAGAGACAGTTTCTAATGTTTTCCCCGGCTCAAAACCTTCTCCAGGGAAAACCATCGCGGCTCCCTTACTGACACACCCAAGGGTACCCAAAACCATGCCAAAACAATGGTAAAGTGGTACAGGAATGCACATGCGGTCCATCTCACTAAAACCCTGCGCCATTACACAAAAGCGGGCATTGTTGACTATATTGAAATGGGAGAGTGTTGCCCCTTTGGGTGTCCCTGTTGTCCCACTTGTGAACTGGATGTTAATCGGATCGTCTGGAGACAATGACTGGCTTATTGAATCGAGGCGCAGTTGCTGCGCAGGACCACCAAGCTTAGTAATCTCTTCAAAATTGAACATGCCGTTGCTTTTATCGGCTCCTGCCCGAATAACGATCTTCAAATGGGGTAGCTTTTTTGAAACTAATCGGCCCGGAGCACAGCTATTTAATTCCGGGGCTAGAGTGTTGATCATCTCTAAATAATTGGATGTTTTGAACTGTTCAGCCGTCACCAAAGCTTTGCATTCCACTTTATTCAATGCATATTCCAGCTCCGACAAACGGTATGCCGGGTTGATATTCACCAGAATTAGACCTATTCGGGCCGTCGCAAACTGTGTCAGTAACCATTCCAACCGATTAGGCGACCAAATACCAATGCGATCCCCTTTTGTCAGCCCAAGGGCCAAGAACCCGGACGCCAGATCATCCACTTCCCGATCCAGGTCATAATAGGTTAGACGTTTTCCGGTTTGTGCGAAATAAGCGGCCTCACGAGGACCGAATTTGGATACAGTTTCTGAGAACATTTCCGGGATGGTCATGTAATTGAGCGAAACAGTTTTATCTCCGCTGACATAGGATCGATTTTTTACTGGCGCCAAATTGGCCCCCAACTCGTCGGAATCGTTCCTCATATCCAAAAGGCTTTTCGACAAACTTGTTGATTTAGGTGTTCCAAGATTATCCATAACCGGTTCCTTACATTTGTCGCCAATCACCCAGTTGTTCAAACGCATGAGCGGCACGATATATTGTCATTTCGTTATAATTGTCAGCTACCAGCATCATACCGACAGGCAACCCTTCGCTCAACCCGCAAGGTACATTCATTGCGGGGTAACCTGAAGCGTTGAACGGCGCTGTATTTCCGATCATCTCAAAGGCCCGCTGAACAACCAGTTCGACCGGAGCATCTGCAGGCGGGATTTCCTGAGGCTTCATAGGAACCGTTGGAACGAGCAGCAAATCGTAGTTTTTGAAAGCCGCGTCATATGCCAACTTTACTTTCCGCATTAAATTTTGTGCTTTGCCATAAAAGCGTCCCCGATAATGCGTTTGGAAATATTCACCAAGGAACATGCAAACTTTTAAACTGGGAGAAAGTTCATCAGCCCGGCCACGCCAGCCGTCAAAGTGATCCACCATACTGGGTACAAAAAGCCCTCTGTAATTTGTCCCGGCATTGTTACCCCACATCATCTGATCCTGTAGCCCTTCAACTGTAATGGCCGTCCAGTAATCTGTAGCGTCATTATGTTCCGGAATTGAAATCTCCTCGACCATCGCACCCAGTTGCCGGAAGGCGTCAGAGGCTGCGAGAGTTTTCTGATCCACATCGGTTTCACTTTCTTCCCGTTTGAACCCTTCTTTCAGAACACCAATACGTAATCCATGCACGCCCTTACCCAGCGCTTCTGTATATTTGTGAATGCGGGGTTTATACTGGCGAGGATCAAGGCCATCGCTACCTGCAATGACCTCAAGTAGGAGAGCATTGTCGGCGACGGTTCCTGTTATTGGTCCTACATGATCAATGGTTTGTTCAACGGGCATGATCCCACTATAAGGCACAAGGCCATGAGTAGCTTTCATCCCATAAACACCACAATTGCTGGATGGAATTCGGATCGATCCTCCTTGATCACCGCCAAGGGCCATATGGACTTCACCTGTCGCCACCAGTGCGGCAGAACCACCAGATGATCCACCCGCCATAAAACCATGTTTGTAGGGATTATGTACGGGTCCTGTAGAATTCGTATGACTCCCGCCTGATAGGCACAGATTTTCGCAGTGCGCTTTGCCTGCAATATGACCGCCTGCATCCAAAATACGGGAAATCACTGTCGCATCCACTTCCGGCGTATACCCTTCCATGATGGAAGATCCGTTCATCATCGGAACACCTGCGACACAAATGGTATCCTTCACCGCTATTTTCTTTCCCGCGAGAGGACCGTCAATTGCCCCTTGAATGCTGGTTTTATAATACCAAGCATTGAGCTTATTTTCAGCTAGTGAGGGCCGATAACCGGGAGTTCGCGGATACTTAACCAACGGCAAATTGTCAGGAGTCGCGTCCAAACGATCATAACTTTGTATATACGGCTCCATCATTCCCAAATATTGCTCTAGTTCCCGATCATCCATTGAGAACCCTATGGATTGAGAAATACTCCGCAATTGCTCAAGGGAAGGGCGTTTGACACTCATTTGACTTACCTGTTCTGACAGAATGGATGGAAGATTTGGAGAAGGGGCAATCGTCACTGCTGCAGCGCCTAACGACTGTGGAACTGGCATATGCTTAAGCACAGAAATTGGCGCCATGGAGATCTGCGACTTCCCAACGATAGGCGTTTGATTAGTCCGTGTCCGCCTGCCGGCACCAAGGCCCAAAAATGCGTCCACTTTCGCCGTGTCTGTGAGATCCTTTTGATCAAGCTCGGCAATTACGGAACCCCGCTCCAGCACGAGTACTCGATCCGACAGATCTGCAATAAAATCAAAATTCTGTTCAACAAGCAGGATCGTCAGATCCCGCTCCTTTCGCAATTTTTGAAGGGTCTCGGCAATCTCTTCGATGATGGAAGGCTGGATACCTTCAGTTGGTTCATCAAGAAGAAGACAATCGGGGGATCCCATCAGGCAACGGGCCAACGCTAGCAACTGTTGTTCACCTCCAGACAGGGCGCCGCCTTCACGCGACAACAGTCGTTCCAGCCGAGGAAAATGGGCGAGAACTTCGTCCAACATCTCCGCCTCACTTGTCCCGTCATACCCATGATATGCAAATAAAAGATTATCCTGCACTGTGAGATTTGGAAAAATACCCCGCCCCTGCGGGACATACCCCAATCCCTCTCGCGCTCTGGCGAAGGGTTTCCTTTTGGTGATAACTTCTCCGTGGAATTGAACAGACCCTGAAGTCGCTGGCAGAAATCCTGTCAGCGTTTTCAATAATGTGGATTTCCCCATTCCATTGTGACCGAGGATACCAACGATTTCATTTTCAAAAACTGTGAGATTAATGTTCCGTAGAACAGGGACTTTTCCATATCCACCAGAAAGACCCTTAACCTCTAAAACGGGAGATTTATCAGACATTCTTCAGGCCTTCTTTCCTAAATAGACATCGCGCACAGTGGGATCGGACAGAACCACCGACACGTCATCCTCCATCAACACGGCCCCCCGATAAAAGACGGTGACCTTGCTCGCGATGGAGCGGATAAATTGCATGTCATGTTCCACAATGATCACAGCGGCATTTCGATTGAGTTCCCGGATAATATCAGACATATGCTCTACTTCCTCACCGGTCATGCCTGCTGCGGGTTCATCCAGCAGGATCAGCCAGGGATTGCCGGCCATAACAATGCCGAGTTCCACGCGCTGCCGTTCCCCATGGGCGAGCTGCCCCAGCTCCTTATAGGCAAGTCCACCAAGATTGATCCGGTCGATTACTTCTCCCGTTTTCCGGTTGGCCTCTGCCACAGAAGAGCGCCGACGCGCAGAGAGCCAGATATTTTCATGAACACTCAGTCCATCCATCACGCTTGGCACTTGCGTTTTGATCCCGATACCAAGCCCGGCTACGCGGTGAGGATCCCATCCTGTGGTTTCCTGATCGTCCAGAAAAACTTCTCCGGCAGAGGGTTTCAATATGCCCGTCAAGCATTTGAAAAAGGTACTTTTTCCAGCACCATTGGGGCCTATCAGGCAGCGAAGTTCTTTCTCGCGCAGCTGAAAATCCACATTATCCACTGCTGTCACGCCGCCAAAACGCATGGAGAGGCCTGTTGTTTCTAATATAATATCAGCCATGTTACGCCTCCGACTTTCTGCTGCGTCCTTGAGATTTTCGGCGGCGCTTGCGAGATTTAGTTCGGCCCGTCGGAAGCCATTTTGAGACCGTTGGAACAACCCCTTTGGGTAGGAAAAGAACGAACAAAACCAAAACGAGCCCTAGAATGAGTGTGTTATCTATCATCGACTGCTGGCCAAGTAGAAATTTCATTAAGCCGATCAACATGCCGCCAAATATTGGTCCGACCAACATTCCAAGTCCGCCGACAATGCACCAGATAATAATTTCTGCGGATTGTCCCAAACTGAACAAACCGGGGGTGACGATTTCAGCCCAATTGGCATATAAAACACCGGCGAGACCTGCGATTCCACCACCAAGAGAAAATAAAAGCGTTTTACGAATGCGAACGTCATACCCCATGAGTTCCACACGTTCTTCATTTTCTCGGATAGCAATTGCTGTGCGCCCAAAAGAGGTTTTTAAGAACCATCGCAACAATAGATAGATGACAATCAGTAGGGAAAACGCGAGATAATATAGCGCATCCCCATAAATATACTCATCTGGAAATCCGGGAACATTAAGAGTTTGATAGCCCGGAATACCGTTAAAACCGCCCAACCGAGCCTTTCCAATGACAAAATCGGGGCCGGCCGTTGAATTCATAAAGCGAAACAAAATAAGAGTAAAAACCAACGTAATAACGCCCATATAGACATCAGCAAGACGGCCATAAAACATCATCGCTCCCAGAAGAAATGCAACCACAGCAGGCACAAGAATGCCGATAAATACAGGCACGGTGCTTTCGCCAATATTAATGGCGGCAATGGCGTAAGAATAAGCCCCGAGGCCAAAGAACGCAGCTTGTCCAAAACACAGAATACCACCATACCCCCAGATTAATCCGAGGCTGAGACCCAACATGCCATACACCACAAGCAAGGTCAGTGTGTAGGTCTCTAAGACAACAGGCAGTAGGCACATAATGAGAATTGCGGCAAAGGCTGGTCCCACCATCGACTTGATCATCTGGGACTGCATTAGAGTTTTCCTTTAAAAAACCGGCCAGTAATTCCTTGCGGCATCAACCGAAGAAGAATGACGGCGGCAACAAGTAAAGCGACTTCGCCAACCACGGGAGAAATCCCAAAAGTAAAAACCTGATTAATAAAACCAAAGGAGGCTGCACTGGATATAAGCCCCGTAATGATGGACGGACCGCCAGCGACCACAGTTATGAAGGATTTGGCGATATAAGCACCGCCCGAGGTCGGAACCAACCCAACCAACGGCGCCAAAACCGCACCGGCAAGGCCCGACAAGGCCGATCCGGCCATAAAAGTGAGCATATAAATACGCTCCGGATCATAGCCAAGGGCTGCTGCAATATCGGACCTTTGCATGGTTCCTCTTGCAATCAGACCAAGTCGCGTTCCCTTTAGCAGAGCGTACATTACAATCAGCAATAGGATCACCAGAACAATGATGAAGAAATTATATCCGTTGATCTGATAGTCGCCGATTTGAAAACCACTAATTGGCGTGGAAATTCCGGTTGTCGTATTACCAAAAATCATGGTGACAATACCGACGAAGAAAAGACTAAGCCCCCAAGTTGCTAGCATGGTATCTACGAGGCGCCCATACAGGTGCCGGATGACCAGCCTCTCAACCACCAATCCAATAATCCCCACCACAAACGGGGCAATGATTAGAATGGCAATATAGATATTGATGCCCGCCTTAACGGCAACAATGGTAGTATAACCGCCCATCATCATGAATTCACCGTGGGCAAGATTGATAACGCGCATCATCCCGAACACCACCGCAAGCCCCATGCTGACAAGGATCAAGCTAGCAATTGCGTAGGCCGTCTCGACAAATATTACAGCAGCCAAATCCATACGAACCTCTTACTCCGGGCAGCCCAAAATTTGGGCACACCCCGCTTGTTTGCAGCCTTGATAAAGCCGCATTCACCAATAATTTAAGAAGAATAGGGGCCTCACATTATGAGGCCACTTCTGCTTATGCCTTTATTTCATATTGAGTATTATCATCAGGGTTCGCCTTCAAATCACAGGCACTTTGAGTATCCAGTGGCGGCCGTTGCAGAGCGCTTTCCAACACATTCATTTTCTGGTTTTTGATTTCCATGACATGCACATCTAGTATTGCATGATGGGTTTGTGGATCGATTGTAACGAGGCCGCCCGGCCCTTTGATTGAGAGACCCGTTTCAAGCGCTTCTGTGACTTTGGTACGATCGGTTGATCCCGCACGCCGGACAGCTTCTGCCCAGAGATGAACCCCTTGATAATTGGAAACAGCTATTTCATGAATAAGACTGGTATCTCCAAATTTCTTAGTCCAACCCTGCAGGAATTTAGTGTTTGCAGGTGATTTCAATTCCGGAGAATAGTTATACGCGACTAGAATTCCGTCCCCTTCATCGGCCGTCAGAACCTTATGTTCATTGCCGACCCCGAGCGTAGTGGAAGCCATAGGAATTTTCTTATTCATGCCCGCGGCGGCCCACTGCCGATAGAAAGACAGATGCGCGCCGCCCACGAGAACAGACACGATCATGTCTGGTTTAGCTGTTTGAATTTTGGCAATCGTCGATCCGAAATCGGCAACATCCAACGGGAAGAAATCAACGGCAATGACTTCTGCGCCCGCATCTGCCGCATATTTCTTGATCCAGTTCGCTGTTATTTGGCCATAGTTGTAATCTGCGGCCAACACATAAATTTTCTTGCCCCATTTCTTGATCGCGTGGGGCACTAGAACCTCAACCTGTTGTGACGGTGTCACTCCGGTGATGAAAATATTTCGGTCACAAACGCCGCCCTCATACAACACATTGTAGAAATACAGTGTTTTGCTTTTACGCATGGTTTGGCGAATTGCTTCTCGGGATGCGGACAGGATACCCCCATGCACCACATCAACTTTGTCCTGACGCACCAGCTTCTGGCCAAATTGGGTATACAGCGCCATGTTTGATTGGGTGTCATAGGCCGTAACATCAATAGATGCACCGTTAAGGCCACCAGCTTCATTGATTTCATCAATGGCAAGACGAGCGGCCATGTCCATAGGTTTACCGTAAGCGTCAAAAATGCCGGACGTATCCAGAATTGACCCGAACTTGATCTTGTCAATAGCGAGAGCTGATCCTGGGATCATCGCCCCGCATGCCGCGGTCAACAAACCGGCAGTCCCAGCCATAAAGTCTCTACGATTAAGCGTCATTATATTTCTCCCTGATTTTTTAAGTGTTTTCCGGCGCTGTTACTGTCGGCGCTTTGCTTGTGTTGAGTTTCGATCGACTGACCGCATCGGACATACGATTGGCAAGCCCCGCATCAAAATCGAGCCCAATCTCTGCACCGAGATTTTTCATAGCAGGTAATTGAACGGCCATACCAAGAACTGACTCCATCGCCTGATTGAACGGAGAGACATCCTTAGATCCGTCCCCACCGCCTCCCCCAAAGCCGCCGATATGATTAATGCGAATGGAATCAATTTTCTCCACCGGTTTCATCATCTGAGTGGCAATTTCCGGCATTTTATCAAGGCGATGCATCTCGAGTTTCATTTTGATCAATTCTTCACTTTGAGAATTTTCGGCATTAATCAGTGCCGCTCGCCCTTCGGATTCCGCCTGTAATTTGGCTTTCTCTGCCGTTGCTTTGAGTGTTGTCGCATTGGCTTCGGCCTTGGCTGTCGACATCAGGCTGTCAACCTGAGATTTGATCCGTTCCGCTTCAACACTGGCAGTCTCTTGCGCTTTCAGCAGAGCGAGTTCTTTAGATCGCTTGGCCACTAATCGATCTTTATGGGTCTGCACTTGTTCCTGCGCTTCAACCACATGGGTCCGGGCCTGCTCCGATTTGGCCTCAGCGTCCAACTCGTCACGGCGTTTGGCCGCTAGGACAATGGCATTATCGATCTTTACCTGCTCGACCTTGAGAAGGGCTTCCATTTCTTTCTGGCGCAAGATCAAATCTCTAGTGATTTCCACTTCTTTTAGCTGCTGATCATCTGAAATTTCAGTCTCTCTGGTTTGGCGCACGGCTCCGGATTTAGCCTGTGCAATCTCAGCGTCAGTCGCAACTGACAAGCTTTCAATCTGCTTGCGTGTTTCGATTTCTGACTGCTTTTGCTGACGTTCAATTTCAAGCCGCCGCTGCGCTTGCTCAAGCTGGCTCAACCGAACGGCGATATCTGCATCTGCCTCAATTTTGATGCGCTCTTTCCTGTTATCCGCGATCACTTCAGATAAGAGGCGCATGCCAACCGCATTAAACGCATTATTCTCATCAAGGCTTGAAAACGGAGCCTGATCAAATCTTCGCATAGCAGCAGATTCCAATATAAGACCGTTTTGACTAATATTCTCGCGGACGAGATCAGCAACTTCCTGAACATACTTCCCACGTGTCACGTGTAGCTCATCCATACTTTTTGTTGCAGCCACCGCCCGAATGGCATCCATCAATTTGCCTTCAATCAGCTGCTTCAACTCTTCGGTTCGGTGAGATTTCGATCCAAGAGCCTGCGCGGCAGCGGCAACGCCTTTTGATGTGGGATCAACCCGGATATGAAATTCCATTTCCATATCTACCCGAAGCTTATCTGCTGTGATCAAGGAATATTGACCCAACAGATCAACATTGATGGCGATGGTTCGCATCGTAACTTTTTGAATCTGATGCAACATTGGCAGGGCAAAACAGCCATTATCGATCACCACCTTCTGCCCGCCTGCCCCGGTCCGAACTAAGGAGCTTTCCCGTGTCGATTTTATATAGAACCGATTAAGGAACAGAATGAAAATTGCCAAAACGACGAGTGCAACAACAGCACTGATTACCCAAACCACAAGCGCCTCCCAAAGCTGATCTCTGAAACATTCTCCAGATTATGCAATGAGTCTTAGTATGTTTTTACTTTCCATTTCAAGCATTTTATTTTCCATTTCAAATAATTTTGAAAACAAAATTACTCACATTAAAAGTAAAATATTAATCAACCCCTTGAATTTTAAGAAATATTCTCGACTACAGAAAAGGCGTGACCATCTGCACGGGCAAGGTAAATAGGAAGTTTTTTCTGGCCATTATTCAAAAAAGTAGCCCCACGTGCACTTCGGTAGTTAAGGGGCTTCGGTACTGCATTGAGGAAGCCTGAACTATCAGTTGACGTATTTTCCAACAAAGAAGAAAGAAAATGAACACCTTCATACAAGGACTGCCCCAAGGAGTTTAACAACGGTGCATTCATCCCGTGCAAACCATGATATTTTTCCTTAAACGCATTATTTTCAGGTGTGCTCAAGACTGAAAAATAAGACGCCGACGTATACAAGCGTTTCAAGTTTTTTGATCCGATGGCAAGGAGCGTATTTTCTTCAATGACGCAGGACAGTCGAATGATTTTGCGGTCCAATCCAGCCTTTCCAAAGGCCCGGTTAAAAACCACCGCGTCCTGCCCAATCAGAGAAACCAGCAGAGCATCCGTGTTGGAGCGACCGAGTTCTTCGATTAATCGGTGGGGCACCCCGGCGTCAAACGGTAGATACCTCTCCATGGTCAACTGTCCACCCAGCTCCTTTATGTATCGCCTGGCATAGGCATGGGACGCACGCGGCCAAACGTAGTCATTGCCGATCAAGGCCCAGTTTCGCACTTTATGTCGATGAGAAATACTCTGAAGTGCCGGGTAAAGCTGAGCTTCTGGCGTTTCCCCAATGGCGAAAACACCGGGGCTCCTCTCCCCCCCTTCATAGAGCGGAGTATAAATATAAGGGATGCGACCGGCGACAACTTTCACCAGCTTCTGGCGCACTGCGCTTAAATGCATACCAACGATGGCGTGAATTTCCTTTCGCTCAATAAGATCGTGAGCAAGTTGATAAAAGTCACTTTCGTTTTCCATCGCCGCATCGACCAGGACAAGTTCTACTTCTTGGTCATTGATACCGAATAAGGCGTTGATCTCGGCAACAGCGACCTGCGCGCTGGCAATACACGATGGGCCCCAGATCCCTGCAGCACCACTTAAGGGAATGAACAGCCCGATGCGATAAGTGCAATCCTGCCGAGAAATGTCCAATAGATCGTCGTTGCTCTTGTTAAAACAAGGCAATTTGAAAGGAATAGGTTTATCCCCGCCTTCAAATTTCGGGAACATATGTCCCACGTTTGCCCCTCCTCAAGAAAGTAATAAATGACGTCAATGACTTGATATTTTTTATTTTCCAAGTTAAGTATATAGACTATACAAGAATTTGCAAATTCACAGGATACACACGCATGAAGCCCAAAGGGATAAAGAAAAATGTCAGCAAACCGATTGCTGACTATGTCCCATATCTACTAGCACAAGCGCACAGGAACGTTCACCTTCGCATGGAAAAACTCCTAAAAAGTGAAGGCGTTCAGGTGGAGCATTGGCGGGTTTTAGAAATCCTGAGTGATCGGGAAGGACGTTCTATGGGTGAACTTGCAGAACAAGTTCTGATGAACCATCCGGCGCTCACAAAGATGCTCGATCGGATGGTAGCAAACGGCCTGGTACACCGACTACCCGATCCCCATGATCAACGAAGGGTTCTGGTTCATGTTACCGATGGCGGGTTCGAGCTTTTTGGACGTCTTCGTAAACATGCAGATAAATATAACCAGGAATTCACCACTAACATGGGTGCAAAAAAAATAGACAAACTGAAATCTCTACTTGAAGAGCTGATCGAGGAAACCCCGTTACTCTTTTGAATTCTTGAGTCTACCGTTTAGCCGAATTTCAAATTTAATATTTCAAACTCAACTACTTAAATGGTGGGCGCTGCGGGGCTCGAACCCACGACCCGCTGATTAAGAGACAGCACCTCATACATCTGACATCATTTTCCATATCTGTCTATAAGGGTTCATAGGGTTCCATAAAAACGGAAAATAACCGTATTAATATTGATATTTTGACTTTCTATAATCAGCGGGTCATACTATAGTGGTCCGGTACAGTCCACAACAATCCATCACAATCTGGACTTTTTTGGAACCCCATAGGAACCCCAAACATGAAACGCAACATCACCGACCGGCTTGCAAAGTCACTTAAGCCAGAAGCTGGCAAGCGCGTCGAAATCATCGATACCAACATTTCCGGGCTGCGCTTGCGCGCTAACCGCGACGGCTCTAAAGCCTGGTCGTTGTTAGCGACGGACCCCAACACGCCGAAAGGCGAACAGAAGAAATTTCGCATCACCCTCGGCGAGTACCCTGTCCTGTCCGTTGCAAAGGCCCGTGAAAAAGCGGGAGATATGAAGCAACAAATTCGCGACGGATATAATCCTGCCCAAGCCAAGGAAAAAGCAATCGCATCCGCACAGGCAGCAGACAATGCCGTAACAATGAAGATGGCCCTAGAACTCTACGACAGTGCCAAATTGTCATCATTACGGACAGGCTATGCCATCAATCGCGACCTTAAGCGTGACTTTGCCTCCCTCATGCAGCACAAGGCGCACAAGATTACATCCAAACAGATCGCTGACGTCATCGACAACAAAGCAAAGAAAGCCCCCGTCATGGCGCGGCGACTTCATGCTTATGGGCGCGCATGGTTCAAGTGGCTCAAAGCGCGGCAGCATATCACAGAGAACCCCTTCGACCCTCTTGAGGCCCCTGGATCAGAGAAGGCGAGAGAGCGGGTATTGTCGAAAGAAGAAGTCGGGGCCATCTGGAACGCCTGCCCCGACATCGGCGCGCCCTTTAGTCATTGCATACGCGTAATGCTGTTGACCGGACAGCGCCGAGAAGAAGTCGCCGGAATGAAACGCGACGAGTTAGACATTGAGAACCAAACCTGGACCGTCCCGGCAGAGCGAAGTAAGACCGGACGAGCCCTAAAAGTTCCCCTGCCCTCTGCAGCTCTTGAAGAGATTGAGGCCGCGATGGACAAGGCAGCAGGAAAGATGCTTGTGTTCAGCACGACTGGCATGACACCTATCTCCGGGTTTTCGCGGGCCAAGCTGCGCCTTGATATGGCAACACAAAAGCTCATGGACATCGCAGCTCTGGAAGCTGACAGTGAGGTCGAGCCTGTACCCGGATGGCGTCTCCATGACTTCCGCCGCACCATGGTTTCCTCAATGGCAGATATGGGCGTGGACCCCACAGTCGCTGATCGCTGTTTAAATCACAAAGCAGCAGCAACCATGTCCACCGTCCAGCGCGTCTATCAACAGTCGGACCTGTTCGAGCAACGCAAAGACGCAACAAACGCATGGACCACAAAGGTCCTTGAATGGGGAGGCGTTAATACCGCCGACAATGTTCTGCCATATGATCGGAACACTACAGCATGACAAAACCAACATTCCCAAGGCAATGGACAGCAATTTCAGTTCACCTTGGTTTCAGCGATGTTAGCCGAGGAGACCTGTTTGATATGCGTAGATACCTTATTGATTCCTAGAGGAATTATGTTGGTTCCACATCAGCAGCATCAGATGTAATAGCTTTTCACAAGGTAACAGTTAAATGAGTAAAAACATTAGAACATTCCGAACCCTTTTAACTAAAGACAATATGAACGCTAACCAACTGGCTCAACTTGTTAAGGTCAAGGGCACGCTTTACAGAAACCGCTGGGGAGCTTGGGAAGCTGCACTACCTGAGAATGCGGAGACACAGGACAAAATCGAAACCGCTCTAAATGAACTCTCGAATTATGCTTCATCTGAAATTTATCGCGATAGCAGCAGTTTAGAAGAATACTATGATTCCTCCATTCACCACCCTCTTGATAATTTTGGGTTTACCACTAGGGAGAATAACGAATTATTTATAAAAAAGACCACTTTGCAAAATCATGAGGAACGTATTGAAGTACTGATATCCGAGCTAGCCAGTGCATCCAAAGAAAGTAATCACCTGAAAGAGCAATTAACCAATTTGAAAATAGAGCTTGAAGGTGCAAACGAAAAACTCGACCAACTGATTGAAAAAACGACAATAGACGATCTACGGGCAATTGCAGTCCATACATGGCTGCATTCTAACGGCCCCTGTTCAAGGAAAGAGTTATGGGCAAGCATGCAAGAGATAGACACGTCATTGTTTGGAAATACGAATAGTGATGTTGCAACAGAACGTGCTGTGGATCGTGTAAGTAATGCTCATAAGCAACGCTACAAGAAAGCGTTTAAATACTCAGATAGCAACAATTAGACGTTCCCGTTATTTAGATAAAACAGCCTATCCAATTGATAAGTAACACTATTCCCAGCAACAATTGGTGATGGCTGTTGAATTATTGCCCTTGTTGCCAATTTTCTTCTCACTCTGTCCACTTTAAGTCATAGGCATCTGCAATGGTGCAGTGATGACATGAACGGAGCTATTTCCATGACCGAAACCAACTTGCCACGCATGATGCGTATGCGGCAATTAACCGAATACTGCGCATTCTCTCGCGCATACATCTATCAGAAAATCTCAGAGGGCACGTTCCCAAAAGGACACATGATCTCACCAGGCATTAGAGCTTATGAAAAATCCGAAATCGATGCATGGTTAGATGCACGAATGGGGAGTGGCTGATAATGAAATACCCTGCCATTTTTAAAGTAAACGACACCGTTCTCAATAACGGTTTGCAGACCATTTACCTAGAGAGCATAGCAGTATTTAACGAAAACCTAAAGGGGATAACTGTACAAGACATCCTACACAATGTTAGTCGTGCTCAAGGGTATAGGGTCTATGTACGGCTTGACGGAAGCTCAATAAATACAAACAAGCCTCCAGAGAATATTATTCATATAGTAGGCAATGATGTTTTTGTGGAAACGGAAACCTATAACTACCACTTAAATCCCAAGCTTGATTATTCAGCGATCAGCGATACTAAGCATATTGCTAATATCGAGAAGAGCATTGTGGATGCAGCCTATATCACTAGCTGCGAGACAGCAGTTAAAGGCGAGTGGACGATCGTATATGCTAAACCGAATGACAATATAGCATTAATAACTCTGGCCACTATAACCCAGCAAATTGGCGACGGCATCATTGACGGCGAGGATGTGTTTTACTTCAACCTTGATGACGCAAGATCTAGTTACCTTGAAAAACTTAAAATTCTGAAACGGTTCAACGTAATCGTATTGGATAACGATCCAGTTGCTATCATAAATAATCTTATCAAAAACCGACAAGCAAAGGATAAGGTTATTATCATTGACGCTCTTATTCCCGCCTCTGACGTCAAGAGTTATCGAATGCTCAGGACACTTTCGGGACTATTTAGAAGTTTCTGTGAGCTAGGCGGAACCCTCATTACAATAGCGCATGCGAACAAATATGTTGATGATAACGGCGCACCCGTTCTTGAAGGCAAAGAACTATTGTGGCACCTCGCACACTGTGTTTACTACCTAGAAACATTTGATGACATCTTCAAATTGATAAACACCAAAAAGCAATCTAATGTTAAAGCCGAGGTGACTTTTCAAGTAGGGATAGGCTTAACTTACCCCGAGCTATTTAACTCCGTTCGCACGCTAACAGATAAGCAAGCAGATGAATTATCCAAAGAGATAAAACAAGACCAGTTGGTTACAGATCATGAATTTTTAATCATGGAGATCGCCCAGTCCATTCTTAACGGGATTAACAAAAGAACAGCACTAGCCAAAACGGTGCATGAAACCACCAGAAATTCTAAGAGTACAATTTATAATGTCCTAGATAAGCTTGAAGGAAAGCTCTGGACGTTGGCTCAAGGCCCGAGGAATTCGAAGGTCTATTTCATTATCTAAATACACCGATGTCTCGTTCCTAGCCGTAGCGACAGCGCAGGCAATGGAACGGGATATCTCATATCCGTCGCTGTGTTTAGCGAGCGCATTTATCAATAATAACCTTCTGTTGGAGCAGAGGGTTATCAAGAGGGTAATGAAAATGAATAAAATTAACGTAACTGAATGTGTTCCATTAGACAATGGGAATCCAACAACAGCTGCTCCAGCAGAACTACTAAAAACGCTAGTCTATTTGCCAAAAGGTAAATGTGCCACGTTTAAAGAGATTGTCGAAAACAAGGATTTTTATAATGGTAAGATGATATCTAAAGAGAAATATACAACACCATCAGAGGCCATTTATAAGATCATTGTTAACAATGAGAATGTGTATATTGCAGGAAAAGAGGAAAACTTACACCTGAATCCAAAGCTTGGATTTGGAAATTTTGATCTAACAAAAAACCCATCAGCCTTAAAGGATGCTATTGGCAAAAAATCCCACCCAATGAAATCTAAAATGGTAGCAATGACCGAGCTTTCTGTTGTGTATGGCCCTTCATCATCAGGGAAGACATTGGTCACTTTGAGCGACATCAGGAGGTCTATTTTAGATAGCACCATTAAAGGTGAAGATGTGGTCTATGTAAACCTAGATGATTCTGCCATTGGTCTTGCTGAAAAAGCTGAGATATTAGCTGAGCTTAACATCAAGATGATCAAAGTATTTGATATAATGATGTTATATCGCATGATTGAGGAGAACGTTGCCAAAGGCAAAATTCTCATAATTGATACGGTCAAAAAAATTGCAAACCTAATGTACAAAGATCAAGTTACCGATCTAATGAAGCATCTTAAAAAGTTTACTCATGCAGGTGGAACCATAATTCTGATAGCTCATGCGAACAAGAACCTTGGCCCTGACGGTCTTCCTGTTCTCGAAGGTGTAGGTGACCTGAAGAATGACGCTGATTGCGTTGTAAGGGTCCAAAGACACAAGGACATCATCACAATGACCAACGACAACAAGAGTAGGTCATACGTTGAGCTAGAGGCAATATTCCAAGCTTCGAAAACTAAAGACTACAAATCCTTGATGCATTCAATAAAGCAGCTAAATGGACAGGAGGCTGAAGATCTAAAACTGCAACGTGAACAAGAATGCTTCAAAGAGGATAACTGTAGGCTTATCGAAACAATATCTGAAATGATAGGCTTATTCCCAGTACTTAAAACCAAGCTGGTAAAAGACCTTATTGAAGATACAGGATTATCCCGCGAAAAGATCATTGCAATCCTTCAACTGCTAGAGGGCGATCAATGGGATCTGGAGAAAGGTCCTAACAACAGTAAGAATTACTCTCTGAGAACTAATGATAAGCTTGACGAAGTTGAAGATGATGAGGAAGACGTAAAAGAGTATTTAATCAGTGAAGGTTATATACCTCGAGATGAGGACTCATTTCCAATAGCTACTTGTTAAAAACCGAGGGCTGCCTCTAAAACCTAAAAAACCGGAAAACCGAGAAAACCGCAGTATCATTGGGTTTCCCGGTTTTCTTGGTTTTTATACAGAGAGGGGGGGGTATTTTACTAATTCCTTATTGAGCTTAAGCACGAAGTTAAGCGGAATAAGCTATTTTGAATGATCATTTAGTCTTACCTCTAAAGGAGCATGAAAATTACTTAATTCAAATATACTGATATTCAGTTCCTTCGCCTACGCTATCGCTTCGGCTACAAACGGAATAGCTTTAATTTCCACTGATAAAAGTATCTATCTTCTTTATCTATTGTTTTTTACCTATAAAGAAAAAAGTAAAGAGACCTGGTATTACTCCTGACAAAACTTCCTTGATATAACCCTTAGCCAATCCGACCTTATTGCAAACTAATTACGACTTAAGATTTGGCTATTCATTTGAAGGCCCTATTTAATAGTATTGCTATATAACAAATTTTAGTCTTAGAGAATGAAACTAATCATCATGACTTCACTTTGACTGGATGTGACTTAGCATAAAAATCACCTCCAAATTCCAAGGCATATTTTCGAGGATCAACGTAACGCTGCTCTTGCTGAGTGGCGTCAATCTTGCTCCACAAGGGCGTTCGTTCATCAATTTTTTCAGTATTTCTCTAGCACCGACATGGTCCTGCTCAACCGCTTTTCTCATCCACTCTGTTGCTCAACTTCAGTATTTTAAAAACTCGTCAAGCGCCAATGACCACCAACTAGAAAACCTATTTGATTGGTGGAAAATACTCCCTCCTTCGATATATGCAAGATTTGCATTTCCAATCTGGTTTGGAATTTTATGTGCCATAGCACTTTTCTCTCTTTACGCTGTAATCGGCTACGTAGCATTTATTCGCTTCGGCGCACTGCAATCAACAAACGCAGTAAGGTGGATAATCTGCATCCTGACATTCTTGTTAGTTGGCTTTATGTCTGGAGACATTTATTTAGATCCTCAGCCTGTACGATAGCTCTTCCTCAGGCGGAAGTGTCAGAGTACATTGGCTATCTTCGAAACTAAGAAACGCACCTCAATACGTATTTGCTATGCCTCAATTGTCGACAGACCGCTTTTTAGAAGCAACTGATGAAGTCGATGAATACCATAATTTACTTTTATCTAGCACTGTAGATATGGGCGTACGCTTCATCGAAATCACCGAGACACTCAAAACGAAGCACAGCCTAGATGTAAGGGCACTTGAGCTCGACAGATACAATGAGAAGACAACTTTAGAAACTATGCAGGAGACATCTGGCTGAACGGAATAGTTTGAGTGAATTTCACCGAATAGAGTGGTAACAATAAATACTTACCGGATGGAACCATGAACGGGTCAAGAAAGTGCATGACGGTTATTGAGACGGGACATTATCATGCCTTTAGTTTCTCGATTGGGATCGTCTTGAAGCGAACATGTCCCGAATAGGGTGCGCCGCCTTTTCCTACCGAAATCAATAGGCAAAAGATTACCGGGTGCGGGCAAAGTTAATATCAACTATCCCGTCAGATGCTACAGTACGTGGCTATACGGTACAAAATTATAGTTACGCATCACAAGTACGTCCGACTACCAATTTCGGGAATTTAAGCTTTTTATTGCTTCCACAAAATTGCCTATAATTTCCTTTCGGCGCTCTCAGAAATGTTTCAAGTACTATCGGTCTGCGCTTAAACTCCATTTCTTTACCTGCTTTCTCAACGTATTCACTGCATATACAACCAAATGATGCAAGTCTGATCCAAAACAGCAGACATTTAGAAATATCAAACTTATTAACGTTTTCATTTAGTGTATTCAGACTTCCCTGGCCCGCAAAATCCTTATTAAATTCCCCGTTAATACCTGCGAAATCAACAATACGATAACTTCCATCCTTGCTTATTATCAGAGCATGCGCAGCCATACATATCGTATTTGGATAAAGGTGCTGAAGTTGCTCCTCCCATTTTACATCAGGGTGATTTTCCATCAATGAACTTCCGTTAAAGACATAAATTTCTGAAGCAATAAATTGAGTGTTGATTTGTCCACCGAAAAATCTCCGGATGCGATTTACTGCTCAATTAGTTCAGCAATTGCGAGTGGCTTCAATATTCGATGTATTGCACCAATTCCGTTATACGTCTTATCAGAGTCACGAGTAGCCATTGAGTAAAGCCTTCAAGTGCCACGTCTCTCTACTCAAATTGCAGGTACACGGCAGGTAATAACCAACTATAATTTAAGCGGCGCAATATGTTGAGATAATCTTTTTTTGCCTCCAACGTATATTCTCGTTCAGCTGCGCGGTCAGCTAGACCAGTTTCAATTCTTGTTTTCACTTCTCCTTCTAGCTCAATTACAATTTGGTTAAGACGCTTTTCTAACAGATGCGAAATAGAATTACGCTCAAACCACAAAGGACCTGTACCACCTAATGCACAAATTGAAACAACAGGAGAAATGGTCAATTGAGTGTAAAGGCAATGTATAAATTCAGTAATTTCGTCAAGCATTAATCTCCCTCATTCTTATAGCTTTAGATATTTAGTTCGAAAAACGAATGCTCTATCATCGGCTCTTGAAGAGCTGCATTCATAGGCAAACTGTCTCTTTGATATTTGTTGATTATTTTCCAAATACCGCCGACCACTGCCACCGCATTGCTCACCACATCCAACAATGCCGCATGGGGGGGGCTGACACCGGCCGAATTCTCGCCTTATTGGAATTGTGAGAAATACCAAGAACTATTGCACAATCTTTTGCAGGCCCCTACCAGTCTTTTGGAATGCCCCAGTAGGTCAACTTTAAACCTTCGGCTTAACAAAAAAGTCATTCTCAGAAAGCTTTGAAATTACTTGAATTTGTGCTTGGCCATCCATTCCCGCGCCAAATTCCAGGCTTCTGAAATTTACCCGCTCAGTTTAATTTTTCTCACATGGATGAAAATGGTGAAGGTGTATTGCAGAGCTTCGAACAAACTTTAAAATGGTTTAGTCAAGCGGCGGCAAATGTTAGTTCAACATCTCAATATCATCTTGGCTGAATGTAGTCTAACGGTGAAGGCGTAGTGACGAATAAAAAAAGGCACATATCTGGTACAATATAGCGGTGACAAATGGTGTTGAGTTTGCGCCAAAAAATCGTGATATTGTCGCTGGTAAAATGACCCACTACAAAATTGTAGAAGCACAGAATATAGCGCGAGAAGGCCTAGCCAAACACCAAAACTGAACAACCATCATATTTTGAGGCTGGATTATAATGGGGGACTTCGGATGTATTTGATCCGGCCAAAACTTCTCGCGCCAAAATTGCTGAATTGACATTGGAAAAGATTTTTTAGAAGGGGCGCTCACCAAAGCGGGATTGATCAGCGCAAAAAAATCATCGAGCGTATTCACACGCTTTCTACCGCACAGCAAGAATATGCCGTAGAGATTAACTGGCCAAAAAGGGTTTGTTGAGGCGTCGTTTATTATCAGTCATTGCTAACGCCCCACATTCCTGTCCTCTAAAGGTGATGCGGTTCGGAATATACCAATGGGACGTTCATGACTAGGGACATCCATATCGGAAATATCTAGCCCAAAAAACTGCAGCAGAACTTGCAAATCGAGCACTACAATCGCACCATTCACGATGAATGGTTGGTTAGAGGTATTTCATTTAGCAATCTCGATAATAACACCTACTCCTCGTCTGCAGACTCCCAACTTTCGCCTTCAGCTTCTACAGCCCCCGCATCTTCAGAAGCGCCTTCTATAACCTTATGCATCTCTGCTTTTCCTGGAATATCCGAATGCCTATCTACAATTTTCATGAATTCTTTAAAAGCAGCATATGTGGTATCAAATATTTTAGTACGCTGCTCCTTTTCAAGTGTATCCTCGTGCATAGAATTCTCTTTCGCAAAATCCGCTCTATTACTTTCATATAGGCTCGTAAAAACTTGTAACCGACAGATTTCTCGTTGCTCAGAAACTAACTTAGCAAGAGACTCATTCGACGGTTTCCAGAGTTCCAACAATAGGTACTTATATTTGGGCCACTGATTTGGCTGCATTTCCCCACGGAACACAACAGATCGAAAAGTGTGCGGTGATTTTGAAATCTTCCAATCAGAAATTTCTCCGACAAAATCACCTACAAAAAGTCGAACAAGCCTTTTAAACTTCGACACTGTTTTTGGTATAAAATATGCGTTCAACTGTTTGATGTACTCATCAAAACACTCGTTTGTGTCTAGTTCTGCTTTTTTCTCTGTTTTTAAGTACTTATTTGCACGTTCAAGTTCTCCAAAAAAACTACAAACTAATGCGGCTTCAAACGCAACAGTCGTAAAGACATTATCGTACAATTCGTTGAATAAAATGATCAATTTCGGGTGCCATTCCCCGTCTTTTTTTAGTTTATTTTTTTCTGCTACCTCAACTATGTAGTTCTCAGTTCTTTGTTTTCTAAATACTAGAAGTGAATCGGAAATTCTTTGCGCTGTACTATCCAGTTTTCTGGAAAGCGCTTTTATTTGAGGAGCATCCGTCCTAAATTCACCGTCTCTAATTTTTTGTTTCAAGTTAGTTCTGTGGTCTTCAAAAACTCGTGCGATACCTTGACCTTCAAACAAAATCGGGCGTAATCTTCGGTCGCCGTTTGTATCTAAAAGTTGATCTAGCTCAAGGACTGCCTGGTTATGAATTTCGTAAGGAGCAAATTTTTCAAAAGCTGAAATAATATATTTTCCATATTTTTCATCAAATATTGGCCCCAATTTATTAATTGCATCTTTGGTAAAGTTGACCCTAGTTGTGCTCTCGGCAAGCTCCGCTCCGAGCAGGTCCCTTCCTGTAAGCCTATCCATAGCACCATGTGCATTTAGGTCTGTACGATTAGAAAAATTGCCTGACCTAGGCTTAGCCCCATTTACATTATTATCCCCACCGTTCAACAATAGATGTTCAGTAATATAGTAGACATGGTTGACACCTGTAATTGCAATTGGGCTCAGAATCTTTAATCGGTTATCTGTTTGATCCAGCTCTACATTGTAAATCCTTAGGGAATATTTTGAATGGAGATGCTTTTTTTTAATTTCGGAAAGGCTTCTGCGTAACAAAACAGCTACCAGATCACTGTCGTCCAACAGTATGTTTCGTGAATTTGAAACCCTTCGAGCAGTCTTGTTCAGCGTCAAAAAAATTGCTCGTGCAGCCTGTTTTAAATCCAAATCCCCCTTATAACCTTCACATATTTGGGGAAATGTGCAAAACATAACTGGAAGATTGATTTCGGTAAGATTGAATTCTTCAATATGCGCAGGCGTCCACTCTTCATAATATTCCTTAAATGGAGAACGCTTAGCATCTGACCAATCATCTTTAAGATTCCTATACAAAGCTAAAAGAGCCATTGCCCGATGTTGGCCATCAACGATAACTAATTTCGCCTTATTGGTATTGAGCTTAAGCCGAACAAGATCATGTTTGAGAGTCCGTCCGTCTACAATAGGTTGCTCAAACTGGAAAACTTCAGCCCCAATAGACCCCGATCGAAGCAATTGAGTTGTTTCTGCTATCTCACCTTCTGGTGGACGCTCGAAATTCTCGACACTCGGATACAGGTTAGCGGGTTTATTTGTGCCTTCAAGTGTAGGTAGTACTACAACCACAATTGGAGGAAATAGCTTTACGAGATCATGAGAATTCGCATCTAATAAATAGGGAATCAGTTCACCTGAAACTCTAGAATCATCTATGTCACGCTGCATGATTTCATCAAAATCAAGCTCCTCAAAATCAAACATTTCACGTACTGGAGCAAGATGCTTCAACAATTCTTCACTAGAGCCCATGGTAAAGTCGAGACCCATGTGAGTCAAAAAATACCTGACTTCAAGTGAGTTCTGTCCGACTTTTCCAGTCCCAATATTAAATGAGCCAACTGACCCTTCAAGGGTAAGATTAAGCGAACTTGATGTTCTTGGCCTCAGCATCTAATTTCTCCCAAGCAACGGATAATTTATTCTATTTAGGATATTTTCAACATCTTTATATTCTTGCTCATCACATTCGATAACATGCGTAACAACAAATAACCTTGTTGGCGCCATTTTTCTTCGAACAACCTGCATCGCAAAATTTTTATCTCGGGAGGCATTTTCCTCCTTCAGGTCCAGACTGGAAGTCATGTCATTCCTCAATCGATACTTTTCGATTAATCTCCTATGATTACTTAGCCGCCGCCGGAGATTACTTGACATCCCTATATAAAGTGGGCTTGTAAACTCCGGCGCAGAAGCCTCAACCACCTCTTTTATTTTCCTAAATCGCTCTGGGGCGGCGGCAAGCCTTTCCGCCAAAGACGTGGAAATTTGGGAAACGTGCTTTAAACTGCCTTCATATTGAGGTTTCAGAGCACCTTTAACAGCAACCCTATATGAACTTTCTCGAAAAGAGTTGAAAAGAAAGCTATCAAGAAACTCCGTCACTACCGCAACAGCTCTTGATCGATCCTTTTTGTCAGTCAAGGAAGCAACCTTTGTTATGATTCTATCTAAATCCGAATTAGTAATTTCAGGACGATAGTACCACGCATACACCCCGGGCTTTTCGGGGACTGATGAAATATCCTGCCACTCATGCTGCATTGTATTTAATTCACTATCCAACCTATGTTCTGTCAAAAACAAGGAGTCCAACAGAATTTGGCACACCCCTTTTACTAATCACCCGATGAAACCGGATTAAGTCTATCATGGGTAATCCGTCTAATTATCTCCGAGAGACGATCCTAAAAGATCGATTTGCTGAAAAACCATTTCCGTATAAAAAATATCGTTAGAAATTGAAAACTAGGCCTCCACCCAATCCGACAATATTAATAATGCATGACCAAATTTGCAACCTGCAATTAGTGTAAGAACAATTACCCAATTCAACTGGTGATGCTTGACCCTCGGCATCAAAAATTTGGTTCTAAACTATCATTATTTACATCTGTTTTGCCATTGAGGCAAAGCCGTTCATAAATCTTCTCAAGCAAAGTATCTGTTCCCGAAGGGTCTGCTGGATTGTCATCTAGCCAATGTTGAATTGTCCCCAATCCTGAATTGCAATATCCTTCAAACACTTTTACGCTTTCAAGCAAATTTTCATCTTTCAAGCAGATTGCATTTTTATTTTGCATCAACGCGAGTAAGTATATGAATGCGTCTTTGTTATCGGAAGAATATGTATTCAAAGTTATTCCGACATTATCACCAGAAACGGGAGAACTCCTTTTCTCAGAGTATCCAATCATGGCTGCAAAAAGCATCAAATCTTTATGAAAACGAAATATCCCTTTGGAATCAGCGGTACTTAAGCGTTCCACTAAAGAATTATACTTTCGATCGCGCCGGATATTAATTGTCCGCCAATTTATTTCATTCGACGCTTCAGACATAATTGCCGACCTCCTGTATAATTGTTCTATCCTTCTCTGCATCATATACAGCCGTCTGATAGTCTGTTCCTTCTATTCTAATGATGTTTGCCTCTCTGCCATTTTGAGGGGATGCTACTTCGAGCAACAAATTGTATTCTTTCCCTACCTTTTTTCTGAGCTTTTCCTCAACAGATCCTTCCCAATGACTAGATGATAGCAGGAAGATAACTTGCCCCACTGATTGAGGAATAACTTCCGCTATGTTTGCTTTATACATATTGTCCAAGACACCAAATGGGGCATCGATAACAAATGGAGCAATCGCTCCAGCTGTCAAAATATTACTGGATAATTTTTTACGTTCACGGGCTATTTCCAACAAAGAGGAAATGAATGTGAGACTCAAAATTAGCCGTTGACCATCGCTCGCACCAACAGGCTTATCATCACGATTGATCAACTGAATAGCGTAAGTTTCTGGATCTATTTCAGCAGTGTAATCTTGCCGCACAAATTTCTCCAAAAAACTGTTTATTTTTTTGTACAATTCTCTTCGAACCAGTGCTTCAGTAGAAGAAAGTGTTTCATTTATTGTCTCAAGTATTTGATCTGTTGTATCAATCAATCTCTTAAAATTTTTAACGTCGCGGTCAAGATGCGAAACTCGGCTCAAACTCGCCCTAATGGACTGAATTTTACCTTCGGTCTCTTCAATGTCTCTTTCAAGCCGAGCCATCGCCCGTACGGTTTCCATTTTTTTATTTTCTGCAAGACGCAAATTCTTATTGAAGCGACTAATATCTTCCAGATTAACATCATCAATTTCTATTGAAATAGCTTCTTTTCTATGCTCAAGATCTGCAATTTCTTTTTCTTTTTGTTCGCAGACTCCGTAATTTTCAGTCAAATCGCCTTTAGCGTTTCCTAATTTATCTTGGACCAATGTCAACTGGCTGCGAGCACTGTGTATTCTATTTAGTAACGCAGGATCTGCAGCATCTTTCGTTAGTTTTTGAATATTTTCAAATGCTTGAGTTCCAGGGTGAATGGGAGCACCGCAAAGACACTCCTCTCGCTCTACTATATCCTTTACAACCTGAACATTCAAAGGCGCCGGCAATTTTCCCTTCAATTCTTCCTCATCAATAAAATCTAGCCCTTGAAGAGATAGTTCACTCGCAAACGCAACATATGAGTAATCACGTATAAGCCTAATTTTTTTGGAATGCGCATCCGCTAATTCTTTTCTTCTAACCTTGAGTTGCATCTCCATGTCATTTCTCTCAGCATGTTTGCGCTTAACAACTACATGATTTGAGTTTGCAAGAAATTTGTTCGCAACTGCGATTTGTTCAGAATATAGATTTTGTTCTTTATTTCTATCTTCCAAATCATTTTGTTGGTTCTTAAGAATTTTTTCATGGTCTGACAATTCGTCTTCCTTTGACGAAATTTCATCGGCTTTGTCAACTTTCCTTAATTCTGTCCGATAAGAGGTTTTTATTTTGGCTAAATCGTTTTTAGCCTCTTCAGCAACTTTAAACCCTAGTATGTCACGAACTGCTCTTTTAATCTGGCCACCTCCAGCATCTTGAGCTAAAGACCCGACGCCTTCACCTTGAAAAAAAAAGTAATTGGCCATATCCTTTGGGATAATGTTGTTAATAAACAAATTCGGGTCCGGTTTTACCATTTCGTAATTGTTATCTACGACCCTATAGACTTCGAATTTGGTGTCCCTAGTCTTTGCGTTTAGTGTCCTTATTGCAGAAAAAATATGACCATCTTCCTCAAATTCAATTTGAACAAACAAACTAGTTTGTCCTTCATTTGCGGCTGAATCATTTAACAAATTTTGTGCATTTGAAAAATTGTCTGTAGTTTTCGCATAAAAACACCACAAGATCGCGTTTAGAAAGGCGGTCTTTCCCACTCCATTTTCTGCGTGTATAAGAGTTATGTTTTTTTCTTCGTCAGTTGAAAAATGGACGATTTGGCGCCCATAAAATTGTCTAAAATTCTTAAGCTCTACAGATAGTATTTTCATTATTATTGTTGCCCTAAAGAATATCAATCAATACGAATATTTTGAATTACGTCCCTAATCTCTTTCAATTTTTTATTACTCGTTCGATCGCTATAAAAATAATTTCGCTCAATTCTAATAATGTCTCTCGCCGCTTTCATAATTCCAGACGGACCTTCCTGCTCAATCTCTTGTTTCGCTGCGATAAGGCTTCTTAATTGATTAGACATCTCTCAGACCCAGTTCGTTGATAATATTTTCAATTTCATACTTGTTGATCGCAAGAGCAGTAAAATCTTCTACTCTTTCCATCTCAGACTCTTTTAGTTTTGTTGCCGCAACGGAATCTATCCCATCTATTGGTAAAACAACGAAGTCATAAATTACTGCATACTTTTTCCCCGACGACCGTCTTAATACGCGACCCCGACGCTGTATGTATTGTCTTGGGTTTTTCGTGCTCGCTAGAATGAATGCAGTATTGCAACTAGGAACATCAATACCTTCATCTAATACCTTCATTGAAACTAGAGCATCGATGCCCTTGCTTTTAAAAGAACTCATGATAGATTTGCGTTCAGCGGGGCTCTCATTACTCGTAAAACGAGACGTTTTCCAACCATTATTGCCGAGTACCTGCGAAACCTTTTCTACGACCCTTTCGTCGTCTCCAACTTCGTCAGCGTTAAATACACGTCCTTCACCACAATAAAATAGACTTAAGTTTCTGTGTTCTGGCTCAATTGTATTTACAAGTTTTCCGAGCTCTACTAACTTATTACTTGCTGTCCCTAACAATCGGGAGCGTTTGCTACATAATATTGTTAGATTTTCTTGCTCAATCTTATTGAGTTTTGATGAGAATTTTTTGGCAATAATCTTCGATATTGCAGTCGATAATTCTTCGAAGACTTCTTGTTCTTCTGCAGTCAAGAAAACAGGAACAATATGATATTTATACTCACACAATATTCGGTCATTGATCGCGTCTGATAGACTATATTCAAAAGCTATTCCCGAATAATAGCTCTCTATGCGAAGCTTAGCGTCGTTGGGAAAAGGAGAGTCGACTTCATCATCGTCGCTCCTATAGGGCGTGGCCGACAAACCCATTCGGAAGTCGGCATTGGGGAGATACTGTTGTATTCTTGAGGATCCGTGATTGTGACATTCATCGCCGATAAACATCAAATTTTCCGGCGCAATATCACAAATTAATCTTGAAAAATCGTCGGTGCCTAGTGTCTTATTCACGACCACAGTCGCAACAAAAGAAATTGCCTCCATTCGAAAGGAAAAAATATCCTTCTTTAAGTTATCTACCCAATTCCTCTTTGAACCAAAACATCTATGTGGAAATATATTGAAGTTTTTCAGATCCTCGATCCACTGGTTAGCAAGCTCAACATAAGGAACGGATATTATTAGGAAAAGGGGCTGTTCTTTCTCTTTTTTTGCTTCGAATATCTTTACCGCAGCATAAATTGAAGTTATTGTCTTACCCGCACCTGTTGCTAGCTTCAATATTCCTTTATGAGCATTATTAGACCACCAGTTTGAAATCGCCTTATTTTGGTGATCGAATAATTCAAATTGTCTTCCGCCAATTTCATTAGGAACCCCGGGTTCTGATGTGACAATCGTTTCAGCAAAAAATAATTCAGCGCGCGGAACATCTTGCTCTTCAAACTCCGGTGTTACTGGGTTGTCCAATGAATATCGTTTTGCAATCATTGAATAAAAGTTTGAAGGAACATCGACAGTTATTGTGTTCTTCTGTCGCCCCTCCCAAAGCTCTAAGAAGCTTGTGATACAGGGTTCACCATATTTCTTGAATACATCACTTTCCCAGCTCGGGAAAACCATTAAAGATTCTGCATTATAGGAATCGTTCATCGCATAAAAAGTTTCGTTTGCAGAACCTTGAAATACTACAATATTATCATCAGAGTCATACGCAATTCCGATTTTTTCGTGGTACATGCCCTGCCGGCGCAATGCGAACTTAATCTCAAGCTTATTGGCAGCAATTAACCAAGCTAGTAATTCGAAACGATCAACTGCCTTACCTCTTACTTCTTCAATTATTTCGAGCAAACGATCGCTCAGTTTTTCTAACATTCTAGATAATTCATTGCCATGATGAATTGCTCTAAATTCCATTTCGGAAAGCGGATGACCAATCACTAGCCTCATTTTCCCGTTATTTTGTACGATAGAAGATATCCCGGCCAAATTGTGAAGAAATAACTCTGAAGAAAAATAGCCCACAGCTCTATCATACTGCTTGCAATGACTTAATAGAGGTTTATAGAAATCATTAAGTATGTTGTCGTTGCCCGATCGGTATACAGATTTCCAGGAAACATCAGTTAACTTTTTCAATCGGCCTAGCACTTTCGTTAAAGATTACTCAATCACATTATTACCAGATATTTAGATATTATGCCGATGAGAACCAAAGATACTTTAGTATTTTTTTTATTTAATTCATTTGTATTACGAGAACTCTATTCATTTTACACTAGTTAGTAAAGCTATCAATCAACCTATTTCTCGGCGTTCATACAAACTCGTTAGTACCATTTAGACAAGTTTCCGAATAAAATATCTTGATAAATGCCACTCTGATAAATCCTTCACGTGGCCTCCAGAGAGTAATATCGCGCTGTAGATTACATCCAATTTCCAAGGTGTTTTTTCTGAGATGTTTTTACCAAACCATCGAATATAGTCACGCCTCAGGCCTTTTCAATTTAATCACCAGCAAAGGCAGTTATTTTGGCAATACCGCTGCAATTGAACAATTATTTATGACAGGCCAAACACATTTTTGATTGACCATATAGGTCATCGATATCAATGGGTTCGTTTTCACGGAGAGGGTTTTTTTGAATATTGGCCCTCATCCTCGCCAGGCGTTTTTCATGGTCTGTTTCAATTTGCACCACACGTTCCGGCTTTATCAGCTCCGCTAAGGACTCTCCTTGGCACCATGTAAACGGCGAGCCACCATCTATCGCATGCTTTTCAAGTTTCATTGCGTTTTCAAAAGCCTTCGGGTGATGTTCTTTTAATCGTACCCACTCAATTTTTTGCTGAAAGAAACAAAATGTACACCCACTTCTTGATCGCCATTTGTAGTAATCAGGTAATCCCAATCCGGCATTATCTAAGATATCAATAACGCTTTGTTTATCAATTCCCGCTTCTTTAAACGGCAATTTGACTATCAAATTATCATTTTTTGAATTATACCCTTCGCGATATTCTTCATCAGATCTGATAGCCACATAACTAAAAACTTTATCGCCGGTTTCAAGCATAGGGCGAACCCAAGCCTCAAAAGGCTTTAGTTTCATATTGATTGTACACCAACGTGCTTGAGGGGACGGCAAAAAATCATTGTGTTTCTTCATCCAAAAATCGAATGTATGGTCAGGGTTTAGCCTTAAAATAGGTTTACCTAAGAAACCCTCAAGCTTCACTAAATATTCATATACTTCCGGCAACTCCTCTCCAGTGTCCGTAAAGAAATATTCAATTTCTAATTCAGGGTATTGCTGCCGCATATATACCGCTAGAGCTGCGCTATCTCGTCCGCCGGAGAGACCTAATACATGCCTCACATTGCCATTACTCAATTTTTCGCCCTCACGGTTATTGAATTTATCTGCTCTTTTTCAACACTTGAAATATAACGAGTACTCAATTCGGCAAGAGCCGCGAGCACCACCTCTTTTCGGAATCCATTATCTTGTGACAAAACTGTTTCCAATTTTACAATTGCATCTTGCACAGAAGCTTGATCAGCATCCCCTATATCAAATTCCCCAACAACGGGCGAAGATCTACCGTTAATACTCGTAATAATGGCAATACTCGAACGTTTGTTTTTCCGGCCTTTAATATGAGCAAAAGCTTCAGCCTTATTGAATTGTCGTGACAATTTTGCGATTTCAATCATTGCTCTATCGGCGTCCGCGTCAATCCAAGAATTTAGTGGTTTACTAACTGTCAAGCTCGCCAGACCTTCGATCTCTTCAACAGTGCCCTCAAAATTGGCCAACCGGCCGGCGAATGCATCTAGTTTGAAATCCCCCGCAACACCACGAATATTTCTTGCCCGTTCACGTAAATCAAATAGCGATTGTGATGATGTATTCGCAACCCCTAGATCATAAATCAGCACCTGATAAAAACGTTCGAGCAACGAGGAATACGCCCCTACAATCTCCGCCAACCCCTCTTTAACGGCGTTTACGACATTCGACATTCCTTCTTCCGAGAACTGATCAATCTGCGCCTCTGAGTACGTAGGAAGGTCATTAAAAATCAACTGGTTAGGATCGTTAGCTTTTTTGAATATGTCGCGCAGTCGCAGAGCATTTTTTGACAAATACGATGTCCGCATTGTCCAGGGAGCAACACCATCAAATATTGAGATGAGACCGCGAGCGACATCGATCGGCTTTAAGTTTTGAAGGCCATTGTCCGGGTCCAAATCTCTGACAATTTCCGCCATACCGGAAAGCAATTTGCGCGATGCTCCAGATAGATCCATCCATCTAATTTGAATAAACGCAGGATCAATAGTTAAATATTCGACATCTAAGTCTTTAAAATTCGCTTGATAAATACCCTCACGATAAAGGGCGACTGTATCTTGACAAGACAGAATAAATGCAACCGCAATAATTGGCATAAGCCCATCCCTAACGCCGTAGGGAGGGCTCCGCCAAATTTCATAAATCTCCGAAACCTTAACTGTTCTATCACTATTTTCTTTCAAGTATTTTTCTGTACATGCCCAGAGAGGGGACAGATTATGCAGATCGACGTCTGCAGGAACCGGTTTTACAAATTTCCAACCACTGTTTCCAGCCACATGCAGCTTTGTACTTTGCAAAAGAGAAACATAGAGACCTCCCTCAGACGAAAAGCCTTCAATTCCCAATCGTTGCTGAGTACTCTGAGATACCATATTCTTGAGCAAAGCATTTTGGGCGGCGACGGCACTCGAAGATGGCTTGTGACGATTGAGAAGCTCGTTATTTAACCTTGGCGCATCCGGAAATCGTTGATCTGATAATTGCGACGCCAACCCGTTAAGTTGCGAATAACGCAAGGACGTGGGCCGATCACTACTCAAAAACCATATCGCGTTATCAAAGGCAAAAGCGAGTTCTGCTTCCACGAAATTTTGGCTATTTACTAAACGTGCAGACACCTCTCTGCGCGCAATATTATCTCCCGCGAGTTCGGGGCTTTCTTGTCGTACTTTGTCGATCGCAATGAGTTCCCGTGCACGATCCTTTACAGCCCAGGAATTATCCGATAGACCAATAATAACATCACGTTGTATCATTTGGGCCGCGACTTTTGCGCAGATATCCTGAGCGTCTTCTTTCGTTTCATTTTCCGTTGGAATGGCTAAGAGAAATTGGCCAATCGTTCCTTTGTTTGGAACATAGTTTTCCGCTTCTTCTTGTAAATTTTTTAGCGGAACAAGATCGACATCGAACCAACGCAATGTGCCCTTCTCATGGAAGTGGCGCTTCGCAAGAATAGGTTGCAAGTTAGCCAATTCTTTTAGAACACCAAAATCGACTCCCCTAACTTCATAGAGAGCATTTTCCACAGCTTGCTCTATATCAAAATCACTGCCAGCAAAAATTGCGTAGGCATCAAGATGCTTTTTGTAAATAATAAAAGACTGTGCTTTGAGCTCTCCTAAAGCGCTTACGAGTTCGGTTTTCGAGAATTTACCGAGTGTACATGCTTGTAGAAGAGAGAGACTCGCTAAGAGTCCTGATCGCTCTCTGAATAAATCGATTATCGCAATAGACTTAAGCAATTCCAATTGCAACTCAGTTGCTCCTGCGGCATCACACCTCTCGACGCTGTCCGCGGCTAGAGCCCATCGGTGCCCATCTGGCGAAGCCAGTATTGCTGGCTCCAGATTTACTCGCAAATATTCCCAAAGTAGGTGAGGTTCAAAAAGTGTGTCTTCTTCTGCAATGCTCAAAAAATGTTGGAATCCATAATTCTCCGCCGAATTGAGAAATCCGAATATACTTCGTTGGTTTTGACCAAAGCGCCGTTTAGAAATGGGCCCCAACAAACAAGTAGTTACTGGATGTAGAGGCCAACAATTATCCAAAGTATCCGCCAACTTCTGAGACGTGTGAGGACGTTGATTTTTAATAGTATTTACGATTTCTTGCGTTATACCATTTTGCATACGATTTTCGGAGCTTTCGATGGCCCGCGACAACAGTTCTATCTGTTCTTCTCCAGCAGCATTCACGGAAAGATCAACAAACCGACCTTGAATTTTAGTCCATTCGTCACGCATTTGTCGCGACAACTGTCTCCCATACTCTTCAAAAGACTGATGTAAAATGCCCACAATAATAAGTCTATTTTTACTGCGTGACGCTATTTCCGCAAGTTGTTGAAAGAGATATACGTCAGAGTTTTCAATCGCCGCGCCCTCCAAAAACTTGCCCATTTCATCGATGAAAACGATGAGACCGCCGTGTTTTGAGGAATTATGCGCTATTATTTTCAGTGTTTCGAGAACATCGGTTTCTTTCCATTTTTTATACTTTTTGTTGGATAATTGTGACGCCTCGATTGCTTCCCCAATGACTTGAGCAGGATGATCGCGGCGACCAACAACTGGAAGAATGTTCCAGCCTCTTGCCTTAGGCGGAAGGGCCGACCAAAGTTGGTTCGCTACTTTCTCGCTAACAATTGATGCCGCAATCTTGCGACTCTTAATATTTCCTGAAAGTAATGCGCTCAATGCTATAACTAGACTTGACTTTCCACTTCCATAGGGCCCCGTCCAGGTAAATGCTCCCTGCTCATTCTCCGCCGCATGCCGCGCCATTGAACCAAGAACATCCAATGAAGATTGTGGGCAAACAAATCCCTTTAAACTATCAATTAACTCTAGATCAGTATCAATTCGAACAGACCGTTGAAATCTACGTGCGACCCGCACACTATCTTGCAACCCCATTTAGGCTACCTTTCTATTGGCTGAATATGCGTAGTCGTTTTTAATCAAATCCAAGAGGTCAATTTTTTCAAGTTCAACATCTCGAATAATTTGCTTAAGTCCTGCGGTCTCTGACCATCGAATTTTACCACCGGATACTTCATCCAAACTTGATAGTCTGTCTGACACATCTGCCTCATCAAGTAAGAATACTCTGCCTGGGGAGCCGGGTTCATGCATCAACGCCTCAAACGAAAGATGTGAGGCGGATGAATAATCTTTCCAAAACTCTATGACGGCGAATAAGAATATACTATTTCGGAGTGAAGATTTTCTCCCGCGTACGAAGCGAAATCGATCGCGCGAGCCTGCGCTTTTGATCAATCCTAATTCAACCAACGGACATTCTAATGCGTCTTCATGCGCTTCCTTGCTTTTAATCGGTCGCGCTACATATGTGCGCACGAAACACTCGATATCTCTCTTTATCGTGTTCGGCGATACACGCTTCCATCCCGCCTCCAAAGACAATTTTGACAATCCCAATAAAAAATGGTCGCGCTCAAACACTGAGCCTGGAAAATGGTTAAATGACCAATGCCATGTCGTCTTCACCCCAGAAGAACACAACTTCCAATGAATTAACCATAAAGATGAAGCCTCCTCCAAGAAAGGATCCAACCCATCGCTGCAGAACAAAAGTCGCCCGAACTCTGTTGTCTTTAAGCTATTTTCATTATTGCCCTCTTCAATGATCCCCGTTGCCTGACACCAATGCCGCATAGATTCAACCATGTTTTTACCAACACCGAAACGGGCAATAGCGTCTTCATTCAGAAAAATTTGTTTGCTGCCACTTTCGCCATCCCGTGATAAAACAGCGTCAAAACCTTTCTTGAGCCAACCATAACGCAACGGAAAGGTTGCATGACCTGAAAATTGCGGTTTATAGTCTTCAATCGCCAAACAACCACGCAACATATAGTAGTCCCTCTCATAAATCATTCTAGGTCTCGACTTTAGCTGACTAACTAGAGTAAGGTCAATCTCGATCTGGAGAGAACGTCCAGATCGAGACACTTACGGTTTTTGTTCGTGAATTTAATAAAAAAGTAGACCTAAATGCGGATTTCGGAGACTATTTACCTCGACCATCAAGCCTCGACGCCTGTCGATTCAAGGGTTCTCAGTGCAATGCTACCCTCATATCGCGAGAGTTTTGCAAATCCTCATTCTTCCGATCATGCATTCGGTTGGAAATCTGCTGCTGCCATCGATGAAGCCGGGGCGAATGTCGCTGCGATGATCGGCTCTGATATAGACGAAATCATATTTACGTCGGGTGCGACAGAAGCAAATAATCTCGCACTTCTTGGGCTAGCAAGGCACAAACTTAATGGGAAACGCAATAGAATAATTGTATGTTCAATCGAACATAAATGCGTGCTCGAAGCGGCACGGTACTTGAAAGACAATCTTAATTATTGCATCGAATTAGCTCCAGTCGACAACCGTGGAATAGTCGATTTAGACTATCTTCGTGAAACAATCTCCGATGATGTCTTATTGCTTTCTATAGGCGTAGTAAATTGTGAAATCGGATCCATACAACCGATTGAAGAAATATCGAAAATCACACAGGAATACGGAACTATCCTTCATTGCGACGCTGCACAGGCACCAATAGCACTCTCACTGAGTGATTATGCAAATTTCGTGGATATGCTTAGCCTCTCTGCTCATAAATTCTACGGCCCAAAAGGAATTGGGGCACTCTACATCAGACGTGACCTGAAAAATCAGATAGAGCCTCTCATTTTTGGAGGCGGACAGCAAGACGGCCTAAGATCAGGAACATTACCGACACCATTAATTATTGGGATGGGAGCTGCAGCGAAAATCCTTTCACTTCCGGAAGAAGTCGACCGGCGCAATGCACTAAAAGAATGCAGAGATAAGTTTGTCATTCGGCTTAAAGATAAATTGAACTTCATTAGTGTAAATGGGCCGTCGACAGAGCTTCGCCATCCAGGAAATGCAAACATATGTTTCAAAGGACTAGATGCACGGCAACTTTTAGCAATGATGCAACCCGTCCTTGCCGCCTCAATGGGCTCAGCCTGCTCCTCAGGAGTTATTGAACCTTCATATGTGCTGAGGTCTACAGGACTTACTTATGACGAAGCTAATGCGTCAATTCGATTTAGTTTAGGGCACGACACTACTAAAGAAGACATTACTGATGCAGTTACTATTATTCTCGAAACATTGGATAAAATGAGAGACAGTTCCACTCTCATGACCGCATAAATAATGGTCCCCATTTTCACCATCAAAATAGTCGGCTGAGTTTATTTTCTTCTTTTGCTTTGTGTAGAGTAACTAGCGCCTTCGATTCAAGATCACATTGACGACTGTTACAACAAAGAATAGTCACCTATATTTGATTTTCGTGGCACGCCTGATACAATTCACAGTAAGGAAAAAGAACAGAAATTTCTCGAAGTACTCTCTATTTCTTTGTTATGTCACTTCGAGAATTATCACAATGACATTCACTTTAGAAAATGTTGAGAAGGTAAATGGTTGGAAAAAAAGTCTCAGGTGACTTATATGTGCACCGTTCGGCTATCAAATTTCTAGATGCTGATCAAAAGTCTTTAATATCAACAGCTATAAAATCTGCTAATTTGCAGAGAGTGGCTTGGAATATCATTAGATTATCTAATGATAATGTTGCACTGTTAAACTATCCAGGCTTTGACGAAGAGGCCTTTCCAACATTGATGCACAGTATTCGCATCGACCTCCTAGATGGCAGTGTTAGCCGTAGAGACTTTAAAACTTACACCAACCCGCCAATATTGCACCGCAAAGAACTGCTCGTTGGAGACGATTATCCACAACGCGCAAAGTTTGCGGCACTAACAAAATCGCTTGATGAATTCGATGTCTTTTATGATGCGCACAAGATTGGTTTTCGGCAACAGTGGAAAAATCGCTTAAGTCTTCATGGCATACTGATTGAGGGCCACAAAGTAACAAAACAGGCAAAAATTATTGGGACAGTCATAAATCGCCACAAAACAGCCCTAATTCGATACAAATTGTCTCAACCGGTTCAACTATTGATGCGGCATAAACTATTAACAAAGGAAAATTCATTTTTTGATTATGGTTGTGGCCGCGGAGATGATGTGGACACATTAGAAAGTGAAGGTTTCAGAGCTGCAGGATGGGACCCGCATTACGCGCCGAAAAATAAAACCACAAAAAGTGACATCGTAAATATTGGCTTTGTTCTCAATGTTATTGAAAACGGCACAGAACGTAGAGATGCACTAAAAAGAGCTTGGGGATTGACGAAAAAAGTTCTCGCCGTCTCTGTCATGCCACCGCAAGCCGCCGCGATTGAAAACGCTAAACCCTACAAGGACGGTTTTCTTACGACCAGAGAAACTTTTCAAAAATACTTTTCTCAGGATCAACTCCGCAACTTTATTATAAGTGAGACAAATTCTGCTCCCGTCGCAGTTGCGCCTGGGATATTTTTTGCGTTCGCTGATGAAATCGTAAAGCAAGAATTCCTAATCAGTAGGTATGCTCGTGAAACTCATCGAGTTGTAGAGTTCAAAGGGAAAAGGGAGAAAAATTTGGTGCCAGACACCAGAGACAAAATCCTTAAGGCTCGCCCAATTATCGAACACCTGGCAGAAGAAATTATTAGACTCGGCAGAGGGCTGCACCCTGACGAAGTTGCTCCTGAAACAATGGATGGCTTAAAAGCAGAGAGGATACCGTTTAAAGCTGCTGAAGCATATTGCCTTGAAAACCTTTGTGACAAAGAAACGCTCGAGAAAATTTCTGCAGAGAGACAGGATGATCTGAGTTTATACTTTGCACTAGAGCTATTTACGCAACAAAAACCATACCGAAAATTGCCAAAACGGTTACAGCAAGATCTAAAAAGCTTTTGGGGAAATTATGGCAATGCTCAGATAGAAGCGCGCCAACTTTTATTCTCAATTGGCAATAAATCACTCATTCAAGAATCTGCAGAAAAAGCTGCAGATGAAGGCCTCGGCTATATACTCGAAGAAAATCAACTTCAGTTTCATCGATCAATTCTAAAAAGACTGCCTCTAGCTTTACGCTGTTATGTCGCATGTGGCTCTATCCTCTATGGTGATGTCGAAAATGCAGATGTCTTAAAAGTTCACGTAAATTCAGGAAAATTGACGCTTCATTTCTATGAAAATTTTTCAGACCCCCTACCGGTTCTCAACCAACGTATAAAAATTGATATGCGCTCACAATCTGTACGGCTGTTCAACTATGGTGAATCAGACAAGCAATATCTTTTCATGAAATCACTATTCCTTCCCGAAATTCACGAGGACTATATTAAGCAAAGCAAGTTTGACCAGCAAGTTTCCAAAATAAAAGAATTTGATTTTTCATTATATGGACCTGACGCAAAGTACTTTGACTCACATCTAAAGGAAAATCAGTTACAAATTGGCGATTTTTCTCTTGAAATGATAAATTCAGACTGACGTCGACTGGGTAATTCTAAATCCACACGAAAAGCTGGAACCAGCCTTAGATCTTCAAAAGAACCTTTATCGTTCAATCAATTCATCCAACACTAAAGTCCAAGATCCGACTAACTTCCGTAATTGTAAGCCCAGACTGTTTTTTCCATAGGTTAAAAGCGTCTTGAACCGTCGTAAGGTCTTTTTGAGATGTAGGCATCTTTTCAATAACACCTTCTGCTATGAGGCGTTTGGTCACATCGCGTGAAAGAATGAAGCTATCCATGCCCATCCTCCGAAGAAAAAATCGTCCCGTATTGCCTCCAAGACGCGAGCCCCGTTTCTTTAACTGCTTAAGTAGGCCGACATAGTCCTCTTTTGGCCATTCTGCGAAAAACATTCCTACGGATCCATACTGAGTACGTAACTCTCTAAGGAATATTGCATTTTCCCGAACTGCTCGAATTTTTCGTCCGGAACGAACTATCCGCTTATCAGACACTAGCTCTCCAATGTCTTCATCACTGAGCATTGAGCAACGCCCAACCTCGAACCCTCCAAAAACACCTTCAAAATCAGGCCACATTTTATTAATAACATACCAATTGAAACCTGCGTTAAATACACAACGCGTCATGCCAGACAGCCAACGATCATCCGAAATAGAAATAAGCTCTTCCCTTGACTTTGGAGCATCCATTGTACTCAAAAGGTCACGTAAGTTGCTTTTACGCTCCAAGGCTATGGCATGTATTTTTTCAAATGATCTCATAAACTTGTTCGTCACCTCTCCAAACGATCCGTTTCTTAGACTTAATGTCCAAGCTAATAGACTATGATTTAATACTATATATTGTCATAAATTGTCGCAAAAGAACAACTGAGCCTGTTTGTTACATTGCTATACCAATGGCGGAATCATAATCCACACCCCACCACTATGAACAGTATCAGAAACCGCCGCCTTCGATGACTTCTCGTGACAACCCAGGCAACTACCCTTTGACAGAGTCTGTTGCTCAGCCCGCCCTCATCCTTCAATTTTCTATGAGTTTTTCAGCTAATACCAGTACATCCACTGGCCAGAAACATTCTGGTCGAGGATGGCGGACTATTGAATGTCCGGCCGCTGGACGGCAGTTTAACAGGCTGTGGAGCCACTGAGCCGGAACGGCCTCCTTGCCATAAACGGCCCCCAACATTGCGCCGCAAATGGCTGCATTGGTATCGGTATCTCCACCACGCATAATGGTATCAACCACACCTTCCTCCAGGCTCGTGGCATGCAGCAACTGGTAAATGCAATTTTGAAAGGCAATCAGAACCCAGCCCTGATGATGGACGTAGTCTGTCGGTGGTGTTTCAGCGGCCTGCTGGATGACATCAAGCAAAGCCGGTTCAACGGCCATCTCATCCGCCCAGTTTGTTATATACCGATATAACAACGGGCCATCCTGTTCGGTATTGATCGCATGGGCAATCGCCATGGCATAAAGCGCGTTGATTTGTCGGCAAATCGGGTTCGGATGGGTTAGTTCGGCATCCTGCCTTGCCCATTCGGCAACCTGTTGTAAGTCAAAGTTGCTTCCATAAATCCCCAGCGGGCTGATCCGCATCAGCGCTCCATTTGCCTGCGACTCAACATTGGGATTGCCGCGCAGGCCAGCCGAAATGGTCAGGCCACAATCAAATGGATCGGATCTCAACCAGTACTGATATTCTTGGCGGGCGATTACCGGATCGTAGGTGCCCCTGCTCAGCAACATCCGCGCCAGCAACAACGCCATCTCGGAATCATCAGTTGGCTGACCAGCAATAGTATTCCACGTGCCTCCGTCGGCCAGTTTCCGTACACCTTCGGGGTAGCGGTGGCGGATCTGTTCTGCCGATTGAAACTCAACCAGGCTGCCAAGTGCATCCCCGGCAAGCTGTCCGATAAGGCAACCTTGTGCTTTAGCCAGACGATCAATCATCAGATAATATGCCCTTCCTCTTAAAAAAACACAATTTTGCTTTTAGTATCCTGAAACTTAATATCCCAGTGGTTCTGCAAACTACCGCCACCGAGCTAGCAACTTTTTCCTTTTTTCTGCCGGCCCATTTTCAATGTATGAATTGGTCGATTGCAGCAATCGAACCGTCGGTATCACCATTCCAAATCTCTTTGCAGATCCCCCGCATCTGAATTGTCATTCCTTAAAATATTTTAAAAACGCCGCAATAGCGAAATGTCTAACCTGCGCAGATTTTTTTTCACCATAGACCGCCCCAATCCACTTTATCGTCTATCGGCGACCTGCCCACTATCGCCCATAAGCTCGTCGATTATTCGAGCGCATGGACAGTGACCGGAGCGTGCTTCATGGTTATTCTGCCTCAAACGGCTTTAACTGCGTCAGCTCTGAAACCGCCATATCACCATGTTTGGACTTCCATTCATAAAAGGTTACTAATAAAACTCTGTGGCGGCTGCGAACCTCCGCCGTCTTCCCGCCATGCTCCGGTTCGAGAAAAATCTCATCAATCAATTCCCATATGAGGCCAATTTTTCACATTCGATCTATTCTACTTCTTTTTTGAAGACGAAAAATGTGATTGCATTTTTTTCACGATGTCACTCTCAGCCACAAAAGGCTTATTATAGGTTATCGCTACATCCGATGGTTTGCACTGCGACGAATGAATTACCGACTCCGGTAATCTTATAAAAGATTCTCCGCCTGACTGAACGAAATCATCTACCGACCCAAAACTGGTGGTTTTATCAAGCCAGGAAAATTTGAACGGATCGTCATCGGAAAATTCAGAAACTATGCGCTTATGAATTTCATACGTCCTGTTATTGGCCTCTTGAGACGTCTCATCTTCAATCAAATAGGCTGCAACTTGTGCGAAACCAAGCCGAGAATAACCTCTCTTATCTTCTAATGGAGTTTGCCAATCAGAAAGGACCGTCACTTTTAATATGCCCGTTTCATTCTCTTTAAAAATCCAAAGTACAGACCTCCCCCTTTCCACAAGCGACGAATTATTGGTGAAATATAAATCGTTCTTAGTTGGTTTTGGGTTGAAATCGCGCTTCGCATCTGAGCTCAAATTCTCACTAATCCGCTGGACCGCATCTTCTTTACTCAAATCGACCCACTCAATACCGCTCCGAGGATTAGTCAATGCGGGCAGGCCCGCCCGCGCCTTGATTTTAAAGGCATCAATACCTGCTTTATCGGTTTCAAAATTCCAAACACCGGCACAACTCATTCCAAATGGCGCTGAACATTGGGCATCCCTGAAACGCTTTGGATTTGAACTATCCACACCTAACGTAACACCAATTTCATATCGAGGATCATAGAAAGCATATATCTGACGAGTTTTTATTACTTCTGAATGGTGCAACATATTGTTCCTTTTTTACAATCGTTATTTTTACATTCTTTTTGTTAGAAGATGCCTTCCTTTATTGCCCATTCCGTCCATTTCTTAGAAGAATTTTGTATCAAATTCCTAAAGTGATGTACTAAAACATGGGCGAATTAAGACTATGGATATCTATTAATCGGGACATTCTCCTTTAACCATCACAAGTCCCTGCGCAGAATAGAACTACCACTACTCGTCTTCTGTATCTGAAACCCTGCCGGAAAGATCCACGTGTGAGATCAGCCCAACGGCGCGGCTCTGCCCGACCAAATCTTGTAGGGTCTGCAACGCCTGGTCCAAAGTCTCTGGATCCAGGCTGCCAAATCCTTCATCAATAAAGATTGTATCGAGGCGGATTGCGCCACTGATACTCTGCACTACATCTGACAGTCCAAGAGCCAGCGCCAATGCCGCCATAAATGACTCCCCACCGGAAAGTGTTGATGTTGGACGCGGACAACCGGTGTGAACGTCATATACGGCAAGATCCAGACCTCGGCGCCCTCTGCCTTTGCCCTCTCTAATGCGCTCCAAAGTATAACGCCCGCTTGTCATCGGTCCCAAGCGCTGATTGGCCGCATTCAGAACGCGATCAAAAATGGCTGCAGTTGCAAAAGTTTCAAGATCCATCTTTGAGGAATTTTTGCCATTAAAATCATTGGCAATTCGTCCAAACTCCGCAAATTCTTCCTCTGCTTTTTCGTTAGCTGCTTTTGTGTCCATGATAGCGAGTAGTACTTTTTTCAGATGTTCTGATCGTGCCCTGGCCGTTGCCGTTGCTTCTACAGCTTCACCATAAACCATTTCTGCAACCTGCTTCGCTTCTTTGGCAACGCTCATATCGGGCCGTTTCTGGCCTTCAATTTCCTTTGCCAGTTCCAGAGCCTTTCTCTCGTTTACTGAGAGGCTATCGTCAAAATACTTGACGCTCTGCTCGAGCGCTTGAATTTTTTGGACGATAACTTTACCGGCGGTAAACTCATCCTCCGTTAGTTCAAGGATCTTCAGTCGATCGGAAAATTCTTCTTTACTAAGCTTCATTTCACGGACGCAAGTCTCGTAGTTTTTTTGAGTATTATCGTTATTTGCCCTGGCTGTTGCAAACGCAGTTTGAGCATTTTTTTCATCTCCAACTGCTTTATTGACAGCATCAATCAAATGGACGATTTTCTCCTCGGTCTCGTGACAGGCATGATCGAGATATGAGCTTTTCCGTAATTTTTCAGGGACTTCAGAAAGCGCCGTTTCATAACCGCCTTGCGCTCCCGCCAATTCAATTTCAAACTTCTTCAAAGCAGACGACTTAACCTCGAACTCTTTGTTTAAATTCGTGATAAGATTTTCGCCTTCCACTATGGAAGCTTCCAGCTTAGGGATATCGACAGCTGCTCCTAGCTTTTTGACTTCATCTTTAAACTTTGTCTGTTGATCTTCCAGATCATCAACAGATTTTTCTGGCATTGATAGCTTGTCCAGTGCCGCCTTGCTTGCCTTGAGAATTCCCGTAACTTCTGAAACCTTATTCCCCATTTCCTGCTCGGCGCGACGAGCTTTGGCGAGATTATCACGCGCACCTCTAAAAGCTTTATCCAGGCCCGCCTCTTCAATATCACCAGTCGCTGGATCAGGGTGATCCAGTGATCCACACACAGGACAGGTGTCACCAGGAACGAGTGTTTTGGCGAGATGCAGCGCTTGTGCCCCGGACAGGTTTTGCTCAGCTTCCACCATCTTCTCATCTGCTTCAATGAGCAGCTTGCTTTTGGCTTTGTGACTTAGGGAATGGTTATCAAGCGACAGTTGAGCTGCTTTGACCTCCTTCTGTTTCACTTGATAATCGCCAGCAACTTTGAGTACTGCCATCACTTCCACCAGACTGGCAGAAATTGTCGCTCTTTGAGTTTCTTTTTCTCTCTCGAGCTTCAGGTTAGCATCCTCTTTTTGTTTATCGGCTATTTGTGCTTTAAGCGCGGCTTCACCCATTTTCAGTTCGCGCTTGGCTAAATTTACATTGTCGCTCTTATTTTTGACCGTTTTTGATAAATCTGCGGCATCGATGATCGTTTTTTTGTAGCGCGTCAAATCCAAACTATAGTCTTGCAGCTGTTTCAGTTCAGTGCTTTTATCTTGTTCTTCCTGAAGCCTTGTTTTAGTTTTTTCCAGATGCAGCCCGGCCCCAGAGAATTTTGCAGAAGCATCTTCAAGAGCCATTTTTTCATCACTTACTTTACACTGTGCCGCAACTACAGCAGTTTCAAGATCCGTTGCTTGTTGGGCAAGTTGTGCCTTCTTTAACTGGACGCGCTGTTCTTCTATCTCGGGTCTCTGCTTGTTAAGCCCAGAAAGAGCCTTATCAACAGTTTCCTTGTCGTTAAATTTTGAATCTACTTTGCTGGCCTCAACAAGTTTTGCGTCAGATTTCTTCAGCAATGTCTTTTTAGCTCGTTCATCTGCCTTGTGTTCATTAAACACCTTATTTGCTGCATCAATACCGGCTTTGAGAGCATCCAGTGAATCAAAATCTTCTTGCTCAAGGCGACTTTGTATTACTAGGCGGTCTGCTTCTATTTTTTTTCTTGTCTCACCAGCATCTTCTTTGAACTTTTCTGCCAGTCGCCGATAGAGCGACACGTCGAAGAGCTCACGAAGAATTTTCATGCGATCATCAGTCTTCGCTGTTAGAAAAGTTTCGAACTTTCCCTGCGGCAGCAAAACAATTTGGCGAAACTGATCGGCACCATATCCCAGCAGCCGTTCGAGTGCATCTTTCACCAATGTTATTTTCTTTTCAGCGAGAACAACTCCCGTGTTGGAAGGCGATATGTCCGTTAATGGAATACCTGTTACATCAAAAAGCCAAGCGCTATGAGATTCTTTGGTCTCGCCACCGCCTCTCTTTGCCTGCCTCATTTGATCAGGTATTCGCCGGATCAAATATTGCTTGCGTCCCAACTCAAAGATGAGTTCAACCTCTGTCATGCTATCTAATTTTGCATGATCAGATCGTACTGAAGAGCTATCTTGATCCCCGCGGGCCGTCTCGCCAAACAGTGCAAACGACATGGCACTGAATATTGAAGATTTACCAGAGCCTGTTGGCCCATATATCCCGAACAGGCCTTTATCAAGCGCGGCTTTGAAATCCACTACTGTTTCACCAGCATACGGCCCGAAGGCCGTCATGGTTAGTTTCAGGGGTCTCATTTGCGCATCTCCACTTCGCCCAACTTGTTGAGGGTTTTCGCAACTAGTGACATGTCGGATTCACTGGCTACTTCCTCTCTGATTTCTTTGAAAAACTCTTCAATCACCTTTATGGGATCGTCCAGATCGGCGTCTGTTGAGCCAACGGCCGCCCCGGCTGGTTTTTCATCGCGTTCATACGTCATCACGAGCGCGTTAGGGTAGTGCTCCCGAAGCCGCGTCATTGGATCAATCAGTGCACCTTCATCCGTCAGGACAAGCTTAATAAAGTCATTGGAAGGAGATATCTCCGATTTCGCCAATATATCCGCGAATTGCCCCTTAATAGTTCTGACAGCTCGCAACGGCTTAAAGGGCAGTATCTTGATAGACTTTACCCCGTCAGCCGCAAGATCAGCGAGAAGCATGCATTTCTCCACTCCGGATTCATCAAACCCGAGGGCTAACAGCGCACCGCAATAACGGACATGCTCCGCACCGGCTTTTTGCTGACGGTGAAGATGACCCAGCGCCACGTAATGAGCACCTGAGAACAGATCCGCCGGGACCGTCTCAATACCCCCGACCACCAAATGACGCTCACTCTCACTAGGCGTAGAATTTGCCACGAATGCATGTGCAACAACAACCCAACGCGCGCCTTCTGGCACATGAATACGTCCTGCCTCCAACTGTGCTGCCAAAACATCGGCAGGACTACTGATAGAAATATCTTCAAAACATTCTCTAGCCGCAAGCTCATATCCATATGGCAAAGCGGTAATCGCTACTTTTCCAAATTCATCTTCGAGGATCAACGGACGTTCATCTTTACTGAGTGGACCCCTGATCAAAACGCGACTCTTATCCGCCAATGTCGCCATAGTCGCTATTCGATCGCCGGAATCATGATTACCCGCAATAATTACGATGGCCGCCTGACTTTTCTGAGCCACACTATTTAGAAATTCGTTAAATTGCTTAACTGCGCTCGCCGGAGGAGACGCGCGGTCGAAAATATCACCCGCAATGATCAAGACGTCTGGATCATGCTCTCTGACATTGATCAAAACCTGAGCGAGAATAACTGCATGATCCTCTTCGAGAGACTGACCATGAAATTGGCGCCCTAAATGCCAGTCGCTAGTATGCAATATTTTCATTATTTTATCCGACTATTATTTATACGTATAATTTTTATATGGACAAAACATTAGAGTCAAGTTATTTATGTTGAATGAATGTAAACGACCTAAAACATGCACAGCGTGAACGTATCGCGTTTCTGGACAAGCTGTTCTATTGGCGGGGCCAAGCCAACCGCCGGGACCTTGTTGATCGTTTTGGCATTTCAATGGCTCAGGCCGCTCTCGATTTTAAAAAATATTTGTCACTCTCAAGAGAGAATTCTCCAGAATATGACACTGTAAAAAAACGATATGTCGCGCAACCAACTCCGGTGGCCCTGTTTCAAAGCGGAGCTCTAAACAACTGGGAAAGTGAGTTACGGGAGATCAAGGGAGAGAGTTTCTGCGAATTGCCTGCACTCACACGCAACTGTGACCCGAGAATACTGGCCAGGTTGAACCGGGCTCTCGAAAACAAAGAAAAGATTTTGCTGCAATATACGTCAATGACAACAGGGGACCCGGCAGAGCAGTGGATTGCACCAGTGAATTTTGCTTCCGACGGCATGCGACTGCATTTACGGGCCTACAGCTTCAACAACAATGATTTTCGAGATTATGTCCCAGTAAGGATCAACCCGGACAGTAGCTTCAGAACTGAACAACTGATTGAGCCCTTACCGGTAGACACTGACTGGCACACGATCGCCCGCTTTACCCTTGCTCCCAAGGATTCCCTGTCAGCGGAACAAAAGAGCGCCGTGCGAAGGGAATTTGCCTTTGAAAATGAAACTCTGATAGTGGAAACCCGCAAAGCACTGGAACATTATACGGACAGACGTTGGGGCTTGAATGAAACCTATTCACGTCTGGTCAAAGTAAAAACCGAATATATTCCAGATTCCATACCGGCAAGAGCGCCCACGGAACCAAAAAAATAGTCAACAACGAACCAACGCCAATTATTGGCTGATCTTAGAGAAGCACCCGAAACACAAACTATACAAATGCCCTTATTGCCTTACAAGAAAACGGATTTTGCACCATGGCTGCCGATTTAGAAATTGTATCGAGTAAAATTCACGTCTCTCTCGGCCTCAAAGCCGATGGCGCCCTGCCCGCTGCCCCTTCTGATGCGCTCGGGACAATCACTGTTGGCCCCAACGGTTTCTTGAACCTGCTAGAAACCCAACTAGGCATTCCGACTTCCGATGTTTCTTTCACAGCCCGCATGATTCAATATCTGGCTTGCGTTGAACAAACCAATCATAAGAATGCTTTTTATCATGCTTCCTATGATGCCGACCCATTTTCAGTGGCTAAAACACTCTTGCAGTGGCGGGATCACTGGTATCTCGCAGGATGGAATAGCCGGTTTGACAAAGCCGTCCCACCCAAACTTGTCGATATGGCGGCTATTGAGAAAATTGCAGCGGGCGCGGTAGAACCAGGACTCGGCCAGCGCATACAGAAGGTGATTGAGTTACTTGCCAATAACCCGGTCGCTATTGCGTCTATACATCTGCTGGATCAACTGGTGGATTTTCCGTATCTGTGGCAACGGCTGATTGAAGCTGTCGGCACTTCAGTCACCGAGGCTGAAGACATACCTCCTCAAGGCGCAGCAGGAAGTGATATATACAATCTGCAACAGCACCTCCTTCGGTCGTCCAATGAAAAAGTCGGCCTTAGTGGTGATGGCTCGATCGTTGTGTTACGCGCAAGTTCTGTGCATGACAGTCTCCTGATGACCTCGCTTCTCACTCAAAAACGGCTTACAGAGTTCCCAGACAAATCTCACGCTATCCTGGCGGAAAAACGGGGTGACCTGCTTGACGAAATGCTTGAGGCAACAAACAATCCCCGCCTGGGCTATAGCGCATTATCACCCTGGCGGCCCATTTTTCAAGTGTTGCCATTGGCCTGCGACCTCCTATGGAAACCTCTGAATACAACTGCACTATTTCAGTTTTTGTCCCATTCCTTAGGACCAATTCCAGCTCGTCATCGCGAACAGTTGGCGCGAGTTGTCGCAGATGTTCCAGGTATAGGCAGTGCTGAATGGGAAAAAGCGATTGAACACTGCTTGGCTGATGAAGACGGGAAATCCAAAGAGCGCCAGCTGAAAAATATCCGTTACTGGCTGGAATCTCCTCGATTTTCACCAACGAGTGGAGTGGATAGCGCAACACTTACTGAGCGTGCACAGAGGATCGCCAATTGGTTGATAGAGGCAACGGAAGCAACCGAAAATCCAACCCTGAAATCTCTGTATTACATTGCGCAAAATCAAACCAATGAATTTGTGCACGCCATCGAACGCCTTAAGGCTCACGGTCTCGATACGCTAACAAGAGACAATGTACAGCGCCTCATCGAAGACGTGAGAGGAACAGGCGCTCCAGTCGCAGACCGACAGGCAGAAACTTGTGCAGGGCTGCCGAAAGCCCTTCGGGCAGAACATGCTGGTGCATTTTACGATCCCGTAAACTCAGTAGTCTGGTGGGACTGTCAGGCAACTGACCATATCCACCGCTGGCCTTGGTCCAAGGCTGAGAGAAAAGCACTTGCAGATAATGGTGTTCAATTGCAGACGGAAGATGCGCAACTGAAATGGCTCGGCAAGGCATGGCTAAGACCCATCCTGAACACCGTTGAGAAATGCGTTATTGTTCTTCACAGCGATGTCGATCGCCACCACCCTGTGTGGGATCAAATATCCAGTCTAACGGAAGGCTTGCCAGTATTCTCACTCGGAGATGATGGTGTCCTTTCATCTCTGGGAATTTCTCAATCCGAGCTTGAAATTCAAGCTCTCCCTGCCCGGGCCAGATGGTGGAAATTACCTGAAAATGTAGAATTATCTCCCAGAGAATTTGAATCATATTCAAGCCTCGACGCCTATATTCACAGCCCCTACCAATGGTTGTTGCGGTATGCTGCCAGAATAAAGGCTGGATCACTTGCCAAGGTGAAGGACGGCAACCTGCTGAAAGGTAGTCTAGCGCATCGCCTCTACGAGATTTTTCTGAATAACCACACGGACATACAGGCGATTGATATTTCGCTTATTCCTGATTGGGTGGAGAAACACGCCCGAACGCTATTTCAGCAGGAAGGGGCCAATTTGCTCGAACTTGGGCGCCAGGCCGAGTGTCAGCAACTTATTCGTATTTTACAGGATTCACTCTCTTTCCTGATTGGTCAGTTGCAGCAGGCAAAAATAGTCAGTGTCCAGATGGAGCTCGGGCAAAATGGTACTTTTATAGGTGGCAACTTGACAGGCTCGATCGACCTGTTAGCGACCCGCAATGACGGTAAAGAAGCCATAATTGATATAAAATGGGGCGGGCGAACATATAGACGCAAGTCCTTGCTATCCAGTAACTATCTTCAGTTAGCGACATACGCCCATATGCGTTTTGGCATAAATCCTGCTCATTCTCCTGCCCTCAGCTTTTTCATCGTGAATGACGCTCAAATGCTCAGCCTGGATCATGATTGGTTTCCAGGTGCTGAACGCATTATTCCGGAAAATCAGGAAAACTGGCCGCAATACTGGCAGCGATTTGAACATACCTGGCGGTGGCGCAAGGAACAATTTGATCAAGGTCTTATCGAAGTGACCGTATCTGGTACCGAGCCTACCGACGAGTCTAAGGCTGATGAGGATGGTCTGGAAATACCCAAAACGAGTGACAGTTTTAATGATTATTCTGCCATTACCGGCTGGAGGACAAACGGATGAACATAAACATTAATTTCATCAGTGCCGGTGCTGGCAGCGGTAAAACCTATACACTTACTGAAAAAATGGAAGAAATGCTCTCTTCAGGAAGAGTTGAACCTGCTGGTGTCATTGCAACAACATTTACCAAGCTGGCCGCTGGCGAACTCAAAGAGCGTGTTCGCAGCAAACTGATACTGTCTGGCAGGCTCGACGTAGCAAATCAGATGGAACAATCTCTGATTGGTACTGTCAACAGCATTTGCGGAGAAATCCTTCGGCGTTTCACCTTCGAAGCCGGCATGCCGCCTGACCAGCAGGTGCTAGATGAGGTTCAGAGTGAAATCGTTTTCTATCGGGCGATGGAGCAAGTATTTGAGAAAGATACAGCTCCCTTAAAACAAATGAACGATCTTTGCCACCGTCTTCAGATCAACGATAAAAACAATCAGATGAAATGGCGCGCGGAAATAAAGTCGATTGTTGATGCGGCGCGTGCCAACAACCAGTCAGCTGATGATATCAGACATCTGGGCCGGTCCAGTGCGGATCAACTGTTATCGCATTTCCCCGCGCCAACGGGTCGCAATTTAGATGAAGCCTTGGTTGGCTCTTTAACTGCTGCGATCTCGAGCATTGATACGGATTTAGACGGAACGAAAAAAACACGCGAATACCTCTCCCGGATCCAGGGCCTCAGAACTGCTCTACAAAATAGAAGAGCGACCTGGGCTGAATGGATTGCTCTAACTAAAGAAAAAAATTGGCCAGGCGCCAAATCTAAATCTTACGCCGAGCTAATTGCCGATATTGCAATCGACTTTGGAAAACACTCGCGGCTTCAAGAGGACATCAGAAATTTTGCTGAGAAAGCCTTTGAAATTGCTGCTGATACACTCGATGCCTATCAGCAGGTAAAAACCCAAAAGGGTCTTATCGATTTCGTTGACCAGGAGCAACGCCTGTACAAGCTGCTGGAGAATCCGTTGGTAAAACAAACCCTGAAGGAAGAACTCCAACTTCTCATGGTGGATGAATTCCAGGACACCAGCCCAATACAGTTAGCCCTCTTTCTCAAACTCTCGCAGCTTGCGGATCAGGTGATCTGGGTTGGGGATGTGAAGCAGTCCATATACGGGTTTCGTGGATCTGACCCCTCTCTCATGACTGCCGTGGTTGACCGCATTATTGAAGATGGTCAGTCTCTCGAGATACTCGGAAAATCATGGCGATCCACCCCAGACCTCGTGGCATATGCCAATAATCTTTTTGCACCCGCATTTTCAGACACCTTGTCTGCTGAACAGGTGACCCTTGAAGCCGCGCGAAAACCTGTTTTAGGCGAGCCCGCTGTTGAGCTTTGGCGCCTCGCAGGGAAAAATAAAAAACTGAGAAGCCAAGCCCTTGCGGAAGGAATTCTCTCATTATTTGGGAATGGGAAAACAATCGTTGATAAAGAAACAGATGAACAGCGCAAAGCAACATTCAGCGATATTGCTATCCTCTGCCGCACAAACGTTAATTTGGAAGAAATAGCGACCGCACTGGCTGAAGCCAACCTACCGATCCGTTATAATCGGGCTGGCCTTCTGAATACTCCCGAGGCTAGCTTGGCAATGGCATGCTTCCGCCGCCTCATTGATCCTCTAGACACCCTGGCCACGGCAGAAATCCACAGCCTGACGACTTGCGAAAATCCGGAAAATTGGATTGGTAAACGCATAGACTACTTAAAAGATCCAGATGTCCGATCAAACGCCTGGCTGGAAGATATAAAAGATGGCCCACTGGCGGCATTGAAAGCAGCGCGAAGTCGCCTTCCGTTTCTGACTCCAGTTGAAGCTCTCCGTGTGGCAATGGATGCTGGAGATGTTCAAAAATGTGCCTTTCGATGGGGCCCCAGTGCACATCAAAGCCAGCATCGCATGAATAATCTTTCAGCTCTTCTGCGGCATGCAGACGACTATATCGGTCAGTGTGAAGCTCAAAATGAACCGGCAACATCTGCAGGCCTGATCCTTTGGCTATACGCCTTGAAAGAAGCGGAGAAAGACACTCAGGCAGGGGGAGAAAGTGAAGATGCGATCCAGCTCATCACACATCACGGGGCCAAAGGTTTGGAATGGCCTATTGTGATTGCTATCGATCTTGAATCGAAGTTGAAACCACGAATTTGGGGACTTTCAGTTTTGCCGTCTCCGGAACCAATAACATTGGAAAATCCACTTGCAGGTCGTACTCTTCGCTATTGGCCATTGTTCTTTGGCTTACAGGGCCAGAATGTTGCACTAATCGAGGAAATAGAAGCAAGCCCAGAGGGAGTTGTCGCCTCGAAGCAGGAGATCGCCGAAGTAAAACGATTGTTATACGTATCTCTCACTCGTCCCCGCGACGCCCTGATCATTACAATGCCTAACCAGACGGATACAGGCCCGTGGATGGGTACATTGGATGCGGACTGGATGCTTCCTGGCGGTGATATGCTTGCTTTACCCGATGGTACCTCAATACCCAGCCGGGTCCGTGAATTGAGTGCTGGAGAGTCAATAACTTCCACCGAAGAATTCAAACCAATCTGGCCTCTAACAGCTACTCACAAAGAAGAGTTTCTACCCCTGAAAGTAAGTCCTTCCAGCGCCGAGCCTATTGAAACGGCAAGCGTTGGAGAAATAATTCCACTAGGCGATCGCATTGAAGTTAGTGGTCACTATGACCCGGCGACGCTCGGATCAGCATTACATGCAGTAATCGCCACGACAATATTGGGACAGGATGCTACCAAACGCATACTTATAGACCACGAAATGCAGAATACCATTTCAAAGGAAGCTGCTGAGGAATCCGTTAACCGTTTTCTGAGTGCCGTTTCTGACAACTTTAAACCTATCCGGTATTACTCAGAATATCCCATTCAATACGAACTCGAAACAGGCCAACGCATAGCCGGTTGGATAGATCTGTTACTGGAGACAGACGAAGGTTTTATTCTCATTGACCACAAGGCTTCCCCACGCGCGAAATCAGAATGGGAGAAAATTGCCCTCAGTTATTCGGGGCAACTTGAAGCTTATGCAAAAGGCATCAGTAAAGCCACAGGGAAACCAGTGATCAGTAAATGGATTCATTTCGCGGTGACAGGAGGACTGGTTCAATTGGTTTGAATTATAGAATCTTTGTCACTTCGATTGTTTATTGCAAAAGGATCAATTCTCAGAACATCAATATAGGTCACCAAGAGAACCAAATGCATAGATTGAAAACTTCCGAACTAACAAGGAAGCCAGTCTCATTCGGTGGCACGAACCATTGAGAAAAATCCTGACATATAACCGAGAATTCTCTTGAAATATATTTTACTTTTTTAAAGCACAACTTAGTTTTTGGGGCACATCATGACTTTATCAATTCAAGAATCTGAGAAGATCCTTCAATCAAAACTCGGGCAACCGACTAAAACACCCACAGACAAAGTAATTGGCTTCACTACCCCAATTGGGAAGGTTTTGGCCGTTCACCGGGAGGCTGCTGAAACGCGTATTTGGTTCGAACCCCCAGCCCCGCCAACAATTGAAGGCGTAAGACTGATGGATAGTCCATCCAACGGAAACTCCAATTTAGTTGGTCAGCTGCTTCCATTAACGGCATCAACGACGCTAAGGGTTGAGGTGGAGAGCTCCGAGGCTTTAGTTCGCTTTCTCGATTGGTATCTGGGTGACAAATCAGTTTCAGAAAGTCCGCTTGGCATCGCCCCTCACACTAAATTTGTTTTCAGCTCTGCATATCAACACTTTCAGGATCTGGTTGAGGAAAAATCTGGACATCCCTTCAAAGACTTCAACGAAGGGCTCGCGGCCGTTTGGGAAAACTATAAACCACGACTACGCGAGCGTGCGCTTGAGCTCTTAAACACCCCTAATTGGTCGGAGGGTGACATCGGATCAGGTGTAATTCTGAACCACATGATCGCGGCGATTGAGATTCAGGAAAGCAGCAGCACCCTCGATAACAATCTTGTTTTCTGGCAGAACCGCTTCGGACATGCGAACAGAGATCATAAGGTGCTTCTGGAAGCAGTAGCAGATCCTAAACTGAAACATGAAATTGAAGATCTACTATTCGGGTTGTATCGGGGTGATTTGGAAGATGGGGTGGCATTCGATCGCCTGAGTGAGCTTACGGGTGGTAAGTATCCGCTGCTCGCCTATTTCTATTTTCTCAAGGATATGGATCAGTTTATGCCAATTCAGCCTACAGGATTTGACCGCGCCTTCTGCGAGCTTGGCATCGATTTCACTACATTGCGACAGTGTAGTTGGGAAAACTATGTCATGTATAATCAGACCCTGGAGAACCTGCGGCCACAGATCGCAGTCGCCGCCGATTTAGAAAACGTACGTCTTATAGACGCCCATTCCTTCTGCTGGATATTCTCAACGCTGTTGAAGCAGGAAACTACTGGCGCACTCGAAAATTCGAAAGGTGGAAATGACCAAGGTCGCATCCTGGGGGGGAGCGAGAAAACCATAGTCGCTATGTGCCTTTCGATCGAGAATACTGTTCGCAATTCCAACGGACAGACTGTTGAACGGACATCGAAAAACAAAGAACTGAGGATGACATCGGCGCAGTTAGAAAAATTAATGACTTCCTTGTATCACCTTCAGGAAGGTCGTTGCGCACTTACTGGCCTAAAATTTAGTAAAGACGCTACCAATGATGACAAAAACCTTCTACCGTCGCCCGACCGAATTGACAGCAATGGGCATTATGAGGAAGACAATCTTCAGATCGTGTGCCGGTTCATCAATTTTTGGAAAAGTGACACAGACAATGAAGAGTTCAAACGCCTATTGATGCTTGTGCGCGACATGGATTTTAGATAATTTTCTTCTGCTTCCAATAACCTACCCAACAGCGAGAATAAATTATCTACTATCGAAACGAATTCAATAGTCTTTGCGAAGTGTGTCATACACTCCAAAGCAGCCAAGCTTAGTGTGAGCATCAACCTAGGTTCCTGGGAAATAATTATGAGAAGACCACTGAAAAATTCACAACAAACCTTTTGGAAACGCCTATCAATCTTGCTACGACAGTAAATCCACGCAAAGGAGGAAATTCCGGACTGACGCTCTATATGAAGTCTCCTCCTATCGATAACAAAAAATCGGCGAATGAACAATTAGACCAAATACTCGAAGGTATTCGGCTCGCAAACGAGCTCAAACACTGGTTTTGGGAAAATCTCGATCTGATCAAATCATGGCCAAAAATGATTACAGATCTCAACGAAGAGGTATAGCCATCTAAAATTAAGAGGCTTTAGTAGCAGTAGCAATACAACCCTTGTTTCACCAGCTTAGATGGGAGAGCAATAATGTCCAACGAACCATTTAAACCCAATTGGGCATTAGGAATATTCTGGCTGGCTATATTATGGCTAATGGTTGCTTTGTTCTGGGGCGGGGAAAGCACTGGTCTGATTATCGCACTTGTTTTCGGAACTATTGGATTAATAATTTTATTCAAGATTTTTAGAAACATTGGTGAAGCCGGCAGCTCCGGACTAATTTTCCTTTCGATCTTCTGTTTTACTTTGGCGGTGTTTTTCAGCGATATATTTCCAGGATTAATTACCTCTATTTTGATGGCAACCTCCTTTATATCTGGGGGAATCGCTGCTTTTATCATTATTAAAGACAACAAAGAAAAACAGGCAAATTATGGCTTGGATAATAGCTATATCCCCTTAGCTGATCTAACGATCGATAGCTGGCATAAATCCGACACGAAAAGACGAAAAGAAGCAATTATTGAGGGTTGCCGCCTAATAGAAAATAGAAACGAAATATCGACTATTGAGTGGCCCATTGAAAAGGTTATTGTCGAAATCTGGTATGCTTATGAAAAACAGCGAGGAGATATCATTAAACGAACAATTTCTCCTAATGAGAAATTTCTAAATGTTTTGCAAGAACTTCTCACGAAAATTGCAACTGCAGATGCTGGCTCCAGATGATTATCCTAAGTTTTACTTAAATATTACGACCGGATAGTGCTCCGCCCTCACGAATTAAATTGGATCCAAGTGCAACAACAACAAAAAATGGCAATTTATATAATAAAAATTTGATCGGGTGATATGAATCTCTCGCTCTTACTGGATACGAAGAGGTGATATAAATGAATTATCAAAAATTACTTGAAAGTTGGAAAAATAAATCTGCTAACGAAATAGAGATTGGAATAGAACATGCTAAAAAACATGCCATAAAGTTATCTGATAAATATGAACTAGAGGAAGCAGAAGCTTTTTTTAGGCAACTGATAACCTTACTAGAGAACAAACTAACAGATTCAAAAAAACAAATACGTGGATACCCCGGCTACTTCTATCGAACATTAAGTCGAACGGGCGTAGGAAAATGGAACGAAATTTTCTTTGAAAACGTGGTTTTTGAAATCATCAATAAAACTGACACACATGGATCGACTAAAACAACAAACAATTATTCGGTTGAAAACTTAACCGATCTCAATAATGGGAATCTAACGAACCTTCCAGTCCTTCGCGCTAGAATTGCTGAAGCACATAAAACATCACAATATAGGGATCTATGATATTTTTTTCATATTCAAATGATTGTATTGATTATAGCAAAGCACAGAAGTCGTTCGGTTTGTTTCAACAGTTTGAGCGTATCTATTTAGCCGGGCTATTCCACAACCGGATAATATGGAGCACCCCAATTTAGCTTTGAATTGTCCATCATTAGATCAACAAATAGCGGGATAAGAAATCCAAGTATCCGAGAGCCATCGCGAACTTGATCACGGTTTACCGAACTATTCCAAGTTGCACCGCCATGCACCAATTGATTTCTAAGAACATAAAGCCTGTCAAACAATGTAGTTAGAATAATTTTTGTGTCTCTCTCCTGCATTGCAATTTTCGTTTTGTATTTACTCTTTTCAAAACGTGCTTCCCAATCACTATACCCATCCAACTGATTGTGATGGTTCCAAAATGGCTGAAAAACGTATTTGTTGTTAAGCAACAGTCTAATGGAAGCAGAAAATTTCTGCCATATAGCACTATAGATGAGCTGATCATTGTCTAACGAAATAATCTTTTGGAAATAGCCGTCAAACGCACTGCGTTCTGATCCGCTCACGGCTCCAACGGCATCTTCTGCATAGGCCGAGTTGAAAGAGATCCAGTAAAAAATAAAAGAGGCATCATAATCTTCACCGGCGAGCTCGGCGCGATTTAGCCAACTTAAAGCTCGGTGAATACGCAGGCCATGATCAGTTGGAAAGGTATCCCGAATTCCACGCTGTTTAGCTTTAAGGCCCGAAAATTTGAGTTCCATTGTTTGAGTTTCCATTTTTCCTCTCCCACAAGATAAACAGAATTATTGAACAATTTAAAAGTGTAACATTTACCTTTACATCCCATCAAATAGTTTCATACAAGAACGCCGACTCTTTCAGAAAAAGTAGAAAACAGCATATTAAATTTGCCCTTGCAACTCACCTTGACGCAGAAAGATTTGTCACTCAGTTCAAGTTCGTGAATATTACTCTCGTTATCTGGAAGAATAAATCGGTCCATTAGGAAGGCACGAACAACCCCGAACACATCGTTAAAGATACACGCAACAAATTTTCAGTAAGCCCATCGACCACAAGTTTGGGTTATTTTACAATGGTTTAGTTTGCAATAGCAATTGTCATGGCATTTTTGGCAAACTACAGAAACTCGTTATCTGGCACCCTCCGAAAGCAGAGTTTTTAAGTTTGGATCACGTCAGATACTATAATGTTTTCAATAATTTAGCGTGTTTTTGACTACCAAGAACATACACTCAGATGGAACTTCACGTGGAAACCATACCTTCTTTTTTTAGATCCACTCTTTGACTAGCTTCCGTCCGAGAACACCTATTTAAATTATTTGTTCCATTTAATATTACCAGCGAACCTTTGGTAATACCTATCGATATCGAATTTGAGGATGTTGTCTCATTGATAGCTGTTACTCTAACGGAATTATGCACACCAATCGAGAATATTAAATTCACTCAAATTCATGGAAGCGCGTCCCAGTTTGGCCGATGGTTTTCCATCATATCGCGTAGTTTTAACGGTTCAATAACCTCAACTTTATCTCCCCACATGAACAAGTGCCATGCCATCTCCAACAGGCCTCCTGCTCGAAATTTTACGACGAGAGTGCCGTCTATTTGTTCGTCCAATGTTTGGGAGGGGTGGAATTGAAAGTCTTTTGCTGCCTCCGCGGCTTCGTGAGAGAACTTCCACACAACATCGAAGGGCTCCTCCTGATATGTGCCAAACGACCTTTCAGTAAATTCTTGAAGATTGAAATCAGATGGCTTTACAAAAATACGATCTGTCAGCTTTACTGATTTGATATCCGGTATTCTGAACATGGTGACGCAGTTGGCTTTTTCATGAATGTGGAATCCAACAAGGTAATGTCGATGACCATGGATAAAACCATATGGCCTAACGAGCCTGTCTTTCGTTGTTCCTCGTGTTCTGTTGTGATAGCGGATTGTGATTTCAGAAGAGGCTTTTATTGCTTTCCTCAATGCATCCATAATCAAGGGCTTGATGTTTGGCCGTGGCCCAACCCGCATTACCAACCCTTCTGCTTCGGTAAGTGTTTCTAGGTCAGCTGTGGACTTCGTTAATGTGGGAGCATCCATAAGCGCCTGCACCTTATTTAGTAATCCTTGTAAACGTTTTGCTTGCGGTAAAAGGTTATCTTGTTTGAATTTGGATACAGCAACTTCCAGATCAGCTAATTCATCGGGCCCGATATTTAGTGACGTTGGCATTTTAGCCGAAACAATTTTGTATCGAACAACACCACTTTCACCAGAATATTCAACAGTTTCTACTTCCCAAAGACCAGAGTTTCTTATTTCATTTAACCAGCGATACGCGGTTCGGCGGCTGATACCGTATTCTTCAGAAATTTCATCAACGGAAGCCCCCACTTTTAATGTGTGTAAGTGGTGCGTGAGTTTTAATATACCCTTGGTTTTCTCTATTGGCATTAGTGTCCCCGTGCGACCTACAGTTTAATTAAATGCATCAATTTCATTTATTTTAAAGTGTGTGTCAGAAATTGACACTCCAATCTGTCTTCTATTGTAGGAGTGAGGTTTCTCACATCTCAGAGCAGTTTAGTATTTACAGAAAATAGGTAATTCTCAATGGAGAGAAATTGACAGATATTGAACCAAGAATTGGAAACTGGTGGTACTGGAAAGATGTCGTTTACGATTTTTCTGTTCCTCTTTCTGAAGCTGAGAAGATTGAAGGGTTTTATAATGGTCCTCATTGCCATGTTGATGCATGGCCCAATAGTCAGAACTCCAACAATGATTTTGGAACAAAGACTATCCTGATGTCCAACGGGGCAGTGTGATCGGCATAACGAATAAAGGATTTATTCCATGCGCATCTGCATATTTTCTACGTGACCAAGCATCAGTACGGGCGGTGTTGGCGAAACTTTTTCTTGAACGCAAATGTACCCGCTTGGTGGCCGGCGAGCATTATGAAAAATCGATAAAGCGTGAGAAAATTCCAGAATAAATTTCAGAAGTAGAGGAGCTGGATAGCCTTCATTATGACTATCCAGAATTAGAAAAATATTGAAGTTCAGAAATGCAGATCGCCATGGGGATGTATTTGTAGTTTCTTTAATTCAACTTGATAGGTTGTGTGTTCTATAAATTTGGGGTTACATTTTATTCATCTTATAGGGGGGATCGAATGCGCGTTAATATTCACCGTGGTACCAAGCAAATTGGCGGAACTTGTATCGAACTAGAAGCAGAAGGCAAACGAATTGCTCTCGATGTTGGATTGCCATTGGATGCTGACGATAGCACGAGCGAGCTAGATCTCTTGCCTGAAGTCAAAGGATTTAGAGAACCGGATGAAGATCTGCTGGGGGTCGTTATCTCTCACCCTCACCAAGATCATTTCGGCCTCGCCCATCTTCTACCCAATGATGTTCCTGTCTATATTGGGGAGAGTGCCAACAACATTCTCAAGGCAGCGAGCAAGTATGTCCCGAACGGAAAGTACTTCGACAACACTGTTCATTTTGAAAACCAAAAATCATTTGAAATTGGTCCTTTCAAGATCACGCCCTATTTGGTCGATCACTCCGCTTTTGATGCATACTCACTTCTTATTGAAGCAAATGGAAAGAGGCTGTTTTATTCTGGTGATTTTAGGGCCCACGGACGTAAACAACAATTGTTTGAACGATTGGTACGCAATCCTCCCAAAGATATAGATCTGTTGTTGATGGAGGGAACAACAATTGGCCGAACCAATACGGAACTTGGTTTTCCAACAGAAAGTGATCTTGAAGAGAAGTTTGTCGCAGATATCAAACAAACAGAAGGTTTGTATCTGATCTATACCAGCGCCCAAAATATTGATCGAGTTGTGACCACTTATAGGGCGGCGAAAAGAACAGGGCGAAATTTGGTCATTGATCTCTATACCGCCGTCATTCTGGAGGCCACAGGCGCCGACACAATTCCGCAAACATCATGGGAAGGGGTGAATTTATTTACACCCCATGCACAACGACTTCAGATCAAAAAGAACGAGTTATTTGGAGATTTAAAGCGACACAATATTGACCGCATCTATCCTGAAGATCTTTCAAGTAACCCAGATAAATATGTGATGCTCATGCGTCCCTGGATGTATAGGGATTTGGAGTTTGCTGACTGCCTAAACGGCGCACGTTTCGCCTATTCAATGTGGAGCGGATATCTGCAAGAAGAGCGTATGATCAAGTTTCAAAAATGGCTGAAGAAAAAGGGCATCCCTATGTCAAAGATACACACATCCGGTCATGCTCCTGTCAAAGACCTAAAGCGTCTTTCAGAAGCTTTAGCGCCTAAAAAACTTGTACCGATCCACTCTTTTGAAACGGATCGATTTGAAGAGTTTTTCGACAATGTAAAACAAAAAAGCGATGTGGAATGGTGGGTTGTTTAGCACTTGCGAGTAGCAAATTCAGATTAATCAATACCGTCTAAGTAGCTGAATTTAGGAGTATATACTCATGACAAATGGAATTGGAATAAAAAGAGAGTTTTTAAGAAAGTTTGCTTCTCTCGATAATATGAAGGATTGCATTTTTTTTCGGAAAAACTTGAAACCAGCCACTCGAGGTGGAGAGTTTTTTGCGGCTTTCAGAGAAAATAAACTCGACTTCTATTTTGCTGGATCACGGCCTTTCAGTAGAAACTCGAAGAGTTATCGAATGAATGATGCTTATTTTCCTTCTAAAGGTGAGGCTTCACCAAAAAGTGGTGAAATTTTAGTGCCTGCTGATGACATAGATCGAAATTTCATTGCAATTAAGCAGAGATGTCAGTTGAAAGGGAAAGCATCAAGAGAAAATTTTCAAATCTCTAAATTGTTTAGGAATTTTTCAGCCATCGCTAACAAATTCGATGGGAAAAAACCTCTTCTCATCGATGTTGAGGCAACTTTCTATTCACTCGATCACGAAGAAGGAAGAAGAAGTGATCGCATAGATCTCGTCTTTCTGATGCCGAACAAAAAATTGTTTTTTGTCGAAGTTAAACGCCGACGGGATAGTCGTGTGAGAAGCGCAATTGGAAAGCCAGAAGTAATTAGTCAAGTTGGAAAATATAATGCTCAACTGAAGTGTAGAGAAAACCAAATAGTTAAGGCATACAAGAATTCAATTTCTCTAGTAAACGAGCTATTTGACACTCAAATCCCGATGCCTGAGGGGGTGGTGAGGCCTGTTGCCCTTCTTATAGTTGATGATCCAGGTGATATGCCTATGGATAATCAAAAGTCAACAAAAAATGGAGATATTTGGCTTCAGCCTGCACTGAATGAATTGAATGGGAAGAATAAAATATGGACAAAAAGCAGTACGCTATGTGTCGATGGGCGATTTCATTTTTCAGAGAGTAGCAATGAGGTTAGCTCTGGTTTTGGCTCGCTTCTTTGTGAGGCCGCCTCATGGAATATGCCGTAAAGTCACCTAACTTCACTTTCCCTCTCATTCTTTTAAAATGCTGGCGCGTTGAACTTAGAGCAAAGGATTTCTGGCATGAAGTCACAGAGAAATATCCCCATTAAGCCTATCGTGGAACGGCAAGAGAGAATTAAAACGCAAATAGCGGTTGGAAGCCCCGAGGTAGGGGTTTGGTGGTTGCTTCCAAGCGGTAATCTTCTAGTAAACTCTATGCCAGTTCGGGAAGGTGAGGGATTTGTAGATGGTCAAAAAACAGAAAGCGCTCAATCCCGATATTGGGAGGGATTAAGGAAGGATATTCCTGAAATTAGGGACCGTGAATTTACCGATTTCCCAAGAGGCTATATCGATTTCGCTAAAGAAAATCAAAAGTATTATGTGTTCACACGTAATGAGTATTTTGTTGAATACCCTGACTTAAAAGAAAAAATTCTAAGTGAATTTCGAGTACCGCTTGAGGACGTAATATTCAAACAAGGCTAAGGCCTCTTGAATTTTTTTGTGAGGAGGGGCTATGCAATTTCTGCATGTAACAGATATTCATTTCGACAAGTCAATTTTCAACTGGATATCGAAACGAGCTGGTGACTTCGACGCTGTTTGTTTGACCGGTGACTTTATGAGCGAGGCAGGTGAAAACGAAGGGTCGCCAGAAAAACAAATTGCAAGGATGTTATCTTGGCTGGAAGATTTGCCGAAACCAGTGTTCATGTGCTCGGGCAATCATGATGTCTTGGAGCCCGATCTGAGTATGGGAGCTCTTGAGGCGCTTTTTGTAGAGGATGAAGAATATATGGAATTTTCTTCGCAGCCTGAAATGCCACAGGAGGAAACGTGGCTGTCAAAAATTGGTTTGCCCGGAGTTTATACTGACGGTGCCATAGTTGATTTGGATGGTGTGAAAATAGGCTGCATGCCTTATCAAGGGGAAGACCATTACAAGTTTCAGGAATGTGACGTCTTATTATGTCATGTTCCTCCAGCAAAAACCAAAGTATCAATTGGTCAGTTTGGTGATTACGGATGCCCGAAACTTCGGAGATCATTACAAACGGGTTTGTTAAAACCTACTTACTTGTTGTCCGGACATATACATATTCCTGTTTCGAATACTGATAAGGTAAATGGGGTTAATCTAGTAAACCCTGGTTGGGGGAATTGGAGTAGTGAACCAAGGCATGCCATCATTGAGGTGTAGATTTCAGGGAGGAGCCTGTTCACACCCTTCGCAAGGGCATTGAAACAGGTATAGGAATGAAGGGCGATACAGTCAATTTCTTGACTTCTCCATCTTACAAAGAGTTTATAAATAGCGTTCACTCGTTGCCCGATGGATATCATCGATCGCCTTGGCTGGAGCCATCTGTCTTGTCTGCTAATTCATAAAACTTAAGGCATGACAAATGAAATTTTTAAGTAACCAGAACCCATGCAATTTGAATTAAAATATACAAAATAACTAGATACTTCACTCTAGTAAATGCTGCACTAGCGCTTTCTTTAGTCAATCCAGAAATATCTTGTATCGTTTGTTTTGCTAAATCAATAGATTGCCGTCTCGCCTTATTTATCCATTCCTTTAAGACATCATCCTGAATATCATAATTTGAATCAGTACTTTTATTGTCCGCAATTCTTTGTATAAATAGCGTATATTCTTTGTCATATCTTTTTCGCGCATCAGGATCGCCCAAGATCAAGTAAGCCTCGTTTACTTGCTCCATCTCTCTAGTTGTATTCTTCCCTGAATTCTTATCAGGATGCCATTTAATAGCTTGGCTTCTGTAGGCTTTTTTTATGACTTCTGAATTAACTTTATGGTCTACATTCAGAATTGAATAATAATCAATGAACACTAAGTGCTAAGCACCTTTATCAAGTTTAGGCATATTGGAAGAGACTTCTTTTTCTTTTGATTTATATTTCCAAACAGCACGTATTCCAGCAAACGTAGCTAACCCGATGATCATCATCGGCAATGCACCGCCATACCCTGGTATATTAGTCAATCCCAACAAAACCAAAGCAACAAATAGAACACCGACAGTAAAAACTATCTTTAATATTATTTGCATTTTCTATTCTACTCTCTCTAGTTATTTGATTTTTAAAAATTCATAACATTTTTGGAGATGCCTTCATGCCGATATCGATATTTATCAAATTAAGTATGGCGGCAGTAGAGGCCCAAACATTCTAATGGTCTATTCAATTATCTAAATACACCTATACCCCGTTCCTAGCCACAGCGACAGCGCAGGAGCCGGATATCTGTTTACGATTTAGAGTCAATTAGAGATACCTCTAATAATGCCTCATTTATTTACTGCATATACCTTTAGTTGACATATTTAGAGCGCTCATATCTTTTTTACCTTTTTCCTCGTCAACAAGTTCTAAGCCTGCACCACCGACAAATAATCCCGATCCCCTTTTTGATATGGTGGTCCAACTCCTACAATTATTCTATAGTTACTCGATCTCTCCCGTAGCATCACAGTTGATCTATTGCGACATTAAGCTTCTCCCTTAAGGAGTTCTGATAAGGATCAAAAACTCGTCATAGGGGCCAGACTAGCAGCGTGATTAATTTGCGTCTAGTTAATTGGTACTAAGAATGTTGAGTTCTGTTTTGACTACTGAATTACTGTACTATTACCCAAATAAACAGCTCCTCACATAAGAGGCATCGCCACCAAAGTTCGAAGGCCGCAATCAAACGGTTATCTGCTACCTTGACCGAATTGACCTAAGTGAAATGAAGTTTCCAGAAGCCCATAACGAATTTTATCAAATTAAACATGGCGACAGTAAACACACTTACACAAAACTTGGGACAGGCTCGAAATTCATTCTTCAATTTCCAACCAATTCAACAAGGAACGTCATCTAAATTCTTGAGACACACTTAAAGTTCTACGTGACGCAGCTCTTGCTGAGTGGCGACAATTTGGTGGCGCTTAATAGCTGCGATACCATGCTTAACTGAGACCAGTTCGCATTCATCTGACAGCCCTATTTTTCCTGAACCTCTTCGAACATCATCTTTTGATGACTTCATTTTTTGATCTGAGATCTAATTTTCCAACAAGAAAGATAGTAAGTCGCGCCTGCGATCATCGCACCTAACTCTGATTTGGATACTATTTTAGTATGTTCCCGAGCAAGACGAACATTATTACTTTCCAAGAGATTAATAAGTATAGTCGACTTTATTCCAAAATTTGTGTTCTCTGGAGCGACTCCCCATATTTCACTTATTACTTTGGAGCTCAATCTTGAGACTACTACACCGATGACGTTCCCATATACGGTAAATATCGGACCACCACTGTTGCCTGGTTGAATAGCGGCATCAATTTGAACATTAGAAAAGTCGTTTCCTACGCCCGAGAGAGAGCTTACGATACCACTTGTAATTTTTAATAAAGAGCTAATTTCTTTTCCAAATGGATAGCCTGCGACATAAATTTCTTGCATCAATTCGGGATTTTTTCTACTCAATGGAAAAATTGTCGAAGGCTCAAAATTTCCCTTTAAAAGCGCCAAATCATTTCGGATATCCTCTGAGACTACTCGCGCTCTAACAATATCGGTGCCATCATGAATATTAATCTCGCTACATCCATCGATAACGTGGCGATTTGTCACAATATGACCAAGCTTGGAAACGGCGAACCCTGTTCCTGAAGAAGCAAACACTGGTTTTCGAGCTTTTTCTGCTCTTCGCGCTGCCTCTGCTGTTTTTTCGTCCTGTGCCTTACGTTGTTGCTCTAGCTTTGCGGCCTTCCGGTTCCTTTCTACTTCTTCAGCTGCCTTTCTGTCTCTCTCTTTACGGTCGCGTTCAACTTGACCTGATTTTTTGTGCCAAAGGTTCCCGTCTTTAAAGCAAGTTTTTGGATCACTAAAACATTGATTGAAAGAGCTATTTTCTTCCGCGCCCACAAGACTCAGTTGAACTGCAACAAGAAGAAAAGATACGGTTGAAACTAACCATACTCTATGAGCGAGCATTTTAAGGGCTTTCATTAGCTTGTTTGGGTGAGTTTGACTCTGGCTCAGGATCTGGAAAACTTGGGTATAGCTCCTTAATATCTTCATCGTTTAGTCCAGTAATGAACCCGAATTTTTCACCAGTATCCAGAACCGCATTGCCGACTGAATGCGTCTTTGAAAACAATCCTACCTTCATGGTCATTACACCTTCCGCTTTCATGGAAGCGCCAAAACATTCCAATTTAAATCCACCGGTTCCTAACGAAGGGTCTAGGTTACCTTTGCATATCTCATCAAAATTTTGATTGTAAATGTGAGCTTCTTGGTTGACTAATTCCTCCACTTCGTATCCCAAAAAACCACGATGAATATTTACTTTCCCAGAAGCATCAGAGATATACAATTTGAGAATAGAGTAATATTGATCGTTATTGAGACGAGGTTTGTCTATGATTTTTTTGTTCAAGATAGCAATATTACACGAGCAGTTTTTTACAACACTTTGCGGATAATCGATCAACCAAGTCTCTAGAAATGCATTACATTGCTCTACTGATCTTTTTTTAGGAGATGTGCCTCCCCAAGACGAATAAGAATAAGAAGAGCAAGGTGCCGCACCTACTGCAAGGGCAAATGAATTTGTCTCTGCATTTCTAACAAAATCTAATATTTTTGACCGTTTGAACAAAAAGGGTAACTCGGATGCGTTTATTTTTCCACCATCACCTAATTCCAATTCTTGCGCATTTGCCATATTTCCCTCACTAAAAACAGTGGCTACCAACAAGATTATGATCGAACAATATTTTGTTGGACGGTTCATTTGGAAATTTCCTTAAGAGATGTATTCATAATTATTAGCTAAGTTTGATACGGTAATTTGAAACAATAATATCCACCTTTAGGTGATTAGCGCAATATTTTTATACACTAATAGTAGATTGCAATTCGGTAATGTACAGACTTTGATTTGAGGGTAATGGGCAATTATTGATAGCATTTTTATATTTTTTAGACACAATTTCCACAGATCTCGGCATGAATAGAAACTGGTTTTACATAGTGCAACTTACAGCTGTCACCGAAAACCAAACGAAAACATCTAAAAAAAATTATTAAATTAGGTATGGAGGCAGTAAACTAACTGATTGCATTTGGGTCAAGCTATCCCCCCCCCGGCCTATTTTCACTAACTATCTTTTTACACATGTGACTTCGTCACGCGGGAATATTCCACCAACCTAGGGGATTATCATGAAACTCTGGAAAGCTATATCCAAATCAATAACCAATCTACTCTCAGTACTAGATAACTTCACTGATGGTACTAACGAGCTGTCCTTAATGTACAAGGACGTCTGCCACTCAGCTCGTCAGGAGCAGGCACTGGAGTCTCTCAACGATCTCAAGAAACTTGAGCAAGCATCCGGTCTGACAGAACTAGGCATAACTAAGATGTAAGCTGCACTCCAACCTCTAAGGGCCTTCGGGCTCCTAGTCCATTTTTACACATCACACAGTAAGACGGTGCCCAGAAGGACCATTTATATTTAGTTCAAAGCTAATGGTGGCCTGAATACATTTAGATCGACTTCATCAGGTGCCAGAGAGCCTACAGATAGCCCTACAGGGCTATACACAAGCAATGGTACTGGATAACTACATCTTACACAGAACAGCTGACAGCATCACTCAGCGGACAACTCTTATCGAATGTTGCAGGATTACTGTGTAGCTATGCCATCAGAGAAACTTACTTCCCCACTCAACGGGATACCCACCATGGAAATAAACGGTAAGATCATTGAACTCCTGGAAGAGAAATCCGGACAATCATCAAATGACACATGGCGTAAGCAAGAGTATATTCTAGAAACTGAGGGCCAATACCCTAAGAAGATCTGCTTCATGGTCTGGGGTGATAAAATAGACGAATTCGCCATCAAGGAGGGAGAAAACCTTGTTATCTCAGTAGACATAGAAAGCCGAGAATATAACGGTCGTTAGTATACTGATGTAAAAGCATGGCAAGTTAAACGGGCTGGTGCTGAGGCAGAATACATCCCAACCTCTGCTCCTGAAGTATTTAATACAACGCAGCTAGAAAGTTCATACTCGTTCGATGACGACGATATCCCATTCTGAGTATTGCCGACTAAAAGGTTCTTTTAGATAAATACACATAAGCCCCGTGAACTAACACAAAACAAAACAACCCCTTAAGTAACCGCCTCAGAGCAGGCGACAGACTCCTTAGCTACAAAATCCAGTAGCCTCCCAACACAAAACTCTCTGGGGGCTTTAAATGACTTCACAGGATCTGCTAGCTAAACGATCCCAGCATTATAACATAAAGTCTCTATAAGCTCATGGTCAGAAGGCTAAGGGGCGTTGCCCCTCGCGCTCTGAATTGCAATCTACAGCACAGCAGGGTCGCTGACTCGCAAGGCTGTTAGCCTAGCTCACCGCACAACCCGGCTCCGCTCTATTTCAATTCCGTTTGCTAACCCCATTCTCGCCAAAGGGCCGAAGGCCAAACATAGTTTGACCTTAAATATTTAGGAAACTTGAGCTCAATATACTAAGAGCAAACAACTTAGTGTTTTTCTAACGCCCGCTATGAGGGGGCAAAGCAGAAGTGTTTTTAGACTATCGAAAACAACTGTTGTTGACCCAAGGCAGACCTTTCAAGAAATCCAGATAAAACTGAAATCGCAGACAATACAGACGGGTGCCACGAAGGCAATCAAAGACATACGCCGGGCAACACACAAACAGTATTCAGCAGAAGAAAAGGTCCGCATGGTGCTCGAACGCCTACGTGGTGAATACGGTATTGCAGAACTCTGCCGCCAGAAGGGCAGCATGCGGACCCCCAATTACCGCTGGTCAAAGGATTTTCTTGAAGCTCGCAAGAAATTGTAGTCAGGTGAAACAGAACTGTCCGTCATCAAGTGAATTCACATACAACTCAACACGGCTAGAAACCTATGTTTTACCCTTCCCTAGCAGAATTTCAAATTGAATTTCTTTCTCTTGAAAACGGAGAGTCTGATGAGATTTTCGCCAGCATTACATCTAAAGACTTTTTAGAATTAAATAGAACGACAAAAGAAAAGGTTAGGAAAGCAGAGATACCGATAAATGGGAGTACTGAAAAAAAACTTTTAGAGAACAACACAAAAGCCAGACAACTTTACGATTTGCATCGAAGCCGTGTGGAACTATTAAACGGTTTTTACGAAGATGGAAAACGCCCCTCATTATTGGATGCTAATAAAACATTGCTGGAGACTTGGAAGAAGCATTGTGACTTGGCTCTTGAAGGTATTGAGGTTTCTCAGAACTTTATTGAAGCAAAAAACAGGTTGTTTGACCATATAGAGGATCTGTTTGAGCTTTCTTCCCAGTTTAGTGAGGCCGTCAAAAAAGAAAATACTAAAGCTATTGCAGAGATTGTTCTGAAGATAGAGCTTTTTCCTGAGTACTGGGAAGGATGGGATACCCCTGATCCGGGCATCTTAAAAAAGAAACTATATTTCAGAGGGTGTCTGTATCTTCTGGCTTTATTTGAAGCATTCTGGCTTTCAGAGGAAGATCAGATACCTGGATCATTGATATCTGAAGTTCTTTTGAATGCTCCATACTGCGATGACAACTGTAAACCAATGCAGAGGTTTTTTTCTCAATTCTCTTCCAAAGAAAATGAAGAGTTATTATCAATAAACAACATCGGAAGAGAAATTGGGTTTGCGAAACTGGAGCATGATTTTAAAACAGATGAAGTTAAATGTCAGGAGGATCTTGAGGCATTAATAAGCTGTTATATTGATGATGAAAAAACTGCAAAAGCCTCAGAAGAATCTATAGAAGGAAAATACACAAATTCATGGAAATCCAGCTTTAAAAGGGATTTAGCGACCGCTAAGGTGAACTCCGATGATGAAAGGGTCTTTAACAAATACACTGTCGAAAAAGCGGACTTCTTCTTAAAAGAGATCAGATTAAAAAAATTCGATGACGAGTTTGACAGTGAGGATGATCGGAAGGCCTTTCGGGAGGACTATCGATATGATTTGTACTGGTTGGTTTTCATTGCAGCCAGATCTTTTCATAGAGTGTGGTTTGAGTATGAAGTCATGGCGGAAGATCAAAAAAATTCTGTATTTCCAGATGGCATAAGTAGTTTTCTAAAAATCTATGAACCAGCGTATCAACATGCAGTAAAAGTCGTAGCTGGAGAAAAGAGAACTTTCTCAGCTTGACTAGTCATATTCTTGGCTTCCTTGTTGAATGACGTAGAGCGTTTAAAAAAGGGCAGCGGTTGCTGCCCTTTCTCATCACTATTTTCTTGCAGGATTGTCGTCACGCCCACCACCAGATGGTTGGCCTGGCTTTTTCGAAGGCCATCCTCCTTTGCCTTTTGGGATTTTTGTTGGTTTAGGTGTGCTGGTTGTTTTTTTTGGCATTGTAATTTCCTTGCTATAGAATCTAGTTACAGGACTTTTCTAACTGAGGTGCCCGACACCAAGTGGTAACAGATTATGAGATTTTCCAAAAAACTTAGAAACATGAGATCCCAAATGGAATTCTTGGCGTAAAATATACAATCTACCAAGATGGTAGTATATTGGAAGTTTTCTTTGATCAGCGCTGCCTGACATCAGCGCCTATGGAGCAAATTAACGGTGTTTCCCGTCAGGATTCATGAGAAAGAATATTGAATTTGCGCAGGAGAGGATTATTGGTTCATCGTTACACTTTAAGTAATGGAGGGCGAACAAAGAATGTTCGAAGGATGGCCATTCTGCTTCTGGCACCAAGCGGACTCTCCGACCATGTAGCCAGCTCGTTCTCTTTACTCCCATCCGGGCAAGGCTGGGGAACACCTCCTTCCAACCCTTTGCTGACATTCGTGATGCTGGCGTGCTAACCTCCGGCCTTGCGGCACTCGAGCCGATTTGCTAATGTGTCGCCATGTCTTTCCTCCTGCGCTATATCCCCCGTTATTCGGCACAAAAACTAGCCTCCGAGCCCCCGGGCGAGGGAAAATGCGGCCAAGGTCGCGCGGGGCGTTGTCGACGAGGCCAGGCATATCGCCCGCGAGAAAGACAAGGCTCGGGCCGCTGGGCGGGTTCTCCGTCGCATCATAAATAAGCTGCATGGCGATCAATAGAATTCCGAACCGGTCGATTGCACCATAGGTCATAGAGATGCCGTTTCAACAGGTTATTGGCACTGAACAGACTATAGTAGCGGCCTCGAATAATGTCTGCTTTGAGAGGAGCAGCAAAAGTTTGATATCCGCTTTTATTGTTCAGCGACATCTCATCCTGATTAAAGCGTACTGCAATAAGGAAAAGATTGCTTAAAAGGAATTTTAGGCCGGGATCATGCATCCGTACTTTCCCTCACTCACTCCTTCGGGCTAACGCTAAACCGCTTAATAACAATACCAGCACATTCGCTCCGTGCCGTATTGATAAACGCTTACCTTAGCTTACTTAGCTCTCAGACATTCCCTCATTCGGCACTGCTGCATGATCCCTAGATAAGGGCTAGTCGTGTATCTAGTTAGGGTGAGCATTTTTGAGGATCTACTTCGAAATTTCCTTGCCTCTGATTATACATTGAAACGCGTCCGCTAGGAACCCCTAAGGAACCCCACAAGGATTTCAGGGTTCCACAATACCACAATGTAAAGATGAAGAATACAGTAAAGTACTTAAATTACTATCATTTTAATGGTGGGCGCTGCGGGGTTCGAACCCACGACCCGCTGATTAAGAGTCAGCTGCTCTACCAACTGAGCTAAGCGCCCTAAATATTCCAATACCTTAATATAGCATCCATTTTTAGAATTAGTCGATGTGAAAATACCACTTATTCATGTACATAATACAATACAGCATTACAGGAACATCCCCGGGCGCTCATCCAAGGAGGGTGAAATATTACTATGCAAATTTCGATGGCGGCCGATGCGGGACCCAACTTCAACATACGATAGTCCGCGATTGAAAGTTGCGTCTGCCCTCAAAACCTTGACGGTAATCGCCCCAGAAGTATTTTCCGTCCCCGCCAGGAGGCACCTCAAACGAGATCAGTTTCGTAATACCCTTCAACCAAAATTCTCTGTGCAAAATTGCCTTACCATTATCCGGTAGCCCTGCCTTAGGGCTTTGGAAGGATGCTTTTGAAAATTTCGAAACATCGAGAAAATCGGTATTGCGTAGATGCTACTAAAGCAAGACTTAGCGCAAGCATCGCGTGGCCTTTCAAGCTCTCTTTTTCAACAGATGACTTTCGATTTCCTTTAGGTATTCTTCCACAGAGAGTGCAATTTCCGAAGTAACTTCGAGATCTCGATCCTCAAACACATCGCGGTCAGGGTATTTCGTTTGCCAACTCGCAATTTTTAAATCTCTCTCCAAAATGAGATTTTTGATGATAGGGCGATAAAGACGAATTATGGACGTAAGCCAGATATTTACAGGCCAAGAAGGTGGGACAAGGTCAATCTCGAACCTATCAAGGCATTTTATTGCGCCTTCAGCGCTATACCAGTTTTCTGCAGTAACCCAGCGATTTGTTGTGAAGAGACTTGTCGGAAACCCTTTGCTGTCCATAGATATAGCGACAAGATGGCAGATCTGATCTTCCCGCTCTTGCATGTAATCTTGATCAGACTGATCTTTGATAGGATTAATTTCCGCTTCCATGCCCTCAGAGCGAAGGAACGTGTGAAAATGCCCGTGTTCTCCGCCTCGGTGGGCGTGATAGTAATACTGACTATGGCTTTCCGGGTCATAGATATCGCCGGGTGGATAATGGTCCATCTCGTAAAATGTGCCCTGTCCCTTAAGCACTTCACCGATAATATTATCCCCAGACTTGGTAAGAACCCGGTAGCAATTCAGCACTTGATGCCCAGCTTCTGCCATTGCTTCCATTTCTTCCCGTGAAAGCTTGTCCCAATCCAGCATTAGTCGCCTCATTCCTTATGTCAAAACAAACGTCACGTGTAATCCAAAGACTACGCGTGACGCATATTCAAAGGAACACCTTCATATGAAACCATAGAAAGGCGCTCTCTTCCAGCTTGGATATTAGCTGGCTTTACATGGATTCTTTGCAGCACATGGGTTGCAAGGGTTCTTCGCAGCGCATGGATTACAAGGGTTCTTTGCAGCACATGGATTACATGCGTTCTTTTTCTTTGCGGCACATGGGTTGCAAGGATTGCAGGCATTTTTCTTAGCTGCACAAGGGTTACAAGCTGCAGCAACTACAATTTGCCCATCTCTTTGTTCTGCCTGAGCCGCTGGAACCGCAGCAATTGCTGCGGCGGATAGAATTGTTAGACCGAAAGCAGTAGCTGTAAGTGATTTTTTAAGCATAATATATTCCCTAGTTGTAATTTATTCAAATTTGGGGTCGAAAATTGAAGGATTTGAGAGCACTCAACCGAGCTCCCAAGTCCAAGAAGAGCCGTTATTTACGGTTCTCATCAGGTAGAAGCATCAAGTGATCCTGATCTTCTGCAACGGCTTGATGGCAGTCCGAGCAAAATACCATTGCAGCCGAATTCTTGCCATTCGTACGGCCGAATACCGATCCATTCGGCATCACCATTGTATAGCGCCAGTTTCCTGTCGCAGGAGCAAAACCGTCTCGCATTTTTTCCATCAAGAACATTGGTCCGGCAGACGTTTGGCCTTTGCTATTCACAGAAAAACTATCTTTTGCAACGACAGATCCTACCGGCATCGTGCCGAGTTCTTCATACTTCTGGTACCGCGCCAGTCCAATTTCGTTGATCCAATTATTTACATAACGGTCACCATGGGTACCTGCCTGATAAGGGCTAGTTGCTACGTTGACCCAACTTGTATAATCCGCCATTTCAGAGACACCTGACTTTGCATATCCAGCAGCCATGCTGTCTTTCAAACAATCATATGCAGCACTCGCTTCAGCAGCAGTGAGTTCGGGAACTTCACCAGCAGCACACGGATTACAGGGGTTACACGGATTTGCGGCAGCACAAGGGTTCTTGACGGCGCATGGATTACATGGGTTCTTTGCGACGCATGGGTTTTTAGCTGCACATGGGTTACATGCATTCTTCGCAGCGCACGGGTTTTTAGCTGCACATGGGTTACATGCATTCTTCGCAGCGCATGGGTTTTTAGCTGCGCATGGGCATGCATTCTTCGCAGCGCATGGGTTTTTAGCTGCGCATGGGTTACATGCATTCTTCGCAGCGCATGGGTTTTTAGCTGCGCATGGGTTACATGCATTCTTCGCAGCGCATGGGTTTTTGGCTGCACATGGGTTACATCGGCTCATCGAAGCATGAAGACGTGGAATAAAGCATTTTTTTGAAGAAATTCCCGCTTTCGCGGCACATGGATTACATGGATTTTTTGCGGCACAAGGGTTTTTAGCAGCGCATGGATTACAAGGGTTCTTTGCCGCGCATGGATTTTTCGCAGCACACGGATTGCAAGGGTTTGCAGCAACTACAATCTCCAAAGTCGCTGATACTCGGTTCGTTTTTGAAACAGCAGATGGATTAATTGTCTGGGTCAGATTTTGATGTGTGCTGGGTTGGTTTGCTGCGACAGCACTTCCGACGACAACTATCCCTGCCCCAAACAATACTGGAATAAATGTAGAGTATTTGAGCTTAAGACGAAACGCACGCATTTTAAATGACTCCTGCTAGTAAATGGTTTTTCCATTTGATTTCGTGTTCCCTTGAATTGAATATGGCAGAGCAAGTCCCTACTCTCTAATAACGATGCTTCAAATAATTGTGACGCCTTGAAAAAGGAAATTTCAGTGACGAATATCAGCGCAACACTCATCATTGCCTTAATTGCGTATGCACCTATTGCTAATGCGGATGATAAAATCGACGAAATCCCGAAACTGCTCCAAATTCCTGCGGGAGAATTCATTCAAGGCTCGGATAAAACTGAACGCGAATATGGTTATCGTTTAGATGAAAAATCCTATGGCCATAATCGCACAAGAGTTGGTGGGTGGTATGAAAACGAAATACCAAGACGTACAATTTTTGAGCCGTCATTCTCCATTACTGAAAATCTGGTCACCAATAATCAGTATGCGGCTTTCATTCGCGAGACTGCCCACGTAGCACCTTATGTGACGGCAGAAACATGGCATAGCTATGGACTTGTACATCCGTTTGAAAGAACTCAAAGATTTTTCTGGGAAAAAGGATCACTACCCGCAGGTAGAAAGGATCATCCGGTTGTCCTGATATCGCAGACTGATGCGAAAGCCTATGCGAATTGGCTTTCAAAGCGAACTGGAAATCAGTGGCTACTCCCCACTGAAAGACAATGGGAAAAGGCAGCGCGAGGTGTTGACGGTCGGTATTTTCCATGGGGTAACGGTTTTGATGCAATGAAGCTCAATAGCCATGATGCTGGTCCGTTTGACACAACGCCGGTTGGTGGTTTTCCAAATGGCAAAAGCCCATACGGGATGATGGATGCGGCGGGACAGGTTTTCGAATGGACCCGTAATGTAGCAGGCAATGACCGTGTCATTGTAAAGGGGGGCTCTTGGGATGACAAAGGATGCGGTGTTTGCCGGGCAGCGGCACGTCACAGTCGCCCTGCTGCCCTCAAACACATTCTAATCGGTTTTCGTCTCGTTCGAGAAGATTAACCCAAAGCTCAACTATCAGACACGATAAGGTTATAATCCGGTGTCGTATTCAATGGGCACGAAAAGAGATACTCACCAGGTTTAAGCGTTACCTCATATTCTATTGTTTTTCCCATATGCATTCCGCCGCCAGAAATACTAGTTTTTGTCAGCTTGTGTACTGGATTCGCCCAGTTATAATCTTTTTCTCGAAGCCAAAACCCAAGCTCATAAGGGACGTTTTTATTGCTCACACGAAAAATATACTCGCCGGGCTTCAACATCATCACCTTTGATTTTTCAAGCCGTTCAGCCGCTGTTTTCTCGTTTATCGCTTCACAATCGGCCTTTTTCTGTGAAGTAAATCCGTGATCCTGTTCTATTCCCAGAAACTGGCACGGCACCTGAACCAGCTCAATTATTGTCGGCGCGGCTATAGCTTGACTGCCTAATAGATTAGAGACCAGCACACCACCAGCAATTAAAAGATACTGGGCCTTTGATATTTTTAACTGACTACGCATTGGTCTCTCCTGTTTCGTTGTTTTACTAATATCTAATTCGTTAGATGAAAGTATGGCCTTAGTTTCACGCCGATCCAGTTTCCCGGAAGCGCGCACACTATCCAAACCCATCCATGTAAACTTGTGGAAGCCACACCACTCACAAAAGCGCCAATGTTACATCCATAAGCTAACCGTGCACCGTACCCTAGCAATAGCCCGCCTATAATCGCTGCTAACATTGAACGCCATTTCCGCCCGCTCCAACTTGCCGTTTTACGTTTTACAGCAAGAGAGGCAAGAGCAGCCCCAGCCAAAATTCCAATATTCATAACAGATGTTGTATCTGCCAATATTGAACCTCTGAGCGCGTTTAGTTGAAAACCACTGGACCAAAAACTGCTCGTTGCTGGATCCCAGCCTAAAAGGAGTGCGGATTTCCCAGCCCAAAGTGTAAATCCCCATGTAATTGACCATGGGTGCCCCGCGCTTATCAGCGTTAACCAATTTAAAAAAGCAAGTGAGAGAACCGCCCAAACCAACGGCCAGGGACCGCGAAACAGTTTTGACATTAGCGTTTGATCCGTATCAGTATCTGTTTCGATCTTTTCGTTTTGGCTAAACACTCTCAACAACACAAAAATGACAGCCAAGAATATTAGTTGGAGTGATACTGCTGTTGTCCACCCGAATTTTTCACCAAGCGACACGGCGCCAAATCCAGGAAGGTCTTGCCACCAGCTTAAGTCAAGACTTCCCCAGAATGCACCCGCACAGAAAAAAATCAGTACAATCAGCATTCTCGGGTTCCCACCCCCGGCTGTATATAACGTCCCAGATGCGCACGCATTAGCTAGTTGCATACCAACACCAAAGATGAAGGCACCGAACGCCATTCCAATCCCCACAGGTGCGATTGCACCGCCAACTGGATTTCCAAAAGCAGATCCTTCCGCCAGAAACGGGGCAAACAGGAGTGTCGTTATACCAATTAGAATAAGATGGCTTTGTGCTCCCTTGACGTGTCTATGCAAGAACAGCTGACGATAAGCCGCGCTAAAACCAAATGCAGCATGATAAAGAGAAACGCCCATGAAAAGCGCAATTGTAAACATCCAAGCCATGTTCATGTTTGACAACAAGAGAGATCCGATAATCGAGATCAACACTGCGACCACTATAAGGGTTCTATATTCTGGGAACCTTGCCGATGTATATATGCTCACTCTCATTTAGTTCCTCGGTCTTAGCGTAAAAGCTCTTATTCCGAATGTAGAGAGAGTTGTGCTCACATGCAGTTCAATTTGCCGCGAGCATCCTATTGAGCGTTGTGAGACCAGCTTACGGGTGAAGAAAAAGTACCTGCCCAAAGACCGTGCTTCTTGGTTTTGGCCGTGTTCAAGACTGAAGCAAAAGCAGGATCATCTTTAATCAAGGGAAGAGCCCATCCTGTATACACCATGCCTTTTGACAGATCATAGCCATCTGCAAAGCAGCGTGCCCAACTTTTCTGCGTGAGGTTTTTATCGAGATATCGGCAGTCAACCACTGCGCCTGCGGTTAGATCCATAAGGCCGGTCGCGGCAATCGCCCCACAATCATAGTTCTTGCCAATTCTGTTTTTGCAAATTTGACCGGGCTTAGGTGCACCAATACCCTGCAGGCGAAACTTCGCCGCCCCAATTTGGAGGGTCACAGCATCTAGAACAGTGGCGGTGCCTTTCATCCCCTCTGCAAAGGCCGAGGGAACAAGAAGGCAAACAAAGACAATTATAGACGCGATTTCTCTCATAGACTTAAGCTCCCGTGTTCGTCTTTACATAACACAGATAGAAAACAGCCAAAGTCACAATGAAATGATTAATATTGTTTACGTTGCATTTCTATATCACGATGAACGTAAACGCTCATGATCAGTCCAAAGCTGATAAGCAACGTCAACATTGAAGTGCCACCGTATGAGATAAGCGGAAGCGGAACACCAACGACCGGAACCAGCCCCATTACCATCGCAATATTGATGAAGATATACAGAAAAAACACGCCCGTGAGTCCGAGAGCCAGCAAACGACCAAAGTGATTTTGTGATCTAAACGCAATGGCATACCCATAGGCCAACAACAGAATATACAGTGCAAAAAGAATGAGGCCGCCGATCATGCCAAATTCTTCCGCCAACATACTAAATATAAAATCCGTTCGCATTTCAGGGAGATAATTCAAGTGACTTTGCGTTCCCTGAACAAATCCTTTTCCAAAAACACCTCCAGAACCAAGCGCAATTTTGGACTGCATAATATGATACCCAGCCCCCAGTGGGTCGGATTCCGGATTAAGGAAAATCAGTATTCGTTTCTTCTGGTATTCATGCAAAAATTGATAAGCAAAGAAGCCTGACGGAATAGCAGTCCCGATTACCAATGCAAATTTCCACCACTGAACACCAGCAACAAAAAAGACAATCCCAGCACCAGCGACCAACAATAGCGTTGTTCCAAGGTCAGGCTGCCTTAGAACCAGTGCCGCTGGCAGAGCAACAAGAATAAGCGGCGGGATCAGCCAACGAAGTCGTCTGACATCCTCCAATGAGATATCATGGAAATAACGGGCAATCGCCATTACCAATGTAATCTTCATAATTTCAGAAGGTTGCACTTGAATGGGACCAATTTCCACCCACCTTCGGGCACCCATACCAATAACCCCCATCACTTCAACCGCTCCCAGCATTAACAGGGCAATTGCATAGAAAGGATAAGAGAGCCGCAACCAAATTCGAATGTCAGTAAGGGCGACAACAAACATGATGCAAAGTCCTGCGGCGAAGCGGATCATTTGTCGCGATGCCCATGGCTCCAAATTTCCTTCAGCTGCTGAATACAGCATCAGAAATCCCACCGATGCTGTGGCACAAATCAGAAGAACCAATCCCCAATTCAAATCCCAAATTTTGCGGGATAGCGGAATAGTTTTGTCGGCCCCCCCTAACTCTCTAAGCATCATCGCGCGCCTTCTTTCGAACAGGATCGATACGGAGAGCTTCTTCCAACAAATCACGAGCGATGGGGGCTGCTACTTTAGAGGCACTGCCGCCATGCTCTACAATCACCGCCACCGCGTAGCGTGGATTATTGAAAGGTGCATAAGCCACAAACAAGGCGTGGTCGCGATCTTTCCAAGGTCGTTCACTGGATTTCAGCACACCGCTCAAACGTTCTTTTTTGGAAATACGGCGAACTTGTGCTGTTCCTGACTTTCCTGCCATTTCCCAACCTTCAGTCTTTATCTTTGCGCCTCTCGCGGTGCCTTTGACACCGTTGACCACATCGAACATACCACCTAGAACACTTTGAAGTGCTGCTTTGCTGAGTCCCATATCCAAAGATTTTTCGTCAAGTTGAACATCATCGGGCGCACTTTCCTTACTTTCTTTAACCAACCGAGGGCTGACAGCTTTACCACCATTTGCAAGCCGGGCCGTCATTACAGCCAATTGCAACGGAGTTGTCAGAACATAGCCTTGACCAATACCGACGTTAAAACTATCACCAACCTGCCATCGTTCCCCGCGCACAGCTTGTTTCCATGATTTTGTAGGTATCAATCCTGATTTTTCACCAAAAAGATCAAGATCCAGTTTCTCACCTAATCCAAATCTGTTCGCCATTTCGGCAATCTTATCCACCCCTACTTTTTTGGCAATATCATAGAAATAAACATCACATGATTGCTCAATCGCTTCACGCAAATGAAGCTTCCCATGACCACCACGTTTCCAGCAATGGAACTTATGACGACCGAGCTTGGTGTGACCCACGCAATACACGCGATGCTCCGGTGTAATGACGCCGGCTTCTAACGCTGCCAGTGCCACCACCATCTTGAAGGTTGAGCCTGGAGGATATTGGCCTGCGATAGCTTTGTTGCTTAAAGGATGTTTGGGATTGGATTGCAATCCGCGCCATTCCTTAATTCCGATGCCTGTGGTGAAACTGTTTGGATCAAAACTCGGGACAGAGACCATAGACAAGACATCGCCCGTATGAATGTCCAAAATAACAGCGGCAGCGCTTTCTTCGCCCATTCGCTCAACCGCATAATTTTGCAAATTAACGTCGATGGTCAATTCAAGATCATCGCCAGCACTTCCCTCTTGCCGGTTTAATTCCCGAATGACACGGCCATAGGCGTTTGCCTCAACACGACTGGTCCCGGCTGTTCCCCGTAGAGAAAGATCGTAATATTTTTCAATGCCGTTTTTGCCAATTCGAAAGCCAGGCAATTCCAGTAAAGGATCTGGTTCAAGATTACGTAAATCCTTTTCAGATACAGATCCGACATATCCAACAATATGTGCAAACAAATTCCGGTATGGGTAATGGCGCGTCTCACCGACATCCAACTGAATGCCTGGAAGCTCCGGGCTGTGTACATTAATGCGTGAGAATTCCTCCCACGTTAGATTCTCCATCACCGGTATAGGAACAAATCCGCGTTTACGTTTAGTCTCTTTCAAAACACGTGCTCGATCAGAGTCGGAAACCGGCACCAAATCAGACAAACGATCCAATGTTCTTGAAACATCTTTCGTTTGTTCCCGAATTAGAACAACTCGATAATTTTGCCGATTGCTGGCAATTTCTACGCCGCCGCGGTCCAATATGCGCCCACGAAGCGGTGCCAAAAGCCGAATATTCATCCGGTTTTCGTTGGCCATCATTGTATATTCATCAGATTGCAGAACTTGCAGGTAATAAAGCCTGCCGGCAAGTACAGACATAAGCGCCGCTTGCCCGCCTGCCATGATCAGGGAACGTCTTGTGAAAAGTCTGGCTTTCTCTTTTTCGCGGGCTGTGGACATGTCAAATATGCCTCAACAGATTGCTTTGAACCAATCCGAAAATCCACGCGAGTAACGGGAAAACCAGTACGGTCAGCAACAGCTGTACAAAAAGCGGTAATATTGGAATTAAGGTGAGGGAGAGAAGACTGGCAAATCCCCATGATAAAACCGCTATCACAGTGCCCAACAGCAAATAACCCCACCACGTCACCAGGAAGGCTTTTCCAACAAAAACCTGCCGCTGCGATACGGCTATTCCGTGAACAAGCAAAAGCATCAGCGAAGATAATCCCATTGGGGCACCGGTCAGAATATCAAAGATCAAACCGAGGATGAAAACCAACGGCGCCGGCATCAGATATGGACGATGCAAGCTCCAGTAAAAGACAGCAATAGAGAGGAAAGACGGCGTTACTGAGGCGAAACCATTTATGCGTAGAGGAACAACGCTCAACAACACTAAAAAAAGCGAGAGCCAAAAGGGGATACTACCGCGTAAAAGGCGGTTTATCTGATACGAAAAAGTCGGTGTCACGGGAAATACACTTCGCTAGTTGCCCAACTTGCTTTCACCAAGATCACCCGGATTTGTTGCCCTGTCTGTCAACCCCGGCAAATCGTAGCGTAATACACTGATATATTCGAGGCGGGTCCAGTCAGCATAAGCTTGAACACGCACCTGCCCCTCTGTAACGGAGGAAACAATTCCAATTGGCCAGCCCGCGGGCAACATGCCCCCATCCCCAGATGTGACCACACGGTCTCCCGCTGAGATTTGCGCATTGGTTGGCAAAAATTCAAGTTTCGGTGACGTTGAGTTATCCCCCACCAGAATGCCTTTATAACGAGATTTTTCAAGTTTCACCGGCACGCGAGAGTTCAAGTCTGTTAGCAGAAGAACGCGGGCGGACAGATGCCCAACTTCCACAACGCGGCCGATAACCCCTAACGGTCCAACAGCAGCCTGCCCCACACGTACGCCATCCAGCTGTCCCGCACCCAAAAGCAACGTGCGAACAAACGGTCCACCAGAATCCCCAATAACCCGCGCGGTAATAGGTAGAACAAGTGGATCGGTCAGCGCATTTAGGAGCTGACGGTAATAGTCATTTTCTTTATCGAGGGTACGGCTCACCGATTGCCAGCGCAAAAGACGTTCGTTTTCACGACGTAGGCGTTCGTTTTCTTCAACAAGAGAAGCAAGTTCACGAACCCGCTCTATTCCTTTATTAAAAGCATTTACAGGCTGAGACAACGCCCCAAGAACAGGAGAGATCGCATCGGTGCTGATGGTGCGGATACGCTCCATCAACACAAGATCCGCTTTTCCAAGAACAAGTAGGACTATGGATAAACTAATTAGGGACAGAAAAGCAAAGCGTTGAAAAAACACTCTCAACGGAAATGCTAATTTCCATGTTGTTTTCTGTTCCAAAGCCATTTTACTAATCCCGACACACGATCCAAAAGCAAAACTGCCGTTAGATCAATCCGCTTTTCCTAGTTCTCACCACTTAATACATGGCGCAATGTCTTGATTTCTTCAAGAGCGCGGCCTGTTCCGATCGCAACACAGGAAAGTGGCTCATCTGCGATTGAAACCGGCAATCCCGTTGCATTACGAAGGACAGAATCGAAGTTTCCAAGCAGTCCGCCGCCTCCCGTTAGGACAATCCCTTTATCCACGATATCGGCGGCAAGTTCTGGTGCGGTATGCTCCAGCGCGACTTTTACGGCCTCAACAATGGCACCAACAGGTTCGGCAAGGCTTTCCGCGATTTGGCGTTCACTGATGATCAGTTCCTTTGGAACGCCGTTCATCAAGTCGCGGCCTTTAACTTCCATAGTCTCCCCGCTACCATCTTCTGGTGGGCAGGCAGAACCGATGGTTTTCTTGATGCGCTCAGCAGAGCTTTCACCAATGAGAAGGTTATGATTACGGCGGATGTAAGCAATAATCGCCTCATCCATTTTATCCCCGCCAACACGGACACTTTTCGAATAGACAATTCCGCCAAGGGATAGAACGGCCACTTCAGTTGTACCGCCGCCGATGTCCACCACCATAGAGCCTGTAGGCTCCGTCACGGGAAGACCGGCGCCGATTGCGGCAGCCATAGGCTCTTCGATCAAGTAGACAGCGCGGGCACCCGCAGCTCCTGCGGCTTCCCTAATGGCTTTACGCTCAACAGCTGTGGAACCTGAGGGCACACAAATGATAACTTGTGGGCGGACGAAGCTGCGACGGTTATGCACTTTATGGATGAAATGTTTGATCATTTCTTCGGCGATTTCAAAATCGGCGATCACACCATCCCGAAGGGGGCGGATGGCTTCGATGTTCCCCGGTGTCCGGCCCAGCATCATTTTGGCTTCATCGCCAACGGCCAAAACCTGTTTTTTACCCTGCCTGTGAATAATCGCGACTACCGATGGCTCGTTCAGAACAATCCCGCGTCCTTTTACATAGACAAGGGTGTTAGCTGTTCCAAGGTCAATAGCCATATCAGCAGACAACATGCCGAGCATTTTGGAAAACATTAAATAGCCTCACTCACTTATAGAAAGAGCAAGTCCCCCCTGCCCTTTAATCTAAATCCCAAATAGTCCAATGGACCAAACGATAAAACGACCTACAAAATCTGGTGTTTTCGGCCATCAGCGCTACCACTGAATCATAAAACACACCAAAACACCAGCATTTACCTTCACGTCAACGGATATGGCAGAAGGCGGCTAATATTTTCCAAGCGTTATGTTCCACTTTTACGCCCATTCCCGCCCTTCCCGCAACCGATTTATCAAACAAATCGGTCCGACAGCCGATTTTTCTGCCCTAGAATTTCAGAACCGCTGTTACGGACATTAACTGAGCGAAAATTATGGCAGTGATAAAAAAAGCCGATGCATTTCTGCATCGGCTTTTCAGCATTCCACTCAAAAAGTGCAAAGCACTTAGTTTTTGGATTTGTCTACCATGGCGTTTTCGCCGATCCATGACATCATGGCGCGGAGTTTGCCGCCGACTTCTTCGATCTGATGCGCATCGTTCAGAGAACGAGTTGCTTTCAAGAATGGCTGGCGAACTTTGTTTTCCAGCATGAAATCGCGGGTAAATTTACCTGTCTGGATATCTTCCAGAATGCGTTTCATTTCTGCCTTTGTTTCAGATGTGATGATACGTGGGCCTGATACATACTCGCCATATTCTGCAGTGTTGGAAATGGAGTAGTTCATGTTGGCGATACCGCCTTCATACATCAGGTCAACGATCAGTTTCACTTCGTGTAGGCATTCGAAATAGGCCATTTCAGGTGCGTAACCTGCTTCAACCAGAGTTTCAAAACCAGCGCGGATAAGTTCAACCAAACCACCACAAAGAACAGCTTGCTCACCGAACAGATCAGTTTCGCATTCTTCTCTGAAAGAAGTTTCGATGATACCGGCACGGCCACCACCGATTGCAGAAGCATATGAAAGTGCAATATCAAGAGCGTTGCCAGAAGCGTCTTGGTGGACCGCAACAAGGCAAGGAACCCCGCCGCCTTTTTGGTATTCCGAACGAACCGTGTGGCCAGGACCTTTTGGTGCGATCATGAACACGTCCATGTCGGCACGTGGTGTGATCAGGTTAAAGTGAACGTTCAGGCCATGCGCGAAGACAAGAGCAGCGCCTTCTTTCATGTTTGGTGCCAGATCTTCTTCGTAAATGTCAGCCTGCAGCTCATCCGGTGTGAGCATCATGATAACATCGCCCCATGCAGCAGCAGCAGCAGGTGTCATAACCTTAAGGCCAGCGCCTTCGGCTTTTTGAACTGAAGAGCTGTCAGCACGTAGTGCAACAGCAATGTTTGCCGCGCCTGAGTCTTTTAGGTTGTTGGCGTGTGCGTGCCCTTGGCTACCATAACCAACAATGACAACATTCTTGCCTTTGATCAGGTTAACATCGGCATCGCTGTCGTAATAAACGCGCATCTCACTATTTCCTTCTAGATATATAAATTCTTAATTTTTGAATTGGCAACAACCTGCTAAATGGTTTTATTGCCTCGTCTCACGGCCACAACACCTGTGCGGCAAACTTCTATTCTTCCAAGCGGTTCCATCAGATTGACAAAGGCTTTTACCTTGTCGCGAACGCCTGTTACTTCAAAGACAAAGGAAGTCTCGGTTGTGTCCACTGCACGTGCACGGAAAATATCCGCCATGCGTAATGCTTCAACCCGCTTCTCGCCTTTGCATTCTACTTTCACCAAAGCCATTTCCCGCTCTACACTGGGGCCGTCAATGGTTAGATCTGCAATTTTATGGACAGGGACAAGACGTTCTAACTGAGCCTTGATCTGTTGAATGACCATCATAGTACCTGTGGTCACGATGGTAATACGTGACCAGTTTTCCATATCGTCAACCTTCGCAACTGTCAGGCTTTCAATATTATAACCACGACCGGAGAACAGGCCAACAACGCGCGCCAATACGCCAAATTCGTTGTCAACCAGTACAGCAATTGTATGCCGGTGAATTTTATTTGCGTCCATCTTTGTCCAAGTATTTCCAAGGGCCTTTTTACATGCCCAATCTAATATAACAAATCGGAGAGATTGTCCCCATTAATAGCGCTATTAAACTAGCGCCCGGCCTTTTTCAGCAACTTCTGGGCTCACGCCGGCCTTATCGTCCGCAAGCAGCATTTGATTATGCGCCGCACCCGATGGGACCATTGGGTACACATTTTCCACTTGATCCACCAGCATGTCCACAAGAACCGCTCCCGGTGTTTCAATCATTTCCTTGATGCAATCATCCACATTGTCTACGTGATCACAACGAAGACCTGTTGCGCCAAACGCTTCCGCCAGTTTCACAAAATCAGGCAAGCTTTCCATATAGCTTTCAGAGTAGCGGCTACCGTGCATCAGTTCCTGCCACTGACGAACCATACCCATATACTGGTTATTCAGAATGAAAATCTTCACAGGCAGACGATATTGAAGGATTGTCGACATTTCCTGAATATTCATCATGGTGGAGGCTTCACCCGCCACATCCACAACCAACGCATCAGGATGTGCTATCTGAACACCCACTGCTGCTGGCAGACCATAACCCATAGTACCAAGGCCACCAGAAGTCATCCAGCGATTTGGCTCTTCAAATGTAAGATACTGCGCGGCCCACATCTGATGCTGGCCCACTTCGGTTGTGATATAGCGATCCATATCTTTTGTCAGTTCTTGCAAGCGCGATAGAGCGTACTGCGGCTTGATTACTGTGCTTTCTTGCTTGAACTTCAGGCAGTCACGAGATCGCCAAGCGGCAATTTCTTTCCACCATTCAGTAAGTGCCGCTGCATCCGGCTTGCAAACTTCGGATTTCCAAACCTTGACCATATCTTCCAGAACATGAGCGATATCACCAACAATGGGCAGCTCCACTTGAATGTTTTTATTAATCGACGATGGATCAATATCGATATGAATTTTCTTGGAGTTTGGTGAGAACGCGTCCAAACGACCTGTAATCCGATCATCAAAGCGCGCGCCCACACATATCATAACATCACAGTCATGCATGGCATTGTTGGCCTCGAACGTTCCGTGCATACCAAGCATACCAAGAAACTGCTCATCCGATGCCGGATAGGCGCCAAGACCCATTAAGGTGCTGGTAATCGGATAACCTGTCATCCGAACCAGTTGAGTTAAAATTTTCGATGCCTTCGGGCCAGAGTTGATAACGCCGCCACCTGAATAGAAAATCGGCTTTTTGGCGCCCGCAATCATTTTCACGGCTTCTTTGATCTTTTTCAGATCGCCCTTAACTTGCGGCTTATAGCTTTTGTGCTGCACAAGTGTTTTAGGAATATAGGTACCCTTTTCAAACTGAACATCTTTTGGCAAATCGATCACAACCGGGCCCGGACGGCCACTCGTTGCCACATGAAATGCTTCATGCATGGTTTTTGCCAAATCATTTGCAGATTTCACAAGATAGTTATGCTTAGTCACTGGGCGGGTAATACCAACGGTATCAGCTTCTTGAAAGGCGTCATTACCGATCAAATGCGTTGCTACCTGACCTGTCAGACAAATAATAGGAATACTGTCGAGCAAAGCATCGGCAAGGCCTGTTACCGCGTTGGTCGCACCAGGGCCGGATGTCACAAGCACCACACCGGGCTTACCGGTAGAACGTGCATACCCTTCCGCCGCATGAAGTGCGCCGCCTTCTTGACGGACCAGAATATGACGGATGCTATTTTGTTTGAACAATTCGTCATATAGGGGAAGGACAGCGCCGCCGGGATATCCGAAAATCACTTCGACACCTTGATCAACAAGTGCCTTGATTACGATTTCTGCGCCAGTCATTTCCTGGTTTGCCATTGGAAGCCTCTAATTTCTATTAAGTAAGGTAACCACTAAAAAATTGATTAAACGAAAAAAGCGCCCGGAATTCAAATCCGAGCGAAACTCCGGCTGATAAATCGGGAAATATAAAGACTTTCCCTTCGTCAGCAAAACGGAAACTAGACTTTCAATCTTCAAGGGTCAACAAAAAATGGCGAATAAATGGAAAGAAATTTGCTTTCAAACTTTCCAAATCTTGCGCGGTTGACTTTTCCGCCGTCTCCATTTTATTCCGAACCCATGTCATCTGACGCTTTGCGTAACGCCGGGTCAGCATTTTAATGCGCTCGCTAGCTTCATCCTTCGTCAATTCCCCAGCCAAAAATTCAGCTATTTCGGGAACTCCAAGCGCTTTCATTGCGGGAAGAGACGGATCCAGATTCTGTTCAAGCAACAATTTTACTTCTTCAACAGCACCACCGTCGCCCATCATCCAGTCAAGACGGCGATCACATCGCTCATAAAGCCATTGCCGTTCTGGTGTCAGTGCCAACCAAAGATGCGGGCATTCCAATATTGGGCCTTCGGGGCTTTTGCGGTGCCATTCCGTCATAGACGTTCCTGTTTCCTCAACAATTTCCAAGGCTCTTAATAAACGTTGCGTATCGCCGAGATTAAGTTTGGTCGCCATTTCAGGATCTTTTTCAACTAAGCGATCATAGATTACCTGATTACCTTGCTCTTTTTGCAAAGATCGCAAACCCTCTCGTACGTCATCACTGATCTTTGGGATTTGTGCTATCCCTTTGGCCAGGATTTCGAAATACATTCCTGTACCGCCAACAAGGATGGGGAGTTTACGATCTTCATGGCATTTTGCGATTTCCGACAGCGCCATATCGCGCCAACGGGCCGCCGAACAAAAATCATCAGGCGCCAACGCTCCATACAAACGATGGGGAGCGGACGCTTCTTCTTCAGCATCGGGACGCGCAGTGATTACGGAAAGGCCGGAATAGACCTGCATGGAATCTGCGTTGATAACAACACCGTCAAACTCGTTAGCAATGGAAATTGCCAACGCGGATTTGCCGCTGGCCGTCGGGCCTGCTAAAAGAACACAACCTTGTTCGTTTCGGGCATTGATATCTGTTTTGACCATATTTGGATTACCGGTAAAAAATCATGACGACTGTATTGACGCTCGTTGCGGATCCTTCCGATCTCAGTTCATTCTCTAGCATAGTCAACGCCGCTGAGGCTAGACTTTGCGAACTAGGCGCGACAAATTTAAAAATGAAGTGGCTTAAAAAAGATCACGCTGTTGATCTAGCTTTTGAAGGTACGGTGACGAGCGAGGATTTGGATAAAACAATTCGCGCTGCCGATTACTGCCTTCAATCCGCCGAAAATAGAAAGAAGATGCTGCTCCTCGCAGATATGGACAGTACGATAATCACTGTTGAATGCATTGATGAATTGGCTGGTTTTGCGGATATCAAGGACGCGGTATCTGAGATCACCGAACGCGCCATGCGCGGTGAGCTGGATTTTGACGAGGCTTTTCGCTCCCGCGTAGCCATGTTAAAAGGGCTTAAGGAAAACGTCCTCAACACCGCTTTTGAAGAACGCGTAAAGCTAACCGGCGGCGCTCGAACACTCATTCAAACCATAAAAGCAAACGGTGCCTATACGGCCTTGGTTTCAGGTGGCTTTACGTATTTCACTAGCCGCGTTTGCGACTTGGTGGGATTTGACATGCAGGAAGCAAACGAGCTTCTGTTTGAAGATGGCGCCCTCACAGGGCTTGCTGCTGAACCTATATTGAATTCACAAGCCAAGCTGAAAAATCTGAACCGTCTTTTGGAAGAAAAAGGACTGAAACGTATCCAAAGTGTTGCGATTGGAGATGGGGCGAATGATATTCCGATGATTGAAGCTGCGGGGCTCGGGGTCTCTTTCCATGCAAAACCAGCGGCGGAAGCTACCGCCGATGCGTCGATACGATACGGTGATCTAACGGTATTACTTTATTTCCAAGGCTACTCTGAAAATGAGTTCGTGACCGACTAGTGTGACACCAAAAAAGCCCCGCATTTGCGGGGCTTTTTATTAGGCTTAATCCGAAGATTAAATCGGTTTATTTATCCATGCTTAAAGCAACAAATCGTGATCCTAAACCTCTGCGAGTAAGCATAAGAACTGATTTACGATCCGATTCCTCAATGTCTTTCATGCTGGCTTTAACATCTGCCACTGTCGACACAGGCTTCAGCTGCACTTCAAGAATTTGATCGCCGGGACGTATATCTTTCTCTGCCGCTTCACTTCCTTCTTCAACGTCGATGACAATCACACCTTCGACATCATCGCTTAGTTTAAACTGCTCCCGAAATTTGGCGGAAACTGTAGCAAGCTCCATACCCAAGACAGACGCAGTCGCCGTTTTGGAGCCGTTTCTTTCAGCAAATTTTGTTTCAGCTTTTTCAAGCTCTCCCAAGCGAACTGTTTTCGAAATTTTCTTACCGTTGCGCCACAGTTGAACTTTAACTTTTGATCCCACATCAGTCTCGGCAACCGCTCGGGACAGTTCACGGGTTTCACGTACCCGTTTTTTGTTAAATCTCAAGATAACGTCACCCGCTTTGATGCCGGCTTTAAACGCTGGTCCATCTTCTGGAACACCGGCAACTAAAACACCGTCTGTATTACCAAGGCCAAGGCCTTCAGCAAGCTCGTCTGTTACATTTTGGATAACCACGCCAAGCCAGCCACGACGGGTTTGGCCAAATTCAACAAGCTGTTGCACAACTTTCTTTGCCAATTGCGATGGCACAGAAAATCCAATACCGATGCTGCCGCCAGATTGGGAGAAAATCGCTGTATTAATTCCGATCACTTGCCCCTTCATATTGAACAACGGGCCGCCTGAATTTCCTTTATTAATGGAGGCATCAGTTTGGATGTAATCATCATATGGACCCGAGCGAATATCGCGGCCACGTGCAGAGATAATGCCCGCAGTTACTGTTCCGCCAAGACCAAATGGATTGCCGATTGCCAGCACCCAATCCCCAACACGAGATTTATCGCTGTTGCCCCATTCGACAGAAACAAGTTTTTTGTCACCTGGGTCAATCCGTAATACTGCAACGTCTGTTTTTGGATCTTTACCAACAAGCTCAGCGGAAACTTTTTCGCCGTCTTGGAAAATCACAAAAATCTCGTCCGCTCCATCAATCACATGATTGTTGGTAATCACCAGACCCTCTTCGTCAATAACGAACCCGGACCCTAGCGAGGTTGCTTTGCGCTCCCTGTTCCCTTTTTTACCTTTGTCGCCAAAATCCTTAAAGAAATCTTCAAAGGGATGACCCGGTGGGAATTGCGGCAACACACCACTACGCTCGCTTTTAACGATTTGCGTCGTAGAAATATTCACAACTGCCGGTGACAATTTTTCTGCAAGATCTGCAAAACTGTCGGGCGCGGCCTTTGCCAAGGCACTAAAGGCAAACAAAGAAACGGCAACAAAAACAGTCACTGCCAAAATAAGCTGATTGCCTGACTGACTCTGAGCTTTCACTTTAGCCTGGTCTTGTCTGACGGGCGCTGACCTTCGAATTTCTGAAGTGTGATAGGGTGTGTACAACTTGACGGTCCTTCTATCTATTCCTTATGCAGATCCCAAAATCCTGAAACATATTTTCAACGTCCCGTTCTGGTATCTACTCTTTGACACAAAACTTACAGTATCCACGGAATTGCCATCCACGACATGCGCGATACTGATCTATCATTAACTGGAAGCTAATTATGGCATAATTGTGTATTCAGCCATTTTTGCCGAATTTCTTTTAAAATTTGATTTATTTATTTCAACAAAATTAAAGTCATTTGAGTAACCACACACAAACAACACCAAAAATCGCTGAAAGCAGGCCAAATATACGCAAGTTTAAACTTGATGTTTGTAGAACGGATATCATCATCCGCTTCATACCATCCGGGAACAGCGCATAGAGCGCACCTTCAAAAAACAAAACTAACGCACCTGCTAGCAGGACAGTTTCTAACAACAGAACCTCCAATAAAAAAGCCTGCAGAGTATTCCTCTGCAGGCTTGTCTTTAAAATTTGCTCAATTAGTCAGCAGATTTTCTTGCTTGCGAGCCAAAATACTGGAAGAAGTCAGAATTTGGTGACAGAACTAATGTTGTGTCGTCATCTGAAATTGCTTCACGATAAGCTTGCATGGAACGATAGAATCCGAAGAAATCTTCATCCCGCCCGAAGGCTTCAGCAAAAATACGGTTTTTCTCACCATCGCCATTACCACGCAAGATTTCTGAATCTTTCTTGGCTTGAGCGACAATAACCGTCTTTTCACGATCTGCATTCGCACGAATACGCTGCGCAATTTCCGCACCTTCCGCCCGAATTTCGCGTGCTTCCTGTTCACGTTGCGTCCGCATACGCTCGTAAACTTTCTCACTGTTGGCTTGAGGTAGATCAGCACGAACAATACGAACATCCAACACCTCAAGACCACGGCTTTCCGTTTCGGCATTTACCTGAGTTTTGATTTGGTTCATCAGGTTAGCGCGTTCACCGGATACGATGCTCGTCAGAATTTCACGGCCCAAAATTTGTTTCACTTGTGAGCTGAGAAGAGTTTCCATACGAACAAACGCCACGTTCAAATTCCCAAAAGATTGGAAATAGAGCAGTGGATCAACAATTCTGAAACGTGCAAAACTATCAACCATTAAACGTTTTTGGTCTCGTGTAACAACTTCACTTCGGCGCGTATTAACGGCCATTACACGCTTTTCAACAAATATCACATCTTGCACAAACGGGACTTTGAACTGCAAACCTGGCTTTGTGATAACAGTGCCAACTTTACCGAACTGCATAACCATTGCTTGTTGCGTTTCAGTGACAGTGAACATGGTGCTAGAGGCAACAATACCGCCGAGAACAACGATGATTGCGACAACAATAGAAATTGTCTTACCCATTATTTCGCTCCCTTTTTATTCAGCTCATTAAGGGGCAAATACGGAACCACGCCTTGGCCTGTACCATTACTATCAATGATCACTTTATTTTTGCCTTTGAGCACCTCTTGCATGGTTTCAAGATAAATGCGTTGGCGTGTCACACCTGGTGCCTTTTTATATTCATCATAAATGGATACAAAGCGGGATGCTTCACCTTCAGCTTCAGCAATAACACGTTGCTTATAACCTTCAGCTTCCTGACGCATCATCTCCGCCTGACCACGTGCACGAGGCACAATGTCGTTGGCATAAGAGAGTGCTTCGTTTTGTGCGCGTTCTTTATCGGCTACGGCCGCTTGAACATCACGGAAAGCGTCGATTACTTGCGCAGGCGGCTCAGAATCTTGCAATTTCACTTCAGAAATTTCAACACCAAGGCCATATACATCCACTACTTTTTGCAGTTTTGCTTGCACATCATTTTCAATGGCGAGACGCCCTTCAGTGATAGCAATTGTGAGTTCAGTTCGGCCCACAACTTCACGCATCGCACTTTCAGCAGCTGCACGAATGGTCGTTTCTTGATCCGCAACGTTAAACAAGAAGTCGCTAGCATCCCGAATACGCCAAAGAACTGTAAAGCCAATATTGATGATGTTTTCATCACCTGTCAGCATCAAGCTTTCAGCAGTAAATGGAGTTTGTGCTCCAGAACGTGTTTGGCGAAATCCGATTTCAATACTGTTCACCTTGGTAACATTAGGCGTCAGCACTGTTTCGATCGGAAATGGCAAATGATAGTTCAGACCAGGTTGTGTAATCGCTACTTTTTCACCGAAGCGAAGAACCACACCCTGCTGATTGGTTTCAACTTTGTAGAAACCACTGGCGAGCCAGCCAACAAGCGCAACCATAATAATAACGAAGAAACCAAGTTTTCCACCGCCACCACCGGGAAGAGAGTCCTTCAGTTTTTCTTGACCTTTTTTGATAATGTCTTCCAGGTTAGGGGGCTGTTGACCGCTGGGACCTTGACCCCATGGGCCGCGATTTCCACCGCCGCCGCCTTGCCAACCACCGCCATTACCACCTTGATTGCTCCAAGGCATGGGATAATCTCTCCTCTATCTAATCAGCAAAATTGCTTAACATTGTAACAAGGGTTATATGACACCCAGAACAATTCTGCAATGTACCTGCATTGCGTTGTATACCCATTTTGTAGCAAAGCTGGAGTTTTCAAGTATGGCTAACATAACAGAACAAGAAATTCTTACTCATTTAGGCCGAATTATCGAGAAAAAAAGCGGTAAAGACATCGTTTCTTTGGGAATGGTAAACGGTTTAGTGGTCAAGGATGGCAATGTCGGCTTTGCACTGGAAATCGATCCAGCAGACGCCGGTGAGATGGAAGTTCTTAGAAAAGAAGCTGAGCAAGCCGTTTACGGCATGAATGGCGTTAAGTCTGTAAGCGTTGTTCTAACAGCAGAAAAATCTTCTCAGTCAGCCGCACCGCAAAAACCTGCGCCGAAGCAACCTGCGCAAAAGCCTGAAGTGCCCGGCGTTGCATCCATCGTCGCCGTGGCATCAGGTAAAGGCGGCGTTGGTAAATCTACGTGTGCTGTTAATCTTGCACTCGGTCTCGCGGCGCAAGGCTTAAGTGTTGGCATGCTGGACGCTGATATCTATGGACCGTCTCTTCCCCGTATGCTGGGATTATCAGGAAAACCAAGTTCGGCTGATGGTAAAAAACTTAAGCCGATGGAAAAATGGGGCCTTAAAGTTATGTCTATGGGCTTCCTTGTGGAAGAAGATACCCCCATGATTTGGCGCGGCCCAATGGTAATGAGCGCCCTGCAGCAAATGGTATTTGACGTAGAATGGGGCGAGCTGGATGTTCTTGTTGTTGATATGCCTCCTGGAACTGGTGATGCTCAACTCACCATGGCGCAGCGTGTGCCTCTCACAGGCGCTGTTATTGTATCCACGCCGCAAGATATTGCCCTGTTGGATGCTCGCAAGGGCCTCAATATGTTCAAAAAAGTAGATGTTCCAGTATTCGGCATCATTGAAAATATGAGCTATTTCCTGTGTCCTTCGTGCGGAGATCGCAGTGATATCTTTGGCCATGGCGGTGCACGTGATACAGCCACAGAACTTGGCCTTGATTTCATGGGCGAAATTCCCTTGCACATGGACATTCGTAAAACGTCCGATGCTGGCACACCAATTACAGCTACAGAACCTGATAGTGTGCACGCCGAAATTTACAAAGCGATTGCCGTCAAGGTTCAGGAGAAAATCGAAGCGAGCCTTGCCGATACAAGCCCTACTTTCGTTGTGGAATAACAAAGCACAAATTAAAAAAGGGCTGGTAGATCACTCTACCAGCCCTTTTTTTACTTAATCAGACTTTGATTATGCTTCTGAGACCCGCTTCAAACCAAGTGCAGCCTGCGCTGCGGCAAGTCGGGCGATCGGTACACGATACGGAGAACAGGAAATGTAATCCAACCCAATTTCTTCGCAGAAATCGATACTCGCAGGATCACCACCATGCTCCCCGCAGATGCCTAGCTTGATATCTTTGCGGGTTGCACGGCCCCGTTCAGCCGCGATTTTGACCAACTCGCCGACACCGTCAATATCCAATGAGACGAATGGATCGATCTCGTAAATTCCCTGCCGAACATATTCGTCAAGGAACGAACCTGAATCATCCCGGCTAATGCCATATGTGGTTTGGGTAAGATCGTTCGTACCGAATGAGAAAAATTCTGCTTCTTTCGCAATTTTTCCGGCTTGCAGTGCAGCACGTGGCAATTCAATCATTGTCCCGATCAAATAATCTACTTCTGTGCCTGTTTCTTCGGAAATTGTTTTCGCAACTGCCGCAATTTTGTCTTTTAGAATTTCAAGTTCACGATCTGTCGCAACCAACGGGATCATGATCTCAGGAATAACTGTCTCGCCCAGTTCTTTACTGACCGTAGCAGCTGCTTCCAAAATTGCCCGTGCTTGCATCTCGTAGATCTCAGGATATGAAATACCAAGGCGGCACCCGCGATGACCTAGCATAGGATTAAATTCATGGAGTTGTAGGGCGCGATGACGAAGTTTTTTAGCATCAGCGCCTAGCGCAACGGCCAAGTCATCAATTTCTTCGTTTGTTTTTGGCAGGAACTCATGAAGTGGTGGATCAAGCAAGCGCACTGTCACTGGTAGGCCAGCCATGATGCGGAAAAGTTCGACAAAATCTGCACGTTGCACTGGCAACAATTTTGCGAGTGCATTTTCACGTTCAGCAAGATCTTCGGCCAAAATCATCTGGCGAACAGCCACAATCCGATCGGCATCAAAGAACATATGTTCAGTCCGGCAAAGACCAATGCCTTCTGCACCAAATTTGCGCGCTGTTTCTGCGTCTAGCGGCGTTTCAGCGTTGGTTCTGACTTTCATGCGGCGAATTTCGTCGGCCCAAACCATCAGTGTGCCAAACGTTCCTGACATTTCAGGTAAGATCATATCAACGGATCCCAGCATCACTTCGCCGGTTCCCCCGTCAATCGTAATAATGTCGCCCTTATTAAAAGTCTGCCCAAGTACATTCAAGGTTTGTTCACGGTAATCGATATTCAAAGATCCAGCGCCTGACACACAAGCACGGCCCATTCCGCGTGCAACTACAGCTGCATGAGAGGTCATCCCACCGCGGCTAGTTAAAATGCCCTTGGCAGCATGCATTCCATGAATATCTTCAGGGCTCGTTTCAATACGAACCAGAATAACTGACTTGCCTTCGTTCGCCATTGCTTCGGCTTCATCGCTATTGAACACGATTTGGCCAGATGCCGCGCCAGGACTTGCTGGCAAGCCTCGTGCGATGATGTTTCTATCAGCCGACGGATCGAGGGTTGGGTGAAGCAATTGATCCAAAGAAGAAGGCTCAATTCGTTTGATCGCTTCTTCTTTTGTGATCAGATCTTCTTCAACCATATCGATAGCAATTTGCAATGCAGCTTTCGCTGTACGTTTCCCTGAACGGGTCTGCAGCATCCAAAGCTTACCCTGCTGGACTGTAAACTCAATATCCTGCATATCGCGGTAATGAGCTTCCAGATTTTTATAAACAACAACCAGTTCCGCGAAAACTTCTGGGAATAGCTCTTCCATGGAAGGTGCGTCAGATTCTGCGTCGATCCGTGACTGTTTCGTCAAGTTCTGCGGCGTCCGGATACCGGCAACGACATCTTCACCCTGAGCATTTACAAGAAACTCACCATAAAACAGTTTTGCACCTGTTGACGGATCCCGTGTAAAGGCAACACCAGTTGCACTATCATCGCCCATATTACCAAATACCATGGCTTGGACATTTACGGCCGTTCCCCATGCTGCAGGAATATCGTGCAAGCGGCGATAGGTAATCGCCCGCTGGTTCATCCATGAACCGAACACAGCTGTAATAGCGCCCCAAAGTTGATCTTGAACGTTTTGTGGGAAAGGGCGTCCCAGCTCCTCTTCAACTTTTGCCTTAAACTGCCCAACTAGATTTTCCCAGTCTTCAGCAGCCAGATCCGTGTCGAGGAAATATCCTTTTTCTTCTTTCAGGATTTCCAGCAGGTCTTCAAAATGATGATGATCTACTTCCAAAACAACATCAGAATACATCTGGATAAACCGGCGATAGCTGTCATATGCAAAACGTCTATCCCCAGACTGCTCTGCCAGCCCCTCGACAGTTTCATCATTAAGGCCAAGATTAAGAACCGTATCCATCATGCCCGGCATGGAAGCCCGAGCGCCGGAGCGAACAGAGACGAGAAGCGGCTGCTTTTTGTCCCCGAATTGAACACCCACTGAGTTTTCGATTTGTTCAATCGCTGCATCGACTTGCGCGCTAAGTTCTTCTGGGTATTTTTCTTCGTTATCGTAGTAGGCAGTACAAACTTCTGTGGAAAGAGTAAATCCAGAGGGGACTGGTAAGCCGAGGTTGCTCATTTCTGCAAGATTGGCGCCTTTTCCTCCCAAGAGGTTCCGCATTTCAGCTGTTCCGTCAGCTGTTCCGTCACCAAAGGAATAAACCCACTTTGTCATCTTTTTGTCCACTTTTCGCTATGCTGTTTACTTTAGGCTAACCTTCAATTTTTGAAAAATCAGCCAGTTGGTCCAGAGAATTTCGAATGGCTGCGAGCAGCCGAAGGCGATTGGCACGTACACTTGCGTCATCCGCATTTACAATCACATCATCAAAAAAAACATCGACAGGCTTGCGGAGTGTTGCCGCGGCTTTTCCAGCCACTTCAAACTCATCTGCTCCAAGAGCCGTAGAAAGCAAGCCAGACACTTCTTCAATTCTGTCAAAAAGGGTCTTTTCAGCCTCTTCACTAATCAAGCTGCTATCTGGCAATTGATTGTAAGAAACACCATCCTTCTTTTCTTCAATGCGAAGGATGTTTGCCGCCCGTCGATATGCCACAAGAAGATTGGCACCATCATCAGTACCAAGGAAACTCGCCAGCGCATTTACCTGCGCCATGAGCCTCACAAGATCACTTGTACCGCCAAGAGCAAACACTGCTGCCACATAGTCGTGACGCACATTTTGCGCTTTCAGATGAACTTTTAACCGATCAGCGAAGAAGGCTAATAATTCACCTGCATCGAGTGCTCCATCTACACTTTGGAGCTCTCCTGCGGCTTCAAACACTTTGACAAGTGGCATGCGTAGTCCGTTTTCAAGGATCAACCTGATAACACCAAGCGCTGCACGGCGAAGTGCATAAGGATCTTTGGAACCCGTCGGTTTTTCGTTCATCGCGAAAAAGCCGACAAGCGTGTCAATTTTATCGGCGAGCGAAACGACAACACTCACTGGATTTGAAGGGCAAACGTCCGCAGGACCAAGCGGTGAATAATGTTCCTGTACTGCAGTTGCGACGCTTTGTTTCTCACCGTCATGCTCTGCATAGTAGCGTCCCATCAGGCCTTGCAGATCCGCAAACTCGCCAACCATTTGGGTACTGAGATCGGCTTTACATAGAAGTGCAGCCCGTTCACAATCAGCAACATCTGCTCCGCTTACGTACGGTGCAATATAAGCTGATAGTTTGATAATACGTTCAACCTTCTCACGAACGGTTCCAAGACGGGCATGAAAAACAACTTTTTCCAAAGCCTCAACCCGGCTCTCAAGAGTATTTTTCTTATCCAGATCCCAGAAGAATTTCGCATCAGCGAGACGCGCGCTTAATACGCGCTCGTTACCAGCCGTAATCTTCTTACCGCCATCTTCTGCACGCAAATTAGCAACAGTAATAAAGCGTGGAGCCATATTGCCATTTTGATCAGAGAGAGAGAAATATTTCTGATGACTGCGCATTGCTGAAATTAAAGCTTCGTGGGGGACGTCCATAAACTGAGGATCGATGGCCCCAATAAGAGCTTCTGGCCACTCGACAAGTCCAGCAACTTCTGCAAGCAATCCATCATCTTCAATCAGCGATAAGCTTTCTTCTTTGGCTAGTCTATGTGCGTCCTTGGAAATAATTGTACGTCGTTCACTGTCTTCAATCACAACAAAAGCGGATTTCAGTTTTGCTTCGTAGTCAGCGGAACTTGAAACAGTTATTGCTTCTGGTGCCATGAACCGATGACCAAAGGTTTGATCATTAGCAGTGAGATGCTCCCACTTAATCGGAAGAGATTTTCCGTCAAACAGGCATAAAATATTATGAAGAGGTCGAACCCAACGTGCCTTATAATCTCCCCACTTCATCGGCTTTGCCCACGGCAATGCGGAAAGAGCGGTAGGTAGAACCGTCATAAGAACATCAGCGGTCTGCCCCCCTTTCGTCTCGATCACAGCGTAATAAAAAGCGCCCTTTGGAGTTTCTCGCTCTTCAAGCTGTTCTTTGGTAAGGCCAGTGGATCTCAAAAACCCTTCAAGCGCCTTATCAGGGGCACCGACACGCGGACCACGGCGTTCTTCCGATTTATCAGGTTGCGCCGTCGGCAGGCCCGCAAGCACAAGTGTCAACCTGCGGGGAGTTGAATATGACGTAACCGCAGCATATTCAAGGCCAGCCTCTTTCAGACCAGCGGTCACAAGACGCGCTAAGTCACCGGCAGCTTTTGTTTGCATACGCGCAGGGATTTCTTCGGAGAATAACTCCAGCAGCAATTCACTCATATTTACGCTTCCCCATCCAGATGGCCACGATTTCTAAGCCATTGTTCCGCACAGCCTTTTGCCAATGTCCGAACTCGGCCAATGTAGGCGGCCCTTTCGGTGACACTGATAACGCCGCGCGCATCGAGCAAGTTAAATACGTGACTGGCTTTCATGCATTGGTCATAGGCTGGTAACGCGAGACCTGCAGCCAAAATCTGACTACATTGCTTCTCAGCATCTTCAAATTGGCGGAATAGAATATCAGGGTCAGAATGCTCAAAATTATAGGCAGACATCTCTTGCTCATTTTGCAAGAAAACGTCGCCGTATGTGACCCCATCATTGTTCCACTTAAGGTCATACATACTGTCTACGCCCTGCACATACATGGCCAAACGCTCTAATCCATAGGTAAGTTCACCCGCTACAGGATTGCAGTCGAAGCCACCAACTTGTTGGAAATAAGTGAACTGGCTTACTTCCATGCCGTCACACCAAACTTCCCAGCCAAGTCCCCAAGCGCCCAGTGTCGGGCTTTCCCAATCATCTTCAACAAACCGAATGTCATGATTTTTAGGATCTATGCCAAGGGCATAAAGACTTTGTAAATAGAGTTCCTGAATATTTTCAGGGGACGGCTTCAAGATTACCTGGAACTGATAATAATGCTGGCCACGGTTTGGGTTCTCACCATATCGGCCATCAGCTGGACGGCGTGAAGGCTGAACATATGCGGCCTTCCATGGTTCAGGGCCGAGCGCACGCAAAGTTGTTGCCGGATGAAATGTCCCTGCCCCAACCTCCATATCGTATGGCTGCAGGATGATACATCCTTGCTCTGCCCAGAAATGTTGTAACGTCAGGATTAGGTCCTGAAACGAGGAAGTAGGCGCCGAAGCTGCATTAGCCGACATGTAATCTGACCACATTCTTGTTAATAATAGGTGCGGTGCAACATAGAGCCCCCATTTGTCGGGGTCAATAAAGCGATGCCTCTAAAATGCCATCAAGTATCGCAGTTGTGCTCTTCCAGAGACGCAACAAAGGTTCCGCAGTCGGGGCATTGGACTAGATCTGTTGAGGATTTTGAGGGTTTGCGGCTTTCTCCCTCCGAAATCTCATCATTCTCAGCCCGTCCAGCGATAGTTTTGCGGACGATTTTTGAAATCGTAAAAACCCCGACTATTACCAAAAGGAGCAAAATGATTTTTATCGGCGACAGCATATTAAACTTTCAAATTTGTGACGACTTGCGAATCAAAGACTATATTTATTCCAGGCGGCTTCATTCTTAGCTGCATCCACGACAGAACTGACGGCCTCAGATGCGAGTGACTGCGACCCAAGTCCAAGTGTTTTTTGAATCCAGCTACGGCGTCCTTCAAGAAGTTCGAATTTGACTTTCTTGCCATATTTTTCGCGCATAAAACCGCGTAGATCAGAAATCCCATCGATCAGACCAAGCTCTACAGCCTTGCTTCCCGTCCAAACATCTCCGGAAAACAATTCTTTATCTTTACGTTTCTTCAAACGATCACCGCGGCGTTCTTTGACAAAGTTTTTGAAATTGTCATGTATTTCCACTTGCAGCGATTTCAGCCACTCAACATCTTTTTCTTGTTCCGGACTAAACGGGTCCAGTTTGGCTTTATTCTCGCCCGCCGAGTAGGTACGTCTGTCCACACCCAGCTTATCCATCAAACCAGTAAAGCCGAACCCTGCCGAAATCACACCAATCGAGCCAACGATTGAGTTTTTATCAGCATAAATTTCGTCGGCACAAAGTCCCAACCAATATCCTCCAGAAGCCATAACATCTTCGGCGAAGGCATAAACCGGGATCTCTTTTTCGTCTGCTAGTTGACGAATACGTGTCGCGATTAAAGCTGACTGCACGGGAGATCCCCCCGGCGAATTTACTGATAGCGCGACGGCCACAAGCCCTTTGGTTTCGAAAGCATCGTTAATGACTTGCGCCAATGCCATAAGGTTCAGGTTTTCCCCGCGAAGCTTACCTCCGCCAGAAGCGATGACACCATGAAGCGGAATAACCGCCACAACAGGATCTTTTTTCAACCAACGTTTCAGCGGTGTTTTTTCTATCAGTGACTTTATTTTCATAGCAACTAACGTAATCACGCAATTAAAAGGCGCAAGTACTAATTCCCAATTTGAGACAAAGGGGCCCCACTTCGGAGGAGTTTTTCAGCATTTTCTGTCGGTTTACCGTCCATTTCATGCAAAACTACGCCCGAAAGCAATTTCAGCGGTCCTTTTCCAGTCTTGATTCCCTGCACCAGTACGCGTTTTGCAGGTGTCGTGCTATTTGGCCAAAGCGGGATAATTTTCAAACTTCCACAACCTTCGCCCATATGCGCTAGCAAATCATCGAGGCGATCAGCTCTGTGAATAACTGTCAGACTTCCTTTCGGCTTCAATCTGGCGACACAAAACCTAATCCAGAATTCTAGATCGGCCTCTCCTTCGATATGCGCTTTTGTCCGAATTTCACTGGGAGAGCGTTGGGCTTTCCCCTCTTCATAAAAAGGTGGGTTGGTGATTACGTGATCGAATGCATCTGCTAAAAACTCTCGACCATTGGGACCAAATAGACTCTTGAATTGCTGGCGATCGGCAATATTCGCATCTAGAATTTCAAATTTATGATCCAGTTCATTCAGCACCGCATTCTCTCTGGCTGCGCCCGCAAGTTCTGATTGGAATTCCAAACCAAACACATTGCAATAAGGCTCACGCCATTTAACACAGAGTGCTGCAGTTCCAACACCGCACCCGACATCGAGCAAACTTTGATCTTCGGATATGTCGACACTAGCAGCAAGAAGTACAGCGTCAGAGCCTGCGCGGAAACCTTTCTCAGGTTGTTTAATTCTCAACTTACCGCCTAAAAATCCGTCAGTTGTCCATTGCATCAGGGTTTATTCTTTCAACTCACCAGGAGCGAGATCTCTTATGATCTGTTTCGCCGCCCAAAGATCTGTTTCCCGAACGACAATACGCTTTTGAATAGCACCAATACTGCCTTCCAAAATAGAAGTGTGTTCATCTAGAACAACAGCACCGATATCTTCATCTTCCAAAACAGATACAAGATATGAAATCAATACAAGATCATTTGTTCGAATAAGTTCAACCACGAATTTTGTACTCCCCTCTTTTGTTCAACATTAATCGCTATTCACAAAGAAACCAAGGCTTTGTACTGTAACTTGACCGCAAATTATCTTAGACTATGCTCTGCACAAATTTCGCCAAATGGCGGCGACAGTGAAAGAAGTTACTTTGTCAGCACCAACTGAATTAAAAAACATTGCTCCAGCGCAACAAAAGGCGTCTTTGCAGCCGCTTATGAACATCGTCAAATCAGACCTTGATGATACTAATCAGATAATTCTGGATAGAATGCACAGCGATGTAGAGTTGATCCCAACACTTGCCCGTCATTTGATTGCAGCAGGTGGAAAAAGACTTCGTCCGGTACTCACATTAGGCGCCGCCAAACTTTGTGGATACGAGGGAGATCGCGCTAAAAAGCTGGCAGCGTGTGTTGAGTTCATTCATACAGCGACATTACTTCATGATGATGTTGTCGACGAAAGTAATCTTCGCCGCGGCAATCAAACCGCGAACGCGCTTTGGGGCAACCAGGCAAGTGTTCTTGTCGGCGACTTCCTTTTCAGCCGCTCTTTCCAGTTGATGGTGGAAGACGGATCACTCGAAGTTTTACGCATTCTATCTGGTGCATCAGCGGTCATTGCAGAAGGCGAAGTTTTGCAGTTGATGAATGTCGGCGACATTACATTAACCGAAGAAAGCTATTTCAAAGTTATTGCAGCTAAAACAGCGGCCCTGTTTACCGCTGCCTGCGAAGTTGGCGCGGTTGTCGCGGATCGTAGCAAGAAAGAGATTGAAGCACTTGGTGATTACGGCACCAACCTCGGCATCGCTTTTCAGCTAATTGATGACGCGCTTGATTACTCATCCGAACAACAGTCTCTGGGTAAAGCTATCGGTGATGATTTCCGTGAAGGTAAAGTGACCCTTCCGGTTCTACTCGCCATTCGTAAAGCTACGCCGGAAGAGACGAAATTCTGGGCACGTGTTATTGAAGATAACCAGAAGGATGGTGATCTGGAACATGCACTGGAATTGATTGAAAAACATGGCACAATTGAAGACACATTTGCTTCTGCACGGAAATATGGTGCCTTAGCAAAAGAAGCGCTAAATACCTTTGAAGATAGTGACGTCAAATCAGCATTAATTGATGCTGTAGATTTCGCTATTGAGCGCGCTTACTAAAAAATATGCCGAGCCCCATTATTGATTTTGTTGATAGCCTTTAAACATTATTCCCTCACACATGAGGGATTAATTTTGTTTCAGAAATCCCTAATTTTAATTACTCTTCTAGAAAAGAAGTTAAAGGGGAGGTATCTGAATGAAAAAATTATATTGGCTTATCGGGATAGTCGCAGTCCTAGTGGGAGCTGCCGAGTATTATCGGTCCACAATCGTAAACGAACTTAAACTCCTTGATGAAACAGCACGAGCAGAAGCCCCAGGTAATTTTGCTAACCTCGAAAATGGAAAAGTTCATTACCAATGGCATGGACCAGAAAATGGTGACGTTACTGTTTTAGTTCACGGATTTTCCACGCCCAGTTTTGTCTGGAAAGGCCTTCTAGTTAATCTAACCAATGCTGGATTACGTGTTTTAACATACGATCACTTTGGGCGTGGGTGGAGTGATCGCCCAAATACTGTATACGATGCGAAATTCTACGACACGCAACTTCTGCGTTTACTCGAACAAATGAATATCAAACGTCCGGTTAATATGGTTGGCTATTCTATGGGCGGAGCTGTTTCTACCTTTTTCGCAGCGAACCACCCTGACAAGGTCAAAAATCTCGCGTTGATTGCGCCTGCTGGCTTTCCCGTAAACGAAGGCACTATGGCACAAATTATCAAACTCCCGATCATGGGAGATTGGCTGATGGATGTCGTGGGCCGCAAATCAATGCTGGAAGAAATGCAAAAGCCTGCCAATCAAGGAAAAGCTATTCCTGATATCGTTGCACGCTATGACGCGCAAATGGCATATGCAGGATATCTGCCCGCATTGTTGTCAACGCTAAGGCATTTCCCCATGAGCGACATGCAAACGGAATATATTGATGTAGGCCGGACAGATCTTCCAGTTCTGGCAATATGGGGAACCGAAGACACAGTCGTTCCACCGTCAAATGCTGAACTTCTAAAAACCGCGATACCGTCTGCTTCCTTAAAATTCCTAAAAGAAGGTACTCATGCGATTACCTACAGTATGCCGGATGAAGTCTCAAAAGAACTGGTTTCCTTTTTTACTCAGTAGCAAGTTCTTTAGTTCGTGTTGGGGTATTGATTGCGGCAACACCGAGTATAGCTGCTGCAAGCCCCAATCCCATAACCGGTGTTATATGCTCTCCGAGCAGGACAACACCCAATATTACACCGACCCCTGCCCGCAAATAGCTTTGGCTTGCAACTCCCATCGATCCCAAAGTCTGAACCAGACGAAAATACACCAAAAGTGCAATTCCTGTTGAGACGACACCAAGGAACACGATAGCTAACACTGCTTCAGTTGCAGGACGTACTGCCATTGGGTTTTCAAAAACAAAGCTTAACGGTATAAGGCAAATGCTCGCGCAAAGCATCGTCCCAGCTGCTGTAATCGTCGGGGGCAAATGCGAAAATCGCTTTCCATAAATAGCCGCACAGGCATACAGAGCCGCACCCCCTAAAACAGCAATTTGAGCCATCACCTGTTGGCCTATGCCTTGAAGCGCATCCGCCCCAACAATGAGCGCAACCCCAAACACCCCGAGACAAGCGCCGACCAGTTTCAGAGACGACATTTTTTCATGACGTGTCACAAGCACTGTAAAAAAGAAGACAAAAATCGGAGATGTCGAATTCAATACACTCGCCAGCGCGCTGTCTACATACTGCTGCCCCCAGGCCAACAATGTCCAGCCACCAATGCTGTTGAAGAAGGATTGCAAAAGCAACATTCTCCATGTTTTTTTATCTTTTGGAAAAACGTCTCCCTTAACGAAAACAACGATCACCAGAAAAATTGCCGCTATACTTACGCGAACGGCAATTAGAGTAACTGGCGGAATAGTCCCAACTGCAATTTTCGTCAAATAGTAAGACGATCCCCAAAGAAGTGCGAGCATGCCCAACAGAGCAAGCTCGCCAACCGGAGCCTTGTTTTTATTATTCATTATGTAGCTCTTTGCTATCTTTTGGCGCTTGGTTGCGATCAAACATACCATAATCCCGTACAACATGCGCAATACGTAAATGATAATCTTCAAAAACGCCGCCTCGGCCTGCGCTTTGCGCCGAACGATGCTTCTCCAAATTACGCCATTGTGTAACTGCTTCTTCATCGCGGAAGAAAGAAAGCGACAGGATTTTATTTTCATTGGTTAAACTCTGGAACCGCTCTACCGAAATAAATCCATCAATTTCCTTCAGCCTCGGTGCAAGCGAGGCCGCAATGTCCAGATATTGTTGCTTTGTTTCTTTGTGGGGGATCACTTCAAAGATTACAGCTATCATCAAATCACCTTTCGTCCATGGGGTTCAGATACCAGCTTAAGAAACGTGCGATCCTCCCGAAGTAAAAACTTTTCTTTTTGAGCGAACTCATAATTCTCGCGACCTAGAGGATCCGCTGAAAGTCGCGCGCGGTAGGCTTCATATTCTGCTAAATTTTCAATGTTATAGACGCCATAGGCTAATGTACTCGATCCTTCATGGGGTGCATAATATCCAACTAGATCGGCCCCGCAACGCGGGATTGCTTGCCCCCAATTTTGAGCATACTGAACAAATTGTTCTTTCTTTGTGGGATCAATGTGATAGCGAATAAAACAGGTAATCATGTTTGGTCTCCATAATAAATGTACGCCCATTTTACGGATTGCCATTCATTAATGCTTCGATTAGGATCGAAGTATGAAAGAAGGTCCAGATATTGCCTTGCTCGGCTCACTAATTGGAGACCCAGCACGCGCCAACATACTTATGGCGCTCCTAAGCGGTAAGGCGCTTACTGCGACCGAACTTGCAGCAGAAGCCAGCGTGACGTTGCAGACAACCAGCTCACATTTGAAAAAACTTGAAGCTGGCGGCCTTCTCCATCGAAGGAAACAAGGAAGACACAAATATTTCACTTTGGCTGATGATGATGTCGGGAGCCTTCTTGAAAGCATGTTGGGTTTTGCCGCGAAAAAAGGCCACACGCGGGTGCGAACTGGTCCCAAAGATCCAGCCCTTAGAAATGCGAGAGTTTGCTACAATCACTTAGCCGGTGAAATGGGAGTTCAGATGTTAGACAGCCTGATCCGCTATGAACACATTATAGGAGTTGATACAGAACTCACCCTATCGGATCAGGGTATCTCATTTGTCGAGCTACTCGGCATAGATCCAGAAGCCCTTAAGAAACCAAGGCGTCCCGTCTGTAAGTCCTGTCTCGACTGGAGTGCCCGACGCAGCCATTTAGCGGGAACATTGGGAACCGAATTGCTAAATCGTTTCTATTCTTTAGGTTGGGCGAAACGGGATGAAGGCAGCCGCATTGTTACCTTCACTCCAAAAGGGTCTACCCAATTCCAAGCCCATTTCCCTATATAAGACCTTCCGGTATCAAAACAGGCATTGCCAGAATTTGCTGAGCATAGGTTTTACCCATGTTATCCAGATGCAATGACGATGTTGCTCCGCCATCAAGACAATCAGTCATCAGAAAATTCAACGCCTGCATTCCTGGAACTTCGAAACGGGTAACGTCCCCTTGCAAAGTATGGCTGAACCAGTTTGCCACGCTGTCTTCGGTAATTGAGGCACGAATATAATCAAGATATTCTGATTTTCGGGCCATTACTCCGATGTTTGCATTATTCCCTTTATCACCGCTTCTTGCCACCGCAAGCTTGATCAATGGAATGGAGATCGCATTCTCAATTTGAACAGGAACCACACTTTCCGGTACCAGTGCGGTTAGATTTTTCTTGGAGTCGATTTTTACAGTAGGCGAATTATAAGAGATTTCTGCCCCATTGATACAAACCTTCGCGGACACTTTTTCTTTGTCCACGAGAAATGAGAACATGGCAACAACCGGCGTTACCTTTGGCCGCCCCGCAGCACCTGCAGAACATCGTCCTGTTGTCATGGACAACCCGACACCGGTTGTCTCCTTGGAGAATAATTCAAGGGCCGCCTTTTCATCATGACGTACATCAATCCTTGCGGTAACTTCCCTAGTCGCTAATGCCTGACTTGTTGCATTATCACCCCACAGAGTGTCCGCGCCGACAATATGTGTGGCAACGCCGCGATAGTCGCCAAAATTTCGTTCAGCAAACAACCGCCGGGTCCGCTTGATCAAGGCATCCGAATAAGCTTGTCCCTTCTCAACTGCTTCAAACCCCGTAATAATTGTCGACGCTGTAGCACGGTAGCCATCCCGATATGTAGCAGAAACCTTGTAGGTTGGTGTGGGAGGCAATCCTTTGACGCCTGAGACTTCAAGCCAGTCTGCTTGAGTTTCTTTCAATTGAACCTCAGTGAAATCGCAAACCACATCCGGCATGATGTAGGCTGCAGGATCGCCAATTTCGTATAAAATTTGCTCCCCGACAGAGAGCCGTGAGACAATACCACCCGTATCTGCAGGTTTAGTGATAGCGAAATTACCGTCATTCCGACAAACGGCGATTGGGTACCCCATATTGTCCCAACCATCCACAGTATCGCGCCAATCTGTGAAATTACCACCGGTTGCCTGCGCCCCACATTCGATGATATGGCCTGCCAACGTTCCAGATGCGAGTTTATCAAAATCATCCTCACGCCATCCAAACTCGTGAATAAGCGGTCCAAGCGTGACAGCACTATCCACACAGCGGCCCGTGATCACAACATCCGCGCCTGCATTCAGCGCAGCCGCAATTGGAAAGGCTCCCAGATAAGCATTTGCGCTAATAACTTTTTCTGGCAATGGGGCGCCAGAGAACATTTCATTGATGCCGTTCTCTTGCAATTCGTCCAATTGATCCAGAAGATTGTCCCCCTCAACCGTTCCGATCTTCAAACTGACACCAGCCTCGTCCGCTACTTTTTGTAAAGCCGCGGCACAAGCTGGAACATTTACGCCCCCTGCGTTTACAACAACTCGTATGCCTTTGGATTTGATATCGTGAATTAGCGGCTTCATTACCAAATCGACAAAATCTCTGGCATATCCAAGATCAGGCGATTTTTCCTTGGCGCGAACCAAAATTGACATGGTCACTTCAGCCAAATAATCGAAAACCAGATAGTCCACATCACCGTGCATCACCAGCTGTCTTGGTGCGTCCTGACTATCGCCCCAATATCCGGAAGCCCCGCCAATACGGATCACTTTAGTCTCGCGGTTCTTACTCATCGCCGATCACCTGCCATGAAGGTTTGCGTTTTTCAGCAAAAGCCGTTTGTCCTTCTTTGCCTTCATCTCCGCGATTTAGAGTCGCGAATTTTGATGCAGAAAATGCGATCAGATCTTCATCACTTAACTTACCGACTTTGAGCATTATTTCTTTAGTCGCAGCATTTGCGAGTGGACCACAATTCAGGACCTTGGCCACAACATCTTCCGTCACCTGATTGACTTCATGATCTTCACAAAGATACTGGCCTATTCCATAATTATAAGCGGCTTGCCCATCAAATCTTTCTGCAGTTAGCGCCAACTGTCGGGCGCGGGTAAGGCCAATCCGCTTAACCACGTAAGGCGCGATTTGTGCTGGCGCCACGCCCAAAGTCGTTTCGGGCATCCCCATGCGAGCGCCCTTCGTCAAAATAGTAATGTCAGTCAGACAGGCATACCCCATACCGCCGCCGAATGCTGAGCCTTCTACAACTGAGATGGTCGTTTGGGGGAGATGTTCGAATGCTTGAAACGCTAATCCGGCTTTCTTGTTACGTGCCTTAATGGGATCTTCAGAGCCGTCAAGCTCCTCATCAGCCATATTTTTGCGCTCTTTGATATCGCCGCCGGCACAAAAATGCCCGCCAACACCTCGCAAGACTACAACCCGAACTGCCGGTGTTTCTTTAAGCCACTCGATGACAGAGGCAAATTCAGCGCCCATAACCGAATTTATAGCGTTGCGTCTTTCGGGCCGATTAAAGCTTAAATTAAGGCGACCTTCAGTACGTTCCAATAGCAATGTTTCGCAGACTGGCATTTCGGACATTTTTGTCTCTCCTTTTTATTTATTTGAAAAAGAGTACCTTTCTTGTCATCATTTGTGAACGTTAAATTAGAAATTCCCCAAGTTTTCGCCCGTAAAACAAAATAAAAAGAACAGGCACGACATGGATTTAAATGACCAAGAAGAACATAAAACCTTCCGTGAAGAAGTTCGATCGTTTCTGAAGGAGTTCAGGCACCTAGCACCTAAAGAAACAGCGATGTCTTATAGGCTATCGCCCAAACCTTATAGTCAGGAAGTTAAGGACTGGCAGGCGCTATTGGTGGAAAAAGGATATGCCTGCAGAACAGTCCCTAAAGCGTATGGTGGCTGTGGCGCAGACCAAGACATATTAAAAAACCAGATCATTGCAGATGAATTCTTTAAAAAAGATATTCCGCAAGGTTTGATCGGTCAGGGTATTTCCATGTTCATTCCAACATTGCTGGAACATGGCAGCGATGATCAAAAGGAAAAATGGGTTAAACCTACCATCAATGGGGAAATCATCTGGTGCCAAGGGTATTCCGAGCCAAATTCGGGATCAGATCTTGCCAGCCTGCAAACCAGTGCGGTGGAAGATGGAGACGATTTCATCATTAATGGTCAAAAAATCTGGACATCCTCAGCGCACATTGCTCCCATGATTTTTTGTCTAGTCCGAACTGAGCCAGAGTCCTCCAAATACAAAGGCATCAGTTATTTGATTTTTCCAATGAATACGGCTGGAATAGAAATACGGCCCCTGCAAACTATGACAGGGCATCCCTCTTTTAATGAAGTCTTCTTTATAGATGTCCGGGTTCCTAAATCAAGTGTTGTGGGGGGACGTGGAAATGGATGGAAAGTAGCAAATAGCACCCTGAAACATGAACGGGGCATGCTATCAAATGCCAATGGATCCCTCGATCGTCTCAACAGAATAAAAACACTGCTACTTCACGAAAAAATTGACGGTATACCGCTCATCAAGAAACCGGTAATCCGTGATGGCTTCATTCGCTTACAAGCGCGCGTTCAATCTATGCGCCTACACGAAATGCGTCTAGCCAGTGAAGCTTCGAAAGGGGCTGGCCCGGGGCTTGGCCATATGATTTGCAAACTCATGGGGTGCGAACTCAATCACGAACTTGACGCCTTTGCGATCGATGTTTTCGGTGAGATGGGAGTCCTGCATGATGGCGTACCATCCATGCAATCTGACGGCATTTGGCAGCAACTTTACATGTATGATCTGGGCTTGATTATTGGCGGAGGCACCGCGCAAATTCAAAAAAATATCATCGCAGAACGGGGACTTGGCCTTCCAAGGGAACCCCTAGCAGTGAAAGGAGCTCTGTAATGGATTTCTCAACTTCTGAAGAACAAAATTTGATAAAAGAGAGTTTTCGCACATCGTTTAGCGGATTAGTCTCTCTCAACAGCATTCGAAAAACCACTGAAAGCAAGGCACCCTTTGATCCAATCCTTTGGTCTGACATGTCAGCGATGGGGCTGCATGGGTTGCTTATCTCCGAACGTTACGGAGGATCAGGTCTTAGCTTATTTGAGGCAGCGATTGTTGCAGAAGAGTTAGGACGCAGCATGGCCCCGATCCCTTTTGTTGCGACTTCTATAATGGCACCGCTTCTGCTTATGTCATGTGGGAGCGAGAGCCAAAAGAAAAAATGGCTCCCGCAAATTGCTAGCGGGAACGCCCGCATTGGAGTTGCCGTTTCAGAAATCGCAGGCGGAACAAGGGGCGATGAAGAACTCTTATATAAGGACGAAAAATTATCTGGTAAAGCTTCCTTTACCCTCGATTGCGGGGGAGCCGTAGCGTTTATTATCGCCGATAAAGAAGGTCATCTGTATATTGTTGAAGCCGGCGACGCTGGCTTAAAACGAGAAGCCTTCCCCGCCGTTGATGGGACGCGGGCTGTCGAGCATTTGGTATTGCAGAGTGTAAATGCAGAACCGCTTGAAAGTGCTACACGGGAACTCATTGATCAGGTGATTAGTGCAGGACGTATTATTCTAGCAGCTGAATCTCTTGGTGCCAGCGAAGCAATGCTTGAACAAGCGGTGAACTACGCAGGAGAGCGCAAGCAATTTGACAGGGTAATTGGCTCCTTCCAGGCGGTGAAACACATGTGCGCAGAAATGGCCGCGGAAATTCAGCCCTGCCGCGCGCTGGTTTGGTATGCCGCCTATGCGTTTGATCACCTTAAAGAGGAAGTAGCTCTCTCTGCTTGTCTTGCAAAATCCCATATGGATGAGGTAAGCCGCTTTGTTGCCAAAACTTCGACCCAAGTCCATGGCGGCATGGGATACACTGACCTTCAAGGGTTACATTTCTGATTTAAACGTGTCGGATTTAACCGGGCATTCCTCGGAACCCCGGATCGTTTGCGAGAAGAAGCGGCTACGATACAGGGGCTATAAATCTCGCTCCTTTAGCAGGAGGCGTCCGCGGCACACCGGCGAAACATTGAGCATGTTTCATCCACAGTGTCGCGGCCGCGCCTTCAACACGTAGAGATGTATCCTCAATACTCCGGGTTTGCGTTACCACCTGACAGAATTCCTCTGCATTCCCGACAACCCGACTAGCAACATCCGATGTATTCCATTCCCAGATTTTACCTGATGGCGCTGTCAATTGAACAAATGGCCTTTCTGCGGGCACATCTTCTTTTCGGTTTATAAATGTCCAGCCAAACGTGTTTACACCCATCACCGCGACGTTTTTAATCCGATCAGTGTTTGCTCGTTTTAGTCCCAAAACATCATAAACTGCCTGCGAATGAGACCAGGTCTCCATAAGACGCGCTGAAATACTTGACCGCACGCTCATGTCAGGGCCACCCCATTTCACACGCTTTTTGGGATCCGCACTTGCAAAAGGTTTCGTCATATCTTGATAAAATTCTCGCCACTCTGAGAGTAGCTTTTTTCCTTTGGAATAATTTATTAATCGATCTGTGGCCTCGCGGATAGTCTCGCCAGCTTCTCTTGATTTTCTCATCGCACCGTATTCGTGTACGAAACGCTCCTCGTTCTCCAAAGAATGAAACGCGAGATAATTGAAGTAGTGCAAATGCGCGAGGACGTCATTTATTGTCCAGCCTTTAAACTGAGTTACTTTATTGTAATCGCTTTCTTCAAGCGGCAAAAGCACTTCATATAAGGCATCACATTCATCTTTAAAATCATACGCTTGCTGCAACACTGGCATCACTCCTTTTTATTCGGCTTCTGCCAGTTCAAGATCGATAATCATTTCATTTGCCGCCGCTTGCGATCCAGGTTGAATACAGATTTCAAGCACTGTGCCATCTCTTTGCGCAATAATATCATGCTGCATTTTCATGGCTTCCAAAACAGCAAGGCGGTCGCCCGCTCTTACCCTATCACCAACACTGACAAATACCTCGAGAAGCGTACCGTGCATTGGCGCTATAATTTTACCGCCACCCAATTCTTCATCCACAATACCCGCGAGCGCTAATTGATTAGTTAAATTGAAGGTATGACCCTCGTCAGATAGATATATCTGCCCATCCTTTGAGGTTCTGAAGTGCACGTTGCGCAACCGGCCATTTACACGAAGGCGGGCCGAGAAGGTATCCATTGTGATTAGCTCAATCACGAGGCATTCACTATCCATTTGTATCTGATAACTATTGTCACTTTTGGCAGTTACCGTCAGGTCAAATTCTTCTTCCTCCCATTTATAAAGAAAACGTGTGACTAATTCTCCGCCGCTAGACCAATTCATCAAGTGGGCGGACACACTTACGGCTTTAGAAAAAGCTTGTTCACGTTCCGTCACATACTGAAGGGTTGCCGCAATGGACATTTGTTCCAAATTTGGTGAGACTGCTAGCAAGTCTTCCGATGTAAATTCATCGGATATAAACGCTGTTGTCGCGTCCCCTTTAGCAAAGGTCTCCCGCTCCAGCACATCAATCAAAAATCTTTTGTTGGTTGATACGCCAAACAATACGGTATCTTTGAGTGCTTCAATTAACCTATGCCTGGCAATCTCTCTGGTCTCTCCCCATGCGATGGCCTTTGCAATCATCGGATCATAAAAAGGCGTAATATCTTGACCACTTTGAATGCCGCTATCAAACCGGACCCCTCCGCCACTACCTTCCCGCCAAAGATCAATATGGCCAGTGCAGGGAAGAAAATTTTCTGTCGTGTCTTCTGTATACAGGCGCACTTCAATGGCATGCCCTGAAAGAGAAATATCTTCCTGACGAAGCCCCAAAGACTGTCCTTCGGCCACCTGAATTTGTAGGGCCACAAGATCCAATCCGGTAATCATCTCGGTTACCGGATGTTCCACCTGAAGCCGGGTATTCATTTCTAGGAAATAAAATTCACCACTTTCATCCAACAGAAACTCGACGGTTCCTGCGCCGCGATAATTAATGCTGCGTGCGGCGTCAACCGCAGCCGCCCCCATGCGGGCACGAAGCTCGTCTGTCATCACAGGACAAGGCGCTTCTTCGACCACCTTTTGATGTCTGCGTTGAACAGAACAATCCCGTTCCGCCAAATGGATAACATTTCCCAAAGTGTCCGCAAAAATTTGAACTTCCACATGACGGGGACGCATCACTGCTTTTTCAAGAATTATCTCATCAGAACCGAAGGCATTCAGGGCTTCTGATTTGGCGGAACGTAGTGCATCGAGCAGATCATTAGGGTTGTTTACAAGACGCATTCCGCGGCCGCCGCCGCCTGCTGCAGCTTTCACCATAATTGGAAAGCCTATGTCTGCCGCTGCCCGGACAAAAGTGTCGTCAGATTGATCTGCATCCTCATAACCCGGAACACACGGAACATTGGCCGCAATCATTCTGCGCTTTGCCGCCGCTTTGTTTCCCATCAACTCGATTGATTTGGCGTCTGGGCCGATGAACACCATTCCCGCAGCAGCACAGGCCTCAGAAAATTCCGCGTTTTCGGATAAAAACCCATAACCCGGATGTATCGCGTCGGCACCACTCTCTCTAGCTGCCGCAAGAATTTTTTCCATGTTCAAATAGGATTGCTGCACGGGCGCAGGACCGATGCAAACAGTATCGTCGGCCATTTGCACGTGAGGTGCGTTTTTATCAGCTTCTGAATATACCGCAATTGCGCGATAGCCCAGAGATTGTGCTGTCTTCATGATACGAACGGCGATTTCTCCGCGGTTCGCAACAAGTATGTTTTTGAAAGATCTCATTTTTATTATTCCTTAGATCCTACATACGACCAACGCCGAAACTATTTGCTTGCACAGATCTATTTCTGGCCTCCCAACATGTTTCAAGCGCAAACCCAATGACTTTTCGGCTATCTCTTGGATCAATAACGCCCTGATCCAACATCCGACCAGAGGTATAGAAAGCATCTGACTGGCTATCAAAATGATCGATCAGGCGTTGTTTTTGCGTCGCAAGCGCCTCTTCATCGACAGGTTCACCGCGTCGTTCTGCACTGTTTCTCGCCACCTGATCCATCGTGCTTGCTGCTTGTTCACCGCCCATAACACCAGTAACTGCATTTGGCCACGCGAACAGAAAATCGGGCTCATAAGCATATCCAGCCATGCCATAATTTCCGGCACCAAAGCTGGCTCCAACATACAAAGTTATTTTTGGAACACGGATATTGGAGACCGCCTGGATCATTTTGGAGCCGTGCTTGATCATTCCCGCCTGCTCGTAATCTTTGCCCACCATGTATCCTGTAATATTGTTCAGGAAAATTATTGGAATGTCAGCCTGATCACAAAGTTGGAAGAATTGAGCGGCTTTTGCGGCGCCATTAGGATCAATGGGGCCGTTATTGCCAACAATGGCACATGCATGGCCAAAAATGCTGCCCTGCAAGCAAACAAGCGTCGAACCGTAGCGCGGTTTAAATTCATCGAAATCAGAACCATCCACAATTCGAGCGGCAACTTCACGCACATCGTAGGGCTTTCGATAATCCACTGGAACTACGCCAGCAATTTCATCAGGATCATAAACAGGCTCGTCAAAGGCTTTAATGTCTGCTTTCGGGCAGTTTTTATTCCAATCCAACCGATTTACGATATCACGGGCAATCAGCAGGCCATGTGCATCATCTTCGGCAAGATACTCTACGACCCCGGAAACACTTGCATGCATTTCAGCACCTGCAAGTTCCTCTTCATCCGATATTTCACCGGTAGCGGCTTTAACCAAAGCTGCGCCGCCAAGAGACGCCCTTCCCCGACCTTTCACAGCAATAACATAATCACTCATTCCCGGAAAATACGCACCGCCAGCTGTGGAAGGGCCGTGCAAAACAACAAATGTGGGAATACCTGCTGCACTTAACTTAGCGAGCCTGTAAAAAGCTCCGCCGCCCCAAGCCCAAGATTCAACCTGATACTTCATCAAGTTTGCGCCCGCACTTTCTACTAGATGTACGAAAGGGAGTTTTTTATCCAAGGCAATATCTTCACAGGCGCGAAGTTTTTCACCCGATTTTTGTGTCATGGCGCCAGCATTAATTCCGCTGTCGCTTGCATAAATCATACACCGAACGCCGTTAATAAAACCGATCCCCGCAAGAGTGCTTGCCCCCGGAATGCTTTTATCCCGATCATCTGTATCGACAAGATAATTTGCCAACCCATACAATTCCAAAAACGGCATGCCCGGATCAAGAATACGGGTGAGCCTCTCTCTCGGGGTCAGTTGTCTTCGTTCCTCAAACCGCGGCCGTCGGCGTTCTGATAATTGGCGAGCTCGGTCCTTTAAAGAATACAGTTGATCAACCATCTTCAACATATCTGCGCGGTTGGCAGAAAAGGTTTCAGAATTGGGGTTTATCTTCGAAGAAAAGACTGTCATCCGATCCCCTCCATCGCAATTTCTATTTTTTATTATTTTGCTGAAATTAGTTTAGAGAGCATGCTTACTATTTGTCGAGAGAAAATGCGAAATCATCAGAGGGATAGGAGTGAGACAAATTGAAACTCTGCCCAATTTGCCTCGGCGGGATTTTCTAACTATTAGACAGAACGCGTAATGCCGCCATCCACTCGAATATTTTGACCGGTGATATAACCCGCACCATCAGACGCCAAAAATGCAATGACTTTTGAGACCTCTTCAGTTTTTCCATAACGTTCCATTGGAATACGCCTCCGAAATTCTTCTTTTTCCGGCAGACTGTCGATAAAACCGGGCAGGACATTATTCATTCGCACATTTTCTGCTGCATATTTGTCCGAAAATAATTTTGTGTAGGCTGCAAGACCGGCTCTAAAAACGCCAGATGTAGGGAAAACAGGATCAGGCTCAAATGCGGCAAAGGTCGAAATATTGATGATCACACCTGATTTTTGCGCGCGCATAATTGGAGTAACCAAACGTGTTGGGCGCACGACATTCATAAAATAGACATCCATTCCGCGATGCCAATCGTCGTCAGTGAGTTCCAGAATTTCTGCTCTTGGTCCGTGTCCTGCGCTATTTACCAAAACATCAACACGGCCCCACTTATCCATGGTTTGTTGAACAAGTTTTTCTAAATCCGCATTTTCCTGATTTGATCCAGTAACACCAATCCCACCAAGTTTATTCCCAAGCTCTTCCCCTTTACCGGACGAAGAAAGGATCGCGACATTAAAACCATCTTCTGCCAACTGAATTGCAGCACCTGCCCCCATACCGCTACCGCCAGCAGTGATAATCGCAACTTTTTTATCTGTCATAATATGTTCCCGGGATTAAATATTATCAAAATCTTTCATTCTGAATTTGACACACACATCCCTCATCGACTATTCAGAAATCAAATTCATAGAGTATAGAAAAACTACAGCATGAATAAAAATAACCCGGCCCGAGGAATACCGCCGTTAAACGCACTTCGAGTTTTTGAGGTCGTTGAACGCCATCTTAATTTCAGATTGGCGGCCGACGAACTTGGTGTAACTCACGGGGCTGTCGCTCAACAAATCAGAGGACTGGAAGAGCATCTTCAAATACGGCTGTTTAACAGATTACCCAGAGGGCTCTCATTAACAGAACAAGGACGCACATTTATTTCGCCTATTCGCCGTGCGATGAACCTCATTTCGGAGGCCACTAATACACTTCAGCCTGAAAAAACAGTGGTAAGCATTAGCCTAACTCCCTCTTTTGCTGCCAAATGGTTCATGCCGCGGTTGGCAAAATTTACAGAACAACATCCGGATTTGGAGGTAAAACTAAGTGCTTCAGAAGAATTATCAAATTTTCAAAATGACGGCGTAGATCTTTCTGTCCGCCAAGGAAAGCCACCGTTTGATCCGAATATGCGGGCTGAATTATTATACGCTATCAAATCCAAAGTGGTGTGTAGCCCAGAACAATTAAGCAAAACAGCTCCACTTCAAAACATATCGGATTTGAAAAATCACGTTCTGTTACATGACGCGCATAGTTTGTGGCCTTTGTTTCTAGCTCAATTCCCAAACAGCAGCTCGATAAATGCCTATAAGTCTCTAAAATTCAATCAAACGTCCCTCGCCATTGATGCAGCGATTGCAGGGCAAGGCGTCGCACTGGTCAGTTCGGTTCTGATAGAAGATGATATCAAATCAGGCCGCTTGTGCCAGCCTCTTGATTTAGCGCTTGATGGGGATCAGGGATATTATGTACTTACCCCGAAGTATTCAACGAAGAAGTAATTGTTGGCTCAACGGCTACGACTCATCTCCAACTGAAATTTGTGCAGCAATTTCATCCAACTCTTGTGCAGTGGGATTAAATACGTCGCTAAACGATATGATTGGTGAATTGGCTCCGGCTATATTCAATGTCGCAATCCCGCTGACAATATCAAGGCTCCAGCTATCGCCTTCGATACGATCTTCTGTCGCGATCGACAGGGCATCAAATAAATCATCCAAATCGATGACATCTTCAGAGGTATCGAAATCCGTTATGGTAATTGTGCCCTCATCATCTTCTGTAATGACGAACAGATCTGCGCCGTCGCCGCCTGAAAGGGTATCATCCCCACCTGAACCAGTTATTGTATCCGCACCATCGCCGCCAATAATAAGATCGTTTCCAGAGGTACCAATTAAAATATTGCTTAGATCATCACCGAGAAACTCACCGCCCTCTGAGCTACTATCTATGACGATCCCAAGTTCATCTCCTTCAGAGACAAAGCTGAACGTCAAATTGGCTGTGCTAATATCACCATCACCATCTGTCAGTGTGTAGTTAAAGACATGCTCTGTTCCTGCAGAAACGCCCGCTACGGCCTCGAAAGTATACTCACCATCTTTGGAAATACTAAAAGAGCTACCGCTTTCAAGATCGAAGGTAAGTACATCACCCCCTTGAGAGATCGCAAAATCCACAGAGAACTGATCTTCGCCCAAGGAAATAACATCGGCCCCTTGGAACGCATAAAGTACTGCTAAATTCGCGCTGCCCGTCACAAAAGAAATTAGTGTAATAGAGGCCCCATCAGCACCTAATTTATCGACAATGCCGCTGCTCACGACATTCCCTTCTTTTGTTTCTGGAATAGTGCCAACAAGAACAGCCTCCAGATCATTTGCATCGGAAACTACCATTGCAGTTTCACCTGCATTTTCCACCAGATTAAGCTCATCTATATTCAGACTATCCCCGATACCGATGGAGACGACCTCAATATCGTTCCCATCAGCAAACAACTGCCAAGGGTTGTCCATACCAGCACCTAAAGGAACTCCATTTGCTGCTGGATAGGGCTCTCCATCAGAGATAAAATAGATGATATTTGAGTAACCATCTAACGACGGATCAGCCAGCTGGCCGGATAGAACCCCCTGGGCTCCATTTCCAGTGTCTGATAAAGCATCAGCGTAATTCGTTAGACCAGAAGGTTGAAAATTATCTTCGTCATTTATGAAGGCCTGTGCCTCGGATACAGAAGTCCCAGTGAAAACTAATTGTGACTGGGAATCGAAATCGATAAAGGAGATATTAAGCCCCACCCCTGTTTCGTCATAGCCCGCAAGTACCTTGGATACAGCTTCGCGCATAATTTCAATGCGGCTTTTTGTACCACCGCCTTCTTGTGCAACGAGAGCAGCCATTGATCCAGAACTATCAATAACGAACAGCAGATTATAATTAGGGATAGGGACCGTTACAATATCAACTGTATCGTTCGACGCCGTAGGCACATCATCTATAACTGAGAAGGTAAAGCTGCTGTCAAACGTCGATCCGTCTTGATCTTCAGAAACAATTCCAAATACAAAATCTTTGACATCTTCCCCGGCATCCCCATGGTCAATCACATCCATCAAGGTTGCAGAATAAGAATAATTTTCGCCGTTCCCGTTTGGCGCAAAATCCAATATGAATACCGTTCTGGGCGCCCCTTCTTCAGGAACTGCAATGGCGCTAACCCGTTGAGTAACACCATCCTCCAGAATTTCGAGACTATATTCCACCGCATCACCACGAGATAGGATAGACGGTAAGTCGTCAAGAATGAGCGTTACATCACCAGGAGCATCACCGCTAAAAGATATGGGAATTTCTGCGCCCGCAACCAGACTTTCCTTGGTGTCATCGCTGCCATCAAACAAGTCGTCTTCATCTACAAAAACACGTGCGATTTCGCCAATAACAGGCGTAAGCGCATCAAATAGATTTATTGTGAGCGATGCTGTACTTTCATCCCCATCCCCATCCACAATTCGATAGCCAAAAACATCACTCAAGGCAGCGCTGTTATTGAGGCCTCCGTTTGCTAGATAACTGTAATCGCCATTGCTATGAACAGTGAGCGTGCCATGTGTCCCCGCAACAGTTATGCTCTCATTGTCTCCAAACATAGTTTCAACAGGTGGTTCTGACTGAAGCCAGACACTTACAATGCCTCCTCCATCAGCGCCCATCTCATCAGCTACACCATCAGTGATATTGTTATCCCCGGCGACTTCAACACCCGTCAGTAAATTACCGGTTGCCACGCCGCCTTCGATAGCGCTGTCATTTTCAGAGTTCGCCTGTGGAGTATCATCGCCGATTACAAGATAGATCTGACTTGAAACCGATGATCCATTGGCGTCAACGGCCTCAAACGCAAGCGGGAAAAGTGCTGAAGTATCTGTCACACCTTCACCAACTAAATGATCCAGTGGGCCACTCAGACTCAGATTGTAAGAACCGTTTTCGTTTAAGGTTACTGTGAAAATTATCTGATCGGCAGCCTTCCCTTGTAATACTGCAGTTCCAAGCCCAATCAGCTCCACAGGAATCTCGTTAGAGGTAAGTCCTAAGTCATCAAAATCCGTTTGGGTGGGTGAGAAGAGCAAACTGGAAAGAACACCGCTGCCTCCGCTTAACCCCAAAGACAAATCATTTGCTGTGTCTTCAATCTCTGCCTCGGAAACAAATGTTGTTGCTGACTGACCTGCGACCACTGGCGTTTCATCATCAACTATCGTAACGAGTAACGAGCCATCTATTTCATCAGGCACCGCATTCAATGTTCCGCCAACCAAGTTAATTGAGAAGCTTTCTTCTCCTTGATATTGATCATCATCTAGAATATTGACTTCAATTATAATTTCAGATCCCGCGGGTAATCCCGTCTCGCCCCCTAAGAAAAAAGCTGATAGAATCCCGCCTTCTGGAAAATCGGTGCGATCAACCGCATCACCGGTTACAGTATAATCGACGCGGATTTCGACACCTGGGGCAACCGCTTTATCCAAAATCAGTCTGAATTGCACGGCTCCATCGGTTTCTTCAACTTGGGTTTCATTGAGAGGATCAAGCTCGGTGAGAAGTGCAAAAGGGGCTGCACTAAACGCCATAATTGAGGGAGCATCCTCAATTACTGGCTTTACAGAAACAACACCGATGTCGTCATCTTCAATAACTATCAGCGCCATGCCACCAAGTGGATCAATTACAGCGTTCACAGCATCGGTTAGACGTATAAGGAAAAACTCAGGATCTTCAATAACATCGTCGTCTACGAGCGTTATCGCGAAACTTCCCGAAATAGAACCTGCAGGTACAGTAATTATTCCGCCGCCTTCATCTATAAAGTCGACGTCACCGGGTAGCCCCATATCTAGACCAGAGGCTGTTCCTGGGGCTATTTCATAAAAAATAGTTACCGGAACGTCTGACGGAGCATCTAAAACAACTTCAATGCTAAAGGCACTTACAGTACTTGTAACCGGATCAACAACAGTTTCCACACGAACGTCAATAGTTGGTTCAGTCGTGGTATAAAGAGGATCAAGAAGTACCCTCAATTCCTCTTCCGTCAAATCGGTTTTATCCAACAAATCAGAGAGTCCAAGTATTTCTGCTAGTCCCAGGTTTTCGTCAATATTCCCCAGATCTACAGCGACAAAACTGGCCCCTCCACCACCGCTGCCGCCACTTGGGCCTGCTTCCGGATTTATTTTACTTGGATCAAATTCTTCATCTTCCAGCCATTCCGGGTTTATTAGCGACAAGACTTTACCATACGCATCGATTAACTGTTCTTCCGTCAAAACAAACGGTTTTCCAGGCGCTATTTTTGAGCTCGTAACAATCACGGATTGATTACTCACCGTAAGCAGTTGCGACCCAGCTTCATTGGCAACAATGATCGCACCTGTAAACAAGGTAAAAAGAGACTCTTCTCCTAGCTGCGCAATTTTACCGGTCCAGCTAGTCCCCCTGATACCAATAGTACCAACCGGCGTCTTAATATCGACGCTTTCCGGGTTATCTTTTGCTATTTTTCCACTAACGAAACTGAACACGCCTTGAAGTAGGGAAACACCCATACCGTTCCCACTGGTATCACCTGAATCATAGACTAGATCATCCAGTATGGCACGACCGCTCGGCCCCATTGAAAATTTGGTGTCATCGATAAAAGTAACAGAAAAATTTCCGTCTTCTGCAGTTTCAAGCACATCACCTTTAAAGACCAATGATCCCTCAACGGCGTCTTCAGAGGTTCCATCAAGATGATTAATCTTCACAACTCCGTCGAGTTCCGAGATTTCACCTATGGGGCTTACATCCGTTTGAGTGGAAGAATTTTGAGCCTGTGGACCTGGCCCAGCTAATTTGCTAACAACTTCAGAGGACAGTTTTGCACCGCCGCTTGTGACAAGATCCGGTGATGGAAATGATGCAAAATAGTCTTTCACGACAATGAAATCACCATTCTGATCACTTAAAGTTAGATCAACACCGTCACGCGCAAAAATTGCAACAAGGGGTTTTAATTCAGTACCTAGCTCAACAGCAGATTTTCCAGCTGCAGAGTATTCCGCAAGCTTACCGACATCCTCAATATCTGCATGACCCATCCCTGTAGGAGTATTCATTTTACGCCTCCACGCAATCTGTCACTAGTCTAATAAACTAGTGCATTTGCGCTCAATTTCTTCCAATTTAATTAATTATTATTCGATTTTCGAAGATCTGGAATTTTAGCCCATCCTAGAAGGTACATCAACACCTAACAAACAGTCTTTAAAGTAGTATTGTCTATAAAGTATTAATGCCATAAAAGTGCAATTTTGTTACACAAACAGCCAAAAATCAATCATACTCCCCCTATCAATGGAGAACACCTAAATTTAATCAAACCCTACATTACCCTTTTACGAGATTATTTGGAATCGCTTACGACCCCAATTTATGACTATATTTTTTGGTAAATTCATCAAAGGTTTCAACCTACTTAAATTTCCTGCACTACTGGGGATCGGCCGTCTGTGTGCCCTGGCGCTATTTTTCCCTGCCCTTTACATTCAGATAGCAGATCCCGATTTTCTTTCAAATTTTCGAAATCGTGTATTCGACAATTATCAACAATGGCAACCGAGAGTAGCACCAAAACAGCGACCGGTCGCAATATTAGACATCGATGAAAAGAGCCTTTTACAATTAGGTCAGTGGCCGTGGCCCCGAAACTACCTTGCCGCTCTTGTACAAAATGCCACGAACATGGGCGCTGTTGTTATCGGCTTTGATATGGTGTTTGCGGAAGAAGACCGATTATCCCCAAATAAAATGGGCGATAGCATCGCGTCCTTGTCGCAACGCACTCTAAACGAACTATCAGCCCTCCCATCATTCGATACGGTATTTGCTAATCAGCTTAAGAACAGCCGGGTGGTACTTGGTGTTGCGGTCAACACTTCACGAGAGGATGTCAATAATTTCGGCATCCAGAATATAGCTACAATTGCGTCACTTGGAGAAAACCCGATCCCTTTTTTGAAAGCGTTCCCAGGGTTTATTGGAAACATTCCGATTTTGGGCAACGCCGCGTCCGGGAGCGGCATGATCAGTCTTGACCAGGATTTTGATGGTATTATCAGAAGAGTACCGCTTGCAAATGTTGTAAAAGGCAAAGTTGTTCCAACACTTGGTCTTGATATGCTTCGTGTAGCCACAGGCCGCAATGTTATTGCACAAGCTACAAAAAAAGGGATTACTGGTTTTAAGATAGCGGGATCATTTGTCCCAACAGATCGGGATGGACGTATCTGGATCAAATATGCACCGTTCGATCCAGATCAATACTTATCTGCGGTAGATGTTGTCACGGGAACTGTCGACCCTAATCTAATAAAAGGAAAAATATTATTTGTCGGTACATCAGCAACAGGTTTGAAAGATCTCCGCTCGTCCCCTTTGCAAGCCTCCTTACCAGGCGTTGAGATGCATATGCAGCTTGTGGAAAACATCCTTACACAAAGCTACTTATTTAGGCCAAACTATCTCGCCGTTTTAGAATGGGCAGGTACTATTTTTACAGGCGCGATCCTCATCCTACTTGTTCCCTTTGTCGGTGCACGCAGCACTATGGGTTTGTTAATTCTCATATCCAGTATTGCAGTCAGTTCCTCCCTGTACTTGTTTAGTGAATACTCGCTGCTCATTGATGTAAGTTACACATTGTTCGTTTCCCTACTCCTCTACATCACTCTTGTATTCTTCAACTACCTGCTAACTGAAAAAGAACGAACTCGTATTCGCAATGCTTTTTCTCATTATCTGTCCCCTGACCTAGTAAAGCGCCTATCAGCATCACCAGAAAGCCTTGTTCTGGGCGGTGAAGAGAAAGAAATGACCTTTCTTTTCTGCGACGTCCGGGACTTCACAGGAATATCTGAAACTTTTCGCGATGACCCGAGGGGTTTAACCCACTTAATCAACAGCTTTTTAACCCCGATGACAGACGAAATCCTTATTCATAGTGGGACAATTGATAAATATATGGGAGATTCCATCATGGCTTTTTGGAATGCACCCCTCCCGACCGAACATCATGAACAAAAAGCGGTGGATAGTGCCCTTGGTATGATGGGGCGGTTGTCCCAACTCAATGAAGATCTAAAAAAGCAAGCCGAAGAAAATAATCGCCATTTTAGAGCGCTCAAAATCGGAATTGGTCTAAATACTGGAACCTGTATTGTCGGAAATCTGGGCTCAGAACAACGATTTGACTATTCTGTCCTCGGCGATCCAGTAAACCTCGCCTCCCGCCTTGAAGGCCAAACTAAAACCTATGGTGTTGACATCATTGTGGGAGAAGATACAGCTACCGGGATAAGCGAATACGCACTTATTGAATTGGATTTAATCGCCGTAAAGGGCCGAAAGGCTGCCGTAAAAATATACGCACTTCTCGGAGATACCGATTTGGCGAGGACTAAGGACTTTATTCAAACAAAAAATTTGGTAAACGAGCTAATCCTAAATTATCGAAATAAAAATTGGAATCTGGCCATAGAACTCGCCCAACAATTGAAAACCACATCCCCCGCCCTCGGCTCATTGAGTGACTTATATAGAATGCGCGTGGAAAATTTTAGGGATACACCGCCGCCCCTAAACTGGGATGGTATTTTCCGAGCAACGACAAAATAATCTGAAGCAAAATTGACAAAATTTTCATTCTTTTAGACCACGTTAGCAATAAGCATTATACATCTAGTAATAGATTGAGACCAGAGACAGATCTCTGGCGCATTGGGAGGCCGCGGGGCGGGTATAGATTTGGTCAAACTACTTTTCACGGATATGTACACCAATGTCAGCTTGAGCCGATTACCTGCTCAGTTTAAAAAACTTGGCACTGAAAATTATGGACTTGGTTATAGAGAACGGTTGCTTCTAAAGGGTGGAAGTTTCAAACAAAAATACAGATACCCAAAATCTCCCAAAGACATATCTTTTGCAAATATGGTCAATGGATTAACATTTGCCTGCAAACATTGTGATCCTGACTATCTCATAACAAATGATGAAGCGCTAATGCGTGGATTGTTGCATTTTCGTAAAATCTTACGTGCTGAGGAAAGCTCCCTTTCTGATGAAAGGCGACGTCTCCTTAATCTGCTCGAAACCAGTTTGGCACCGGATACAAATGCTTATAGGCGAGACGTTTCTGTTCAAATGGCAGAAGACGCTGGCTTCAATACGCCTGAATATGTGACAGCACACAATTTGATACATCTTGAAAGTAGCATGGCCGCCTATCCTCGGCCTTTTTTCGTCAAACTAAATTTTGCAGCGGGCGGAACTGGCGTGTACATGGTGTCAGAGGGCACGGACGTACGACAAACAATTGAAAAAATTAGAAATTCCGGATATTCACTTTCAGAAGACAATCCAGCAATTATCCAATCTTTAGCAGAGGGAAGCGAAGTAACGATTAGTTTCGCTGCATGGAAAGGTCAATTGCTTGGGTACACGGTTGTCAAACCGCTCGAGACTCTCTTTACAAACGGTCCGAGTTCAGTGATCAAAAATCTGTATCGCCCACAATTAGAAAAGCCGCTTAAAGCTCTAGTTCAGAAACTACAATTTAGTGGATTTGGTGGTCTTGATGCCTTTGAAACATCACAGCAAGAGCTCCCCAACATCATCGAAGTCAATTTGCGATCAACCCATACTGTTCCGTGTTCATCGATGCTCGGAAATAACTTGGTCTCTCTATTTTTTGCCGAGTTACAAGGCAATGAGACGACTAGACAGATAGTTCAACACACGCAAAATGAAAAAGTAATTGCATTATTCCCCGATGAAATAATGCGCGACCGCAACAGTCCGTATTTGAAATCCGTCCCTTTAGATATATCATGGGATGATCCCGCTTTGCATACTGCACTGGTCCAATTAATATACAAATATGACAAGCAAAAATAACAAAGCTACTTTATTCTAATATTTAACATGTGATCAAATACGACTATAATAAATTATGAGCCCCTAAATGATCTTCAATACATTCCCGATACTAGGAAATCTGGCCACAACAAATGATCTCTCTTGGATCGACGGCCCACAGCTTCGTGAGATGATCAATGCGCGAGTAGCGCAGCTTACCGGTAATATTGGTCCAAATGATCGCATCCTTATTTGCCACGGTGGTACTGCTGGCTTCGTTGCCGATTTACTAGCAGTATGGAGTACTGGTGCTGCGGCCGCTTGCATAAATTCATCTGCAACCGATCATGAAAAACAAACCCTGATTAAATTTGTAGAGCCCGTAGCTGTTTTGGAGCAACATTTACAAGCTCCTTTGTTCATAGATAAAAATCGCTCGAAGAAAAATGGGCAATCACTGTCCTTGGATCATCCTGCACTTTATCTGTTCACCTCAGGAACCACCGGAAACCCAAAAGGTGTTGAACATAGCTTCAGATCCTTGCTTGCACGCTTTACTTTAAACCAAGCGTACATGAAATTACCGAAGTCGATTAAAACCCTATGCCCTCTTCCAACTCATTTTGGACACGGGTTGATCGGAAACCTATTAACGCCCCTTCTCAGTGGCCGGGATGTCATTTTGCTTGATGACAAATCCCCAATGGGCCTTGCCAAGCTTGGAGAGATTATAGATGCCAATGAAATCGGGTTTTTAAGTTCAGTTCCTTCTTTTTGGAAAATGGCAACAAGACTATCAAAACCACCCGTGAGCGGGAGCCTAAAGCGCGTGCATGTCGGCTCTGCACCGTTATCAACTGAGCTCTGGGAAGCAATTGCAAATTGGTGTGGTACCGATCAAGTTTTCAATATGTATGGCATCACTGAAACCGCTAACTGGATCGGCGGGACCTCTCTCGCTGAAGGCCGAAAGGCGGATGGGCGCATCGGTGAGGTTTGGGGTGGATCTGCCATGGTGCTAGATCCAGAAACAGGAGAAAGATCTCTGACCGGTTCTGGTGAACTCCTTGTACAAACACCTTCACTCATGAACGGTTACTTCAAACAACCGGAGCTGACCGATGCCGTGCTGAAAGACGGATGGTTTCATACCGGCGATATTGGAACAATTGAAGAAGATGGAGACATTCGCATAACTGGGCGCCAAAAATCGGAAATTAATCGCGCCGGAATGAAAATATTACCTGAAGAAATTGATCTCTTACTGGAACGGCATGAGGATATTCAAGAAGTCTGCGTATTTGGCCTTCCCGATGCTATCAGCGGCGAACGAGTGGCCGTGGCTTGTGTCCTGAAAGACGGAGTGGAGCCTAATTTGGAGATTTTACATAATTGGTTGCAGGGGCTCATTCGCCGGGAAGCCATCCCGGAAAGCTGGTTTATTCTTGATGAAATTCCCAAAACAGACAGGGGTAAGATAAACCGAGATAATGTCCGTAAAAAATGCTTAGAGATTGGTGAATTCAAATGAGATGGAAATTTGGAGCCCCTTTAACACTGGAAACAGAAAAATACGTCCTGCGATCAATTGTGCCAGGCCACATACCAGGTGAAATGGTCAGTTGGTTTTCTGATAGGGAAACCATGAAATATATGAACGATCCCATGGATTTGGATAATACTCAATTATCCAAATTTTTCTCTCGTTACAACAATAGTACCCGCATAGCATTGTTGATATACGATCGACTGAACAATAAACCTATTGGCATTTTCCGAATATATCTCGAGCCCAAAAATGAGTTAGCTTACACAAGCATTATGATTGGGGATAAGGAATATTGGGGAGCAAACGTCGTCATTGAAGTTCGTGAGCGAATTGTTCTTTTCCTATTTTCAGCTCTGAGAATGAATAAGATTTGCGGTAATGTTCGGTCAAGAAACCTTCCAGCTCTATTCAATTACTCAAGGCAACACTTTCAAAAAGAGGGCATTCGAAAACAGCAAATTCGGAACCACGAAGGCAACCTTGAGGATGTCGTGGAGTTTGCACTCTTTAAGGAAGACTGGATTATGCAGAAAAGGGCTGAGAGAGCGTTGAGCGATGCTCAAGAAAAGGTGTGAGTTAATGGAAGATCTTTATGTTACGCAAGCTATCGAGCATATATCTGGCATTTTGGGGTACGCTTCAGAAGAGATATCCGCAGAAGACACGATCGAAACAATCGATAAATGGGATAGCCTTAATCACATGCGCCTTATTCTGCACATAGAAGAAAAATTAGGATCTATGATCGACACTGAAGATACGCTTTTGCTGTTTTCAGTTTCCGGAATAGCTGCCTATTTGAGAAAATCAGATAACAACACCTAAAAACTGAAGAAGCCCAGTGCTAGCCGGGCTCTCCTCTCGCCCAATAGCTAGCTTGCGCGAACCCGTTCCAAAAAGCTTTGAACTTCCCGATCCAGATTTTCAACTTCATTTGACAAACCGCTGGAAACCTCACGAACTTCCGTTGCTGAATTCCCAGTCGAAATCGCGGCCTCATTAACAGAAACAATGTTCTGTGAGACCTCTTGAGTGCTTTGAGCCGCTTGCTGCACGCTTCGACTAATCTCACCCGTTGCCGCCCCTTGCTCTTCTACGGCAGAGGCAATACCCGTCGCGATTTCGCTAATTTGAGCAATGGTACTGGAAATTCCGCCAATGGCGCCAACAGCATTGTTAGTTTCTTCCTGCACAGCTTTAATCTGTTCAGAAATCTCTTCAGTCGCACGGGCTGTTTGAGCTGCCAGATTTTTAACTTCGCTCGCAACGACAGCAAAGCCTTTACCAGCGTCACCGGCTCTAGCGGCTTCGATGGTTGCATTAAGTGCAAGCAAATTAGTTTGCGCCGCTATATCGTTAATCAAACCTACCACATCACCAATTTTTGCAGCAGCATCGTTGAGACTTGTCACCATATCATTGGTTCTTTCTGCCTCTTGAACAGCCTCACTAGCAATTGTTGCTGCTTGTCCAACTTGGCGACTTATTTCATTGATTGAGGATGTCAACTCTTCTGTAGCTGAGGCCACAGAATTCACGCTGCTACTTGCAAGATCTGACGCGTTTGAGACAGCGTTAGAGCGACTACTTGTCTCATTTGCAGCTTCTGACATACTTTCAGAACTGACATTCATTTGGGTTGTCGCGACCGCGAAACTCTCAACCAAATGCTTAACGCTTCCCTCAAAATCATTTGCCAACTGCGCCATTTCAGCTTTCTTCCGCTCATCGGCCTCGCGTTCAACCCGCTTTTGTTCCTCAAGAGCTCGTTTTTCAGCTTCAGAGGTTTCTTTTTCAGCACGAACGCTCTCTTCTTCACGTGAGAGTCTATCGATTTCAGCTTGTTCTCGAAGTTTTACAGCGTCCTTCGCATTGTCTCTAAAACCGATTAGGGCGTTCCCCATTTTCGTGATTTCGTCATTCCCAGCTACAGTTACTTCGGTTTCCAGATTTCCGGCAGAAATGAACCCCATGTCACTGACCAACAGATTTAGACGGCGCATCAAATTTCTTCCAACATATAACCATGCAATCAGAAGAGCCATAACAACACTGGCCACTGAAATAACACCAAGTTGGGTCTTACCTACCTCAATATTATGCGCTGCTGCATTAATCGTTTTGTCCGTTCCAGCAGTAATCTCTTCCACAATTTTTTCAACAGTCTTCGATAAGTCAGCGGCAGTGTTACTGACATTTTCTATAGTTGTGTCCGCTTTAGACATGGTCTTGATATATTGTTCTCTCAGAACGATCAGACCTTGCTCGGCTGTCGCAAGCTCCAGCATCGCCAAAACATCTTTAACTAGCTGTTCCTTGCCTTCAAAATCAGGAAGCATTAATGACATGCGCATTCGCGTCCCAAAAACAGAAAAATCCTCCTTCAGTTTCTCAAGTCTTTCCTGATCGGTCTCAGTTGCAATTCGATGCAACAAACCCGCACTCATATTAAGATTACTTTGTAGTCCCATAGCGCGACTTAAATTACTGACTTCCTCGTCAATTAATCGAACTATTCCCTCTTGAATGGAGGTAAGATCCGTTTCGATTTCAAGACCAGCCGCTTCCACACTTACAATCTGTTGTTGTTTGTCTACAAATGGTTGTAAAACAGCTCCAATTTTTTTATGGTAATCGGCAACCTGTGCAGCAATTGCTTCAGAGTTCTTCGTCAGCTGAACTCGCTTCTTCATTTGACTATTCAGATCAAGAAAGTTCGTTTCCAGATCGGAAACCTCTTCTTGAATCTGTTCAATTACCCCGGTATCTACATCGAGATTGTACAAATCAACAACACTGTCATCCAGCGTAATAAGATACTGTTGTGCGATCTGACTTTCAGCTTTAATTTCTTCAAGAGAAGACGCCTTAATTAGGCTAGGTGCCACGGCTACAACTGACTTCGCATTTTCGGATAACGTTTGTGCGAAGGATACAGATTTTATTGAAGACTTTGTCGTGTTTTCAAGGGTACTTCCAAGGCTAGTGAAAAGAGCCCAACCGACAGTACCGGATGCCAAAGTCATCAGTGCAATAACACCAAATGCTGCGTAAAGACGTGCCCGAATTCCTATTTTTATTTTAGAGTTAGAGCCGGCTATATCTTTTTGCTTCTTCTTAGACTCAAACTTATTTTTCAAAAACCCTAGTATCGTTCTAAACATAATTCCCCCGGAACACACTCGTAAAACGTTATTATTATCGTTGCATGTTATAGGTAATATAGATCTCATTGGTTACTATTTGGTTCACATAAATCTACTAATTGGGGAATTAGAATAAAAAAAACCGGCTCAGTTGAGCCGGTTTTTCATTTGAGTATTGATACCTTAATAACTGATACCGCCTACTTTTATCCACTTAGGTCCTATTACTTTATACAAAGATGTGCTGTTACGCGCATCTGGGCCCAGATGATCTTCAGCGCTAAAGCTAACTGCAGCTCCACCAAACGGAGATTTAAGATTTTTTATGCCTTCAATCGCTTTCGCCAATTTAGCAGCCGTCAAATCTTTACCTGCTTTTCTTGCACCTTCGGCAAATAGACGAATAACTTCGTAGCCGGCAATCGATTGCAACACCGCATCTTTATTGAATCGTGTTTTATAGCGATCCATCCAACCTTTTACAAAATCATCAACATCTTCATAATACGGAATTGGTGTTTGACTTGTGCCATAAAGGCCTTCTGTTAGACCCTTAGCCAATGTGATGTTTTCTGGAACATAGCCAGCCGAACTCACAACAAACTTTGTTTTGTAACCAATTTTCTTAGCTGTAGCCATGCTGCCGATTGTCTCACCAATAATGGTTCCCAGACAAACAAGCTCAACGCCCGCAGATTTCAATTTCGCAATTTGAGAAGAGAAGTCTTTAGAGCCGCGTTTAAAGTTTGTTTTCACGACAGGAGGCAATCCCATGTCTTTGGCTTGAGCTTCACAGCCCAAAAGCACGTTCTTTCCGAAATCATCATCTTGATAAAGAACACCGATTTTCTTTACACCTTCGTTTTCAACAAAATATTTTACGGCTGACCGCATTTGGTCATCATATGGCGTTAAGTTGGAAAACTTAAGAGCGTGATGAGGCTCATACATTTCTTTCGCCGCAGAAAGCGGGAAGAGATTAGGGACACCCTTTTTAAGCGCACGTGGCATTGTCACCATGTTTGTTGGCGTTCCAAGAGGTCCAACCAGTGCAAATACTTTGTCTTTCTTAAGCAGTTTGTCACCGGCCTGAGCTGCTTTATTTTGTTGATAAGCTGTGTCTTCAACAATCAACTCCAGCTTGCGCCCGTTAATTCCGCCCTTGGCGTTAATTTCTTCAACAGCCATACGCATGCCGTTCGTCACAGGCACCCCCCAAAGAGCGACCGGCCCAGATAAAGGCTGATGTGACCCAAGAAGGATTTTGTCGTCTGTAATGCCCTGCGCGGCCTGAGATGCGCCGGTTAGAGTGGTTGCAGCCACTAACCCACCTGCAACGGTTAGTCCAAAACGGACAAAGTTTCTCCTATTCATTATCTTCCTCCCAAAAGTTATTTACTTGTTACTAATTACCTGCTCCCAAACATGTAAAAATCAGACAAACACTCGATCAATACATGGTATTAATTAAGTCTGCGTACTTTTTATTCACAAAAGAACGCTTCAACTTCATAGTTGGCGTAAGCTCATCATCTTCAGCTGTCAGTATTTCTTCTATCAAGCGACACTTCTTGATCGTTTCCACTTGCGCAAAATTCTTATTCACCTTTTCAATCTCACTCCAAACTAAATCCAACACTTCTTTTGAGCGGCAAAGGCTTTGGAAATTGGTAAAAGGAACATTATGGTCCTGTGCAAATTTTTCGACATTCTCCTGATCAATCATAATCAAACATGTCAGAAATTTCCGTTTATCCCCGATAACCACAGCATCAGAAACGTACGGGCTAAATTTGATTTGATTTTCGATCTCAGAAGGAGTGATGTTTTTCCCGCCAGCCGTAATGATTATGTCTTTCATACGGTCAGTGATTTTCACAAATCCCTCATTATCAATATAACCGACATCTCCGGTATGCAGCCATCCATCTACAACCGTTTCAGCTGTTTTCTCGGGTTGGTTCAAATAACCCATAAAAATATGCGGGCCTTTAAGCAAAATTTCACCCGCATCAGAAATTGAGACCTCCGTATTAGGAGTTGCGGGTCCAACAGTTCCGAGTTTGAACTGTCCATCCAGATTGGTTGTGGCCAAGCCTACATTCTCTGTCTGACCATAAACTTCATACATTTCCAACCCAAGAGCCAAGTACCACTTAATAAGATCCGGTGATATTGGCGCGGCGCCTGAACCCAGATAATGAGCCCTGTCTAGTCCTAGGAAACGCTTGATGTTTTTTAAAACCAATAAATCTGCTAACCAGAATTTCGCCTTCAGAAAAGTAGAGGGTGTTCCCCCATCAAGTTTACAATCAGCCAATTCATAGCCGGCTGAAATCGCAAATTTATAAGCAAGTTTCTGAAGACCTGTCGCATCACTTAACTGCAACGTTATGGCAGAATAAAATTTCTCCCAAATTCTCGGCACAGCAAAAAAGATCGTTGGAGATACTTCTCGGATATTTTCAGGAACAGTATCCAATCCTTCCACAAAGTTCACCACAGAGCCTGAAAAAAGCGGTAAGAAAACACTGTATGAGCGTTCCGCGATATGGCACAAGGGTAAGAATGAGAGTTGCTCATCTTCAGGTCCAAATCCAACAATCGGCGTCAGGTTTGAGATCTGAAACATCAGATTCCGATGGGAAATCATAGCCCCTTTCGGGGGGCCGGTCGTACCAGATGTATAAATCAAAATTGCGAGATCATTAGGTTTGGATTTAGCGATCGCGTCTTCCCAGTAGTCTGGGTGAGCAGAGTGATAGCTTTCACCAATTTCATACAATTCATCAATGCTAATGACCATATCATCTGAGAAATCGCGAAGCCCGTCCATATCCAAGACAATTATTTTTCGAAGCTCTGGCACTTCATCCCGAACCTCCAGAATTTTATCTAACTGTTCTTCATTTTCGACAATCAAATATTTTGTTTTGGAATCAAGGCAGAGATATTGAACTTGCTTCGCACTATCGGTGGTATAGACACCGTTACTAACACCTCCAACACCCAACACTCCCATATCGAAATAGAGCCATTCTGGATTGTTATCACTCAAAATAGAGACAGTCTCTCCGCGCTTCAGTCCAAGAGCTGTAAGTCCAAGGCCAACTGTCCGTGCCCTGTCTCCATAATCCGTCCAGGAAATCGTGCGCCAGATCCCTAGGTCTTTCTCCCGCATGGCAATCTTTTGGTTAAACTGTTTAACACGCATCCAAAAGAGTTTTGCCGTGGTATCAGCACCCTCAATCAAGGTTGGTGGGTACGTAATTGCATTCATTTTATTATCTCCCTACCGTCCAGGTTATCGCCATGTTTTCCGTTTTTTCCAACGGCGTTTGCCGCGTACGCCATGATCTTGCATCCCTAAATAAAATTCCCGGATATCGTCTTTATTCAAAAGGTTCTCAGTGGTGTCTTCCATGACAATACGGCCGACCTCCAAGACATATCCAAAGTCTGCAGTATGAAGGGCAATATTTGCGTTCTGCTCAACAAGTAACATTGTCATGCCTTGCTCCACATTCAGGCGCTTAATAATAGCAAAAATCTCTTTCACCAGTATCGGGCTCAACCCCAAGCTTGGCTCATCGAGGAGCATTACCTTTGGCCGCGCCATTAACGCCCGACTAATAGACAGCATTTGTTGCTCGCCGCCTGAAAGTTGACCTGCGGGCTGTTCAGAACGCTGTTTCAAAATCGGAAAATAGGTGTGAACCAACTCCAGATCATGCGCGATCCCGTCCCTGTCATTTCTAGTGTATGCGCCCATCATCAGGTTGTCACGTACACTCAGAAACGGGAAAACCTCGCGCCCTTCAGGAACATGACTGAGACCACGACGCATGATCTTATCCGGGTCCTTCTTCTGGATCTCCGCGCCATCGAAAACAATGCTGCCTTTTTGCGGATCCATGACCCCACATATTGTTTTAAGGATTGTTGTTTTTCCTGCCCCGTTTGCACCAAGCACAGTGACAATCTTCCCTTCTTCCACATCAAGGGATACACCACGAATGGCCATAATCGGCCCGTAATAGGTTTCGATATTTCGAACTTTTAAAATTGGTTCACTCATCTCAACCTCCCAAATACGCTTTGATCACTTCAGGATCATTCTGTACTTCGCTGGGTGTGCCATGTGCCAGCATCCGACCGTAATTCAACACCAGAACTCGATCAGAAACTTCCGAAACTAGACCCATGTCATGTTCAACCATCAAAACCGTAATCCCAAGATCCGTCTTGATATCGTCAATCCAAAAAGCCATATCCTGAGTTTCTTCAACATTAAGTCCTGAGGAAGGCTCATCCAGCAAAATAAGTTTGGGCTCAGTACACAGCGCACGACCCAGTTCCACAACCTTTCGAACCCCATAGGGAAGGTTCATGATCAAGCTTTCCCGGTAATGCTGCAGATCAAGAAAATCAATTATTTCTTCCACTTTTTCGCGATGCTCGAGTTCAGCCTTGCGGACCGATGGCAAGAATAGTCCCTCGCCAAATAGGGATCTTTTGGTATGGCAATGACGCCCAACCAACAAGTTCTGTAGAACGGAAGCATGTTCAAAAAGCTCGATATTTTGAAATGTTCGAGCAATTCCAAGACCGGCAATTTCATGTGGCGGTGTATTCGTAATATCTTGACCGTCAAGGGTCATCCGCCCATCAGTCACATCATAAATACGGCTTATCAAATTAAAGATAGTTGTTTTACCCGCGCCGTTTGGCCCAATTATCGTAAAACATTCCCCTTTTTTAATCTCGAAATTGACACCGTCAACCGCCTTCACACCACCAAAGTTGATCGCCAGATTTTCTGCTGTAAACAGGTTCATCTCAACCTCTCCGACTTCATATAGGATTTCTGGCGCTTAAATGTAGCCTTCTTGTAAAGTGGGAACATTTGAAAATAGAGTTTTACTTTCAACCAACGACCGTAAATTCCCAAGGGTTCAAAAATAATGATTAGCACAAGAATAAGGCCGAAAAGCAACGGTTCTATACCTGGCACTTCTGCAATTTGTGTTGGCAGGTAATCTTTAAGGATTGCAAGTCCTTGCGGCAACGCTAGTACAAACAACGCCCCAAAAACAGCACCATGCATTGAGCCCAATCCACCAACAACTACTAGAACTAACAACTCAAGAGATTGTAGAACAGTGAAGCTCTCTGGTGACAAGAAACCGAGTTTATGCGCAAACAGGGCGCCCGCGAGCCCGGTTATACCAGCGCTTAACGCAAAAGCGATGGTCTTAGTTTTCGCAAGATTAACACCCATGCTTTGCGCCGAGATTTCAGAGTCTCGTACCGCCATCATCGCCCGACCCGTTGGAGAGCGGAGCAAGTTCAGTGAAAAAAGAATTACTGCGATCAAGACACCTAAACATAAATAATAAAAAGGCGTTCCATCGGTTAGCTCGAAATCGCCAAAATAAATTGACTCAACCAATAGCCCTGAATATCCGTTTGTGACGCTTTCCCAACGCGACAAGATTTCTTCGATAATTATTGCAAATGCAAACGTTGCGATTGCAAGATAAATACCTACCAGCCGCAGCGCAGGTATGCCAATCGCAATACCTGCGATTGCCGCAAAAATGCCAGCTAACGGAAAGGATAAGAAAAACGAAAAGACGATTGGTTCGTCCATAAAGGGAAGTGCAAGCCCATTGCCGGTTAGAACTGCCTCAGTATACGCGCCGATACCAAAGAACGCGGCATGGCCCAGACTAATCAAGCCGGTATAGCCGGCAAGGAGCATCAACCCGACACCGGCAATAGCCATAATGTAAAGCTGCGTCATCTGACCGACGTAATATTCTTCCAAAAAGAAGGGGACGATTAAGACAGCCAAGAGCAAAGCACCATATGACCATATATAACCTGAGTGCTTGGCAAGCTGAATGTCTTGCTCATAATCAGTTTTAAATAAGAAACGCATAATTACACCCTCTTCCCTGTTTTCTCACCAAACAGGCCTTGAGGCCGTACGACCAGAACAATTAGCAGCACAATATAAGCTGCTACATTCTTAAAACCGGGCGGCAAATAGAAACCGGCCAAGGTTTCGATTATTCCAATGATGATCCCACCAACAACGGCACCAGGAATTGACCCAAAACCACCAAGAACAGCTGCAGGAAACGCCTTTAAACCAAGAAACCCCATGCTGGTATCAATCAGTGTAGTCGGCGCGAGTAAAATACCTGCGGCGGCTGCCACAGCGGCACTAATTCCCCAAATCATCGAGAACACAGATTTAACGGGAATTCCCATGTAATAGGAAGCCAACTGGTTCTGGGATGCGGCCTGCATAGCGACACCAAGTTTCGTGTAGGTGAAAAATGTGTATAGAATGCCACAGAACAAAATCGTTGCGATAATCACAGATAAGTCCGTTTGAGATATCACTAGAAATCCCATTGATTCCGGTAATATCTGCATTCCCTCACTCGAGAATGGCGTTGAAATAGCGTAGGTTTCGGTACCCCAGCCCGGCATCATTCCAGCGACACTTCGTGCGATATAGCCAAATCCGATGGTCACCATGACAATCGCGAATTGCGGCTGCCCCAGTACCGGTCGCAACAAAACGCGATCGACAAGACTACCGATCACAAACATACAGCCGATTGCTGCTGCTGCGCCCAGCCAGTAATTCCAGCCCAAAATAGAAATAAAGGTATATGCAAGAAACGCCCCGAGCATCATAAGCTCACCTTGGGCGAAGTTAACAACTTCAGTTGCTTTATAGATCAATACAAAACCGAGCGCGACAAGTGCATAAATGCACCCAATTGACACCCCGCCTATGACCAACTGTAAAAATTCTAACAGAACGGCCTCCCCCTGTTTGTCCGATGGTTCTTATTTGTTCTGAAAAGCCACATCAAATTTCGGACATGCGCGGCTCTTAATCAAACTATAGGCAATCTTTTATTTTAGCGTCAACAGTATATCTTGAAAATATAAGCTGATTTTCCTTCGCAACTGCAGCATTTTCATAAACTATTAATAAATAATAATAATACCCCAAAATATATAATATTATTCAATAACTATACTATTGACATAACAAAAATTACTTATTTAGTCAAAATTAGTGTTGAATATAATTAAATTTTACTTAGTAATATTTTTCATTCATTTGTATATTTCTATTTTTGTTATTAATGTTTTGCTATAAGAAGCCAAAACTAATTTACAAAGCAACGTTTTACATCTGTTTGTTACATTATGAGTATTAAGCTGGAGGAAATTAGATTTTTACCTGCGCACGAACATCCCATTCATCGATCAAACAGCTCTGCATAGTTTTTAGGCAAAGTCGTACTCTGGCAAAGCCTTGAGATTAGTAGTAGAATCTCTCTAATGCCATTGATCGTCCAAAAATTCTTCAAATCAGGACCTTGATGGCAATGTTGACTAAGTGTTTTTTAAGTTTGCTCCTACAGGAATGAAAAATGGCCACACCAATCTCGTTTAAAAAAGAGCTGGAATTCCAATATGGCAAAGCAAGTGAGCTAAGCCCAAAAATCCGCCGAGTGATTGCAGAAAATTCCAGTGCCTTCACCTTGCACGGCACAGGAACTTATATAGTTGGACGCGGCGAAGTCGCCGTTATTGACCCAGGCCCGTATGATGAAAAGCATATCGATGCCATATTAAGAGCAACTGCAGGGGAGACGATCACACATATTTTGGTTACTCATACGCATAGTGACCACTCTCCGGGCGCAGCGCTTCTGAAAGCAAAGACTGGCGCCAAAACCTATGGCTTTGGCCCTCACGGCAGCGGCAAGCCCGGCATGAAGCCAGAACAAGACGGCGATATGGATTTCACGCCAGATGTTAAAATTTCTGACAATGAAATAATCGAAGGTAAAGATTGGACTGTAAAAGCCATTCACACCCCCGGCCACCTGTCTAACCATCTATGTTTTGAGCTTATTGACGAGAAAACGTTATTCTCCGGCGATCATGTAATGGGCTGGTCCACCTCCATCGTATCGCCACCAGATGGAGATATGGTCCAGTATATGGCCAGTTTAGAAAAACTTCTGGATTACGATCATGCCCTTTACTGGCCTACTCATGGTCCTGCCATAACTGACCCGCACCCCTTTGTTCGAGGCTTGATCACCCACCGACATGGTCGTATGGATCAAATTCGGAACTGTCTGAAAAGCGGCGCAATGGATATTCCAAGCATGGTCAAGCAGATGTATACGGATGTCCCGGAATATCTGCATCCCGCAGCAGCGCGATCAGTCTATTCACATATCATTATGCTTGTAGAAACAGGTGAAGTTAAAACCGATGGCGGTATCGAGGTCACTTCAATTTACGAACTCGCTTAAAAAAAGCGAATTGGCGTCAGGGAGGCATTGCTTCCTGACGCATCATATCTAGTCGCGAAAATTTATATATTGCAAAGGCATATCTGTGTCTTGCTCTTTACAAAAGGCAATAACTTGCTGTAGCTCATCGCGCTTCTTACCAGTTACACGAAGTTCATCGCCTTGAATGGCCACCTGCACCTTGATTTTCGAACCTTTGATCAACTTCACCAGCTTTTTAGCCAGCTCTTTATCAAGGCCTTCACGTACAACAACTTGCTGACGAACACTTTGGCCCGCAGCTTGCTCAACTGTTTTGTACTCAAGAACAGCTGCGTCTACATTACGCCGCGTCATATGCCCTTGAAGTAATTCATGCATTTGCTTCAACTTCAGATCATCATCGGCAAGAATTGTAAGAACACTTTCGCTTCGCTCAATGCTGCAATTACTTCCTTTAAAGTCGTACCGTGTTTCAATTTCACGGCGTACGTTATTCAACGCGTTTTCAACTTCATTCAAATCTGTTTTCGAAACAATATCAAATGATGGCATCTAATTCTCCTCAGGTCATTTGTTCTTTAGTGTGGCAGAATTTTATATTCGGCCAATCTTTTTCTGCACGCTCCAAATGCCAGGCATTCCGTGCTAGGAAAACCGGTGCATCATCATGATCATTCGCGAGTGAAGCCTGATTTGCATCCAGAAACTTCTTCAGCTCCAGATGATCTTCATGCTCAACCCAGCGCGCCGTATAAAGTTCTGTAGGTTCAAAATTCACTGGAATATTATATTCAGTCCGAATTCGGTCCGCCAGCACTTCGAATTGAAGTGCCCCTACGACACCCACAACCCACTCGGATCCCATACAAGTTTTGAAAGTTCTTGCGGCCCCTTCTTCGGCGATTTGGGTCAATGCCCGTCCGAGATGCTTAGCCCGCATTGGGTCCACTGGACGTACTTTTTGCAAAAGCTCAGGCGCGAAACTCGGGATTCCAGTAAAACGAATATCTTCGCCTTCTGTAAGCGCATCACCAATTCGCAGGTTCCCATGATTGGGAAGACCAATGATGTCACCGGGCCACGCTTCTTCTGCCAACTCTCTATCTTGCGCCAAGAAAAGAACCGGATTATGGATCGCCAGCGTTTTGCCAGAACGGATATGCTTCAGTTTAGCGCCACGTTTGAAATGACCCGACACGAGACGCAAAAACGCAATTCTGTCCCGATGTTTGGGATCCATATTTGCCTGAATTTTAAAGATAAAGCCGCTAACTTTACTTTCTGTTGGTTCAACATCGCGTTTCGACGAAGGTGCAGGACGCGGAGAAGGAGCGATGTGCGTCAAGCCGTTCAACAATGTTTCCACACCAAAATTGTTAATGGCACTTCCGAAATACACAGGTGTTAACGTCCCATCCAAAAACGCTTCCTGATCAAAGGCAGGACATAGCTCTCGCACCATCTCAACTTCTTCACGCAGTTTGGTCGCATATTCCTCAGGCAAACATTCATCGATTTTTGGATCATCCACACCATTGCAGACAATTCCATCATCAAGGTGATTGTTTTTATCCTTGCTAACCAAAACCAAACGATCATTAAACAAATCGTAGCAGCCAAGAAAACTCCGACCCATGCCAATTGGCCAACTAGCTGGAACCACGTCAAGGGCAAGGGTCTGCTCAATATCATCCAGCAGTTCGAATGGATCCAACGCTTCGCGGTCAAATTTGTTAATGAAGGTCACAATTGGCATATCGCGAAGTCGGCAAACTTCAAACAATTTACGTGTCTGACCTTCGATGCCTTTAGCACCATCCAATACCATCACGGCGCTATCCACAGCCGTTAGCGTGCGATAGGTATCTTCACTAAAATCTTCATGGCCCGGTGTATCCAGAAGGTTAAAGGTTTTACCGTCATAATTAAAAGTCATGACAGAGGACGCAACGGAAATACCACGCTCACGCTCTACCTTCATCCAGTCCGAACGGGCCCGCCGCTGCTCACCCCGAGTTTTAACGGCTCCTGCAAGCTGAATGGCACCCCCGAATAACAACAATTTTTCAGTAAGTGTCGTCTTACCCGCATCCGGATGGGCAATAATGGCAAATGTCCTGCGATTGGACACTCGTTCTTCAAGTATACTCATGATCTAACCCGAGCCAACCTTGCGCAATCAACGAAGGTCTCTCATAATTGGCGCACGCGACTATGTGCGCGTGCGAAAAATAACATTGGCGAAGATGTATATCTAATTGTGGAAATCTTCAATCTATTTCAGGCAAAACGCGCGGCTTTATCCTAAACCAAATTGAATTTTACAGGGTCTTCTCCATAAGAATCCAATATTCACCAACTAGGCTCCCCTCAAAAGGAACTGCTTTTTCCTCGGCGACGCTATTAAAACCGAATTTTTCATACAATTTTCTCGCGCCTGCATTCCCACTTCGAACAAGAAGACTGTTCTTTTTTGCCCCGGCCAATTTCGCAAGCTCATCTGCCTGACCCAACATTTTGGCGGCACACCCCTGCTTTCGAAATTTTTCGGAAGTCGCAAGAGTGTTGATGTACCAATTCCCAACAGTCCTATTTTCCAAACGCACCAATGGGTGAAGAACAGGCGGCAGAGCTTCTATATCTGCCAAGGTATCAGCTTTTGTCAGTCGGAATGAATTTAGAAGTGCGGCAACATTATTGCCGTCTACTAGTAACAGACAATTTTTGTAACTGTAATCTCCCACGTCTCGCCGAACAATTTCTACGCCTATTGACCAAGGATCAAGTGTCGGGTTCGAGAGTTTCCAGCAGAAGTATGGAATGCCAGCTGCGGCAAGATTTGCGAGATAAGCGATTTCTTTCGCGTCTGATATCTCGGCGGCTCTCATTTGCATATAGATTATCCCATTACAATTGAGCGTCAGATTACCTGCGCCTCTGGAAAGGCGCAGGTATATTTTTACGAAATGATTAGTCTTCGACGACTTTCAAGACGAGTTTTCCGAAATTCTCACCCGTGAACAATTTCAACAAAGTGCTTGGGAAATTCTCGATACCTGTATCGACATGCTCTTTGAATTTCAAATTTCCTTGACCATACCAAGTTGCAAGTTCCTGAATACCTTGGCCATATTGTTTCATGTAATCGAAAACAACGAAGCCTTCCATGCGCGAATGTTGGACGAGTAAGTTCAGGTAGTTAGCGGGTCCCTGAACCGGTGTCGTATTGTTGTATTGCGAGATAGCGCCACAAATTACAACACGTGCATGGCGGTTGAGGCGTGCAAGCGCCATATCAAGAATATCACCGCCAACGTTATCAAAATAAACGTCTACGCCCGTTTTCAGGGAATTTTTCATTTCTTCAAGGAACGTGTCTGACTTGTAATCAACACAAGCATCAAAGCCGAGCTCTTCAACTACGTAACGGCACTTATCAGCGCCGCCCGCGATACCAACAGCCCGTGCACCTTTGATTTTAGCGATCTGCCCAACGAGTGAGCCAACAGCGCCAGCGGCGCCAGACACCAATACAGTATCACCTTCTTTAACGGCACCGACATCGGTTAGGCCGAAAAATGCAGTGAGGCCGGGCATACCCAAGCCACCAAGATAGCTTTCAAGTGGCGCCAACTTAGGGTCAACTTTCACCAAATCTTTGCCGTTTGAGACGCCATATTGTTGAACGCCGTGCATTCCTGTCACGAAATCACCAGCAGAAAACGCTGGATTATTTGAAACAACCACTTCACCAACAGTACCAGCGCGCATCACTTCACCTATCCCAACTGGTGCGATGTAAGATTTCGCGTCATTCATCCATCCGCGCATCGCTGGATCCAGCGATACAAAATGAACTTTAACCAGAACTTCTCCATCGCCCGCTGCGGGCGCATCGCTTGTTACAAATTCCCAATCACTGTCTTTGGGGATACCCACTGGACGTGCGGCAAGACGATATTGTTTATTTTGTAGTGTCATTTTTTCACCTTGATTTGAATGTCGGATTACATCCAACCTTTTTTAGAAACGAATTTCAAGATTGATCGTTCAAAATAGAAAAAAATTTGATTTTCTATTCCTAACACACCGGATAAACGCCAATCGAACTGCACTCGAATGTGTGCACAGAGGAACCACAACCTGAAAAAAGAACATCAACTAGCTTTTTCAGGTCGTGGGTTTTAGGATCTAATTACGCAGAAGGCAATTTGTAGTCTTTAAATTGCTCACGTAATTTGGTTTTAAGCAATTTACCAGTTGCGGTGTGCGGTAGCTCATCAACAAACACCACATCGTCTGGAAGTTGCCATTTAGCGAGCGTATTTTTAAGATGAGCCAGGACATCCTCACGGGTTACCGGATGGCCCTCTTCTTTTATGGCGATAACTAGCGGACGTTCATCCCATTTTGGATGAGGAATAGCAATAACTGCCGCCTCAACAATCCCCGCACAACCGATGGCTTCATTTTCAACATCAATTGAGGAAATCCACTCGCCGCCAGATTTAATCACATCTTTGGAGCGATCGGTAATTTGCATGTAACCATCTTTATCCAATGTCCCGACATCACCAGTGTCAAACCACCCGTTAGCGTCAACCACATCCCCGCCTTCAGATTTGAAGTATCCGCTTGTGATCCAAGGACCGCGGACCAACAAACGGCCGAACGCAACACCATCACGTGGCATTTCATTATCTTCGTCATCGACGATTTTCAATTCAACACCGTAAACTGTCCGGCCTTGTTTCAACCGAATGTCAATTTTCTCGCTTTCAGGCAAGTCTTCGTGCTTTTTCAGCAAGTTGCCTGTTGTACCAATCGGGCTGGTTTCAGTCATGCCCCATGCGTGGACAACATTTACGCCATAGTCATTTATGAATGTTTCAATCATTGACCTTGGCGCGGCAGATCCCCCAATAACTGTCCGCCTCATGGTCGAGAATTTCAGTCCATTTTCTTTTACATAACCAAGAAGCATCAACCAAACTGTCGGAACACCTGCGGACAAAGTCACGCCTTCCTGCTCCATCAATTCATAAACTGATTTACCGTCCATTTGGGCGCCCGGCATTACCATTTTTGCGCCAGACATCGCGGCCGCATATGGAATACCCCAAGCGTTGGCATGGAACATTGGAACGACCGGAAGAATGCTGTCGCTGTTACAAACACCCAAGCCGTCATTGGCACAAACACAGTAGCTGTGCAGTACCGTTGAGCGATGTGCGTACAGAACCCCTTTCGGGTTTCCTGTTGTGCCGGATGTGTAACACAAGCTCGACGCTGTTTTCTCATCAAAGTCTGGCCAGACATATGCGCCGTCTTCGGCTTCAAGTAATGTTTCGTAGCAATGAACATTCTTCAAACTGGTTTCAGGCATATGTGCTTCGTCTGTCATGATGACGAAACATTGCGTTTCTGTTAGCTGATCCTGAATGGCTTCAAGCAATGGAATAAAAGTCAGGTCGGTGAAAATGACTTTATCTTCAGCATGGTTAGCGATGTAGACGATTTGCTCCGGAAAAAGGCGTGGGTTGATTGTATGACAAACGGACCCCATACCGGAGACACCAAAGTAGATCTCAAGGTGGCGGTACCCATTCCACGCCAATGTACCAACGCGGTCGCCAAAATCAACGCCAAGACGACCCAACGCTTGAGCCAGTTTTTTAGCACGTAAATTTACATTCCGATAATTTGTACGGTGGATTGGACCTTCTATCGAACGCGAGACGATTTCAACATCTCCATGGTTCAATCCTGCATACTCAATTTGTGAGGAAATTAAGAGAGGGCGATCCTGAATGAGACCAAGCATGTCATTTTCCCTGATATTTTATTATTATAAGATTTTCGCAGGATACGGAAACATCCAAAACAGGTAAAGAGCATTTCCTGTAATTATCTTACAAAATCACAACATATTGATGCCGTTACGTAAATTATAGAATTCCGATAAGGTTATGCTTTTTAGCTATTCATTCCAAAAAAAATGACCAATAATGAACTATATTCAGGTTTGTGGAGTGTCCCTAAATTGCAAATTGAGCCGTACATTCTTTTACCGATAGCAGCATCATTTGTTCTTATCGTTATCGTATTTATCAGAGCGGTTGCGGGACCGCGGAACGTCATCATTTCCAAAGAGAATTGCTCCGAACTACTGAGTTTTGAGGAGCCTGAGAACAAAATCGAACGATTGCTCCTCAGCCTCGATAATGCGGCTGCATTAATGCTCACCAATAATGAAAACCCCTTGCGGCTAGTTCGCAGGCATGGTGACAAAGTCGTTCTTCAGACATTAAATCCCTCAGATATTGAACCTGTTACCGATCAATCGGACTTGATCTCTATTCATCGGCAAGATTTCTCTCATCCAGCAATTAAAATAAGCTGTACAGCAGATGAGGTCTCAACTTGGGTAGCAATTTTAGACGATCTTTCCTCATCCCAATTAAGCAAAGCCTAGTAATATGTCGCTTCCAGATCCAGTAACCTTCGCAATACCAGCCTTTGTCTTACTCATTCTGCTAGAAACTATTCTTGGTCGCTTTAAGCCAAAGAAATCAAATTACGAAGCACGAGATAGTGCGGCGTCCCTATTTATGGGACTGGGCAATTTTGCCATAGGGTTTCTGAACTTTGGAATTGTTGCATCCGTTTCGAGCTGGGTTTACCAATATCGTATTTTTGAAATTGGGTATCAGTGGTACGCATTCATATTGATCTTCTTTGCGGAAGATCTTTGTTACTATTGGTTCCATAGGTTGAGCCATGAGCACCGCCTTTGGTGGGCAGCCCATATCAATCATCACTCGTCGCAATATTACAATCTATCGACCGCGCTCCGGCAAACCTGGACTGGGGGTTTTGCTGGAACATGGCTTCCTTGGATCGCCTTATCCTTGCTTGGGCTCCCAACACCATTGATCGTTTTTCAAAAAGGGATCAGCCTTGTCTACCAATTTTGGATCCACACTGAAGCGATTGATAAAATGTGGCGGCCATTTGAGTATATTTTCAATACCCCATCCCACCATCGCGTTCACCATGCGACCAACCCGAGATATCTGGATGCAAATTACGCGGGTATCTTGATTATTTGGGATCGTATGTTCGGCTCTTTTATCCCAGAAGACACGGCTGAACCTTGCCGGTACGGTATCGTTAAGCAAATTGCCAGCTTCAATCCATTAGTTGTCGCTTTTCATGAATGGGTTGCGCTTGGAAAAGACGTTCTGACAGCCAAAAGTTTGAAGGGCGCATTTATGTTTACATTCGGCCCCCCTGGATGGAGTGAAGACGGCTCGCGAATGACATCTAAAATGTTAAAGGAGCAAGAGATCCGGAGATTGCAAACCGCACAATCCCCGCCCTCTGAATAACTCACTATTACTGTGGATTGACCTTTACTGGGTGCTCTTAAGCCAGCGCGCAAAATCCTGCATGACATCATCTCGATTATTCTCATTTAGAATTTCGTGACGTGCCCCCTCATAGTATTTATGCGACACCTGCTCAAAACCGTGTTTTGAGTAGGCTTTTAACAGACGATCAACACCTTTTGTTTTCTCGCCCACAGGATCTTCGGTTCCAGAGAAAACAAAGACAGGCATCGCTTTATCCATTTGGGATAAAGCGGCATCGCCAGAGATCTTGGTCAAAGCATCAATAAGCCCAATCCACGTGGCAACACTACAGTCAAAACCACAAAGCGGATCATCCACATATTTATCGACTTCAGCTTCGTCCCGGCTCAACCAATCAAAATCTGTTCTATTAGGAGAAAATGCCTTGTTGAACGCTTTGAACGACATATTTGCGAGCAAACTACTATGCCCCTCGTTACCGTTTCGTAATTTTTCAACGCGTGACGCCAACTGTGCAATTTTTCCCAAGGTACCCGGCGGACCGTTGGTCGCAGAAAGGGCTGCAGAATGGATTGAATGGCCGTATTTGGCCATATAGTCCTGCGTCATAAAAGAGCCCATTGAATGACCAAGAAGCGTTATCTTTTTCCCAGAATGTTTTTTGGAAATTTCAGTATTTATCAGATAAAGATCTTCAACAGCTTTCGACCAACCATCCACGTCAGCCATATGACCCGGCACGGCGCCATCGGGAATTGTTTTTCCGTGACCCCTGTGATCATTGGCGTAGACCGCATATCCTGCGGTATTCAGGAACTTTGCAAAACGCTCGTACCGTGCACCGTGCTCCGCCATTCCGTGTGCTATCTGAACAACGCCTTTTACTTCTATGTCAGGTAGCCATTCATAAACATGTACAGAAATCCCATCTGCACCGGTAACTTTCAGGTTCGACATTCTTCGCCCTCTTTGATTTATTTTACCCCTATTTGACAGAACGATATCACAACACCGAAGATCAATTGACCAAATTTATTTTGCCGAGTAGCCTTTGCCCAACAATAACAAATGCATCAGTTAAGGATATCCGATGAGCAGCCCAGATCTTACACAAGGCAACTCCCTCGCTAGCAGGGACGTCAAAAGCATGATCCATCCCTATACAAATCTATCTACTCATGAAAAAACTGGCCCCCTCATCATTGAAACTGGCAAAGGTATCTATGTTTATGATGACGAGGGCAAAGAATATATTGAAGGCCTCGCGGGCCTTTGGTGCACGTCTTTTGGTTTTGGCGAGCAAGAATTGATCGACGCCGCCGTCAAGCAAATGCACAAACTGCCCTACTATCATTCCTTCGCCAGTAAATCGACAGAACCCGGTATATTGCTTGCTGAAAAATTGTTGGAAATGGCACCAGTTGATTTTTCAAAAGTATTCTTTGCAAATTCAGGATCGGAAGCCAACGATACTGTTGTCAAAATGATCTGGTATTACAACAATGCTCTTGGGCGGCGGAACAAGAAAAAAATCATAAGCCGTGACAAAGCATATCACGGTGTTACCGTCGCGGCTGCCAGCCTTACGGGCTTGAAACCTCTTCATAATGATTTTGATCTTCCTATTGAAAACATTACTCATACAAGCTGCCCGCACTATTACCGCTTTGGTAAAGAGGGAGAGAGCGAAGACGAGTTTGCAACACGGATGGCAGATGAATTAGAGGCACTTATCCTGAAAGAAGGTCCAGAAACTGTTGCTGCTTTTATCGCAGAACCGGTCATGGGCGCTGGCGGGGTTATTATTCCCCCAAAAGGCTATTTCGAGAAAATTCAGGCGGTACTAAAAAAATATGATGTACTGCTTGTTGCAGACGAAGTGATCTGCGGATTTGGCCGAACAGGCAATATGTGGGGAACAGAAACCTTTGGCATGAAGCCAGATATTTTAAGTTGTGCTAAAGCACTTTCCAGCGCGTACCTGCCCATCGCTGCAGTCATGGTCTCCGAAGAAATTTTCAGGGGCATGGTCAAACAAAGCGAGACACATGGCTCCTTTGCACATGGATATACCTATTCTGGACACCCTGTCCCTGCGGCTGTTGCGCTACGGACGATGGAATTGATGGAAGAGCGCAACATCATCGATCATGTACAGGCTGTCTCTCCACTATTCAAAGAACGATTTGAAGCGCTGGCAGATCATCCGTTAGTCGGTGAAGTTCGTGTCGTAGGTCTGGTTGGTGCTGTCGAACTCGTTGCCGACAAAAAATCCAAGCGTTCATTTTCACCAACTTTTGCGGTAGGTGCAACAGCTGTTGATTTCATGCAGCAAGAAGGCTTAATCAGTCGCGCAGTTGCAGGTGATAATTTGGCCCTTTGTCCTCCGCTCATTATTACGGCAGCGGAGATCAACGACATGTTTGATCGCTTCACGCGTGGCCTGGACCGATTGGAAAAAACGGCAGCCGAGAACAATTGGCGTGAAGCTTAAGCTCTACCTAAACGTGCTGACCACCGTTAATGTGGACTTCAGCACCTGTTACATATGAAGAAGGGGCATCACACAAAAAGTAAATTGTTGATGCCACTTCCTCTGGGCGTCCCAAGCGGCGTAAAGGTATTTCACTTACGAGATCTTCTGTGCCGGGAGACAAAATTGATGTATCAATTTCGCCCGGTGCAATAGCGTTTACACGCACGCCATGAGGCCCAAAATCTGCAGCCATCTCACGGGTCATAGCAGCGAGCGCAGCTTTTGACGTTGCATACGCAGAGCCCGCAAAAGGATGTACTCGGCTACCCGCAATTGATGTTACGTTTACAATAGCACCCTTTGCCCGCACCAATTCGGAGAATAATCCTTGTGCAAGTAACAGCGGTGCAAACAAATTTACGTTGTAGACGTGCAGCCATTCTTCATAGCTGGAATTAAGCGTATTAAACCGCTCTCCGTCTGGACCTTTTGGCGAAACTCCCGCGTTATTAACAAGTGCGTGTAGTCCTGCGCCATCCAATTTTTCTTTTATTTTTTCCAGACCTTCGTTTAAGGTAGAAATGTCAGAAATATCCAGTTGAATGTGACTTTCTTCACCGCCCTCCCATGGGCAGTGTTCGGAAAATGCCTGCCGAGACAAAGTTAGAACGCGCCAACCTGCTGCGCTAAACCTCTTCACGGTTGCATGACCTATACCCCGGCTTGCACCACTTAGAAGGAGATTTTTTTTGAGGCTAGACATTGTAAGCACCCGTATAAAGTTAATTCAAAATTAAAAACTATCGTAAAGAATACCAACAGACTTAATCCAAACGAAAGCAATTCTCACTAGACTACCTTTAAACTTGCTTTTGGGAAATGCTTGATTGAAGAGGATCGAAAATGACCAATGCTTCGGGGCATGATAATCGCCGGAAGTTTCAACGCAACTCCGTTCAGCGCGTCGTTGTTGTGATTGATAACCTGCCCTACCTGGCGCAAGATTGGTCACCAGACGGCTTCAGCATCCTCATTGAAAATAATGGTTTCAAGATTGGAGATTTAATCGAAGGTGACATCGATATTTTTGAGGTTCCCGATGCAGGGCAGTTTAGCGGAAAGGTCATTCGCAAAAAAGATCGAGGGTTCCTTGCAGTACAATTTGATGACGTCAGTTCACATATTTTCTTAAATCTTTGCATGACAGTTGCAATTACTAATGAAGATGCTTCCTAAGGAGTGGCTCAACCTAATGCATCGGAGCCTGAGCTAACGGCAAATGAACACTACAAGTTGTCCCTTTCCCAAGAGCGCTTTCAATTTCCAAATGTCCCCCGTGTAGTTCACTCAGAGACGCGACCAAAGGTAATCCTAATCCAGTACCGGGGTATTTCCGATTAAATGCGTTTTCAATCTGGCCGAAGGGTTGCAAAGCCAAATCAATCGACTTTTCTTCCATCCCAATTCCATTGTCAGCAATCGTAATTTTTACCTTATTCTCAAAATCAAATTCAACTGAGACAGCGACTTTTCCGCCCTTCGGCGTAAACTTGATGGCATTTGAAATTAGGTTCAGAAATATCTGTCTCAAGGCATTTTCATCCCCCCAGAAGGAACCTGCTTCGTGAACATCGTTCAAAACCAGGTCGACGCCAGCTTCTTGCGCTTGATGGGACAAGTAGGTCCCTGTGTTGTGCATAAGTTCGGGGAGCTCCACGGGCCCCATATGGAGCTCAAACTTACCAGCTTCAACCTTTGACAGATCCAACAGATTATTAATCAGCCTCAGTAAGTGTGCCCCGCTATCGTATATATATTGCACATATTCAGCGTATTTTTCGTTCTCTATAGGGCCGTAAATCTGTTTGGTCATCATTTCGGAAAAGCCGATAATTGCGTTTAACGGTGTCCGGAGTTCATGACTGACATTTGCTAGAAAATTTGTCTTACTGGCACTCGCCGCTTCTGCTTGTTCTTTGGCCTGATATAGTTCGCTTTCCCAATTTTTCTGTTTTGTGATGTCGGTAAACGTAAGTACATATCCGCCAGTTGGAAGGACATTTCCTAGGACATTGGCGATGGTACCGTTCGAACAAAAATGCAGATATTCATAGTTACCAGTCACATCAAACCATGGGCATTTCCCTTCCAATTTATCGGAAAGATCTCCCCGGGTAAAAAGATACTCATAGAGATGGCTGATATTCTGATCTACAGATAGAAAGTCATTGGGAATGCCTATAATCGTAGCAACATTCTGGTTAAATTGAGCAATATTCCCCAATTGATCCAAAAGAAGGATCCCCTCGTTCATATTATCAAAGGTCAATTGTAAACTATCGAATGCCTTGCGTGATCTTTCCTGTGCTAATAATGAGCGAATTGTCTCATGAGAATAAGAAGCAAGAATTAACGCCAAATCCTGATCCTGTTGAGTAAAAAACGACTTTTGTTTTCCGTGTAGAGAGAAAAGCCCAATCAGGCTTCCACTTCTTTCATATAGTGGGTACACAAGGACACTATCGCTTTCGTATCCATCCCATCCACTCAGCTTACTCTTTCGAAACCGAGCATCGTTTGCAAACAATGTGGGTTCACCGGAGGCTAAAACCTGCTCAAAAATTGTTCCCTTTTCTAGAGGTAGAGCTAACTGCTCTTGTGCGTGTCCAGGATCAAGTGAATGAACAAGTTCGAGATACCCTTCCTTCATCAAATATAGGCTTCCGCCAGTTGCGCCCAGGGCCTGCCCAATTGTTTCCAGGAGGGTTTCGCAAACATCATTTAGGGTGTCGCACTTTGCCAATGCCTTTGCTGCGTTTACAGTTTTTTGAATTTTTTTATACAACCCCATAAGGGTTTCAGTTGTAGCACCATCTTTCTTAGATGTCGGTGCTCCACGTGTTGTAAGCAGGTTTTCATGACAACACTGCACTACCTGATCGATATAATCTCCGGCATCGCCAGTACGATTAGCAAGATACTCTATCGCTCCTGCTTTCATCGCCTTTACTGCACGTTCCGGACTGGCAGCATTATCTATAATGATGGTTTTTGATGCTATCCCATGCGAACCGTCAGATTTAAGATGCTGGATGAAGGTATCAAAATTAATTTGATCAACATGCGCTAAAATTACATCATTTTGGCTGGCATAACCTGCTAGGAATTTCATCTCAGACAAAGATGCAGAGCCTATTTTAAATGCAGGCTCTCTTATTGCATTGCAAACGTCTTCCGCAACGCTTGGGTCGTCGGATAAAAGCAGCAATGAAACACAAGCATCATTTTTCTGCGGCAAAACGCGCATTCTTGTTCCGTTCAATATCTTTACAAGAGATCCGTCTGAGTTCTTGGATTTTCTTAGTCCAAAAAAACACTCACGGGTTCAGACAAAACAACTAATTACCGCTATGGCACACCAAATCCGCTACAGGATTGAAAGTTATGCACTAATTCATTGAAAAGAAAAGTAGAGCGTATTTCCTTAAAATTTGGTTAAATTTCTAAGGAATCCCGTTAGATTCAGTCGTTTACTCGATTTTTCTCATATAAAATATGAAATTATTTCGACTTCTCTTGATCAACGTGCCGCTTCTCCAAGCTCTGTAACATGTCTGAAATTTCACCAGCAGGTTTACTAAAGCGCGCAAGTAAAAGGTAGAAGACAGGAACAACCCCGAGTGAGAGAATAGTCGAGAACATAACGCCCCCGATAATGACGACACCAATGGTTTCTCGGCTTTCAGCGCCGGCCCCGGTCGCCAAAGCCAGTGGAACAGCACCAAGTGCAGTTGAAATTGTTGTCATTAATATTGGGCGAAGACGAATAACCGATGCTTCAATAATTGCGTTTCTAAGCTCTAACCCTTCTTCTCGAAGCTGGTTTGCAAATTCAACAATCAAAATCGCATTCTTTGCGGTCAGTCCAATTAGCATGATCACGCCGATTTGGCTGTAGACATTAAGAGACAACCCTTGATACAGCATGGCTCCAAGCGCACCTGTAATGGCGAGAGGAACAGAGGTCATAATTATCACGGGATGAATAAAGCTTTCAAACTGGGCTGCCAATGCCAAGAAAACGACAAGAAACGCCGTAGCAAATGTAAACAGCATTGCACTACTAGACTCTTTAAATGTCCGGCTTAGTCCTCCATAGGAAATTCGTGCTTCATCGCCGGCTTCCTCCAAGACAAGGTTTTCCAGATATACGAGTGCATCCTCAAGAGTATAGTCAACACCTAGAGACGCGGTAATACGAATAGCGCGTAATCTGTCTGAACGTTTTAAAACACCAGCACCGGCAGTTTCTTCCAATGACACAAAGTTGCTCAAGGGAATAAATCTCTCGGAACGTTCAGAGCGCACATAGACTTTGTTCAAATCATTTTGTGTGGCACGGTCTTCTGCTCGCGCCCGCATAATCACGTCATATTGTTTGCCGCCTTGCTCATAACGCGTAACGGTGCGGCTTCCCATCAAGGTTTCTAGGGTTCGCCCAACAGTCTCGATGGAAACACCCAAGCTTGACGCACGATCTCGATCGATATCTACGCGGATTTGCGGTTGGCTTTCTGAATAGTCCTTATCCACATTCAGCAAATTGGGATTTTCTCTTGCTCGCTCGATAACTTTATCAACCCAGCCGTCTATGACATCGTATGAAGGGCCGCCAACAATTATCTGAACAGGTGCCTGAAAACCACGCTGCCCCAGACTTGCGGGATTAATGGCAAACGCGCGGACTCCAGGTACCGATAACAAACCTGGAAAAATTGATCTGACGATTTCTTGTTGCGATCTTTCCCGCTGCTCCCACGGCACCAATCTGGAAAACATAAACGCAGTGTTTACTGGTCCAGGGCGTGAGAAGCTCCCCACCAACGCAAATACACTTTCGGCCTCTCCGTTCTCCAGCAGAGGATTCATAATCTTTTCGATTTTGGTGACGTTTCTTTCCGTATATTGAAAACTTGCCCCTTCAACCGCTTTTACCGGAATAAAGAAAAAACCCCGATCTTCTGTTGGAGCAAACTCTTTAGGAAGCTGCTCATAAAGTTGATATGCGACGCCTGAAATTGCGATTGCTAAGGCAACTATCAAGACAGGAAAACGAACTGCGAACACCAGCCCAAATCTGTAAAACGCCTCGAGCTTGTCAAACAGGATTTCTGTTGAACGATAGAACAAACTTTCCTTTTCCTGCGCAACTAGAAGCTTTGAGCACAACATTGGCGTCAATGTCAGCGCAACAAAACTTGAGAACATAACAGCAGCGGCAACGGCAACACCGAACTCGCGAAACAACCTTCCAGTGACCCCGTCAAGGAAGGAGATTGGCAAAAAGACTGCGATTAACACAACTGTCGTTGCGATGACCGCAAAGGCAACCTGCTTGGCACCACGGCTAGCAGCGAGAAGCGGAGGTTCTCCCATTTCAATTCGGCGGTGAATATTTTCCAGGACAACAATCGCATCATCAACAACCAGCCCAATAGAAAGTACTAGCGCCAATAAGGTCAATACGTTGACAGAGTATCCCAGAACGGCAAGTATTGATAACGTTGCGATAATGGACACAGGAATTGCAACTGCTGGAATAAGGGTCGCCCTGAAAGAGCGAAGAAAAAGAAAAATGACAGCCACGACAAGAAGCATGGCAATTCCCAGCGCAAAGAACACTTCCTTGATTGACTGACTAATGAAAATCGATTGATCGTAGGAGACTTTCAAAGTGATGCTCGGCGGTAGCGTGCTTTGCAAACGATCGACGACTTCTTTCACACCGTCGGCAACCTCTAAAACGTTTGAACCTGATTGGCGGACAATACCAAGACCAACGGAGTCGTTCCCATTTACCCGCAACCCTGTACGCTCGTTAGCCGCACCAACCTCAACTTCCGCGACATCACCCAGTCGGATCAATCCCTGACCAGTATTGCGAAGGATAATCTGGCTGAATTCATCTGCTGTTTTCAAATCAGATTTGGTTCGAATATTAAATTCTTTTTCAACAGACTCTATCCGGCCGGAAGGAAGCTGGACATTCTGTGCGCGTATAGCATTTTCTAGATCCTGCACTGTCAGACTATGCGCCGCCAAAGCTTCTGTATTGATCCAGATACGCATAGCATAGCGACGTGCTCCGCCTATTCTTACGTTTGCAACCCCTTTCACGGTCGACAACGGGTCGATCAAGTTACGTTCGGCAAAATCTGTAAGTTCCAGTGGGCTCATTTGATCACTGGACATTGAGAGCCACATGATCGGTCGCGCATCACTTTCTGTTTTGGAAATGCGTGGCGAGTCCGCTTCATCGGGAAGCCGGGAGAGTATTCGTGATACACGAGCGCGCACGTCATTTGTCGCAGACTCAATATCCCGAGACAAATTGAACTGTACATTGATTGAAGAAGATTCTTCGCGACTACTAGAGTTTATTCGCTCAACCCCGCCAATTCCAGCCACAGCATCTTCTATTATCTGCGTAATTTGGCTTTCAATGATGTCAGCTGAGGCACCGCGATAAGAAGTACTGATAGACACATTTGGTTTATCGACGTTTGGATACTCACGAACGCTCAACGACTGGTAGGAAAATAATCCAAAAAGAACAAGGACCAAAGACAACACAATCGCTAGCACTGGTCTCTTTATGGAGATATCAGAGAGCTTCATTGATTTGCCTCACCAATAAGGGGCAACATTTCAGAAATTCGTTTCTCAAGATTTAATGTGACTTTCCGTCCATCCCTGATTTTCTGCAAACCTTCAGTGACAACGACATCCCCGACACCCAGCCCAGACAACACCTGAACCCAACCTTGAACTCGTTGACCGACTTCAATCTCGACCCGCTTAACAGTTCCATCTTTAACTGAAAAAACAAACTGACCGGCCGGTGACACTGTAATCGAATGTTCTGGAACCAATAAAGCATTTTTCTCTATGCCTGTTTCAAGTATCACAGACAAAAACATGCCTGGCTTTAGGGCACGATCTTCATTGGACAAGTTTCCGCGCACGCGAACAACACGGGAGACAGGATCTACGCGTGATCCAATAGAGAGGACTTTGCCTTTAAACTGCCTGCCCTTATAGGCGACACTTTGTGTAGAAAATTGCTGCCCCGTCTTCACATGCGCCAAATGGATTTCCGGCAAATAGAAATCCAGTTTCAGTTTAGAAATATCATCCAGTGTGGTGATCATGTCACCCGGGCGAACCAACGCACCGGCACTTACTTCGCGAAATCCGACGACGCCAGTAAAAGGCGCCTTAATTACATATTCTGATAATCTTGCCTTATCAGCTGAGACTTTTGCCTGTTCAACTTGCATTTCCGAGAGCAGTAAATCTACCCGTGCTTTAGGGGCGTTGCCGCTTTTGTATAGTTTAACAGCCCGTTCATATAGCTTCCGACTGTTTCCAAGAGCTGCGACAGATTCTGCAACCTCTGCTTTTGCTTCAGTCGCATCCAGAAACACTAACGGAGTTCCTTTAGTAACGATATCTCCATCACCAAACGTAAGTTTTCGTATCTTAGCTGTAATTTTCGACGTCAAATTGACAGATTCATTTGCATCAAGTGTCCCGACAGCCGTCACAATTCGTGGTAAATCTCTGACAATGGATGCAGTTCCGATCACGGGAACTGGTCTAGATCCTTTGTGTTTTTTGACTGAGGTAGCTTCTTCTTTTGCTAAAAAAGGAATATGGTCACGATAATACCACCCCGATGCTCCAAGAGCACCCAACAGAACAAGAATAATTATTTGATTTATTGTTTTCATTCTCAGCCTTTACGCGACTTTTTAGAAATATTTCAAGACACTATTTGAACTGGTTTGAAATATCTGACAAACAGTCCATAACACTTGCCCTTAATTTGAAACAGGTTTCTTTCATGGTTACACATCTGTTCACACATCGCGACTGTCTTTTTCATGACACCGGTTACGAACACCCGGAAAAAGCTGACCGTCTACGAATGGTTTGGCAATATCTGGAAGAAGAAGAATTCGAGAACATTGTTCACCACGAAGCCTCTATGGGAGACACATCCCTTTTAGAACTTGCTCATACCGTTGACTATATCAATTCTATCAAAGCCGCTCGGCCCAGCTCTGGAATTATCCAACTAGATCCCGATACATTTATGTCTCCTGGAAGCTATGACGCCGCTCTGCGCGGTGTCGGTGCTGTGCGCGACGCAGTTGATCTTGTGATGACACAATCAAAGACAAATTCTTTTTGCGCAATTCGGCCCCCAGGGCACCATGCAGAGGCCGATAGAGCCATGGGATATTGTCTCTTCAACAATGTTGCTATTGCTGCTCTTTACGCACAAAAAGCATACGGTATCGAGCGAGTGGCCGTTGTAGATTTTGATGTTCACCACGGAAACGGCACACAGGCAATTTTTGAAAACGATCCCAGTCTTTTTTACGGCTCTACCCATCAGGAAGCGCCTTTCTATCCGGGGACAGGTCATAAACACGAAACAGGTGTTGGCAATATTGTAAACTCACCGTTGCCTGAGGGCTCAGGTAGCAACGAATTTCGAGCTGCGATTGAGCGAGATATCCTACCTGCTCTTATAAATTTTGATCCTCAGCTTCTCATTATCTCCGCAGGATTCGATGGTCATCATCAGGATCCCCGTGCTGGCTTAAATTTGGACGAAGCCGATTACGTCTGGGTATCAGAGAAACTGCTAGAAATTGCGGCAAACTGTTGTGATGGCCGCGTGATTTCAGTGCTCGAAGGGGGCTATGATCTCGTTGGTCTTGCACAAAGCGCGGCAGTGCACGTGAAAGCGTTGCTAGAAGTATAAAGGCGGAGTATAAGGTCACAAAGGAGAAGCTATGTCTGAGTCGAACGGAATTCCCGCGGATATCATTGAGTTAAGCTTTGAAGCCGCGCTTCAGGAATTAGAACAAATTGTTGAAAAATTGGATTCTGGTAGAGTTGATCTGGACCAATCCATTGACATCTACACGCGTGGTTCTCAGTTAAAACAACATTGCGAAACCAAGTTGCGCATGGCGCAAGAGCGAGTGGATAAAATCGTTGCCCAAAATGGGACCATCTCAACCCAACCGGCGAATGTGGAATGATCCAGTTTTGCCCTGACTTTATGCAAGCTTGAGTAATTTTATGGAAGACAAATTTTCTGCAGCGCTGCGCCAAACAGCTCAGTTAATGGATCGTGAGTTAGATGCTCTTCTACCGGAAAGCACTAACCCGGAATGGCAATTACATGATGCTATGCGCTATGCTGTTTTGTCAGGCGGAAAACGCTTGCGGGCATTCCTAGTTATTCAATGCGCTGACTTGTTTGATGTTGCGCGTGAATACTCCGTGCCCGTAGCTTGTGCTCTTGAGATCATGCACACATATTCTCTTGTACATGATGATCTTCCCTGCATGGATGATGATGATCTACGGCGCGGCGTCCCAACTGTTCACAAGAAATTCGACGAAACCTTAGCTGTACTTGCTGGCGATGCCTTGCAAACTTTGGCTTTCGAGATCTTGGCTGACCCAAAAACACACCCTTCAGGCAGTGTGCGCGCCGAACTTGTTCGAAAACTTGCGCAAGCTGCCGGCGGCCACGGAATGGTTGGCGGACAAACGATGGACATCTACGCTAACGCTTCAGAAATTTCAGTTCCCGTAATTACGCGACTACAGCAACTAAAAACCGGAGCGTTGATAGCCTTTGCCTGTGAGGCTGGCGCTATTTTAGGACACGCTGCTCCAGCCCAGATCACATCGCTTCGTGCATATGCCCATGATTTGGGACTCGCTTTTCAGATCACCGACGACATATTGGATGTGGAAGGTGAGAGCACTGAAATGGGTAAAGCTACAAGAAAAGATGTCGATGCTGGAAAAGCAACGTTTGTCTCCTTGTTAGGATTGGAAAAGGCTAAAATCCATGCCAACATGCTTGCTGGCCAAGCCTCTAATCACCTTTCAATATTTAGAAACAATGCTGATTTATTGCGCGATGCTGCGACATTTACAGTACAAAGAAAAAAGTAACGGCGAGCCTTATTGTGACAGAAACCTCCAACACTCCCTTATTGGATCAAGTAACTGAACCAAAGGATATGCGCCAGTTTTCGGTTCAGCAACTCATTCAGGTTGCTGATGAATTACGCCGTGAAACCATTAGCGCTGTTTCCGTCACTGGCGGCCATTTGGGCGCCGGACTTGGTGTCGTAGAACTTACAGTCGCAATCCATCACGTTTTCAACACACCAGAAGACAGACTTATCTGGGATGTGGGGCATCAATGTTATCCCCATAAAATCCTAACGGGACGCCGTGACCGCATTCGTACATTGCGGCAACCAGACGGACTTTCCGGATTTACTAAACGCACTGAAAGTGAATATGACCCGTTTGGCGCGGCACATTCTTCCACGTCCATCTCAGCTGGACTTGGTATGGCCGTTGGACGCGATCTTCAGGGTCGCTCAAACAACGTAATTTCAGTGATTGGTGATGGGTCAATGAGCGCGGGAATGGCCTATGAAGCCATGAACAATGCCGGTGCAAGGGACAGCCGTCAAATCGTCATCCTTAATGACAATGACATGTCGATCGCCCCACCAGTTGGGGCAATGAGCGCCTATTTATCTCGGCTATTGTCCGGTCCCTCATACCGTAATATACGCGAACTGATGAAACAGTTGGCGTCGAAATTACCTGACCCGTTGGAACGCACAGCAAAAAGAGCTGAAGAATTCGCTCGCGGTATGGTTACGGGCGGCACGTTATTTGAAGAACTGGGTTTCTATTATGTCGGCCCTATTGATGGCCATAATCTGGAACATCTTATTCCTGTTCTGAAAAATGCACGGGACGCAGAAAACGGACCAATTCTTATTCACTGCGTTACCCAAAAAGGTAAAGGCTACGCACCCGCTGAAGCCGCTGCAGATAAATACCACGGCGTCTCAAAATTTGATGTGGTAACCGGAGCGCAAGCTAAAGCCATCCCTAATGCACCGTCCTATACTAAGGTTTTTGCAAACAGCTTAATTGCAGAGGCTGCTAAAGACGATAAAATTGTAGCCGTGACAGCAGCAATGCCTGATGGCACAGGTCTTGATCAATTTGCCAAAGAATTTAAAGGGCGTTGTTTCGACGTAGGCATTGCTGAACAGCATGCAGTTACGTTTGCGGCCGGTATGGCCACAGAGGGGCTTAAACCGTTTGTTGCAATTTATTCTACGTTTTTGCAACGCGCATACGATCAGGTCGTGCATGATGTTGCCCTTCAAAATTTACCTGTTCGATTTGCAATAGATAGAGCTGGCCTTGTTGGCGCTGATGGTGCGACACATGCGGGCTCATTCGATACGACTTTCCTTGCGACACTTCCCAATATGGTTGTGATGGCGGCAGCAGATGAAGCAGAACTGGTACATATGGTTGCAACGGCTGCGGCATATGACGCAGGTCCGATTTCATTCAGATATCCACGAGGTGAAGGTGTGGGAGTTGATCTACCTGAAACCGGCAAACCTCTTGAAATTGGCAAAGGTCGTATAGTCAAACAAGGCAGCAAGGTTGCTATATTGTCCTTTGGTACACGTTTGGGCGAAGCAACAAAGGCAGCCGAAAAACTGGACGGGTTGGGACTTTCAACAACTGTTGCAGATGCACGTTTCTGCAAACCTCTTGATGAAGATCTAATTCGCACTTTGGCGACAGAGCATGAAGTCCTCATCACCATCGAAGAGGGTTCTGTCGGCGGATTTGGAAGCCACGTATTGCACTTCCTCGCAATGAACGCTTTGCTGGAAAACGGATTAAAGGTTCGCCCTCTTTGTATGGCCGACACCTATATTGATCAGGACAAGATCGAAAATATGTATGATCTCGCTGGCCTCAATGCAGAGCAAATTGTTGACGCTGTCCAAAGTGCACTGAATATAAAATCTGAAGAAACAACCACTATTTCTGCAATCTAGATAGGTTTCGCATGTCTACTGAAAGACTGGATTTGGAACTTGTTGCCCGCGGGTTTGCGGATAGTCGGGCAAAAGCACAACGTTTGATAAAAGAGAACCGCGTGCAAGTGAACGACGAACCCGCAAAGAAAACCAGTCAGAAAGTCAGTGCTGAAGCTCAAATCGTAGTAGAGGCGCGAGACCGCGAATGGGTGGGGCGTGGCGCGTACAAATTGCTCGCGGCCCTTGATCATTTCAGATTTGACCCCAGAGGCCTTGTTGCAGCTGATATCGGAGCCTCAACTGGCGGGTTTTCAGAGGTATTATTAAGTCGGGATATTGCAAAAATTTATGCGGTTGATGTAGGACACGGGCAACTTCACAGGAGCCTACTTACGGATCCAAGATTGATTAATCTGGAGGGGGTCAACGCAAAATCTCTCAACGTTCAGGTAATCGAGGACCCGTTAGATATGGTGGTCAGTGACGTAAGCTTCATTTCGTTGAAGAAAGCACTTCCAGCGCCTTTGTCTCTTTGCAAAACCGGGGCATCTCTTACAGCGCTCATTAAACCACAATTTGAAGTGGGCAAACAAAATCTTGGTAAAGGCGGCATCGTTAAAGATCCATCGCTTGCCGAAGCTGTACGCCTAGATATGGAGCAGTGGATAAACTCACTTCCCGGCTGGAAATGTCTAGGTACAATCGAGAGCCCTATTACAGGGGCCGACGGAAATCGCGAATTCTTATTAGGGGCTATTTATGATGCTTGAGCTTGAAATTACAGAATTGGGAGCGAGCGGTGACGGGATCGGCTTTCTCGAAGGCAACCAATATTATGTCCCCTTCACTATGCCTGGCGATCACGTTCAGATCGAGAACCCTGAAAAACGAGGCAACGGTTTTTTAGCAACTTTGGTAAATATACTAACCCCATCGAGCAATAGAAGCACACCGAAATGTCGTCATTTCGGAACCTGCGGTGGATGCAGCTTGCAACATATCGGCGACGCAGAGTTAGCGGATTGGAAGCAAGCACGTATAGAAAGCACACTCCAAAAAGCTGGCATTGTGAATACTCTCGTCAATCCAACGATCACTAGCCCTGAAAATTCACGACGACGGGTCGAATTTGTTGCCGCCAAGCGAAAGAAGGGCGTCATGATCGGCTATCACCTTCGCCGGTCGAAACAGATATTCGATGTTGGTGAATGCCCCTTGATCAAACAACAAATTCTTGCGCTCGTTAAACCACTTCGCGCGATGCTGCCCACTGTCATGCCGCGTAACAGCAAGGCAAGACTGACAATTACAGACACCACAAACGGCTTGGATTTACTTATTACAGCAAGCTTTTCTATAGATCTTGAAGCCAGAGAAATCCTCGCAAACTTTGCTCAAACAAACAAACTTTGCCGGATTTGTTGGTATGATGAAGAAGAAAAATTACTTGAGCAAGTTTCGGCAATACGCCCAGCGGAAATTGCCATTGGATCCAAACAAGGACTCATCCCCCCCGGCGGTTTTTTACAAGCAACCCTAGAGGGTCAGGAAGCACTCATACGTCTCGCCCTTGAAGCTCTCCCTTCAGGAGCCAAAATTTTGGATCTGTTTTCCGGTTGCGGCAGTTTTTCTCTGCCGGCAGCCCACCAGGCAAAAGCAGTACGAGCAATCGAGGGAGATGAAGAGCTAATTTTTGCGCTTCAAAACGCGGCAAACAAATACATGTTACCGATTACCACGGAAACACGTGATTTATTTCGAAATCCGCTGATACCAGATGAGCTGAATAAATTTGATGCCATCATAATAGATCCCCCGCGAGCAGGTGCCACAGCACAAGTTGAAGAAATCGCTAGTTGCAATGTTCAACATGTGGTTTTCATTTCTTGTAACCCGGTTAGTTATGCAAGAGATGTAAAATTGCTCATTGACAACGGATATGAATTGAAAGAAGTCACACCGATTGACCAATTCCGTTGGTCATCCCATGTAGAGCTATTTTCAGTACTTGAAAAAACGTAAACCATTATTTTTTAAGCGCAGATTTTAGGGAGAATGGCATAATTGGCTCAGACTGTACGGCCCCTATTATGGGGCCACTAACGTAATCGACGTCGATTAGAAAGGCCCGACGAGCAAGAGCATCATTTTCAAGGTCTAACCAGTAAGTGCGTACACCAGCAGCCTGGGATTTTGACACCAATGGCTCGATCCATAACAAATCCTGTTCTTCATTTCCTTTGAAGGCTATACCAAATACTGGCAAGTCCGAAATAATGTCGAAATCGTCCCATCCATCTTCTACTACGAAGACAAAACCGAGCACTAGGGGGTTTATGGTCGTTAAGATCTGCCTTAAACGGCTGTTCAATAGTCCTGATTTAACATTGCTTACTGCAATCACAATGTGATGCTGACTGTAGACTGGAAGAGCCTTTAGAAAGCTCGCATATTTCAAACGTCGATATGCATGCGCCATGGTTTCAAAATCTACAGGAACCATCAAAATTGGTTTTTTCCGCAGACCACCGAGTTGCTTCAATGCAAATTCGGTTTCTTTCAAAATCTTAAAATCGAGTTCAGCCCTCATATCTGCTGTGCCATTTAAGACTGCGTCATTAGCCTCAAGCATTTTACGGCCCGTATCATCTTGCCTACAGGGTAGTACCTCAATCATGGACATGATTTTTTTTACGTTATTTATCATGGGCCTATAACTGACTAAAAGGGAAGGTTCTTCCTTTTCTTTAAACTCCAGCTCAACTTCCGGAGTAACCGGATCACTTGCGCCTTGTAAATATTCGACCAGTTCTTCAAGATTTTGGCAATGATCTATAACTCCCATCAAATCAACATCAATAAACATTGCCGTAACATTGATTAAATCCGCCTCTGGCATTTCTCCGAACAGTAGCTGGAACAGTTCCTGCGCCAACTTGTTCGCACGTATCATGCCTTCCTCTTTAGAGGTGTTTGCAAAGATGAGGACAAAATGCCCTTCATCCAATCGAAGAAACATGTCCAGCTTTGATAGCTTTTTGGTAAAGAATGCCTCTACCGCAAATTCCACACGTTTTTCAATGGCTTTCCAATGTTTATTGTATTTAGCTTTGAGTTCTTCGAGCCCTACAATTTGTAAGCTGCTCGCCATTAATGATTTAACCGCTTGTTCTTTATTTTGACCAAATGCGGACAAAAAATGCGTGAGTTCACCGATTTCATGGTGTTGTACGACACCTTGATCTGGTTTCAATTCTGCGAATTTGTTTTTCTGTTTGTTGTTCATCTACCAGATCACTTTAACCCATTCCGCACAGTTGCCGTTTTTCTGAATATTCTCATATAGATCGGAAGTTTTACATTCGCAGTATCTCGTATAAAAATAGTTAATTTTTAGAGACCATATAGCGCTCGCTGGATTTAACTATGAAACATTCTAAAAAATTTGATGCGTTTATAAAGATCCTGTTAACAGCCTTATGAGATACTTCTTACATAGCTTGATTCTGTAACCAATTTGAATAGATAAAAGCAACGTATTCAAGCGGTTTCACGCAACACATAGATGTAGGTGAACAGGATGGGATCAGTCGTTGACTTATATGCACAAGAATTTGGCGAAGCAATTTCTAGTGCAACAAATCTAGTTTTAACGCGTCCACTGGACGAGTTTCACATTGCCCTTATCCAACAGACATTTGACAAATATCACAATCTTCACTTTTGGTGTGGTTATTCTATTCTCGATCAATTTCCACCATTACTAAAACGTAACGTGATGTCCTCTCGTGGCAACAAACGTCTTGGTGCCGTTCTTTTCTGCCGCGAGCCTGACCAAACTCACTTTGTCTTTCGGGATCTTCAACAAAATTTCCGACTGATAAATACCAGTGGCCATACTGTCCTTATGGAAGAAGATCTAGAGGTACTTTTGGACCGCTTTCATAATACACTCCAACATTAAGACAGCTCCTTGCCTGCACCAATTTACAAGCTATAGTATGACACTTGTAATTCGTTTAATGGCATATTTATGAATACCCACACCCTTGATACATCCGGCCTAAACTGCCCACTTCCCGTCCTCAAAGCTAAAAAAGCTATTAAGGAATTGCGCGGCGGAGACACTCTTGTTGTTATTGCAACTGATCCTGCGTCCTACATTGATTTTGGGCATTTCTGCCATGTATCAGGACATTCGCTCATATCCAAAACTGAAGAAGAGGGCATATTTACATATGTCATCAGCGTGAAACCCTAAGCAAGACAATTTACTCGCCTTCACTTCCAAGTTCATTATGGACAGGTTGTGATTGCGCTTTGCTGATCCCTTCAGGTGGGATGTAGGGCTCCGGTTGGTCAGCGCCAGCGCCGCCATATATTGACATTGATGGGAAGGCAAATCCACTACCGGCGCTTTCCACAATATGTTTAATCGCGAAAGCAAAATCCTGCTTAATATTCAACCACTCCCCCCAATTGGTTGTTCGGGTGAAGCAATAAATCATGATATCTATACTGCTATCATTGAAGCTGTCAGTCACCACAAACAAAGTCGCTTCGTCAGGTTGTGCAAAGTCAGCATTACCCAACAAATACTCCTGAATACGGTTCGTAATTTCCTGCAACTGAGCCACCGACGTTGAATATTCAACCCCTATTTTCCAATAGATGCGACGATGGGTCATTTCGGAAAAATTAGTAACAGCCTTATCGGCAAAAACAGCATTTGGAACAATAGTTGGGGCCTTGTCAAATCGCCGGATCATTGTGGAACGGAAACCGATTTTCTCAACCGTGCCTTCCACTATGTCTGAAACTAAAACCCAGTCGCCAACACGAAACCGCTTCTCTGCAAGGATCAAAAAGCCACTGATAAGATTTTTGAAAAGGTCCTGTGCGCCGAGGGCGACGGCAACGCCGACTAGTCCAAAACCTGCAATGATTGGTCCAACTTGAATTCCCCACAACTCCAATATTGTGGCCAATCCCAAACCGATGATAATCCCTTTTAGAACTTTGACGATAAAGGAGACCATCTCTTGCGAGAATATTTCCTCAAGCTTTCCAAATAGGAACGTCAGCGGAGTTATCAGGCAGAACAATCCCCAAAATATATTGTATACGACGAGTGTCCGGGTGAGGTTTTCTGCGATCCCGTTTAAGCCACCTTCACCTGACATTCCGCTTATTTCCATGGCGGCATAAACACCCACAACAATGGGAACAAAGCGGATTGGGCCGTCAAGTGCCGCAATCACTTGATCATCGAGTTCATTCTTTGTTTTCTGCGCATAAGCGGCAAGCCTCTTCATTACAAATCGCGTAAACACCCCACGCAAAAGAAGCGCCAGAAACAAAACTCCAATCGCCGGGATTATTGAATTTAGATCGACACCCCAAAATCCTTGTGTCCACACTTCTTGGACAATTTTCCAGAATTTTTCGACGCTATTTTCCAATAGATTTATCCACCAATTTCGAGTTCAAATACACTCTGGGTAAAAGCTTAACTGAACTTATGCGCTCAAACCGTTCTTTGCAACAATCTGTAAGAATTGATCAACTTCATCCTCAGTCGTATTCCAAGAAGTAACAAGCCGAACGTCACCTTCGTCTTTTGGCCCCATCACATAGAATAGAAAACCTGCATTTTCCAAATCATCAATCGTTGTCTCTGACAAACGAGTAAAAATAATATTTGCTTGCACAGGATAGACTGGATTGCAGCCCTCTATACCTCTAAGCCCCGTCTCCAATCGTGAAGCCATCTTGTTTGCATGACTTGCCATTTTCAGCCATAAATCCTCTTCAAGATATCTCTCTAGCTGGGCAGACAAAAACCGTAATTTTGAGAAAAGGTGGGCCCCACGCTTACGGCGAAACTCAAACTCTTTTCCTTTTTCAGGGTCAAAGAAAATCACGGCCTCTACGGACATTGCTCCGTTTTTCGTAGCTCCGAATGACAAGACATCAACGCCAGCGTTACACGTCACTTCTGCTGGGTTGCAGCCAAGTGTTGCAATCGCATTCGCAAACCGAGCTCCGTCCATATGCAAACCTAAATCGTGTTTTTTAGCAACATCACTAATGGCTGAGACCTCGTCCGGCGTATAAATGGTACCGCATTCATTGGCTTGCGTAATGCTGATCACGGCGGGCTGTACGTGATGAACGTTCCCAGCGTTGGAACGCTTTAACGCCGACTGCAATTGTGCAGGGTGTAATTTTCCATCATCGCCATCCAACAAAACCAGCTTTGCACCATGCGTATAAAACTCAGGTGCGCCGCATTCATCGCCATCAATATGTGCAAGGCGGTGGCAATAAATCGAGCCATAGGGCGGTGTCATTACACTCAAACCCAAAACATTTGCTGCGGTTCCTGTGGCAACTGGAAAAGCCCGCAAATCACATCCGAATAGATCCTGAAAATTATGTTCCATCCGAGTAGTTGTTTCGTCATTACCATATCCAAGTGCCGGGCCATCGTTTTCACTTTGCAAGACTGACATAAGTTCAGGGCAAACCGGGGCCGCATTATCACTGGCGAAATTAATTTTCTTTTGGCTTTGCATTTCTACTCTAATTCCCTTTAGTCACAATCAGAGGAATAGATCGAAAACCCCATGCTTGCTGAGCTTCAAAAGCCCCAATTTCAAAATTTTGCAGCTGATCAATCGCAGCAATTACCCAAATAAAATGTTTTTCAACAATCATTCGCTCATCTGAGGCGGACGGCATTGCCTTCCCATCTGGATGAGAGTGGAAAACACCGATAATTTCATCTTTGTTATTTCTGAGTTCTCGCTCAAGTGAAATTCGCGAAGACGGGTCCACCTCAAAAAATTTGTTTTTATTGTCTGCAATATTATCAGCAAAGACTACCCGACTAACTTTGTGGTCTTTGTCAACATCCCTCGTCCCAACCAGTAACGCACAGGCCTCTTCTGGAAAGCACATAACAGTGTGCTCCCGAAGTTCCTCCAGCTGATTAGATGAAAGAATTATCGACATCTAGTTTTTAAGAACTATCTGACCAACTGTTGCACCCGAATTGGGGTCAATCACGATAATTTTTCTAGGTGCCCCTTCCAGGTCTCCGTATATGATCAACAGATTGCCTTCACTCTGTTTGATATCCAGAACCTTCATTCCTGATTGAGGAGGAATTTCAACTGTCCCGTAGCTATCTGATACGGTCGGCACACTGACTTCAGACTGTTGTGAGATTTCTGTATTTTCTGACGTATTGGCTGTTCTCTTGTATATTGTCACAATGAGAATTACGGCCACGCCAACGATCAAAATTCCCAATATTGAAACCACCCATTTCAAAAAAGTGGTGTTAGGAACGTCTTCTTCTGTCATAAGAGCATTTATCCATTTATTTATCCGGTCTGAATCATATGCCATCACCTGAAGGTACACATCAAGTTGAAGTTTTAGAAAGTGACGTAGGCGAGCGCCTGGATCGCTTTCTGGCAGATCGTTTAGGAGACTTTTCTCGCAACCGGATTAAGCCACTTGTTAAAGAAGGACACACACTGAAAGATGGAAAAGTATTTACGGATCCCTCGAAAAAGGTGCGTCTTGGTGAGATTTATCAGATAACAATTCCTGCTGCGGTAGATCCTGATCCGATACCCCAGGATATCCCACTCGACATCGTTTTCGAAGACGAACATCTAGTTGTGGTCAATAAGCCTGCGAATATGGTTGTTCATCCTGCTGCTGGTAATTGGAGTGGCACTCTCGTAAACGCGCTGTTATTTCATTGTGGGGATAGCCTTTCAGGGATTGGTGGCGTTAAACGTCCAGGTATTGTTCACCGCATCGACAAAGAAACCAGTGGCCTGATGGTGGTTGCCAAATCGGATCAAGCACATCAGGGTCTTGCTGCCTTGTTCGAAGCCCACGATATTGAACGGACCTATAAAGCTATAGTATGGGGACGTGTATATCCGACTTCTGGCAGGATTGAAGCAAATTTGGGACGTGACCCGCATAACAGAAAACGAATGAGCGTGGTAACCGGCGGTAAAACTGCTGTAACCCATTATGAACTTGAAGAAAGTTTCGCGGACATCGCTTGCCTCGTTCGCTGCAAACTGGAAACAGGTCGAACTCATCAGATAAGGGTCCATATGGGCCATATCGGTCACCCGTTGGTTGGCGATCCGGTTTATACGCGCCCTAAACTCAGCAGAACGAAATCCCTTCCAGAATCTCGACAAAATGTGATCAGAGAATTCTCGCGTCAGGCTCTACACGCGCAAACACTTGGTTTTGTGCATCCCATCACACACAAACCCTTGAAGTTTGAGGTAGAATTCCCAAATGACATAAAGAAATTGCTGACAGCGTTTCGGGGATAAAGTGCGGCGTCATCAAATTGCCAAACTTAATTCCTAGATTTTGTCAGACAGGGATTTCTAATTAACCCGGCTTCACGAAGAGGGTAAAGGAAATCTGCTGATATCAATGGAGAGGGTAAAGCAATATGAGCCAAACAGGTGTACCGGTTATTTCCCCAGAAGGCGGATTAACTCGCTATCTTCAAGAAATTCGTAAATTCCCAATGTTGGAACCAAACGAAGAATATATGTTGGCTAAGGCTTGGAAGGATCGTGAAGATTCTGAAGCTGCTCACAAAATGGTAACCAGCCATCTACGTCTCGTTGCAAAGATAGCGATGGGATATCGCGGCTATGGTTTACCTGTTGGTGAATTGATTGCCGAAGGTAATGTTGGCATGATGCAAGCCGTGAAGCGTTTTGAGCCTGAAAAAGGGTTCCGCTTGTCAACCTACGCAATGTGGTGGATCCGTGCCGCTATACAAGAATACATTCTGCGCACTTGGTCCCTTGTTAAAATGGGAACAACCGCTGCACAGAAAAAACTGTTCTTCAATTTACGTAAAATTAAAGGCCAGATTGAAGCCATTGAAGAAGGTGATTTAACACCAGAACATGTTGAAACCATTTCAACGAAACTGGGTGTCTCTGAGACTGAAGTTATAAACATGAACCGTCGGCTTACAGCCCCGGATCATAGCCTTAACTCTCCAATGAGAGCAGATACCGAAGGCGAGTGGATGGACTGGCTTGTGGATGAAAGCCCAAGTCAGGAGACTATCTATGCCGAGAACGAAGAGCTCACACACCGTAAAGCTATGCTTGAAGGTGCTATGGATTGCTTGAATGATCGCGAGAAACATATCATCACCGAACGTCGGCTTCGTGAAGATCCACTAACTTTGGAAGACCTAAGTAAACAATACAATATTAGCCGGGAGCGTGTTCGCCAGATTGAAGTAAGAGCGTTTGAAAAACTTCAAAAAGCCGTACGTGCAAAAGCATTTGAAGATCGCGTAAATTAAGAACACAAAAAGGCCGCGCATTTAAAACGCGGCCTTTTTATTTTCTAAATCGCCACACCTACTGTTTTATTTTACCGGTATAACGTGCAATTTTCCATATCGGACACCGGTTTGGGAAATAATATCATTCGCCATATCATGAACCTGTTTTCCCGTTCCTGACAGAATGGTTGCCTCCAGGCAGTTCTCCGCATCAATATGAAGATGTAAGGTTGCTGCTGGTATTTCGTGATGGTGATGCTGTGCCTCTATCAACTTAGATGACAAAAGTCGTTCTTTGTGATTGTAGACATATGACACGCACCCAACACATTTTTCGAGATCAGTATTGGTCCCTGTTTCATGGGACAGCATGTGTCTCAGCGCATCACGGATCCCCTCAGACCGGTTGGAATACCCCTTCAATGAGATATATTTGTCAAATTCCTCTAACAAATCATCTTCGATGGTTATGGTTATTCTCTCCACAGCTTCCTCCGGTGTTGCACTTGCAAAAAACTTGAGTATGATAAATAAAAAATTCATCATACTCACTAATAATTCGTTTTCCTACCGGGAGCATCAAATGAAACGCACATTTATTTTAGCCGCAACTTTTGCGGGCCTTTTTGCAACGCCTGTGCTTGCCCATCCAGGGCACACGGTTGCGGGCGACCTTGCTACCGGACTTATGCATCCTTTTCTAGGTCTTGACCATATTCTTGCAATGCTTGCTGTAGGGTTACTTGCTGTGCAATCAGGCGGAAAAGCAAAATTCGCACTTCCGGCTTTGTTTGTTGGTGTCATGATTGTTGGTGGATACGCGGGTCTTTCTGCCCTTAACGTTCCATTTGTTGAACAAGGCATACTCGCATCTGTTATCCTTCTGGGAGTTGTCATTGCAGCAGGCGGTAAATTATCACTCGGCATCAGCGCACCGATGGTCGCTGCATTTGCCCTCTTTCATGGTGCAGCTCACGGCATGGAAATGGCCGTTGATACCTCTGCAATGGCCTATGGTTCAGGCATGATTGCAGCAAGTACACTGCTTCATTTTGCAGGCATGGGTGTCGGACAGTTTGCCCCCCATCTTCTCCGCTATGCAGGCGCTGCAGTAGCCGTTGCTGGCTTTGGCCTTGCAGTTGCGTAGCTAAATTAATAAGGGCGGTAATTGCCGCCCTTATTCTTCTAATCTATCCCCGATGTATTTATCGCGAGAACCCAGCAGCCGATGACATAGCGATATATCCCATCGGTTTCATTGCTTTACAAACGCATTCATCAGGGTTGCCATAGAGTGTGCATTTTGTTGGCTGCAACACACCCATAAAGCTTTTGGCAAATTTACTACCGAAGTTCTTCATATGAACCATTGTTGCATCTGAATCTACGTAGCGTTCGAAAATGTGGCAGGCCTTTTCGTCTTCACTTAGTGACCATTCGTAGTTAAGAGCGCCTGGCTCATCCGCCAATGTCGCCTCACTCATCGTCACCATCAACTCTTTAAGTTCGTCCAATTTACCTTCTGCAACACTTGCTTCGATAATCCAGTATACGTATTCAGACATAACGCTTCCCTTAGTTGTTTTTGTGTTTAATTGAAAACACTATACCAACAAAAATTTAGAGAAGACTAAGATAGTCAGCTTTTTGGTGTTTTTTTGTTTTTACCAGCCGAAGGCTGTATTTTCGAATCTTCAATGATTTGAGCGCCCCATTCTTCAATCATCTTAGAACGCCGTTTTTCAAGACGCTTTATATGTTGCTTTGCTTGCACCTCATAGAAAGCAAGAACCACCGTTGGGACACCCCACAACAGAAAAGCAGCAACACCTGCCCCGCCATACATCATCAGCCACATATATGGATCTGAGAGAAGATCAAGCGCTTGATCTATTGTGTGGCCACGCTCCCATAGAAATCCTAATGCAGGTATGACACCTGCCAGGTTCAGCGCAATCATAGAGGCAATTGTTCCAGGAACGCGGGCAGGATTTGCAAATCTTGCGATGATGCTGGGGATCATACCCACTGCAAGGACGATAATAGTCGGGGGCGCGAACACCGAGCCCAGCGCGATAAACACAAGAAGCGGGACGTACCCTTTTGCTCCAGTTTTGCTTTGTGCATCAGTTGACATTATGCACTACCTTAAAAAATACATATAGGATAAGCCCATACTGGAAAGTAGGGCTGCGATAGACATAATGGAGGCAATCCAGTGGCCGTATTTATGCGCGGCGTATTTTCTGGCGATTGTTCCATTCTCTAACGCCGTTATATTGTTTACGATTGAAGCAAATGATGTAATTGCTTGATCATACTCACTCGCATCACGTTTCAAATTATTCTTTAGATCCATTTCCTTCAAAATAAGTTCGATATTTCCCCGTTCTATTACCTTATCCAGTTTCTTTTTCAAAAACTCGCGCCGAATATCTGAATGAATTGTATTGATGATAGGTGTAAGCGCAGACTTGACCCACAGGCACAAACCAGGTTTGGGAGATGGGCTCAACAGATGTTGCATGCGGCCAAGTATCATAACTAAGTTCAATGTGTAATCCACATCCTTTAGTGGAATAGTCGAGAGTTTATGAAACATTTTTTGCGTGTTAGGTGTTCGAGTTGCAACAAACGCAGATATATGACGATCGAATGGATTTATTTTACCATTCTCCTTAAGAGCCAGCTGTTCGAGGAGATCTATGAGTTTTTCAGCGTCACTAACATAACTTCCCTTCAGTACTGGACTCATACAACCCAGTCTGGTGTTCAATTCGTACAAACAACGTTCTAAACCAAAACCCAGATCTTCGCGTTTTTCCATATACGCGAAACACTCGGTCACCTTTCCTATTCCAACCCAGCTATCATCTTTGCGTCGGCCCCCTTCAGTTTTCTGAAGATCACTATAGACAGCGTCAACTAAAACACCACCTTCCAACAATTCAGCTATAGCTGTTTTGACCGCCCCTTCATTACGAAATGCATATGCTAATACTCCCCCTAATCCTCCACGAGAGAAAGACGACTCACGATACCAAAAGGCACCTTGGCTATCTAGAATAGCACTGGCTTTGGCCACAGATTGAAGCTCTCTTCTCCGAGCGCCTCCTGATCCCCGGCCCCCAGTCGCAATGCTGTCTGCCAGTCTTGCCCCCGCATCCTTATCATTCAGGGAATTTCGGACCCAGCTTTCGATTTTGCCCCCCTCAAGCAAAGAATATGCCTGCGCAGGGCGGCGTGTCATTGCTAATGCTAATACTCTGGGCGATAAGTATTCATTTCCGTCAAAAACAAGTGGCCCTGGTGCTTGCCTATCGCCAAAACCGGGTCGAGGACGCTCATATACACCATCCCTCCATCGGATCAGCACATCCAAATTCCAACGACGGGAAGGGTCATCATTCAAGAGGCCCGCCAATAAAAAGCTAACGCGAGAGGATGCCGGTATTTTTGGAACCAAAACCGCATATGTACCGTGCATTAATTTTGCTGCATACAGTTCTGCAGGCGTTCGGCCTTCACCAGGATGGGTCCCTCCCAACATGTGAACAATCATCACCCCAAGAGCATAAATATCAGTCATCAAACTGCCTTCACCGCGACCATCGGCAAGGGCATTTGCACTTTCTAATGGCTCGTAAACGGCAGCCTGCAGCGATCCCGGCGGGGTGGATACACACTCCCCTACCGCTACACCGGAATTTCCCTCTTCCATGTAGAAGACATTATCAGCACGAATATTTCTATGGCTGATCTCGCGAGAGGCCAAATTGATTATGACGTCGACTATTCTTGGAACAATCACCCCGAGGACTACCTGTTCGGACAATCCCTTGCCTTCAGTGAAGGCATAACCACCAACGGGCAGATCAAACACGAAAACATATCTGAAATCTGTCGCGTCAAATTGCACAACACCATGGGAATGTAAGTCTATCATACCCGGTGTATTTTTTGCCGTTATCGTTTCAATGATTGAGGAGCGAAAAGGCATACCCGAGGCAATAACAAGTGCGTATAGGACATTGCTGGAATCTCGCATGTCTTCAACTTTATATGCTCGATTTTCCCCGCTATCCATGTGCCCAAGCGGGTGCTGCAACAGCACTTTATATCGAGACCGCAAGACACCACTATTTTGCCCATTTTCCATTTTTTCTTTTCGGCTGTAGTGTTTCAGCCGCCATACTCAAATACACATAAAAAATATATTACCCAAAATGGAGACTTACAGTTAAAAACCAGTTAAAAATACAAGCTGTTAGCTCTAAAAAATCGACAATTTTCGAAAATTGCAAATAACAACAAAAAAAGGCGGCACACTAGTGCACCGCCTTATCAGATTTCGGAGTTCGAAGAGGTCAGTCTTGGAACGGGTCTCGCACGAGGATTGTATCCTCTCGCTCCGGGCTTGTTGAAACCAAAGCGATTGGTGCTTCGATCAATTCTTCAACGCGGCGGATATATTTCACGGCACTTGCAGGTAGATCATCCCAGCTACGTGCGCCAAATGTGCTGTCGCTCCACCCTTCAAGAGTTTCATAGACGGGAACGACGGCGGCTTGTTGCGCCATGTTGGATGGGAAGTAATCCAATACTTCGTCACCGACACGATATCCAACACAGACTTTTAATTCATCCATACCATCCAGAACATCTAGCTTGGTCAATGCAATACCGGTTATGCCACCAGTTTTCACTGCCTGACGCACCATGACAGCGTCAAACCAGCCGCAACGACGTTTCCGACCCGTTACGACACCGAATTCGTGGCCGCGCTCCCCAAGTCCCTGCCCGACAGCATCAAACAATTCTGTTGGAAACGGGCCTTCGCCAACACGAGTGGTATAGGCTTTAGTAATGCCAAGAACGTAACTCACTGCGCTTGGACCAACACCACTACCAACTGCAGCTTGCCCAGCAAGCGTGTTAGATGACGTTACAAATGGATATGTCCCATGATCATTGTCAAGCATGGCGCCTTGGGCACCTTCAAACAGGATAAGTTTACGGTCACGGCGGGCTTCATCAAGGCGACGCCAGACAATATCCGAAAATTCCAGAATTTTTGGAGCAACTTCCAGTAATTCAGCCAACAACTTGTCCCCATCGACAGGTTCTGCATCTAGGCCTTTACGAAGAGCGTTATGATGCATAAGCAACGTTGCGATTTTATCCTTAAGAAGATCCGCATCTGTAAGATCGCTCACACGAATTGCGCGACGTGCGACTTTGTCTTCATACGCAGGTCCGATGCCTCGGCGTGTTGTTCCGATTTTTACAGCCGCAGTTGCATCTTCGCGTAATGCGTCAAGTTCACCATGCAATGGCAAAATCAACGTTGCATTTTCTGCAATTTTAAGGCTGTCCTTGTCGATCGTGACACCCTGTCCGCGTAACGTGTCCATTTCTTTCAAAAGTGCCCAAGGGTCAATGACAACGCCATTGCCAATAATGGACATTTTACCACCGCGAACAATGCCGGAAGGCAATAGGCTCAACTTGTAGACTTTTCCGTCAATCACCAGTGTATGGCCGGCATTATGCCCGCCCTGGAAACGAACAACAACGTCAGCTCTTTCTGAAAGCCAATCCACAAGTTTCCCTTTGCCTTCGTCCCCCCACTGGGAACCGACAACAGCAACGTTAGCCATAATTTTAAGTCCTTAAATTACTTAGTAAATCAGGTGATTTCTATGATCTCATTTTCGATCAATTCATGTGTACAACCGACGGCTTTACCGTCGATTTCAGGCGATAGGCCGGCGACAGTTATCCAGCCAGACGTCCTTAATTTCAAACCCGTATCTTGAGGAGTTCCATGTGGTAAGAATAGACGATTTTCAGGAGTCCTTACCGGTACAGCGCGCATCAAGCTGTCCAAAAACAATGTGAAACCAGTTGCAGGTTCGCCGTCAACGAGGTGATAACGTCCTCCGCGACCAATTTCTCCGCGGGCGGTCCTCGCAAATAACGTAAAGCTGATACCAGTTTGGTATTCAAAGCCTCTAAACTCTCCCGGATCAATTGTAAGCACTAAATCCGGTGCCGATTGCGCGAGGAGTCCAACCAGTGTTTTTAGTTCAGCAACCTGAGAAGCGGCTTGTTCTGGCAAAACGATTTTCTCAAGCTGAGAAAGCGCATGCCCCGCGGGTCCTGCGGCTTCAAGTAGAGCATTGAGAATAGGAGACAGCACATCGCCAAAGTTTGCAAGCACTGCAGCGTCTTTATGATCAAGTGCTTCGCGTGCGTTTTTCGCAGTTTCCTCGTCGATCCCCAACTCATCACATATAGTAGGTACCAACGTTGGTAATGTCAGATCTGCAGAGAAATCCGTAACACCCAGATTGCCAAGCGCTTCTGCCGCCAAAAGGATCAATTCTGCGTCTGCTGTAATCTCTTCACTTCCAATTAATTCCACACCCGCTTGCGTAAATTGGCGTTCAGGACGTAGTTGAGACCCATAAACACGCAAAACCTGCCCACTGTAAGAAAGGCGTAATGGCCTCGCATCCTGTTTCATTCGGGTTGTTGCTATCCGCGCTGCTTGAGGCGTAATATCCGTCCGTATGCCCATCATACGATGCGACACAGGATCCATAACCCGGAACATCTTGGAAGATAGTGCTTCGCCAGCGCCTTCCAAAAGATGATCTTCGAATTCGATAAGCGGAGGCTTCACTCGGAAGTAACCGTTTGAGGTAAAGACCTTCATTAAGGCTTCACTTACGGCAGCTTCGGCGGCGGCGGCGGGTGGTAACATGTCAGCCAATCCGGCTGGCAGTAACCCTTTTTCAGAATAATTGTTCATCACATGGGCTTTTAAAGCATATTTCGAACAAATGTGCCAACAAGAACAACAAAAAAGCGGCACTTTTTAAGTGCCGCTTCTTGTCTTGAGCAAACTTCCGCTGAAATTCTGGAATTAAATCAGAATTTCAGGGTCTTGATTTGCTCTACATGTGGAAGAGCCTGCACTTTTGCCTCAGTTTCAGCATCAAGGGCCGAATCTATTTCAATCAGCGCAATAGCTTCCCCTTGCGCTTCATTACGGCCCAAATGGAATGTTGCAATGTTGATGTCTTTCTCGCCCAACAGGGTTCCCAAGGCGCCGATGAAACCGGGCTTATCCTGATTGGTAATATAAAGCATATGCGGGCCCATTTCAGCTTCCATGCTGATACCCTTAATACTGACAATGCGTGGGCTTTTATCACCGTAAAGCGTTCCGGCAATATCACGACTGCGATTTTCGGTCGTGATTGTGACCCGGATGAGAGTTTGATAGTCATCTACTTTGTCGTTAATGCTTTCGGTCACATCAATGCCGCGTTCTTTTGCAACAATAGGTGCATTGACCATATTAACGCTATCAAGAAGCGGTCCAAGTAGCCCCTGCAAAATAATAGAAGTCAGCGGCTTGATATTAAGTCCAGCGGCTTGACCTTCATATTCCACATGTACTTTCTTCAGACCACTTTCCGTTACTTGCCCTGTAAATCCGCCCAATTGTTTAGCAAGATCCATGTAAGGTTTAAGTTTTGGAGCCTCTTCTGCAGTTACAGAAGGCATATTGAGAGCATTGGTAACAGATCCAACAAGTAAATAGTCAGCCATCTGTTCCGCAACTTGAATGGCGACGTTTACCTGCGCTTCATTGGTGGAAGCGCCAAGATGCGGCGTACAAACAACATTATCCAAACCGAAGAGTACGTTCTCTTTAGCAGGCTCAACTGCATATACGTCAACCGCCGCACCCGCGACATGGCCACTTTCAAGGGCTATTTTCAGATCTTCTTCAACAACTAGACCACCGCGCGCGCAGTTAATAAGACGAACGCCCGGTTTCATTTTCGCAATATTCTCAGCATTGATAATATTACGTGTCGTATCCGTGATTGGCGTGTGTAGAGAAATATAATCTGCACGAGCAAAAAGCTCGTCCAGCTCCAACTTTTCGACACCGAGCTCAACCGCGCGTTCATGGGATAAGAACGGGTCAAACGCCACAACTTTCATTTTCAAGCCAAGGGCGCGATCAGCAACAATTGATCCAATGTTGCCACACCCAATAACACCGAGAACTTTGCCGTAAAGCTCAGCACCCATAAATTTTGATTTTTCCCACTTACCGCTTTGAGTGGAAGCGTTGGCCGCTGGAATATGTCGTGACAATGAAAACATCATCGCGATGGCATGCTCTGCTGTTGTAATCGCATTACCAAACGGAGTGTTCATGATGCAAACACCAGCGGCAGTCGCGGCTGGAATGTCAATGTTATCCACACCGATACCTGCGCGGCCAATGACCTTCAGATTACTCGCTGCAGCAATAATTTCAGCAGTCGCCGTTGTAGACGACCGGATTGCGAGGCCATCATAGTCACCAATACAGGCTTTTAGTTCCTCTGGTGACATACCAGTAATTTCATCAACTTCTACGCCACGTTCACGGAAAATCTCAGCCGCCTTCGGGCTCATCTTGTCGGAGATAAGTACTTTAACCATTTGTCAGATCCTTTAAGTTCAGGTTCTAAGGATGAATTATTTGAATGTGTTCTTCAGTTCCGCGTAGCCCCAATCGAGCCAAGGCATCAAGGCAGCAAGATCATCTGCTTCTACCGTAGCCCCTGCCCAAATACGAAGACCGGCTGGCGCATCGCGATACGCACCTATATCAAGTGCCGCACCTTCTTTTGCCAATATGCCCACCAAAGCTTTTGCAGCTTTTGATTGATCCTCGGATGAAAGGTTTTCAAACCACGCATCCGTGATTTTCAAGCAAACAGAAGTGGTGCTTCGAACGGTCTCGTCTTCGGCAAGAAAATCAAGCCAGTCAGACGCATCAACAAAGTCAGAAATAACTTTGGCATTTGCGGTTACGCGGCCAATCATTCCTTCAAGACCGCCAATACTTTTCGCCCAATTCAGAGCATCAAGCACATCTTCAACTGCTAGCATGGAAGGCGTGTTAATTGTCTCGCCCTTAAAGATACCTTCTATAAGCTTGCCGCCTTTTGTCATGCGGAAAACTTTTGGAAGCGGCCAAGCTGGCGTATAGCTTTCAAGTCGCTCAACAGCGCGTGGGCTAAGGACGAGCATGCCGTGGGCAGCTTCACTTCCTAAAACTTTTTGCCATGACCAAGTAACTACATCCAGTTTTTCCCAAGGCATATCCATGGCAAATACAGCCGAAGTTGCATCGCAAATCGCCAGGCCTTCACGGTCATCGGCAATCCAGTCACCATTTGGTACACGAACGCCAGATGTTGTTCCGTTCCAAGTGAAAACCACATCGCGGGCCCAGTCGACAGCATTAAGATCAGGAAGTGTTCCATAATCTGCAGTAACAACTTCTGCATCATCAAGTTTTAATTGTTTGACGACATCAGTGGCCCATCCAGAACCGAAGCTTTCCCATGCGAGAATTGTAGAGGGACGTGCGCCCAGCATAGACCAAAGTGCCATTTCAACGGCACCTGTATCAGATCCCGGAACGATGGCAATTCGATAGTCGTCAGGAATGCCGAGGATTTCACGTTGCTCGTCAATAACGGCTTTAAGTCGTGCTTTGCCTTCTGCAGCTCGATGAGATCGGCCAAGAAAAGCATTATTAAGAACTTCGGGAGACCATCCGGGACGCTTAGCGCAAGGGCCGGATGAGAACAAGGGAGAGTTAGGGCGTCTCTCCGGACGCATTTCGTTTGTCATTTTATATACTAAACCTTCCAGTTTAGAGCATCCCGGTGGGGGGATGTGGCCCGCCGCAAATACTAGAGATCGGCCCTCCTCTGTCAAACAGTTTTTTGTGCAGTGCGGAAAATTGCACCCCGGATACCGGATATTTTTACCGATTCAAGATGTTTAAGGTCGCTTCAATTGAAACGAAACAGAAGGCCTAACATGATGAAAAATATAGAATATACCCCCTTACCAACCCAACAAGTACGCGCACTACAACAAGGTGAAAAAGATATTCACGGAAACGTCCCTGAGGTGCACGTCTCTCCCGGCGGCGGCCTCCCCTGCAGGCATTGTCTTGAACATATTTCTGTTGGCGACAAGTTCCTCATCCTCTCTTACAAGCCATTTGAAACAACCCAGCCTTATGCCGAACAAGGCCCCATTTTTCTCCATGCAGATCCCTGTATGCCCTACGAAACTCAGGATAAAGTGCCCTCAATGTATGGCGAAAACGAAAGGCTCATCCTGCGTGGGTATGGAGGTGATGAGCGAATCATATATGGCACAGGTAAAGTTGTTGATGTCCCCAACATTGAAAGCGAGGCTTTACATATGTTTCAAGACAAAAACGTTGCGTTTATACACGCTCGTTCATCCACAAATAACTGTTTCCAATTTCGCATAAATCGCATTCAAATTTAGCTTTTGCTATGACAATCTGTTGCTGATAATTTTTGATCCGCTGAACATTCTAATCACTGCATTCGGTTTTTTTCAAACCATATAGTAACTGATCAAAATCAGAGGGAGAAACGCTCCACCTCCTCATTTCGTCAGCAACAGAAATCTCTGGAATCAATGCCGCCTTTGCGGCAACGGTGTGCTGGACGCTGAAAGTTCGTTCACCGCTCGAAGCCTGACGTGTCCAACGTATATTCCGATTTCGCTGTTTATTAAGACCACCTTGATTTAACACATTAGAAATCTAATTTTAATCTCAGTTTATTCTTCAAGGAACGATGTTCTTACATCTTTAACGACAAGGTGCTCATTTAGTTTTTTTAAAAGGAGCCTGAGCATGGACCGTATTTTTGCGCTTATTTACGGAATTTTTGCGTATCTTGTATTCTTAGTGAGCTTTCTTTACTCAATCGGATTTGTTGGAAACATCATTGTTCCAAAAAGCATAGACTCTGGTATTGGAAGTTTTCCAATAACTTCTGCAATAACTAATATTTTCTTGCTCTCTATCTTTGCTTTGCAGCATACAGTTATGGCTAGGCCTTCTTTTAAGAGAGTTTGGACGAAAGTTATCCCCAAAACTGTTGAAAGAACAACTTACGTTCTTCTTTCTAGCTTGGCATTACTTCTAATTTACGCCTATTGGCAGCCAATGCGTGGCGTCATATGGAACCTCAGCGGCACAACAACAGGAGCCGCACTTCAAGTGGTGTTCTGGATCGGTTGGGGCATTGTCCTTACCTCCACTTTTATGATTGATCATTTTGATTTATTTGGATTACGGCAAGTTTACGTCAATCTCAAGGGGCGAGAGTTTGCCCACCCCAGATTTCGAAAACACCTGTTTTATAAACTTGTTAGGCATCCGATCATGAGCGGGTTTATTATTGGGTTCTGGGCTACGCCACAGATGACAACCGGCCACCTTCTATTTTCGATAATAACAACAGCATATATTTACATTGCAGTGAAACACTTCGAGGAAAAAGACCTCGTCAATGAAATCGGGGAAGAATATGTAAGGTATCAGGAGCAAGTCGGAACCTTTTTTCCTCGCATACGAAAAAACTACAGAAAACATTGACGAAAGAGGCAAGCGATTTTGAGAACTCTTAAGACACAGGATAATTGTCCCCATGACAAAGTTTTACTGGTAACTAGAGGACTTTATTACAAATATAAATGACATTATTTGCAATGAGGGCCCCTATGCTAAGCAACCAACGTCACCTGTTCGATATTCCTGAAGAAATTGCCTACTTTAACTGCGGTTATATGGGGCCTCTTTCGAAATCTGTGAGTGAAGCTGGCGTTAAAGGCGTTCTGCAAAAAGCATCGCCTTGGAAAATGACACCTCAGGATTTTTTCACAAATAGTGACACTCTTCGGAAACTATTTGCAGACCTTGTAAATGCAAGCCCAACTGACATTGCTCTCATTCCATCAGCCTCCTATGGCCTTGCGATCGCTGCAAAGAATATCCCCCTTAAAGAAGGGCAGACGATACTTGTGCTAGAAGAACAATTTCCAAGTAATATTTATTGCTGGCAAGAACGATGTAAGGAAACCGGTGCAAAAATTGTAACGGTAGCAGCGCCTGTCGATCGTGACTGGACAAGTGCTGTCCTCGAAAAAATTGATAGTTCAGTTGCCGTAGCAGCCCTTCCCCATAACCATTGGGCTGATGGTGGCTTGCTGGATTTAGTTAAAATTGCAGCTGAGCTTAGAAAAAGGGACGCCAAGCTTGTTTTGGATGTCACTCAATCACTTGGGGCTATGCCACTTGACGTGAAGGCAATTCAGCCTGATTTTCTTATTGTTGCAGCGTACAAATGGCTTTTAGGGCCCTACAGTGTTGGTATGATGTATGTTTCCCCAGAAAATCAGCAGGGAAGTCCCATCGAACATAATTGGCTAAATCGAGCAGGATCAGAAAACTTTTCAGGTCTGGTAAATTATCAAGATGATTACCAAAACGGGGCTGTTCGCTATGATATGGGGCAGCGAGCCAATTTTGCTTTACTCCCGATGGCAATCGCTTCTCTTGCGCAAATTTTGGATTGGGGCGTTGAAAATATATACGCCAACATCAGCCAAACTAATGCGACCATAGCTGAAGCTGCAGCGTCTTTTGGATTGCAATCAGCCCCAACCAAATATCGTGCAGGTCATTTTTTAGGTTTGGAAAAACAAGGCGGATTTTCATCGTCCCTACTTGGTAATCTTGCTTCAGAAAATATATTTGTATCACATCGCGGAAACTCGCTTCGGATTACACCGCATGTATTCAATACTGAACATGACATTGACCGCCTTATTGACGCCCTTTCACGCTTTTCAGGAAAATAATCATGCCATTTGATCTATCTACCATTCGTCAAGATACCCCCGGCACTGAAAAACGCATTCACCTGAACAATGCAGGCTCTGCGTTAATGCCCACACCCGTTTATCAGGCTGTCGTAGATCATCTGGATTTGGAAATGAATATGGGCGGATACGAAGCCCATGCCCGCGCGCTTCCTGCGTTTGAGCGGACGTATGACGCTGTTGCTGAACTTATTAATTGTGACCGAAGCGAAGTCGCTTTAATGGAGAACGCCACTGCTGGTTGGATGATGGCATTTCACGGCCTTTCTTTGAAGAAAGGTGATCGCATTCTAACTGCAGAGGCGGAATATGCCAGTAATGCCATAACCTATCTACAGGCCGCGAAAAATAAAGGGATCATCATAGATGTTGTCCCATCCGATGCAGATGGTCAGTTAGACACCGCAGCTCTTGAAGAAATGCTGGACGATAAAGTTAAACTGATATCAATCAGTCATATTCCAACCAATGGCGGCCTGATTAACCCAGCGGCTGAAATCGGCAAGATCGCAAGACGCTACAACATACCCTACCTTCTAGATGCCTGCCAATCTGTTGGGCAAATTCCCATAGATGTTGAAGAAATTGGCTGCGATATGATGTCGGCGACAGGCCGGAAATATTTGCGTGGGCCCCGCGGGACCGGCTTTTTATATATCCGCTGCGACTTCATGAATAAGTTAGAACCGCCATTTCTAGATCTACATAGTGCGAGGTGGACAAGCACAAATGCCTATAAAATGAGAGACGACGCCAGACGTTTTGAAAACTGGGAGTTTAACATCGCCGCAGTTGTTGGTCTTGGTGTCGCCGTAGATTATTTTATGAATATTGGAGTTCAGGAAGCCTCAACGAGGCTCTGTAACTTAGCAGCCACTGCACGAGAAAAACTCTCTGCTCTGCCAAATATCACAGTTCACGATATCGGCAAAAATAAAGGTGGAATGGTAACGTTTAGTCATAAAGACCTCTCCTCTGACGATGTAAAATCCATGCTCGCGCGCGAGACTATAAATGTCTCCACATCGTCTACCGGGTCAACTCGATACGATATGGAGAGAAGGTCGCTGGAAAATATAGTTCGGGCATCTTTTCACTACTATAACAGTGAAAGCGAATTAGATGCCTTTTTGAGCAGCGTTTCAAAATTGTGATCGCTATTTCTTGCCGTTTAGGGTAGCATTATATCGCGAATTAACTAATGTTTAATGAATACATATTAGTAATAGTTTGTCGTGCCAGAAGGCGCGGACCGGTATAGAATTTCCGAAAGGCTTCATTATGTTATCTGCAACAATTGGTGCTACTGCGAGTGTCCTTCCAGCAGGAGCGGCCCCTAAACCTGAAACTCAGGAACAGAATTTTAATTCAACAAGTGCCGCAGAAAAAGAAGCCCCAATTGTAAAGGACGCTTCTGTGCCTGCAGTACCAGCTACTAACGGCGCCCCGCTTTCAGTAGATGCGGTAACTGCCCTGCAACAGGTTCAAGCTGAAGAAGCGACAGCTGAGCAACGTGTTGCTGGCGCTGCGACTGCGGCCGTAGATAATGAAGAGCAGGCAAACCTTCTAGTTGCTCAGAGTGAAGACACAGATGGTGTCGCTGCTGCAACTGTACAGGTAGAAGAGCTTGAACAAGAAGCTACCGCCTCTAGAGACGAAGCAAGCGAAGAAATTTCTGTCGGTGAAGAAACCGATACAGCAGGTCGGTCAGTTCGCAATCCTCTAGATCTACAGATTTAACTGAAAGACTTAATGTCTTTTGGAACCCAGTTATGATCTCAGTATCAGCCGCACTGCCAAACATATCATACGCCGCAAATTTGGGTGCCCCCGCATCCTCGGCTGCGGCTGAAAACCTCCCTGATGCATCTCGTCCGTCTGCCGTCACTGACACCGAAACTGCTTCGGCTGTTCCCAGTGTTCCTGCTGGCGAAGATAAACAACCTCCCTTTGGCATTTTATCAAAAGATATTGTGACCCAACTCCAGGGAGAGAATGACGTTGAGCGTACTGAAGAGACCCGCCCACTTCCAGAATCTGGAAAAGCAGATGAGAGCGAAAATGCCCTAGGGCTTTCAGAAGCGGAGCAGGCTCAGGTGGATAGTCTACAAGAACGGGATGCAGAAGTCCGAACGCACGAACAAGCACATGCGATTACCGGTGGTGCTTACGCAGGATCACCGAGCTACGAGTATGAAACCGGACCGGATGGTCGGCAATATGCTGTTGGCGGCGAAGTTAGTATTGATACAGCCCCAATTCCCGGTGATCCAGCAGCGACAATTGCCAAAATGGAAACTGTAATTCGTGCCGCACTCGCGCCGGCTGAACCTTCAGGTCCAGACCGTGCTGTTGCAGTAGCTGCCAGCAAAATGAAATTTGAAGCGCAAGTTGAGCTAAATTCAGAAAAACAAGCGGAAAGAACTGGCGAAACAACTGGCGAAACAACTGAACAAACAAAAGCGGTGACTTCAGGCCAAGACAGTCCGGCGGGAAATTCTGAAAGTGCGCCTCCTCAAGGCAACGCCTCAGCGATTAATTTAATCGCCTAACCTCAGACTTAACAAAAAACCCATAATACCTAGAAGCTGCTAATCATGTGCCCATGATTAAGTGGCCCATGCCCACTGCCATATCCCGGGGCGTCAGCAATCGCGAGTTCAACATATCGCAAGCCCCGCTCCACACTATCCGTCAGACTCATTTTCTGTGCAAAGCCAATGGCCACAGCAGAAGACAAAGTACACCCCGTGCCGTGCGTGTGCCTGCTCAAAATACGGGGATGGTCATATTGATGATATTCTTCCAGTGTTGCGAGAATATCTGAAACCACAACACCTTCCATATGCCCACCTTTCATCAAGACAGCTTCTGGACCCATGTCGAGCAGCTTTTTCGCAGCATCCTTCATGTCCTCAATGGTTTGAATTTTAGTCCCGATTAACTTTTCTGCTTCCGGGATATTAGGCGTCAGCAATGTCGTGTGTTTTGAAACAAGCCTCTCGATGACTGCCCGTTCTGCATCACCCGACAATAACGAAGCGCCACCTTTAGCGATCATAACCGGGTCAAGGACGATTGGCGGCAAGTCATCACACTTATCAAAGAAATCGGCGACTGCATGGACAACTTCCGCCCGATGCAACATTCCGATTTTGATCGCATCAATACCAATATCGTCTAGTACGACACGAATTTGCTCCACTACAAATTCTGGATCGACAGCGACAATTGCTGTTACACCTTCGGTGTTTTGTGCTGTGAGAGCCGTCAGTGCGGTGGCAGCATAGCCTCCAAGTGCCGTAATTGTCTTAATATCTGCCTGAATACCGGCGCCTCCGCCAGAGTCGGATCCAGCAATAGACAAAACACGTCCCTTCATCTTTCTCTCCTTTAATTAGTCAGATACTCGATTTACTTCACCAACAATGTCATCAACAACCTGGTTTACCAGATCTATATTCTCGCCTTCGCCCATTACGCGGATCAACGGTTCGGTTCCCGATTTTCGAATTAGAAGACGCCCTGTTTCAGCCAATTTCTGTTCCCCGCTGGCGATAGCAGCTTTCACGAGATCATTAGCCAGAGGATCTCCAGACACATATTTTACATTTTTCAAAATTTGTGGATAAGGCTCAAAACTCCGACAAATCTCACTCACTGGCCGGTTCTCATCCAGAATAACTGAGAGGATTTGAAGGGCTGCGATTAAGCCATCGCCTGTCGTCGAGAAATCGCTCATAACTACGTGGCCGGATTGCTCTCCGCCCAAATTAAATCCATGAGCTCGCATATGTTCAACAACATATCGATCTCCAACAGCAGTGCGAACCAAATTCAGCCCCTTACCGTTCAAGAATTTTTCTAGTCCCATGTTAGACATAACAGTGGCGACAAGTCCGCCCCCTCGAAGCTGTTCCTTTTCTGCCCAACTCGCAGCGATTAACGCCATTAGCTGATCACCGTCGATGAGCTCCCCCTTCTCATCACACATGATCAAGCGATCTGCATCGCCGTCAAGCGCAATACCAAGATCGGCTCCTTCTTCAACAACACGGGTACACATCGCCTCGGTCGCCGTGGAACCACATCCGTCGTTAATGTTAAATCCATCGGGTTTATCACCCATTGCGATGACTTCAGCCTCTAACTCCCAAAGGACAGTCGGCGCAACTTTGTAGGCGGCACCATTCGCACAATCGACCACAATTTTAAGCCCTTTAAGAAGCTGGCGGCGTGGAAAACTGCTTTTGGCAAATTCAATATATCGACCTTTCGCATCGTCAAGCCGAGTTGCGCGCCCCAGCATCTCAGGGGAAGCAAGCTGCAACTGCTCAGATTGATCGATGTCGTTTTCTATGGAGAGCTCGACTTCATCGGAAAGTTTGTACCCATCTGGGCCAAAGAGCTTAATGCCGTTATCTTGAAACGAATTGTGGGAAGCTGAGATCATCACGCCGAGATCTGCTCGAAGTGATCTTGTAAGCATCGCAATAGCAGGCGTTGGAAGAGGTCCCACTAAGATAACGTCCATCCCCATTGAAATGAATCCGGCAGTTAATGCGGGCTCTATCATATAGCCAGAAAGTCGTGTGTCCTTACCAATGACAACACGATGGCGGAAGTTGCCACGACCCGTGAACTTTTTCCCAGCAGCTTTACCGACTTTAAGCGCAATTTCCGCTGTCATCGGATCCTGATTGGCAGTTCCCCGAATACCGTCAGTACCAAAATATTTTCGTGTCATATTAGCCCTGCACACTACCCACCAAATGTGGGCACTTATTCTATTAGTAATTATTTATAATTCTAAAGGGTCAAGGAAGTATTATCAATGGATTGCCATATTGCAATCGCTTGACGGGTTTCCCTCACATCATGAACCCTGAAAATATGGACTCCGGCGGCCAATCCGTAAAGCAGCGAAGACAGCGAACCACCTATACGGTGTTTCGCATCTTCATTTCTGTCAATCTTACCAATAAAAGATTTACGAGAAACACCCAACAAAATCGGGCATCCCAAAGCATGAAAGAAGCGTAACCCTTTTAGCAAAACAAGATTGTGGTCCAGAGTTTTTCCAAAGCCTATACCCGGGTCAAGTATGATATCTGAACGCTTGATCCCGGCCCGAACGCAGTCGTCAACGCGCTTCCTTAGATAGTCTATGACATCAAACAACACATGATCATACTGGGGATTATCTTGCATAACCTTCGGGTCAGCTGAACTGTGCATCAGGCAAACAGGAACAGAAGCCTTAGAAGCAACATGCATGCTTCTTTCGTCATATTCAAGAGCAGTTACATCGTTAATTATGGCAGCACCGCCCTTAACGGCACGATCCATAACAGTAGCTTTCCGCGTATCAATGGATAATATTGGTCCTAGGTTACGGCATCTTTCAATGACAGGTAGCACGCGTGCCAGTTCATCCTCACTAGAAATTTCATCTGCACCGGGACGTGTACTTTCACCTCCGAAATCGAGGATATCTACACCGTCATTTGTCAGAGAAATAGCGTGATTGACAGCGGTTTCTTCACCAGCAAATTCTCCGCCGTCCGAAAAGCTATCGGGCGTCACATTAACAATCCCCATAATCAGCGGATATTGGACACCAGATGTTATAGGTTTGGCTGTGTTTGACGAAATATGTGCCAACTGACTTAAAGCATCCTCACCTCGAACATCTAGAAGCTTTGCCCAACCTCGAATGTCTTTAACCGTGTGATCGCCAATATAAGACACGTTGGACCCAGCGCGAATAGCAACTGTAATAAGATCCGTTGATACCGAGAAGTTCGGAGCGAGATATATAGCCTCAGAAGAGGAAAGGCTCCGCGGTAAAGCGGAGCCTTTATTCATAGTAACCATTTCAGATCCTTAAGAACCCGGTTGTGGTTCCGGTTCCATCCCACCAGTATCACTGTCGGGTTTTCTATGACCGTCGGCTTCAGGAACAGCAGAACTTGGTCCGTTTTCGGATGATGTATCATCATCTTCTGGTCGGTTCAAATCGCCGCCTTCCATCAGAATTTTGATGTCATCACCGCTAAGTGTTTCATATTCCAGCAACCCGTTAGCAATCCGGTGTAGTTGTTCTTCATGCTCCGTCAAGATTTTGCGAGCAGTATCTTCACCATCTTCAACAAACCGGCGCACTTCATTGTCGATTAGTTGAGCTGTCGCATCGGACATATTTTTCTGCTGAGCAACTGAATGGCCAAGGAAAACTTCTTCCTGATTAGCACTATACATCAACGGTCCCAACTTATCGGACAGGCCCCATTCTGTAACCATGCTGCGAGCCATATCCGTCGCCATTTTGATATCACCAGATGCACCAGTTGTCACAGCATCATGACCAAAGATCATTTCCTCTGCAACACGGCCACCCATAGCAACGGCCAAATGAGCGAGACACTGATCACGTCGGAGTGAGTAACTGTCTTTTTCAGGAAGACGCATCACCATTCCAAGCGCACGTCCGCGCGGAATAATAGTTGCTTTATGAATAGGATCAGATGCAACCATATGCATTCCAACCAGTGCATGACCACCTTCATGATATGCTGTAAGTTTTTTCTCTTCATCAGACATAACCATTGACCGGCGTTCAGAGCCCATCATGACTTTATCTTTAGCATCTTCAAATTCCTGATGCGTGACCAAACGGCGTGATTTTTTGGCCGCAAGCAAAGCTGCCTCATTCACAAGGTTCGCAAGATCCGCGCCAGAGAAACCAGGCGTTCCTCGTGCGATAGTCCGAGCGTTCACATCATTCGCCAAAGGCACTTTACGCATGTGGACTTTAAGAATTTTCTCACGGCCAATGATATCAGGATTTGGAACAACTACCTGGCGATCAAAGCGGCCTGGACGCAACAAAGCTGGATCCAAAACGTCCGGGCGGTTAGTTGCAGCAAGCAGGATCACGCCTTCATTTGCTTCAAAGCCATCCATTTCAACCAACAACTGGTTGAGAGTTTGTTCCCGCTCATCATTCCCGCCGCCAAGTCCGGCACCACGGTGACGACCTACAGCATCGATTTCATCGATAAAGATAATGCAGGGGGCATTTTTCTTGCCTTGTTCAAACATGTCTCGAACACGGCTTGCACCAACACCTACAAACATCTCAACAAAATCGGAGCCGGAAATAGTGAAGAAAGGAACGTTAGCTTCACCAGCAACAGAACGTGCTAGCAGTGTTTTACCGGTGCCTGGAGGACCAACCAAAAGACACCCCTTCGGTATTTTTCCGCCCAAACGCTGGTATTTTTGCGGATTTTTCAAGAAATCCACAACTTCTTCCAACTCTTCCTTAGCTTCTTCAATACCTGCAACATCTTCAAACGTCACACGGCCCTGCTTTTCAGTCAGAAGTTTAGCTTTGGATTTTCCGAATCCCATAGCCTTACCGCCGCCGCCTTGCATCTGACGCATGAAGAAAATCCATACACCAATCAATAAGAGCATTGGGAACCAAGACAGAAGTGTGGCCATTAACAGGCTGCCTTCTTCTTCAGGGGCAGCTGATATTTGGACGCCACGCGCGGTTAAACGCTCTACCAGCGTATTATCGTTGGGAGCGTATGTTGAGTAACTTTGGCCATTCTCATCTTTGCCTTTGATCGTCTGCCCTTGAATGGTGACAGCTTTGATCTGACCGGTATTCACTAAATCGAGGAATTGGGAATACGCCAACGGGGCACCTGTGGTCCGCTGAGATGAATCACTAAAGATATTAAACAGGGCAACGGCCAACATGCCGATAATCACCCACAGAACTACATTTTTTCCAAAAAGATTCACGAACAATCTTCCCATATATTAATTAGCCGACACAAAACCGCCCAACTAAGTTAAACCACCCCATTTTTCGGGGAAACATCTTAAATATAAGTCAATACTGCAGACTTCCAAGGGGCTGTTATCAAACACCTTGCTATTTTTGATTTATTTTAGGGATGAATACCATTTCAAAGCGCCCTTTAGCAATGCCCAACACAGTATTTTGCTCTGAAAACAAGGGCATTGCCACAATTTCATCCCCATTCCAGAGAGCGGGAAGGTTTTTTCGAACCATACTAGGCAGATTTAGGATGTCACTAGGCATCACTGATTCTGCTAATTGACGCCATCCTGCATCTCCTAAACGGCGTATCTCAAAATTAGAAACAGCAACGCGCTCATCTGCTGTTGCGTTATCGATCACTTTGAAACGGTTATCCCAAACCAATTCGTGCAGACCCTCTAGTTTTTCTTCTGGAAGATCCGACCGGCCGGGTTCGCGACAAATAATCCAGCTTTTTTTAAAAGGCCGCATCTGGCATCCCGCCATGGTAACAGCAACCCGCTGGTCCATACGAACCAGCCTGTCTAAGAGTTGTTCAATATGTATAAGTTTGATGTGAACGCCTGCACAACGAACAGTTTGAAAAATTTCCATTAAAAACCGAACATTGATTTCCGCAGGAACGCCCACATAAAAATCTTCTGGAATTTGAACAAATCCCAAAGGATCAATATTTGCTTTTTGAGAAAACATTAGTCTGGCTATTTGACGCAAGGCATTATCTGCTCTTTGCACGCGGTTCACAGAAAGTGCCATTGATGAATGGTCACTTCCCGGCAAATTGCTCATCACATTTAGAACGCGCCCAAGCTCTGTTCTAGTGTATTCTGGATTTTCGTTACTGGGATCTTCCACCCAGTCTTGCTCTAGCGCGTCAAGATATTCACGCAGTTCAGCACGGCGGAACACAAGCATGGGCCGAACCAAATCAATACCGCTACGCCTTACCTTCGGTCGCATGACAGAAAGCCCCTGAAGTGCACTTCCTTTAGAAAAGCGCATCAAAAACGTTTCCAACTGATCTTCCATTTGATGCCCAACGAATAGAGCGCTTGCCCCTATTTCGTGGCATTTATCCAGCAGAAGGCGGTATCGCGCATTCCGGGCAAACTCTTGAAGCCCCGTAAATGGTGCAGGTCCTTTGCGTGTTAACGTAACATGTTCGATATCTTGCGCTTTAAGCCAGTCATGTACGAGTTCAGCCTCGCTAGCAGCCTCTTCTCGCAAGCCGTGATCAACTGTCAACGCCACTAAATCAACTTTATGCTTGGCACACCATGTATTGGCAAGGGAACACAGTGCCATGCTGTCAGAGCCCCCTGACACAGCCACGGCAATCCTCCGAGGCTTTTGCTCTCCACGGAAGATTTGTTCCAGTTCTATATCGAATTTTTCAGGTAGAGCCGTAGTCATTCAAAGCACCAACCGATTGAATTCAAGAACAGTTAAACTTTACTCTTTCACGGTCCGCTATACGCTTTAGTCTGGACGGCAGATCTTTGAACTGCTTGGATAATTGTTGAAAAGTTGCGCAGGCTTCTTCGACTTGCTCCATTCGTCCTAAAGTCATAGCCAATTTAAGCAGATTATCCGCCGCTTTGGCATTATCAGGATAGTTTTGATATCCGTTCAGGAAAGACGAGGCTGCGTTGCTGTAATCCCCGCGCACGTAATATGTTTCACCAAGCCAATATTGCGCATTCCCGGCAAGGGCATGCTTTCTGTTTCCTTCAAGAAAAGACATAAAGGCTTGCTCAGCGGCAATGTAATCATCTTTTCGAATAAGGCCCATAGCACGGTTATATTGATCAGACGGCGAGCCAACAGGTTGCACTGCGGCAACGGATGTCTCAAGTGCTGCCGGTGTTGCCGTATTATTTATGGATTGCGCACTTGACTGCCCTGCAGTGTTTGAAGGCGCTCTCAGCGTTCCAAGCAGTTTAGTTCCTTGAGGTAATTCTCCCCCAAGCGCGAGATTACCACTCGGTGTCTCAGGTCTTACAGGTTGTTGAAGAGCCGAATTGGATTCTGACCAGTTAGATGTTGGCGCATTTTGGGCATTTCCAACATTAACTTGCCCCGTTTGTCCGCCGGTTAGCTGGCTTTCAATCGCACTTAAGCGATAATCGATATCCAGAACCAACTTATCAAGTCTTGTTTTTAGCTGGTTCAATTGGTAACTAACTTCTTCAGACGAACCGGTCATCCGACGTTGTTCATCCTCAATTCCATCGATACGTGACGACAGAACAGCTGCGGCTTCGCCACCAAGCTTAGGTGAAGATCCGACAGTGGCTCCAGACGCCGGGATATCTCGCCCCTGATACACTTTTCGCTGTACATTGTTGAGGTCCGCTTCCATTCGATTTATGCGATCGAGGAGAGCTTGAACATCACTGCTTTGCGCATAAGCAATTGAAAGAGGCATAAATAGCAAAGCAAATGTAGTCATGATTGCCATTGCATATCTTGAGAGTTGGCGTGTCATCTTACGCACGATATTTTCCATAAGAACGTCCAGCATCTTCCTCAATCACCTTTCATCAATAGCTTTATACAAAAGCCTAATCCCTGCAGCCTACGTCTTTATTGTGACCAAACCGAGGCTGATACTATATGGCAAACAGTCAATAAAAAACCCGTCACTGATTTCCAGAGGCTCTGGTTCAGTAACGGGTTTCTTTGAATAATCGTCAATTAGTTGACGGTCATTACACCGCGTCGGTTCTGTGACCATGCGTCGTTGTTGTGTCCCAAAGCTACCGGACGTTCTTTGCCGTAAGAAAGGGATGCAACACGGGAAGACGAGATTCCCAGTGTAACGAGGTAATTTTTAACTGCAGTCGCCCGGCGATCGCCGAGAGCCAAGTTATATTCACGTGTACCGCGTTCGTCGGCATGGCCTTCGATTGTAACGGTTACGCTTGGGTTCGCTTTCAACCACGCGGATTGACGCTCAACAGTCGAGCGCGCTTCTGCTGTTAGGTTGTATTTGTCAAAACCAAAGAAGGCACGATCACCAACGTTCAGAACAAGATCTTCCTGACTTCCAGGTTGAACTTTGTTCACAACAGTACCAGATGTAGAGGAGCCGGTTGATCCAGTTGTACTGCTAGCCTGGGATGTTGCCCCGCTACCAGAGCTGTCGCCAGTATCTTCAGGCACAGTTTCACAAGCTGCTACCAAAGTTAGCGCAGCAATCATACTCAAGAATTTAAGGCCAAGATTGAGCCGCATTTACTTAACTCCCATCCTATGGAAATTTATATATTTGGGTATCTCAAGTAAAACCCCATCAAATAAATTGATGGTCTCGACCTCACAAGACAGACCCCCCGAATTTAACTTACTTAATACTATACGTGTGCTCTACTCCGAGTTCAAGGGCGACCATGCTGGGTCAGACCCGTCTCTCGGAGAAATAACTTCACGTTCGTTATAGCCTGTTAAGTCTATAGACCACAAGCGTACTTTGTCTTCTTCACCTTTTCTTCTACCTGGAATTTGGCGAAAGAAGATCAAAACTCTACCGTTAGGCGCCCAGGAAGGCCCCTCGTTGTGAAAACCCTCTGTAAGAATTCTCTCCTGAGAGCCATCGGCACGCATCACCCCAATGGAGAATTTTCCTCCGGTTAATTTGGTAAATGCTATCAAGTCGCCACGCGGAGACCAAACTGGAGTACCATAATTCCCGCGACCAAAGCTAATTCTGCGAGGATTAGTACCATCAACATTCATCACATATAATTGCTGACGACCGCCGCGGTCAGACTCAAATGTAATTTGTGAGCCATCAGGTGAAAAGGACGGCGCGGTATCAATACCCGGATGCTTCGTTAACCGTTTCACGGCACGTGTCCGAAGGTCCATTAGATAAATGTCCGAATTTCCATTCTCAGCCATTGTCATAACGACTTGATTGCCAGAGGGCGAAAACCGTGGCGCAAATGTCATTCCGGGAAACTCTCCCAGAACTTCCTGTTGTCCTGTATCAATATTCAACAAATACACTCTTGGGCGTTTGTTAAAATAGGACAGATATGTAATTTCCTGCCGAGTTGGCGAAAACCTTGGCGTAAGAACCAGGTTGCTGCCATCGGTAAGGAATTGATGGCGTTCACTATCCTGATCCATAATCGCGAGACGTTTAACACGTCTATTCGCGGGCCCGCTCTCAGACACATACACGTAACGCGTATCAAAATAACCGCTTTCGCCGGTAAGCCGTTCATAAATTTTGTCAGCAATTTTATGACCAATACGGCGCCAGTTTGTTGGGGAGGTTATTAGCTTTTCCCCCATCAAATGCTGCTCTGAGAAAACGTCCCAAAGACGAAACTCGACATACAGCTGACCATCTGGAAGAGCTTTCACGAGACCTGTAGACAAACCTTGTGCATCAATTTTCCGCCAATTGGAGAAAACCGGAATTGTTTGTAATTCCTTAGGCTTTTGCAAGAAAGCTCTTTTATCAATAGGCTTAAATAGGCCGGAACGTTCTAGATCCGCACGAATAACATCGGCGATTTTTTGTCCTACCAGACCCGCAACTTCGGTGGCACTGTGGAAATCTGTAATAGCAACTGGCAACGGTTGAATATTGCCCTGCGTTATATCCACAACAAGTTCTGCATGTGCAGGCAATGAAACGGCTGCAAACATAAACAACGATGACAAAACCAAGGAGCCTTTACGGGCCAAATTACTCATCCTATTTCTCATTGTCCAAACATCTCCCTTGGATCGAAGTTTAGCGTAATATCGCGCCACCGTTCATATTTATCAATCGGTAGCTTATACGGTTGGCATAATAAAATCGCACGCACCGCACTTTCTGCCGCGATTCGTTCAAACCTTGTTTTGTATTTACCGCTTCTAACTATTTCCGGCTGTCCTTGAACTGTCCCGTCTCGGTTCAATGCGATTTTAATTCGAACAGTCAAGTTTTCTGCTTTTACGCTGCCAGTTGGCGGGTTCCAGCATTGCTGTACCTTTCGCTTAAAAGCATCAGTTTCGCTTATACTAAGCGGCAGCGATGTATCTGCAGCCTTGCTCGAAGAATTGGGCACTTTTGCAGCAGATTGAGACTTTTTTGTGTCAGGCTCTACTGTCTTCTTTGATGCTTTTTCCCGTTTCTTTTTATCAAGCAAAGCAGAAATCTTACTCAAATCAAATTTTTTCTCTGGCTTCTCAACCTTCTTCTTAGGCGGCGACTTGGGTTTGATCCGTGGTTTAACACGAGGCTTAGGGACAATTTTCGCCGCTTTCTTTTCTGCTTCCTGCTTCACTTTTGGTTTTGGTTTTGGAAGGGGTGCAGGCTCTGGCTCTGGCTCTGGCTCTGGTTCAGGTTTGGGAGCAGGTTCCGGTTCCGGCTCCGGTTTTGGCTCCGGTTTTGGCTCCGGTTTTGGCTCCGGTTTTGGCTCCGGTTTTGGCTCCGGCTTCGGTTCAAGTTTCGGCTTAGGTTCAGGCTTTGGGACAGGTTTTGGCTTCGGTTCCGGTTCTTCTATTTTTTCCGGTTCGTCAGCAGGCTTGGGCAAATTTGTTATATCTGAGATTTCAACGAATTCAACTTCGATCACCGTCGGTTGTTCAAGGATATCTGGCTCTTGGAATAACGGCAGTCCCGTATACATCAAGATCAAAATGACCAAATGTAGTCCTGCAGATATAAGCACCGAAACCTTCATGAAACTAAACTGACCTTACTTAATCTGTTTCGCGCTTGCCGCTTTCGGCAAACCCGCTGAAACCATGGCAACCCGCGTAAATCCAGCTTCATGAATTTCACCCATTACCTGGAGGACACGACCATAACTTACGTCCTTGTCGCCTCTTACAAAAATACGTTGGTCGGCTTTCGCTCCCGTAACTGCTCGCAGTTTGGCGACTAAACCTTCCAGCTCAATTTCTAAATCCTCGAGAAAAACCTGTCCTTCAGCATTTACACTGACAACTAACGGTTCATCATTTCCTTGCACGGTCTGAGATTTCGTTTCTGGCAAATCCAGCGGCACCCCGACTGTTAGTAAGGGAGCTGTCACCATAAAAACAATCAAGAGAACAAGCATTACGTCGACAAAGGGAGTCACATTAATTTCAGACATCGCTTGATGCCTGCGTTTTCGCCCTTTGCCACTAAAGGCGTCGAATTGATTGCTGCTCATCGACATCACCCCAAATCAAGTTGGCGAGAGAGGATTGCTGAGAACTCGCCGGCGAAACCTTCAAGACGTGTAATAATTCGTTGCAGGTCGTTTGAAAATTTATTGTAGGCAACAACCGCCGGGATCGCCGCAACAAGGCCAAGGGCTGTCGCAAATAGCGCTTCTGCAATACCGGGGGCCACGACCGCCAAGCTTGTATCTTTGGTTGCGGCAATAGCCTGAAAGCTGTTCATAATGCCCCAAACGGTCCCAAACAAGCCAATAAAAGTCGCTGTTGATCCAACTGTTGCAAGGAAGCCCATATACCGTTCCAACCGTTCGACTTCACGATCGATTGCAACACGCATCACTTGATGAATTCGAGCCTGCAATCCAGTGTGCGCATGTACATCCAGTCCACCTTCGGTGGAGCGTAACCATTCGCGCATAGCTGTCGAAAATAACATCGCCAGTGGATTATCAGGATTACTGCCAACACGTTTGTAAAGCTCTTCCAAATTGCCGCCAGACCAGAAGTCCTGTTCAAAATCGTTTGAATCTGCGGTCACTCGACGGAAGCGTATAATTTTATCAATAATAATCGCCCAGCTCCAAAAGGAAGCCAGAATAAGGATAATCATTACAAGCTGGACAATGACGTCAGCCCGAATGAATAGATCCAGCATAGACAGATCGTGGCTTAAACTGCCAAGATCCTGTGCAACAGTTACGACTTGCTTTTCCATTATTCCTTCTTTGCTCCCGGCACTTAAACGATTGAAGCGAATTTATCTTTGATTTGAGGCGAAAAACGGGCAGGTCGCCCAGTTTTTTTAAGACACGCGACACGAACACTGCTTTTTATGAGAAGATCGTCTCCGCGATAGACATTCTGGAGCATCTGCAAACTCGCTCCTTTTAGATCACAAACTCTGGTTTGAACTTCAATAAGATCATCCATTTTTGCAGGTTTTAAATATTCAACATGACACTCTCGCACAACGAAATTCAGTCCATCCTCCTGCATCATTTCCTGCTGATTAATACCGAGCCCGCGCAGCAAATCAGTGCGGGCGCGTTCCGTAAATTTCAGATAGTTTGCGTAGTAGACTATTCCGCCAGCGTCCGTATCTTCCCAATAAATTTGCAATGGAAAATAATGGCAGTTTTCACCATCCGCTGAATAATCAAGGCGGCCTTGCATACTCAGCTCAATCGTCACTGCGTTGTTCCTTCATCAAATCCAACTGTGACGATATCTCAGCTGGAAAGAACAATCCCAAATGCTCATACGCTGCTTTTGTCAGCAAGCGACCACGCGGTGTTCGCTGCAATAGTCCCTGCTGGATCAGATAAGGCTCAATAATATCTTCAATGGCATCCCGGGGTTCTGACAATGCTGCTGATAAAGTTTCCACGCCAACTGGGCCTCCGCCAAAATCCTCAGCAATACGTGTGAGATAGCGACGATCCATTGCATCAAGACCGCGTTTATCCACTTCAAGTCTATTGAGAGCCGCATCTGCTTGGCGCGCATCAACAAGTGTCTCACCTGCTACTGCTGCAAAATCACGAACCCGGCGCAACAATCGACCCGCCACACGCGGAGTGCCCCTGCTCCGCTTTGCAATTTCTTCAGCGCCATCAGCGCTCAAGTCAAAACCAAGAACGCGAGCCCCACGAGAGACAATTAATTGCAACTCATCCGGTTCATAAAAGTTCATGCGAAGCGGGATACCAAATCTTTCACGCAGCGGTGTCGTAATCAATCCGGATCGTGTTGTTGCGCCAACAAGCGTAAACGGCGGCAAATCAATCCTGACAGAACGCGCAGACGGTCCTTCCCCGATAATCAAATCAAGGTGAAAATCCTCCATGGCAGGATATAAAATTTCCTCCACCGCAGGTGCCAATCTGTGAATCTCGTCAATGAACAAGACATCGTTTTCTTCAAGATTTGTAAGCAGCGCAGCTAGGTCGCCAGCCTTGGTGATTACCGGCCCCGCCGTCGCTCGGAAGTTAACACCGAGTTCGCGTGCCACAATCTGAGACAATGTTGTTTTTCCAAGGCCAGGCGGTCCAAAAAACATCACATGATCCAGCGCTTCTCCACGAAATTTAGCTGCCTGAATGAAAATATTTAAATTTTCACGAACCTGCCTTTGACCAATGAAGTCATCCAGAACTTGAGGTCTAAAATGACGTTCGCTGTCATCCAGTTCCTGCTTAGACGAAGTGACCAAGCGCTCATCTGTCATGCAGCTAGCTCCTTCAAGCCTTCAGTAATAAGTTGTTCGACCGTCGCATCTGCTCCAAGGCTCCTGCCCGCAGTCGCAACTGCGCCGAATGCATCCACACGGCCATATCCAAGATTTACCAATGCAGAAACAGCGTCGCCAGCAGCCGTGTGGTTGGCGGCTTTCGCATCTTTAGACTTGGCATCCGTTCCCCCAGAAACATATGCTGCTGCGCCAAGGTCCATCTTGGCAACTTTATCTTTCAGTTCAGCTGTAATACGGCCCGCGACTTTTGGGCCGACGCCGCTCACCCTAGTAAGGGCAGTCTTATCAGCAGCTGCCACAATTTGTGTCAACTCATCACTTCCAAACAAAGACAAAATACCAAGTGCGACTTTCGCGCCAACACCTTGAACCGTTTGCAACAAAGAGAACCACGCCTTTTCACCAGCACCCTGAAAACCATACAAGTGTATATGATCCTCACGAACGTGGGTCTCAATCAACAGGGAAACCATGCCGCCATCCATCGGAAGGCTACGAAGCGTTTTAACGGAACAAAAGATGAGATACCCGACACCGTTCACATCCAGAATGAGCCAATCATCCCCAGAACTGTCCACTTTGCCCGTAAGCTTTGCAATCATGTTTTACTTCCTGCCATTAGGGTTGCTTTTTTCAGGGTCCGGTTGGTTCCTGCATAATGTGCATGGCATATGGCGACCGCCAGTGCATCAGCCGCATGCTCATTGGCAATTTTGCAACCGGGCAAAAGCATATTGACCATGGCATGAATTTGATCTTTTCCCGCATGCCCAGCTCCAACCACAGATTTTTTGATTTTATTGGGGGCGTATTCAAATACAGGAAGGTTATGAAGAGCAGGCACAAGGAGAGAAATCCCGCGCGCCTGTCCAAGCTTCAATGTTGAAACCGGGTTTTTATTCACAAATGTCTCTTCGACTGCAGCTTCATGCGGCTGCCAGTCACTTAAGACCTTTTCCAAACCCTCATACAGTTGAACCAGCCGGCTAGCAAGATCAAGGGAGCCATCAGAAGCTACGGCACCATTTGCAAGATGCCGCAGTGAATTTCCGTTCACCTCAATTATTCCCCATCCGGTATGTCTCAATCCCGGATCCAACCCCAACAAACGCATGCCCGTTGGCCCCTCTACTCTACTAGTCGCTCAACTTTTCCATCACATCGTCTGCAATGTCAAAATTCACGAATACACGCTGCACATCATCGTTATCTTCCAGAACATCGACAAGCTTGAATATAGACATTGCTTTGTCTTCATTTTCAACAGGCACAGTAATATTTGGTTTCCAAATAATTCCTGCTTCCTGAGGAGTTCCAAACTTTCCTTCAAGCGCGCTTTGCAGATCGTTGAAGTCTTCACGTGCACATGTTACTTCGTGTTCGTCATCGCTGCTTTCAACATTCTCCGCACCGGCATCAAGTGCGACTTCGAAAATTTCATCTGCGTCAATTTCCGCAGCAGCATATGAAATCCTTCCAACTTGATCGAACATGAAACCCACGGATCCTGTTTCTCCGAGTGCACCGCCAGATTTTGCAAATGCCGAACGCACTTCAGCTGCAGTTCGGTTTTTATTATCTGTCAAAGCTTCGACGATCATCGCAACACCGCCAGGGCCATAACCTTCATAGCGAATTTCATCATAATTCTCGCCTTCAGCGCCACCAGCAGCACGTTTAATTGCGCGATCGATGTTGTCTTTAGGCATATTATCGGAACGAGCCGCAGAAATCGCTGTTCTCAGCCGTGGGTTCATATCCGGTTCAGGCAGCCCGGATTTGGCTGCTACTGTCAATTCGCGAATATGCTTTGCGAAAATCTTAGCGCGTTTCTTATCTTGCGCACCTTTACGATGCATGATGTTCTTAAACTGTGAATGTCCAGCCATATGTCTTCTCTTTACCTCAGGAAGATGTTCTTCCCTTTATCCAGATTAGTTGGCACATGTGCTTATTTTCACGAGCGGGAAAGCACACAATCGCCACGCTTACCCTTTTTTAGCGCATGGCTTCGCTTCTCCCAAGACAAGATTGAGAAAATAACGAAAATAATTACGTCAGAAGGGGAATTAGGTGTCGAAGGGTGGCTATTTTCTTGCAAGGCTGCCTTCAAGGAGCAAATAGAACTCCTTAATCATATCAGCCTCCTCTCCGCCTTTTTTTGCCTTTTGCTCTAGCTCTCCCATAAACTCCGCAGACATAATGGTTTGTTTGGCAAAGGCACGGACTAAGTTCATCACATTGGGATATGGAACAGAATCCTCAGCAATAAGGCCCAAGACAGAAAATCCAAGTTGTATTTTGTTTGGGTTAGCGGACGTCAACTGGCTTTGGATTTTTTTAGTTTTAAAAGCTTCCATGCCAATATTATCCAACCCTGACATTATTTTGTCATAATAATAATCTTGAAAATCAGCATCGCGGATTTTTTGCTGTAGAGCCGATAACTTCTTCAACAGCTTCAAATCGTCTAAACTCTCTTCAAGTATTACCTGAGTATTGTGAGTGCTTTCCAAGACTGGAATAATATAATTGCAAATCGCACGTATATTCGCACTTCCCACCATTCCGTTCGCAACTCTAATTAACCTTTCGACCCTATCCAAGGGGTTATTCAAACCAGTCAATATCTCTGCGATACTTGTACTACCAGTCATGCGCGAGCACCGTTCTTGAACCGCATCTACGCAGTCACTTCCTCCAATATGCGTATTCTCATCCACATTCAATCGAGATAAAATGCGGCGGTGAAATAAAGCACTTTCATAAGGATCTCCTTTTACAAAAGAGGCATTTCCCTTGAGCGCAGCCTTAACTTTGAACACGAGCAGTTTTTTGGTTTCCGGCAACAAACCTTCGCCAATTAGTTGATTAATTCTTTGAAGAGTGTGGTGATTTTCTGCGCTTGGTTTGGTTTCTGCGCGTATCAGATTTATAAGACCTAACAGACCATCTCCCAGATTTTCTTCGTCTCCCATTATTTTCTTAATGTTTCCCGAAGAAAATAAAAAATCTGCAAGATACTGATCCAAAAAACCAAGAACTTCATGATCTTCATTATCGGTAATAAATTCCAGTATTTTGTCGAATTTTTGATCAAGCGTTGATATTGATTTAAGGTATTGCGCTAAAGCTAGCATAAATACTAAAGTTGGATTTTCAGTTGCTTTGGCCTTTTTAAGCAGCTCATTTAGATCGTCATTTTCGAGTGAAATAAACTCTCCTTCGTGACGCCGTGTTTTCAGATCTTGAAGGAGCTCATTACACATTGAATATAGCTCAAGTACACGTTCGCTAACCTTTTGGCCTGTTTTGTGTATCTGGGAGATAGCTACTCGCTGAACTGCACCTTGTAATATTTGTCCGGTATCATTCAGTTTTTGCAAATGCTCGGCATGGTATAAGAGCTCAAGCGGAGTAATTTTCCAGCCCGCAAGTGGTTTATGCAATAAAGTTAAGATGGATCGTCTTGCTTCGGGAAGGTAGAATTCAGAAACTTTTTGGCAAACCGGGCCAATCAGATCAACATCTGGCGCTTTTGAGACTTGCTTTCTCTCACCATTAAAAAAAACTTCTTTGTCATGATATACTGGCTCATCCGAACCGTATGAAACCTCAAGCACTTTCACTGCTTTTAAAGAGAGTTCTTTAAAAAGACTTCCTGCGCTTTCGATTGCGCTTTGTCGATCATCGCAGACACGCTGAACTGTCCAGGAATTAGCCTGACGCCCATGAACCTCATAATGGCAGCTACCACTGGACAATTTACTCTCCGGTAGGGGAAAAATACTAAATCTATAGTGCTCAGAAATACCATGACACTATTAATAAAGTACGAATATCGGACAGTGGCTTTAGATAAATTGTCTAAAAATGTTAGAGAATTAGTTAGCCTATATGTGTTTGATGCAACTTGCCGCCAACTCTTACTGGTTCAATGCGAACGGCTAAACCTGTCGCGTCGTCCGTTTCAACGAAAACACCACATACGGTTCCTGGTCCCGATGCTGGAGAAAAACGGCCCCCATTTATTTTGCGGGTAAAACGCCTAAGGGGCTCTTCTTTTTCCATACCAATTACGGAATTGTAATCACCACACATCCCTGCATCAGTTTGATACGCTGTACCGCTCGGCAATATCATTGCATCTGCTGTTGGTACGTGCTGATGGCTACCGACAACCATGGAGACCCGTCCATCACAAAAATGCCCCATGGCCATTTTTTCCGATGTCGCTTCCCCGTGAATATCAACCAGAATAAAATCGTACTTTCCGCCAAGTTTTCCAGAATTCAGAATTTTATCAACACCGGCAAATGGGTCATCCAAGGGATCCATAAAAACCCGGCCCATAACCTGAACAACCAGTATAGTTTTGCCACTCCTAGTCTTAAAGACAGCAGCCCCTCTCCCGGGTGTTCCCTCTGGGTAATTTATTGGACGAATAATACGCACATCTTGTGTCATATAACTCATAATTTCCTTTTGATCGAAACTATGATTGCCAAGGACGATGCTGTCTACACCAGCAGCATATAGGCTATTGCAGATTTTTTCAGTTATACCAAAGCCGGACGCTGCGTTCTCGCCATTTACAACGACGAAATCGAGCGAGAGCTTCTTGCGCAACTCAGGTACATTTTCAATGACGGCGTCACGTCCGGAACGGCCAACAATGTCACCGCAATATAAAACTCTCACTGAATTTTCCTTATTTCTTTTTCGGTGACAATCCAGTTCATTTTTTCATCATATGAATTGGTCACAACTTTTTCTATTTCCTGCCCCGCATAAGCGAACCCGACAGCGACACAGGGCTTCAAAGCCCTAATTCTCTCAAGTGTCCTATCATAAAACCCTCCGCCGTATCCCATGCGAAAACCAGCTTCGTCGAATGCAAGCAACGGTGTAATAATGATGTCCGGGATACCTTCTGCTGCGCTATCAGGCGGGACTTCAACATCATGCTTCCCTTTAACTAGCGGAACATCTGAAGTCCATTCGCGGAAAATGAGCGGTTCGCCAGTATCCACAACAACAGGTAAAAAGCAGGATATCTTTCGTTTGTGCAATGCTGAAATCAATGGTCGCGTATCAAGTTCGCTTCCAATCGGCCAGTAAAGGGAAACTTTCGCATCTACCTTAACGTCAATATTATTTAGAAAAATTTCCGCGGCCTTTAAGCCTGCGCTATCTTCAACCAGTTCTTTCCGGATTTGCAGTGCCGTTTTTCGTTGCGCTTGCTTTAACGTGCTAACATCACTCAAATAAATAACCCGACTATTTTCACGAAAACCCGCTGCATAGAATTGTACTGCACCACCACAAGCCGTCGATTGTATGAAATCTCTGTGGCCTGACAAGTCAGGTGGGAGCCGATATAATAGGACCACGGTCCAGTCAGGGATTAGCCCCCTAGATTTCGGTATTGGCCCCAGGATGTCTAGAATCTAACGAACCAAGCAGTGCAGTAGGCTTTACTTAAGCTTTTTCAAGCCGATCTGCAATAGCTTCCAACCTATTTGCCCAATTTTCCGTGTTGATTACACTTTTCGGCGTGTCGGAAACCTTTCCTTTCAACTCATCGATAGTCTCATAGGCTTGCGATAAGTCATCGGCAACAAGAAGCGCTGCCATAAGAAGGAGTTGCGCCTCATTAGTCGTATTGGACATACCGCTTAAATCTTGAACTTTTTTGTCCACAAATTCAGCAAGATAGGTCAAATGATCTTCTTCACCATCCCCGCAAATTATAGGGTAAGGCCGTCCATTTACCTTCACAGTCACGCTTGCCATACTTATTGCTCCAGCATCTGTGAGATATCACCAATGGTTTTATCTAACCGCAACGATACGTTATCACTTGCCTGTTTTAAGCCGTTATATGCCGCCGTTAGCTCGAGGAGTTCCTGGCGAAGAAGTTGATTTTCGACCCGCAGACTGTCCATTTCTGCTTTAATAATCGGATCTTCGCCGATCAGCAAACTTCCCTGGGACGGACGATTTTCTTTCCCGTTAACCAGCGTTTCAAGCCGTTCCAATGCGACTTGGATTCGCGATTCGGTATTTTCGCCATTCCCCATAATTAAATCGTCCTAATTCTCGTATCGAGCAATAATTGTTTCTGAATAAGACAATAAGACCTGTACACAATATGCGTCAACTGAAATGCAAATTGAGTTTTTAGCTTATTATTAAACAATCTGGCAAACTAAGCAGTTGACGTGAGCGTTGCGGGGCGGCATCTTCCCCCCCGTTTCCAATGCTTGCCAGAGATGCGCCCAAACCATTCTTTGTGATGTACATTATGAAGAACGTCGTGCGGGAACAATCAAAGTACTGGCAAGTTAATATATATATGTGACCCCGATCGGGCACCGGCAGCCAACTGGACTTTGGACTTGCAATTTATTTGGGCGAGTTTTTAGACCTATCCGGATATTTTGGCGTGACCGGTGGATAGCAAAGAGTCGATTATGAACGATACTGGCGCCAACACTTCGCCTACTAATTCCAAGCATACAGATATGGCAAACGCAATCCGTGCTTTGTCCATGGATGCCGTACAACAAGCAAATTCCGGCCACCCAGGCATGCCGATGGGGATGGCTGACGTTGCAACTGTTCTGTTTTCCAAGTTCTTGAAATTTGATCCAGCAAAACCGAATTGGCCAGATCGGGACCGTTTTGTCCTTTCAGCCGGTCATGGTTCCATGCTGCTTTATTCTTTATTGCATTTGACCGGCTACAAAGACATGACCATGGAGGAAATCAAAAATTTCCGCCAGCTCGGGTCAAAAACTGCTGGGCACCCGGAATACGGCCATGCCACAGGCATTGAAACAACAACAGGCCCACTTGGCCAAGGCCTTGCGACAGCTGTTGGTATGGCGCTTGCCGAAAAAATGCTTGCTACTCAGTATAAAAACGTTGTCGATCATTATACATATGTAATTGTTGGTGACGGCTGCCTGATGGAAGGCATCAGTCACGAGTCTGCGTCTTTCGCTGGACATCTTGGACTGGAAAAACTGATTGTTCTTTGGGATGACAACGAAATTAGCATCGATGGTAAAACTGAACTATCTGTAACTGACAATCAGCTAAAACGTTTTGAAGCGTTGGGCTGGGACACTCACAGTGCAGATGGTCATGATCCCGAAGCCATTGAAACAGCAATCGCGGCCGCACGTGCGACAAACAAGCCATCCCTTATCGCTTGCAAAACCACTATCGGCTTTGGCTCTCCGAACAAGCAAGGAACATCTGGTGTTCATGGCGCGCCCCTTGGTGCCGATGAAATTGCGTTGGCGCGGGAAGTCCTGAACTGGCCACATGCCCCTTTTGAAATCCCCGGTACAATTCTGGATCGCTGGCGTGCTGTGGGCACAAAAGGCGCTCGACTTTCATCTGAGTGGGAACAAACGTTGAACGCACTGGATGCAGAAAAGAAAGCTGCATTTGAATTTGCGCTTTCCGGTGAACTTCCTGCAGACTTTGACGAAATCATGATGGCTTATAAAAAGCAGCTCAGCGAAGACGCTCCGGGCTGGGCCAGCCGCAAATCTAGTCAAGAAGCTCTTAACGTTATCAATGAGCATGTCAAAAATACAGTTGGCGGCTCTGCGGATCTCACTGGCTCCAACTTGACTAAAACAGTACAAACCCTCCCTATCTCGCCAAAAGATTTCTCCGGCCGTTACGTTCATTACGGTGTCCGTGAGTTTGGCATGGCAGCGATCATGAACGGTTTGGCCCTTCATAAAGGTTTCATACCCTATGGCGGCACTTTTATGGTCTTTACTGACTATGCACGGCCTGCCATCCGCCTTTCCGCGTTGATGGAGCAACGTGTGATCTATGTGATGACACACGATTCCATTGGGCTCGGTGAAGACGGACCAACCCATCAGCCAGTTGAACATTTGGCAACACTACGAGCGATGCCGAATGTGAATGTCTTCCGCCCTGCTGATGCTGTCGAAACTGCTGAATGCTGGGAATTGGCGATGAAATCTAAGAAGACACCTTCTATTTTGTCTCTCAGCCGCCAAGGCCTGCCGACAGTGCGTAAGGATCACAGTCCAGAAAATCTGTCCGCAAAAGGAGCCTATGAACTGGCTTCGGCATCTGAAGATGCTAAAGTCACTATTTTTGCGACTGGTTCTGAAGTAACAATTGCACTTGGCGCCCAAAAAACCTTGGAGGCTGAAGGCATCGGAACACGTGTTGTTTCAGTTCCATGTTGGGAACTGTTTGATGCGCAAGATGCAGATTACAAACTCGAAACACTGGGCCCAGGTACAGCCAGAGTTGCGATCGAAGCTGCATCGTCCTTTGGATGGCAAAAATATATTGGTGATACGGGTGTGTTTATTGGACTAGACGGATTTGGTGCTTCGGCTCCTGCTGACGCACTTTATGAACATTTTGGCATTACAAGCGATGCCATCGTCGTAGCGGCAAAGAAACAACTTTAATTGAGACGGCGGAGTTGATCCGCCTTGGAGTATAGTTAAAGGAGCTTAAGGAAGATGACAGTTCGTGTTGCAATTAACGGATTTGGCCGTATTGGACGTAACGTCCTTCGGGCAATTTATGAGTCCGGCCGTACAGATGTTGAGGTTGTTGGTATCAACGACTTGGGATCTGTTGAAGCCAATGCTCACCTATTAAGATATGACAGTGTTCATGGTCGTTTTCCAGGCGAAGTAATTGTATCCGGCGACACGATTGATCTTGGCCGTGGTCCGATTAAAGTTTCAGCAGAACGTAATCCTGCTGATCTGCCTTGGGGTGAACTTGGCGTGGACGTTGCGTACGAATGTACCGGTATATTCACACATGCTGAAAAAGCCAAAGCTCATCTCGAAGCAGGTGCCAAAAAGGTTCTGATTTCAGCTCCCGGTACAGAAGTTGACAAAACGATTGTCTATGGTGTGAACCATGACAAACTTACAGCTGACGACAAAATCGTGTCAAACGCCTCTTGCACAACAAACTGCCTAGCTCCGGTTGCTCAAGTCTTGAACGACGCTGTTGGTTTGTCTCATGGTTTCATGACAACTGTTCACTCCTATACAGGTGATCAGCCGGTTCTTGACACATTGCATAGTGATCCGCGTCGTGCACGCAGCGCAACATCATCTATCATCCCGACGTCTACTGGGGCAGCAAAAGCTGTTGGCCTGGTTCTTCCAGAACTTGCAGGCAAATTGGATGGCACATCCGTTCGTGTTCCAACACCAAATGTTTCATTAATTGATCTAACATTTGTTGCCGGCCGCACAACGACAGTTGAAGAAGTCAACGCTGCTATTGTTGAGGCTGCCAATGGCCGCCTTAAGGGTGTCTTGGCTGTCTGCGACGAGCCACTTGTTTCTATCGATTTCAACCACAACCCTGCAAGTTCGACATTCGACGTGACACAAACTCAAGTCATCGAAGGCACATTTGTTCGTATCCTAAGCTGGTATGATAACGAATGGGGCTTCTCTAACAGGATGAGTGACACCGCCGTTGTGATGGCGAACTTAGGTTAATAAAAAAGACGGAGAAAAAGATCGAATGGCGGATTATCGGACACTCGATGCCATTGACGCAAATGGCAAGACTGCCCTTGTTCGGGTAGATCTGAACGTTCCCATGCAAGACGGGAAAGTTTCAGATTTCACCCGAATTGAAAGAATTTCCGGAACCATTCGTGAATTGACTGAAAAGGGTGCAACAGTTGTCCTTCTCAGCCATTTTGGCAGACCGAAGGGTCAAGTTGTGCCTGAAATGTCTTTGGCGCCTGTTGCAAAAGCAATGGCGGCACATTTGAATATGTCTGTTGCCTTTGCAGACGACTGTACGGGGGATATTGCCACGCAGGCTATTGCTAACACTGACCGTGGCAACATTATTCTTCTTGAAAATGTTCGCTTCTATCCGGGCGAAGAAAAAAACGACACAAACTTCGCCAAGAGCCTTGCAACCCTTGGCGATTTTTTCGTGAACGATGCTTTTTCCTGCTCCCATAGAGCGCATGCCTCTACAGAAGCTATTACGAAAGAACTTCCCGCGTTCGCTGGAAGGAATATGGAGGCGGAGCTCACCGCTTTAGAGAAAGCTCTCGGTGCGCCAAAACGTCCCGTTATGGCCATTGTTGGCGGTGCAAAAATTTCCAGTAAACTCGATTTGTTGTTCAACTTGGTCGAAAAAGTTGACAGCCTGGTTATTGGTGGCGGTATGGCTAATACTTTTTTGAACGCCAAGGGTATCAATGTCGGGGCCTCTCTTTGTGAACATGATCTTGCAGGTACCGCGAGTGAAATTCTTGAGAAAGCAGAAAAAATTGGCTGCGAGGTTTTACTTCAAGACGATGCAGTACTTGCCAAGGAATTTAAAGCAGATGCCCCCAATCGTGCCGCAGTTGTTAATGACATAGCAGCAGATGAAATGATGTTGGACATTGGACCAAAATCCGCGGCGTTATTAAAAGATAAACTCAAAGTATGTAAAACACTGATCTGGAATGGTCCGCTGGGAGCGTTTGAGATTTCCCCTTTTGGAGTGGGCACCTTCTCACTGGCAAAAGAAGCGGCACGTTTGACCAGAGAATCGGATCTGATTTCCGTTGCAGGCGGCGGAGATACAGTTGCAGCTTTGGCAAAGGCGGGAGTGAGTAGCGATTTTACTTATATCTCAACCGCTGGTGGCGCTTTCCTCGAGTGGATGGAAGGTAAAGAGTTACCGGGTGTAAAAGCCCTTAGTGTCTGAAATTTGTAAATATAAGGCTGATCAAATGAGCGAAATTATACTTATGGAAGATATCGCAGCCCAATTGGTTGCAACGAGCAAAGGCATTTTGGCCGCGGATGAAAGCACTGGAACCATTAAAAAGCGATTTGATGGCATTAGCGCAGAGTGCACTGAAAATTCCCGACGCGACTACCGCGAGTTGTTGTTCACAGCAGAGGGTGTCTCAGATTTTGTCAGCGGTGTGATCTTATATGATGAAACACTACGCCAATCATCAAATGATGGTCAGCGCCTCGCAGAAATTCTCGCAGATCAAGGTATCATTCCCGGCATTAAAGTAGACATGGGTGCCAAGCCCCTTGCCTTTTCTGACGGCGAACTGGTGACAGAGGGTCTTGATGGCCTACGCGATCGACTTGCAGAATATTATGAACTTGGTGCACGATTTGCAAAATGGCGGGCGGTTGTTTCAATTGGCGACACGGCGCCAAGCCAATACTGCATTGATGCAAATGCCCATGCGCTGGCGCGATATGCGGCCCTTTGCCAGGAAGCCAACATTGTTCCCATTGTGGAACCTGAAGTGTTGATTGACGGCTCGCATTCGATTGACGAATGCTATGCTGTTACGGAAACAACGTTGAAAACAGTCTTTGATGAACTTTACAAACAGCGTGTTGTCTTGGAACAAATGCTTCTCAAGCCTAACATGATTGTCTCTGGTCAAGATTGCACTGAACAAGCCGGAGTTGATGAAGTTGCCGCCAAAACCATCTATTGTTTTGAGCAAACCGTTCCAGCTGCTGTGCCGGGCATTGTCTTCCTGTCAGGTGGGCAGTCAGAAGCACAAGCGACTGAACACTTGAATGCAATCAACCAAATGGGCGATCATCCCTGGGAAATCAGCTATTCCTTTGGCCGAGCATTGCAAGCATCAGCTTTGTCGGCATGGGGCGGAAAAAGCGAAAATGTCGCAGCAGCGCAAAAAGCTCTAATTCATCGTTGTCAGCTGACAAGTGCAGCAAGGGATGGCGAATATTCTACAGATATGGAGAGCAGTTCCTAAACGAGCCGCTTTCAGTACAAATAAAGATGAGGCCTGTGCTATAGATGTACAGGCCTCATACTTATCGCCATCGTAATTCCGGAGCAGTATCATCGAAGATCTTCGACCTCGCTTATATTTAATATCACCCCCAACTTTTGATCTGGAAGAGTTTGAAACAGCTTTTCGTAAATCTTTGGATGGTGGGGATGTCGCTTGTTTTCAATTGCGAATGAAAGATCAGTCCAGCGACGATATCCGCCGTGCAGCGGAAAAACTAATCCCTATTGCCCAAGCGAATGACGTTGCATTTCTGCTCAATGATGACCCTGAACTTGCCAAATCAATTGGCGCTGACGGCGTTCATGTTGGACAAGACGATACCCCGTATAAAGCAGCACGGGCGATTGTTGGTGAGGACGCTATTGTTGGCGTGACCTGTCACGACTCTCGGCATTTGGCAATGCTAGCGGCGGAAAGCGGAGCCAATTATGTGGCCTTTGGCGCGTTCTATCCGACGGAAACAAAAGTGGCTAAAACAAGCGCCGCACCTGAAATACTACAATGGTGGAGCACAATGGTAGAAACACCGTCTGTGGCGATTGGCGGGATAACAGTTGACAATGCTGCTCCACTGATTAAAAGCGGGGCAGACTTTCTTGCAGTTTCTGGTGGGATTTGGAATTATTCTGAAGGCCCTGATAAAGCAGTTGCAGAATTTAATAGGGTCATTGAATTGGCCGTGGCAACCTGATAGGTTCCGCCCAACATATTTTGATATTCAAATAGACGATGGTAAGCCATGAAAATTAACGGCAATGCAATTCGCCCCGGTAACGTTATCGAGCACAAAAACGGCTTGTGGGTTGCAGTAAAGATCCAACATACACAACCTGGTAAAGGTGGTGCTTATTTGCAGGTAGAACTCAAGAACCTGCGTGATGGCAGCAAGCTCAACGAACGCTTCCGCTCCTCCGAGACAGTAGAGCGCGCGCGCTTGGAACAGAAACCATTCCAGTTCCTGTTTGAAGATGGCGAATTGCTTACTTTCATGGATACAGATTCGTATGAACAAGTTTCTCTTTCTAAGGATTTGATTGGCGATAAAGCCATTTTCCTAAAAGACGGAATGGAACTTAAAATTGAATCTTATGAAGATGAGCCGCTAAATGTTTTACTACCAGAGCATCTGACATTTGAAATCAGCGAAACTGAGCCAACTGTAAAAGGCCAAACAGCTGCCTCTTCATACAAGCCCGCAATTCTTGAAAACGGTTTACGTATTATGGTGCCGCCATTCTGCAGCACCGGCGAAAAAGTTGTCGTGAACACAGAAACATCCGAATATACGAAACGGGCAGACTAAGCGCCCTTTTCTATTAAGTTCCATCCCCCAGTAATCAGGTAAATACAATGGCTCGCAAATCAGCACTTATCAACGTTATGGAAGCCGCCGCACGGAAAGCTGCGCGGAAGCTTGTAAGAGACTTCAACGAAGTCGAAAACTTGCAGGTTTCAAGGAAAGGTCCGGCTGACTTTGTAAGTAACGCCGACATTGCTGCCGAAAAAACTCTGCATGAGGAATTATCCCGTGCACGTCCTGACTTCGGCTTCAAACTTGAAGAAGGCGGCGTAATCCCAGCAAAAGATGAAAAACATTACTGGATTATTGATCCTCTTGATGGAACAACAAACTTCCTACATGGTCTCCCGCATTTTGCTATTTCCATTGCATTGATGGAAGGCCCTAACATTGTTGCAGGTGTTATCCTTGACCCGATTAAAGATGAGCTATTCTGGGCAAGTAAAGGTGATGGCGCTTTTGTAAACGACCACCGTTTGAGAGTATCTGGCCGTTCTCGGATGGCAGATTGCGTTCTGGCGACAGGCATTCCGTTCCTGGGAAAATCAGGCCACGAAACATTCTTACGTGAAGCCAATGAGTTTATGGGAATTTCCGCAGGACTTCGTCGCTTTGGCGCAGCTTCACTTGATTTGGCATATGTAGCTGCAGGCCGTTTTGACGGCTACTGGGAGCGCGGACTTTCTGAATGGGATATGGCCGCGGGTATCATCATAGTTCGTGAAGCTGGTGGCCTTATCAGTCAAATCGACGGCGGAGAAAAGATGCTGGAAAAAGGTGACATTCTCGCCTCAAACAGCGGCGTCAACCAAACAATGATGGATATACTCCGCAAAGCACGTCGCAAGAAATCATAAGAACCTCAAAATCGATACCTCGCATAATCTCCTTCTATTTCACTAAAAAGTTGTGACACGGCGTCTGCTAAGCTATTCTTGGCAGACGTTGTGGCATACGCCTTTTTTGTGTCATTTTTTATGACTAGAAAAGAAACATCAAGTCATGCCACAAAGATGCAACTATTGCGCTTTTGTGCTGCATCTTGAAACGAGTATTTGTGGGGGTGCCAGAAATGGCTCTGGGGAAAAACAAGAATCAATTCATGCGCCAAAGTATTAGATTACTTTGCGTCGCTGCTGCTGGACTTTCGTTGACCGCGCTTGCGACCGCGCAAACTGTCATCATTGGCGGTGCCAACCGCCAGTCGGTCACTGTAAATATGAATACAGTTTACGGAAACTATCAACAAAAATACCAGCCCTCAATAGGCAGTACTGATTATAGTAAAAGTGCAAAAATTATTGACGGCAATGAAGTAATAACTCTTATTCCGCCTGGAAGTCAGGTAAAGAAAAAGAAAGTCGCGGCAAAACCTGTTAAACGCAAAATACCTAAATCTGTCGCCGTTAAGAAATCGACAGCGCCCGTAAAAAAAATAGAAAAAGCGGCGCCCAAGATTGCCAAAGTAGCACCTCCTAAAGCGCCAAAAATTGGTAAAAACAAAACACAATCCGCACCCGCTGAAACCGTAACAAAAGAAACAATGACGGTAGCGACACCCGCGCCAGCGAAGAAAATTGTGGAAAGTAAAAAGGAAACAGTTGTTTCCAAGGCTCCCACACCCGTCATTCCAAAAGCGACGACAACAGAGCCTAAAGAGGCCGAAATTAAAGTAGCATCTGTTGCACCAGAGCAAACGAAAAAACCTGTTGCACCGCAGAAAAAGATGCCTGCAATTGAACCCGAGGTCGCTGCCAACTTGCAGCAAATATTCTTTGAGAAGGATGAAACCAAACTTCCGGCATCCGCAAAAACAGATCTGCAAAAACTGGCGGAGATGGTTGCGAGCTCAAGCAAACGGGTTCAGTTGGTTGCGTATGCAGATGCGAGTAGCAATGGAACTGCACGCCGATTGTCTCTAGGCCGTGCACTGGTCATAAGATCTCAGTTAATGAAGTTCGGTGTCCCTAACAACAAAATTGAAGTGAGAGCCCTTGGCAAACCAACGGACAACTCTCCTGCTGATCGTGTAGATTTGAAACTGGTGGCAAGATAATTATGACAACACTTCCCGGCATTGCATCCCCTGCAGCTATCTCTGCCCCGAAAATCAATAAACCAAGAAGACATATTTTTCGAATGATGGTGTTTCTAGCCATCGTCACTGGAATAGCTTTCTTTCTTTATCAGCCAGCCAGAAATGCATTCGTTGCAAATCCATATCTAAATGGCCTTATTCTTGCGACCCTTCTATTTGGAATTATTTTCATTTTCCGGCAAGTCTTGATCCTGAACACAGAGGTAGATTGGACTGAAAATCTAAAGAAAACGTCTTCTGGCATTTCATTGCAGAGTGGCCCAAATCTTTTGTCGCCCCTCGCCACCATTATTCGAGACAATAATGGTCCTTTACAAATGTCTGCCATTACAATGAATACGGTACTGGATAGCATTAGCGCCCGCCTAGATGAAGGGCGGGACATCTCTCGCTACCTAATTAACGTTCTTGTCTTCCTTGGGTTGCTGGGAACTTTTTGGGGTCTCCTTGAAACTGTTGACTCTGTTGGTGATGCCATAACGACTTTGAACGTAGGCTCCTCTAACGACTTTTCAAAAGTATTTGATGAATTGAAAGCTGGCCTTGAAAAACCATTGTCGGGTATGGCTGTCGCGTTTTCTTCTTCTCTGTTCGGATTGTCAGGTTCATTGATTTTGGGCTTTCTTGACATGCAAGCAGGTCAAGCTCAGAGCCGCTTTTATACTGATTTGGAAGAGTGGCTGACATCTATTACGAAATTTACTTCTTCAGGTCCTGTTGGTCTGGGCGATGGTGACCATAGTGTTCCTGCCTATGTTAATGCCTTGCTTGAGCAAACAGCAGAAAGTCTCGATAGTTTACAACGAACACTTGCCCGTAATGAAGACCGCCGTCATACAGGCGAAAGTGCAATGCTTAATGTGAGTGAGCGGCTAGCAGCCCTTACAGATCAAATGCGTGCGGAACAAGACCTGATGGTCAAACTTGTTGAAGGCCAAATGGAATTGAAACCTGTCTTACAGCGCATGGCGCAAATTCAAGAACAGGGTGCGTTGGATCAAGCGAGTAAAAACCACCTTCGGAACCTCGATGTTTATATGGCAAGGTTGCTTGAGGATATCTCAGATGGTCGAAACCAGATCACGCAAGAGATCCGCAGCGACATTAAACTTCTTACCCGCACCATTGCGGCCATTGCCGAAGAAGACCGGCGCAAGTAATGAATTGGTGAGGGTTGAGTATGGGACGTAGACGCAGAGGACAACGCGCAGGATATGAAATCTGGCCGGGTTTCGTTGACGCTTTAACGACATTATTGCTGGTTATCATTTTCCTGCTGGTTGTTTTTGTTCTGGCGCAATTTTTCCTATCTCAAGCCTTATCAGGCCGGGATGCCGCTCTTGAAAAACTCAATCAGCAGGTTGCGGAACTCGCTGATTTACTGGCCCTTGAGAAACAATCCAGCACCGAACTTCGCTTAGATATAGAAAAACTAACCGTCTCTCTCGCATCGTCAAATACAGAACGTGACAGCGCTATTATCAGATTGGACACTCTTACTTCCCGGGCTTTAGAAGCAGAAAAAGAAAGAGACAACTTAGTCCTCCTGTTAAAAGAGCAAGAGAAGAAAACAGCAGACAGACAGAGTGATCTCAAACTAGCTGAAGAAAAAATTCAGATCGAAAAAGACAAGATCGCCATTAACTTAAAAGAAATGGAAAGCCTCAGAAGAGATATCGAAGCGCTTAAGAAAGTTCGTACTGAACTTGAGGCCGATGTCGGCGCTCTGACAGCGAAACTCACGGACAAAGATATTGAAATTGGTAAAATAAGAGATCGAAGCAAAGAACTTGAAGTTAAACTTTCAGGGGAAGCGGAACGCACTCTTCTGGCTCAGAAAGACATCAAAGAACGTGATGTACAGTTGTCGGAACTTCAAGCGTTGTATTTGCTAACGCAAGACTCGCTTACCGCTGAAGAGAAAATATCAAGTAAGGCACAGGCTCAAGTTACACTTTTAAATGCTCAACTTGCGGCTCTTAGAGAACAACTCTCCAGAATTGAACAAGCATTGGAAGTATCTGAAGCAAAAGACAAAGACCAGAAAGCCCAAATCGTTGATCTTGGGCGTCGCTTAAATCAGGCATTAGCGCAAAAAGTACAGGAACTGCAGCAATATCGCTCCAATTTCTTCGGCCAGCTTCGGCAGGTTCTTAAAAATCGCCCCGGTATCAGTATTGTTGGCGATCGTTTTGTCTTCCAGTCTGAAGTTTTGTTTGGCTTGGGTGAAGCCGAATTGGGCGATCAAGGTAGGGAAAGCATGGCAACGTTTGCCAGAACACTGCTGGAGATATCTACGTCAATCCCTGATGAAATTGACTGGGTCTTACGTGTGGATGGCCATACAGACAAACAACCCATCAAAACAGCCCGTTTCCCATCCAACTGGGAGCTTTCAATGGCTCGGGCACTTTCCGTTACGAAATATCTGATTGCCAGAGGTATTCCACCAGAGCGGCTTGCCCCAACTGGTTTTGGACAATTCCAACCTCTTGATCCGCGTGAGGATGAAATCGCATTTTTACGTAACCGCAGAATTGAGTTAAAATTAACGGAAAAATAGTTACTGACTACAATCCAAAAATTTGTTTTCAAAAACAGCACCAACCAAAAATCTATTCCCTATTGGTGTTGCAACGGACGCTCCTGAAATCAGGTCTCCGGCATCGAGTAGAATTTGCCCGACAACGAGCTGACCTGCGGCCCCTTTCGTCAACCGCAAGACTTGGCTGGGCGCATACTTACTAGCGTCCGCAGCATGACCAAGGAAACTAAAGAGCTGCGGATGAGACGCGACCCAAATATCTCCGTTCTGGTCTAAAGAGATATTGTCGGGCCCAGTTCCCAGGTCCAATTCCTGTTGTAAGGAAAGAGTATTGGATTCTTCTTCACGCAAATAAACTCGAAGTCGTTGCCCCAAGGTTTCAGATATAATCACTGTTTTGCGGTCTTTGGATAGGGAAATACCATTTGCAAAATGCAATCCGCTGGCAACCTCTTTAAACGCCGATCCGTTGTAGTAGCTGACAACACCAACAGGCAAAGGAACATAAGCCTCTAACGAGGCTAATAGATTGCCTAAATAACCATGATCATTTGTTACATAGAAGGTCTCATGACTAAGCGCTGCAATATCGTTTGGGCTCAGGGCACCTTCGATGGTTTTACGGTGAATTAGCGTGGTATTTTTCCAATCGTACAGTTCGATTTTGTTTGGGTTACCAACGACTGGCGATACGCTTTGCCGGTTGACCACCATCAGTGTTCCATGTCCATCATTTCCCTGAAAATAGGAAATACCAAGAGGATGGAAATCTATATTGGCTTCAGGTGTCAGATTTATTGGCTCAACTGACGGCTTTTTTAAGTCATATAGAAAAATCGCACCCGCGACAGGCTGTCCATCTGCTGTCTTTCGCCTGTTATCTGAAGAAATGAATGCATAGTTTCCCGAAGGATGGAGCACAATGTCTTCGGGCCCGGCGATATTCTCAATTGCGACGCAATGCCCATTAAACATTGGTGTAATAGTCTTAAACTGTCCTGCAGAATATAAAGCGTAAACTGCGGCCCCTATGGCAAAGACCATAAGACTAACAAAGACAAAAAACAGTTTCTGTATAGTCGCCACAACTCCCCCAGTGCGTTTGTAATACGATAGCACTTGAAGTCTATGTAGTCTTACACTTTCATCGCTTCACGATTAACATTGAACTGCAGCTTGGCCAGTCTGGCGTACAATCCGTCTTCCTTCATTAGTTGCTCGTGCGTACCTTGCGTAACAACATGCCCCTTATCCAGAACCACGATGCGATCTGCATTAAGAACTGTTGCTAAACGGTGCGCAATAACAAGGGTCGTTCGGCCCTTCATCAAATTTTCAAGCGCAGTCTGTACCAGATTTTCACTTTCGGCATCGAGTGCAGATGTAGCCTCGTCCAGCAGCAAAATTTCAGGGTCTCTCAAAATCGCTCTCGCAATAGCAACGCGCTGCTTTTGTCCCCCTGAAAGGGTCATACCGCGCTCCCCAAACTGGCTATCAAAACCGTTTGGTAATTCACTTAGAAAGTCAAAAGCTGCGGCCGCTTTCGCTGCGGCCATCACATCTGCATCGGAAGCATCGGGCCGACCATACCGTATATTGTTCATGGCTGTGTCTGCAAAAATTACGGGTTCTTGTGGCACCAATCCCATCAGTGACCTTGCAGAAGCGGGATCCGTCTTAGATATATCGACACCATTGATCAGAACTTTCCCCTCCTGAGGGTCATAGAAGCGCTGTAACAGCTGAAATACAGTTGTTTTACCTGCGCCACTAGGGCCAACGATAGCCACGGTTTCTCCCGGCTTTACGTTGAGCGAAAAGTTGTTAAGGGCCGCCATTTCTTTTCGAGATGGGTAATGGAAATTCACAGACGAAAACTCCAAGCCCTCTGTAAGCTTGCTAGGGAGCGGTACAGGATTTTCCGGACATGCGATCACCGGCTCCTCCTTAAGAAGCTCTATCAAGCGCTCCGACGCGCCTGCAGCCCTTTGGAGTTCCCCCCAGATCTCACTCAAAGATCCCATGGAACCTGCAACAACAATTGCATAGAAAACAAATGAACCCAAAGTACCTGGGGACATATTGCCATGCACCACATCTGTGGCGCCGCTCCAAAGGACAAAATCAATCGCGCCAAAAATAAGAAGGATAACGATTGCAGTTAGCCACGCTCTTGCGCGAATGCGCGTTACGGCAATACGAAAACTTTCCTCTACATCAGAGGCAAATGCTTTTCTGTCAATATCTTCATGGTTATAGGCTTGAGATGTCTGGATGGACCGCAATGTCTCATCCGCGCGGGCACTGACGCGAGCAATACTGTCTTGGTTGATTGTACTGAGTTTACGAACCCGGCGACCGAAGATAATAATAGGGATTAAAATACAAGGCACAACAAGAAGCACCATGCCCGCAAGCTTGGGACTGGTATAAACTAGAAACGCCAAACCGCCCACGAATGAAAGGATATTTCGAAGCGCGACGGATACAGACGACCCGATCACTGTTTGAATTAATGTGGTATCAGTTGTCAGGCGCGACAACACTTCGCCGGTACGGGTAACCTCGAAGAAAGCCGGGTTGAGTTTCAAAATATGACTAAACACGGCCTGCCTGATATCAGCGATAACTCTCTCACCGATCCAAGAGACCAAATAGTATCTGGCGAAAGACGCGAAAGCGAGGCCAACGACAACAGCCATAAGACCCAAAAAATACTGACTGAGATTGCCAGAGCCCGCTGAGAATCCATGATCGAGAAGAAGTCTGACTGCCTGTCCGATTAAAAGAAGACTAGACGACGCGATGACGAGAGCAATCGCGGCGCCCACAAATTGCCACTTATAGGGTTTGACGAATCGTACTAGGTCCCAAAGGCGTGTAACAGAAGGTTTTTCTGTTACTTCTCCTGACGTCGCTTCACTTGTTCCAACACGGGTATCTGTCACGCTATCACTTTCCGTACTTGCATTTCTGCCAACGGTTTTACGGAAAATAGGAATTTCTACAAGAAAATTCGCAAAAAACTATATCTTTACTTGCCACGGAGCCGTTCCTTTAATATAAGGCCCGCTTAGTGAATTCCAGCATCCCCGAGAGGGTAGAGGCGATATGAAAAAAGAAACGCATCCAGATTACCACACCATCACTGTCGAAATGACTGATGGAACGACCTTTGAAACTCGCTCCACATACGGTAGCGAAGGCGATGTTCTTAAGCTCGACATCGATGTTAAATCTCATCCAGCATGGACTGGCGGCACACAGCGTCTACGTGAAGATGGCCGTGTTGCTAAGTTTAACAAACGTTTCTCAGGCTTCGGCATTAAATAACACACCTACGTTTATTGGTGTACTGCGGAACAGGCGCTCTTCTCGGGCGCCTTTTTGCTGCATTTTTTTGAGATTTAGGTTGCCTGAAAATTCTCTATGGAAAGCTGATCAAGCCTCGATATCCGTCGATAAAGAGATTCGCTCCGATCAAGTAGAGACATCAGCCCAGGCGGCAACAGGTGCGGCTGATCGAATTCTGCTTCAGGCAAGCAAACCGATTGAAATTGCAGATGGCATTCTTCGGCCTGCCCCTCTTCAGGGGTTATCTCCCCTTCAATAACGGCGCGCTGAAACATCAGCCATGACATACTTTCAGTTAATCTGGTTGTGAGTCGCAGAGATTCTGTCGCATAGAAAAAGCTAGCTTCATTTGACAGTTTTCGCACGGCGTTTTTACCCGGACCAAGAAGGTACTCCCGAGCCTCAACCACCAACTTAAGAGCTTCATCATAGGTCCTAGAGAAAAAAATAGTACCTGAAGTGTTGGAAAGACTTTGCTGCTGCCCGTTACTCATATTAGCCCTTCAATTGTTTGAAGCGTTCGTTGTACTTGAAATTTGTTAATTTTCTCTCCTCCCACCTTGAACCTTCCAAAACTGAGCATACATTTGTTTGACCGGGTGCCCAGAGTGGACCCGGGACTACAGCGGTTCAGCCCAATACTGGGGGAGCCAAATAAATATTGCTCATTTGGAGAATATAGACATGCGTAATTTTGACTTTTCACCCCTAATGCGTTCTGCATCACTTCACAGTCCCTTCAATAGTTTATTTGATGAGCTGGATCGTTCGGCAAGCGAGAGTAGAAGGTTACCCTACAATATCCTTAAAAAAGACGCGGATCATTTTCAAATTGTGGTTGCTGCAGCTGGCTATTCCGAAGATGACATTGATATTACTGTTGCCCAAAATTCGCTGAGTATTAGTGCAGAATCGCATGAGAGTGATGAAAATATTGAATATCTTCATCACGGACTTTCTGCTGGCGCATTTACCCAGAAATTTGAATTGTCGGATATGATCAAGGTCAAAGGCGCGACAATGGACAATGGTCTGCTGAAGGTTGAGCTTGTGCGAGAGATCCCAGAATCTCTGAAACCTCTTCGTATTAAAATTGAAAAAAGCGATCAAATTGAAGATAAGGCTTCATAACTATCGCCCCAACTCTTTTTGTTTAAGGAAATGCGGCTCGAAAATAATCGGGCCGCATTTTCGCACCTAATTGTCTTCAAACCTATCAATTAGCTCGCGTAGGTTATCGCCAATTCGTACAGTTTTATGACTACTTTGATCCGTGTTCACCCAAATAATTTCACCGCTGGAATAGATGGTTTCACTCTCTTTCTCGAACACTTCCAGAATGAATGTGAGTGAGCTATTTCCAATTTTTGCGGTTCTACACCCAACTTGAATTTCTGCATCAAACAAAATCGGTTTTGCATAATTCACCAGTGATTTCACCAAATGAAAATCCAAACCGGTTTCTTTTGCATAGGCGGAATAATCAAATGCCATGCCCCTAAAATATTCGGTGATAGCGACATCGAAATAAGTCAGGTAGTGAGCATTAAAGACCACTCCCTGCCCGTCAATTTCTGAATACCGAACACGTAGGTCGTGGAAAAATCTAAAATCACTTCGGGCCATTATTCTTTTCCTTCTATTGGGTAAGTGCCACTTTCCAACTTGGTTGCTTTATAGAAAAAGCCGTTTCAATTTTTTTACAATCAAGTACAGAATTTGCGGGTCGTTTAGCAGGTGTTGGGTATTGAGAGGTCGGGATTGCTGTCACCGTAACACTCGGAACATCCTTTAAAATTTCACATGCAAACTCATACCAGCTCACAGCAGGGGCACCTGAAAAATGATAAATACCCCAGTTGTCAAATGCTGGATTGACCACTTTCTCAGCAATTATAAGCAAAGCCTCCGCAATTTGAGTAGCTGCTGTCGGTCCGCCTCTCTGGTCATTTACGACATTCAAGTGATCTCTGTCTTTTGCCAGTCGCCGCATCGTATTTACAAAATTTTGTTCTCCGCCAAACACCCATGATGTTCTTAAAATAATATGACGGGGGCATAGCTGATTGATCGCATTTTCTCCGGCAAGTTTACTAGCCCCGTACACACCTAGCGGATTGCAAGTATCGGTTTCCAGATAAGCGCTTTCCTTTTCGCCATCGAATACGAAATCTGTAGAAATATGCAGAAACGGCACTGATACCGCATCACAAGCTTTAGCTAAAAGCTCTGGTCCGAGGGTATTTATCGAGTGCGCTTGCTCTCGATCCTCTTCCGCCTTGTCAACAGCCGTATAGGCTGCCGCATTAATCACAACATCGGGGTTATGTTGGGCAATTGCCAGCTCTACGTCAGAAGCATTTGTTATGTCCAGTTCCTGCCGAGAAAGTGCGACTAATTCCAACCCTCGTTTATTAGCCGTGCGGACCAATGCCTGCCCAACTTGTCCGTCACGTCCGGCGACCAATATTTTCAAGATTTTTCTGTCCCTAACCCGCGACGATCCAATGCGACGCCCTCTCCAACAGCTTCTACCCAATCGATATTTTCAAGATACCAATCAACGGTTTTCTCCAAACCGCCCTCAAGGTCAACAGATTGACGCCATCCCAATTCATTTTCTATCTTCGAACAATCGACTGCATAACGTGCGTCATGGCCTGGTCGGTCGGTCACAAATCGGATTAGCTCTTCATGTGGTGCCCGCGTAGGGAATTTACTGTCCAAAATTTTACAAATGGCCCGCACCATATTGATATTCGTTTGTTCTGCGCGTCCGCCAATCATATAAGTCTCGCCCACACGCCCCTTTTCAACGACCAAGCGCAGTGCTGCCGTGTGGTCATGTACATACAGCCAGTCTCTGATATTCAGGCCATTGCCGTAGACAGGCAATTCGCGGCCTTGCAAGGCATTGAGGATAATCACTGGCAGAAGTTTTTCGGGGAATTGAAAGGGTCCGTAATTATTGGAACAATTGGTAATCAAAACTGGTAGCCCAAATGTCCGCTGCCAAGCCCGGGCCAAATGATCAGACCCTGCTTTACTCGCAGAATAGGGAGAACTGGGCTCATATGTGCTTTCTTCCGAAAATAATCCCTCCGCCCCGAGTTCCCCATAAACTTCGTCGGTGGAGATATGGAGAAAACGGAAATTCTCTTGGCCGCCATCCTTAAGGTCTCGCCAGTACTCCAGTGCGCATTGGAGCATTGTGAATGTGCCAACCAAGTTGGTTTGGATAAAATCTGTGGGCCCATCAATGGAACGATCCACATGACTTTCAGCAGCTAAATGATAAACAGTTGTGGGTTGGTATTTATCAAACAGCGCGGACACAGCGACTGCATCACAAATATCAACCTTTTCAAACGTGTGAAGAGGACTATTTTCTATCTGACGAAGATTTTCAAGGCTTCCAGCATAAGTCAGCTTATCCACTGTAATGACATGATCACCACCGTCTTTCACCAGATCCCGGACAAGAGCAGAGCCTATAAATCCAGCACCACCAGTTACCAAAATTGTCATCAGATATCTCCGTAAGTGAATAAGTTGATCTGGTCTGCCAATGACGGAAGTATTTTGTCTTTTTCAGAAAGCTGAATATTATCTATTGGCATTCCCCAATCAATCCCGAGCGCCGGGTCATTCCAGATAATCCCCTGTTCGTGAGCAGGGCTGTAATCGTTGGTTACTTTATACAAAAACTCAACATCATCAGTGAGAGTGCAATATCCATGAGCGAATCCTGCTGGAACCCATAACTGCCGCCAATTATCGGCAGAGAGTTCAACGGCAACATGCTCACCAAAAGTGGGAGACCCTACGCGAATATCCACGGCAACATCCATGACAGCGCCGCGAGTGACGCGGACCAACTTACCCTGCGCCTTGGGGCTCAATTGATAATGAAGCCCCCGAATAGTGCCTTTTTCAGCGCTAAAAGCATGATTATCCTGTACAAAATCATCCTTTATTCCAACAGACTTTAAGGTTTCTCTGTTCCAGACCTCTGAAAAGAAACCTCTATCATCCCCAAATTTCTTGGGTGTAATAATTTTGACATCAGGCAATTTGGTCGTGCTTATCTCTGTCATTTTTTATTCCAGTTTAGACTTATCTCTTGGTCTAGCTTATTAAGTCGGGCTTCATATCCGACCACGGTTTTGCGTGTTCCAATTGGCTTGCTATTGTGTATAAGGTCCATTCGTTACCAAATTCTGCAGACAATTGAACTCCAATCGGAATTCCCGAGGAGTTACGATGCAACGGCAAAGAAATTGCCGGTTGCCCTGTTTGGTTAAAGAGCTGCGTATTCGGCGTGGCGGCTAATGCATCCTCAGCTAAACTATCCAAGGCCTTGTTAAGGAGCGGCTTAAACGGCAACCATTTTAACACCTTCAGTGCAGTTTCATCAGCCCCGTGTGGATAGAGTTCCCCAATTTTTGCTGGCGGTTGGGCTGTCGTAGCGGTTAAGAACAGATCATAGTCCTCGTGGAAACGTCCCATAACGCGCGCAGCTAAATGATTTTGGTGTATAGCATCAGCTAGATCAAGGGCGCTGTTCTTTTTCCCAACCAAACCCATAACCCAGCTGGTAAGTTCGTAATCGCCAGAAACCACCTGCCGGCCAGCTTTCTTCGCTGTTTCCCGAATTTCCCATGCCACCCAAGCGCAAACTACCTGCAAGTATGATCGAGCCAGACCATGGCGATCGATCGTGGGCTTATCCTCTATAACTTCATGTCCAAGATCTCGGAGCAAATGTACTGTATTCATGACCGCTTCCACACAATCGGGATGATTGGAGGCGGCATAAAGCGCTTCGGTCGTAAAGGCGATCCTAAGGCGTGTATCCGATGCTTGGCACGCTGCCAGAAATGAGCCATGCTTTTTCTTCGGGGCAGTATAGGGCGCACCAGCATCCGGACCACTCAAGCAATCGAGCATCGCGGCACTATCGCGAACAGAACGCGTCAAAACATGTTCTCTAGCTAATCCCCCCCAAGCCTCCCCAATAGAAGGTCCGATAGGGTTGCGGCCCCGGCTTGGTAGCAGGCCAACAGTGCCACAGTGGGCAGATGGAATTCGGATAGATCCACCCCCGTCTCCGCCATGGGCCATTGGAACAATACGTGCTGCGACAGCGGCCCCTGATCCACCGCTAGAACCTCCCGTAGATTTGTCTAAATCCCATGGATTGCAAGCGGCCCCCCTAAATTTTGATTCTGTGATGCCCATTATTCCAAATTCCGGCGTATTGGTTTTCCCAAAAACCACAACACCGGATTTTTTCAAACGTGTGACCAATTCGGAATCTGATGTCTCCTTAACTCCGGCCAGTATTTTACTGCTGCCAGTGGTGGGAACCCCCGTATAAGTCGCTATAAGATCTTTCAGCAAAAAAGGAACGCCCGCAAAAGAAGCTTCAAGATCAATGCCTGCTGAAATGTGTCCCCGCGCCTCATCATACATCTTATGTACAACCGCATTGAGGTCCGGATTATACTGCTCCGTTCTTGCTATAGCTGTGTCGAGCAGCTCAACTGGCGTCACATCCTTCTTTTTAACCAACTCTGCCAACCCAATTGCATCAAAATTTTCGTATTCAGAAAACACTGCTATCCCCCCTAATAATTCAACTCAGAATAGCCTGAACTTTTGCCAGTCTCCAATAGAAGACTGTTTTTAAATAAAAATCTTGGATTTCATCTAAACTATCCCGTGCGCCGAACCCTCAGGGTTTTTAAAAATGAAAATCATAATCATTCCTAAGCAATTGAAAACATTGCACTATTTCTCTATTTTTCTTGATATTAACTAAAATCGCACTAATATCATTTTCCAATAAGTACCCTGTTTTATTCCAGTCGCCAAACAGTGAGGACCCGCAAATGAAGGGTGATCCCAAAATTATCGCAGTGTTGAATAGTATTCTTGGTAATGAGCTTATCTCCATTAATCAGACATTCTTGCATTCGCGAATGCTAAATGACTGGGGATTAGATGACTTCGGTTCAGCAGAATACAAAAAATCCATTAAGGACATGAAGCAGGCCGACAAATTGATTGAGCGTATTCTCTTCTTGGAAGGGTTACCCAACCTTCAAAGTCTGGGTCGGCTACGCATTGGTGAAAACACCGAAGAGATTATCAAATGCGAAATGGATCTGATGAACGATCAATTATCAGACTTACGGTCTGCGATCGCACTTTGCGAAACGCAATCCGATTATGTTAGTCGGGAAATTCTTGATGACATTCTTGAGGATGAAGAAGAATTTCTTGATTGGCTTGAAACTCAGCAAGGCCTTATTCAGAAAATGGGCCTCAAAAACTACATTCAATCACAAGCTTAAGGAGATCAAGAGATGAAAGGGAGTAAAAAAGTTATCGATACATTGAACGGTCTTCTAACTCATGAAATGAGTGCTGCAGATCAATATTTTGTTCACTCACGCATGTATCACGACTGGGGTTTGGATGAACTCTATGAACGGCTTAAGCATGAACAGGAAGAAGAACTCGAGCATGCTTCCAAGCTAGTTGAGCGCATCCTGTTCTTGGAAGGTACGCCAGATGTTGCGGCCCGTGACAAACTGAATATTGGCAATGATATCCCGTCGATGATGAAAAGTGACTTAGCCTACGAATTGATGGTCGGCAAAGGACTTAAAGATGCCATCGCGATTTGTGAGACTGAGCAAGACTATGTCTCTCGCGGTATCCTTGTGGAGCTTCTGAAAGATACAGAAGAAGATCACACATATTGGCTGGAAATCCAGTTAGGGCTTATCGATAAAATGGGATTGGAAAACTATACTCAATCCAAAACGTCGTAAATTCAGCTTCCCTATAAATACAGAAAAACCCCGGCTTAAAACCGGGGTTTTTCTGTATCCAGAGATTGATCGGCTATTCTGCAGCCAGCATAATGCCAGAAGGGGTAAGTTCGTCTTCCAAGACATCTCGTATACATCCAACGCATTGCGCACAGTCAGGCTTACATCCGTGAGCCTTAAAGACCTGACCAACCGTGCCCGCACCATCTTGGGCGGCTGATCTAACCTGACTATCCTTTATGCCATTACAAATGCATACATACATTGACTATAACTCCTGTGTTGCCATCAATATTTATGCAATTAAGAATGATTGTCAATAGTATAAAAATTATTCTTCGTTAAGCAAAAAAAAGGGAGGCACTAATAGTGCCTCCCGATCTAATCTACAAACTGACTGCGCTGCAATGATTAGCGGCTGATAGGCTTGTATTTAATGCGATGAGGTTCTGTTGCATGAGCACCCAAACGGCGTTTTTTGTCGACTTCATAGGCTTCGAAGTTTCCTTCAAACCATTCCACGTGACTGTCGCCTTCATAAGATAGGATATGGGTCGCGATACGATCTAGGAACCAGCGATCATGGCTGATGACCACAGCACAGCCAGCAAACTCAAGAAGAGCTTCCTCAAGAGCACGAAGTGTATCCACGTCCAGATCATTGGTCGGCTCATCGAGAAGCAGGAAGTTCGAGCCGGATTTCAGCATCTTCGCCAAATTTACCCGGTTACGTTCACCGCCGGACAATTGTCCCACTTTCTTTTGCTGATCGGAACCTTTGAAGTTAAAGCCCGATACATATGCGCGGCTATTTATTTCGCGTTTGCCAAGATAGATGATCTCGTTACCTTCAGAAACTTCTTCCCAAACAGTTTTGTTCGGATCTAACGAATCACGGTCTTGATCAACGTAACCAAGTTCAACAGTTGGGCCTACTTTAAAGGATCCGCTGTCTGCTTTCTCTTGACCTGTCAAAAGCTTAAATAGCGTTGTCTTACCAGCGCCATTGGGTCCGATAACACCAACAATGGCTCCCGGTGGCAACTTGAATGACATATCATCGATCAACAAGCGATCTCCAAAGCCCTTGGAAACACCTTCAGCCTCAACAACCAGATCACCCAAGCGGGCCCCCGGTGGGATCGAGATCTGCATTTGTTCAACTTTTGCACTGGTATCCTGGTTCAGAAGTTCTTCATAAGCGCTTAGACGGGCTTTAGACTTGGATTGACGGCCTTTGGCGCCTTGGCGTACCCATTCAAGCTCATTCTTCAGTGTGCGACGACGCGTGTCATCTGTTTTGCCTTCTTGTTCCAGACGTTTCTCTTTCTGTTCAAGCCAGCTTGAGTAGTTTCCTTCCCACGGAATACCTGTTCCACGGTCAAGCTCCAAAATCCAGCCTGCCACATTGTCCAGGAAGTAGCGATCATGGGTCACAGCCACAACGGTGCCATCATAGTCATGCAAGAAACGTTCAAGCCACGCGACACTTTCGGCGTCCAGATGGTTGGTTGGCTCGTCAAGCAGTAACATATCAGGCTTCGCCAAGAGCAAACGACAGAGCGCAACCCGGCGTCGTTCACCACCGGAAAGCGTGGAGACATCGGCATCCCCGGCAGGGCAGCGTAGCGCATCCATTGCAATGTCGACTTCACGCTCGAGATCCCAAAGATTTTGGGCGTCGATTTCTTCCTGAAGATCTCCCTGTTGTGTGATGAGATCATTCATTTCATCATCTGTCAGGTCTTCTGCAAAACGAGCAGAAATTTCGTTAAACTTATCAAGGAGTGCTTTTTTCTCGCCCACACCTTCCATAACGTTACCAAGAACATCCTTGCTCTCGTCAAGCTTAGGCTCCTGTTCAAGATAACCAACCTTAACGCCATCTGCAGCCCAAGCTTCACCCGTAAACTCGGTTTCGATGCCGGCCATAATTTTAAGCAGTGTCGATTTACCCGATCCGTTCAATCCAAGGACACCAATTTTCGCGCCGGGGAAGAAACTTAAGCGGATGTTTTTCAACACTTGTTTTCCGCCGGGATAAGTCTTTCCAAGACCGTTCATCACATAGATATATTGGTAGGAGGCCATAATTCTCTACTACTCCAGAATTCAAATGGTTTAATTTGGCCTTGTTGTAGCCTCTTGCAGCCAATTGCGCAATGTTTCGCCGCTGAATAGTTATGGACTAACCCGGGAAAAGATCTGCAGGTAGATACCCGCCTGTTATCGCAAACAATAACGCACTAACCGTAAAAATAGAGGCAACCGTCGTTACCAGAATACTGGCGGAGGCCCGCTCGATCCAAACGCCATATTGCTGTGCGAGAACAAAAACATTCGTTGCCGTCGGCAAAGCGGCCAGTAGAACGGCAGTGTAAACCCAAATTGGATCAAAATCACCGGCCCAACTCAAAACAATATACATTAAAAGCGGATGTAACATCAGGTTTGCTGGCACTATATAGCCAAGCTCCGCCGGAATACGGTTGAGGGGACGGAGGGCGAGACTAACTCCCATCGCGAACAGGGCGCAGGGTGCTGCCGCTTGTGCTAAATAATTGATCAACCCCTCTATCGGTTTTGGCGGCTCAAACCCGATTACTGCAGCCCCTACCCCAATAATGGTCGCGATGATGAACGGGTGAAAAAAAACACGTTTCAGGATCTCTTTAACTAACGACAACGGGCCGCGGCTTTCCTTCCCCGAAAATGCCATCATGGTCGGCGCGATCGTGAAGTGCATGACATTTTCAAAACAAAAAATCAGCGCAACCGGTACCGCTGCCATTTCACCGAATGTCAGGATTGCAAGGGCTGGCCCCATATACCCGATATTACCATAAGCCGCGGCAAGTCCCTGAATAGTACCCGCAGCAACACCTGATCGCCGAACAACACTCGCCACTAAAAAGACAACGACAAAAATCAAAAAGGTCGCGGATAAGTTTGCCAAAATAAATTGCCAACTGGCAAGTTTTTCAACTGGCGTTTTTGAGAGCAGTTTAAAAAACAGAGCTGGCAATGCAGCATAAATAATGAAGGTATTAAGCCATCCCATGGCCGCTTCAGGTTGGCGCGTAATACGGGCAATCAGATACCCAAGAAAAATCAACCCAAACAGGGGAAGTACTAATGCTGCGATATCCGACATTTTGAGGGTCCTAATGATAAAACTGAATTAGTCCTAGGAGCTTCGCAACCTCAGGTCAATCCACGCAAGAAAAAGCCCTGAATATTTTTCAGGGCTTGTGACTATTTCCGCGCTTTCTATTTAGGCTGATTTACTGCGGCGTCTGTGCGCGACCAATCCCAGCAATGCAAGTCCTGCCCCGTAAAGAGGGAATGCAGCAGGTAAAGGAACAACCGTTACCGAACCAGGTGAATAATATAGGGACATATGCGAAAGATCTTTGCCTCCATCACCAGATGGGAACAAATCTGCTGTCGTCCATTCACCAGATGAAAAAGCTGTATCCAATAGATAAGCTGCAAAACCGTCTGAAGCCTTTAGTGTTAAAAATATCGATGTATATCCTTTGAAGTCGGCGATTGACCATGTACCGCTATTAACATCAACGGCAACGCCACTTAAGTCCAACTCACCGTCACCATCGCCACCTGCAATCTTGTCGGCACGAACCCAATCAGTGATCCCGAACGGATCCACAGTAGCAACATTTGCCTCGGTATCGTTGATACCTAGATGAACTTCGCAATCTGTGGACGTTGTAAGATCTGCAGCAGTGCCGTCGGGATACAATTCATCCCCAAATGTACACATGACAGGTACTGCCACTGCATGAACTGGAACTACAAATAGAATTACCGTAAAAACCAAAGAGCCCAATACCTTCAAGCCATCGACCAAACGCATAACGATACTCCGCACATATAAGCAATATACTAATATATAACGTCCTATTTAGTAAAAACTAGCAAAGACTGCCCAATAGTTACGACAGGCTCACTACTTATTCAACTTTAGAGAAAATCTCATAACACCGAATACATCGAAAAAATGAATAACTAATTTTCTATTGTAGTTAGCTTCGTGAATTACTGATGCTGAATCATAGGTTTTGTTTCAGCATCAATAATCAGTGTATACATTCAATCCTAGCGACCGTTAAAAACCGGTGCTTTTTTCTCAACAAAGGCTTTTGCAGCCCCTTTATGATCTTCTGTATCAAATGTAGAAATCATGTGTACTGACTCCCAATCCAAAACTTCGCCTAAATCAGAATGAAGAGATTTGTTCAGGTTCTTTTTCATAAAGCCTAGAGCAATGGTTGGGAGCGCTGCAACAGAGGCAACGAATTTTTCAACTTCAGCTTCATATACATCTGCAGGCACAGCTTTGTTTACGATCCCTAGATCTGCAGCTTTGGCTGCGGTTAGAACTTCGCCAGTAAAGTAAAGTTCACGTGCTTTCGCTGTTCCGACCAGCTTGGTCAGAAAATAGGATCCACCGAAATCACCAGACAATGCGATTTTCGAGAATGCTGTTGTTATTTTTGCTGTATCAACTGCAATGCGCATATCACACGCGAGTGCAACTGAAAGCCCTGCGCCTGCTGCTGGCCCCGGAATGGCAGCAATGGTTGGCTTAGGCATTTCATGAAGAAAACGACTAACTTCCATGCGCGCGCGAATATCATCCACTTTTTGATTAAAGTCATACGCGTTGCTTGCTTCACCATCTGCTTTCGCGGCAAATCCTTTTACGTCACCGCCAGCACAAAAAGCACCGCCAGCTCCGGTTAAAACGACCACCCGAACAGACGGATCTGCACTTAATCTTGGCAATGCCTCCAAAAGATAATCGAACATTGCCCTTGTCAGAGCATTGCGCGCCTCAGGACGATTAAAAGTTAGAGTTGCAACACCATTTTCAAATTTTTCTAGAATATCAGTAGACATGGTTTTTCCTTTTCTAATTATTGTTATTCACCAAATGAAAGTTGGCCGGATTAGCTGCCAACTTTCATAATCTGTTTCCTACATTTTTATTGGGCAGCTAAAGTTTGGTTGTCGCCATTCCGATAACGCGTCACCAGATTTTCCCGTTCTGCTTCAGCAGCTTTCAAATGCTTTTCTTTCACATGACCAAACCCACGAATATGCTCAGGCACTTCTGCAATTTCAGTCGCTAATGCCAGATTATTTGAGGATAGTGATTTAAGCATTTCGAGAACAGTCGCTTCATATTCACCGATCAAAGCAACTTCCTTTTTGCGTTCTTCTGTTTTCGCAAACGGATCAAGAACTGATCCCCTCAGGAATTTAAACTTAGCAAGAACTGCAAAACTGCGCATCATCCATGGCCCGAACTCCTTCTTGATCAAATGCCCGGTTTCTGGGTTAGATTTTGCGAAAATTGGCGGCGCTAAATGGAACTTCAACTTAAAGTCTCCTTCAAACTGATCCGCAATTTTCTTTGCAAACGTTCCATCCGTATAAAGGCGAGCAACTTCGTACTCATCTTTATAAGCCATAAGCTTATGGAAATATCGGACGACAGCTTCGGTTAGCACCTCAGATCCTGCATCTACACTTGCTTCAGATGCTCGAACTTGTTCAACCAAACGCGTGTAACGTTTTGCATATCGCATGTTCTGATATTCTGTAAGAGAGTTCACACGTACTTCGATTTTCTCATTGAGAGTTAAGGCTTCCCCGTCATTTTCATCTGTCGATGGTAGTACAATAGCGCTTACTTGCTCCAAATTATCTGCAGCCTTACGTCCCCATGCAAAACTACGTTTGTTAGCGTCAACAGCAACACCATTAAGCTCAATAGCTTGCACGATCGCGGAAAGAGACAGTGGGATAGTCCCTTTCTGGAAGGCATAGCCGAGTAAGAACAAGTTAGCAGCAATGGAATCCCCCATCAACGCTGTCGCCAGTTTCGTACTACTGATAAATTCAGATTTTTCACGTCCAATGCTATCGGCGACTAGCTGGCTTAATGTCTCCCGGTCCATGGCAAGATCAGGCGCGAGTGTGAAAGCTGCCACAGGAACCAGGTAATCATTTACGATTGCCCGAGTTCGACCGAGACCATAACTTTCCAATGCGTCCTTGCTTGCAGCAACCACCAAATCACAACCCAGAACCAAATCCGTCTGGCGATTAGGGATACGTGTTCCACCAAGATCAGCAGCTTTCTGCGTCAACCGAACATGGCTCATTACAGCGCCATTTTTCTGTGCAAGACCAGTCTGATCAAGGATAGAGGCCCCTTTCCCTTCTAGATGGGCGGCCATACCTAGTAGGGCACCGACAGTCACAACACCCGTACCGCCAATGCCGGTAACCAGTATATTATAGGAGCCATTAATAACCGGCGATTGCGGCTCGGCAACACCCGCAGCAGGGTTCATCACATCAATATCTGTAGAGGAGACGTCTTGCTTCTCAGGCGCTTTTAATCCACCGCCTTCTACCGTTACAAAACTTGGGCAAAAGCCTTTAACGCATGAAAAGTCCTTATTACATGAAGACTGGTCAATTTCCCGTTTGCGGCCAAACTCAGTTTCCAAAGGCTTAACCGACACACAGTTTGACGCCAAACCGCAATCACCGCAGCCTTCGCAAACTGCATCATTGATAAAGGCCCGTTTAGCTGGATCTGGGAAAGTCCCTCTCTTACGGCGGCGACGTTTTTCAGCAGCACAAGTTTGATCGTAGATAAGGACCGTAACGCCTTTTATCTCACGCAATTCACGCTGCACTTTATCCAGATCATCTCGGTGGTGAATTGTAACCCCAGGTGCCCAGTCAGTTCCGCTTTCATATTTGTCAGGCTCGTCTGTCACCACGTAGATTTTTTTAACGCCCTCAGCGTCAATCTGTTTACTGATTAGCCATGGGCTTAAGGGGCCGTCAAAAGGCTGACCCCCTGTCATGGCCACAGCGTCATTAAAGAGAATTTTGTAGGTTATATTCACATCCGCCGCGGCAGCGGCCCGAATAGCCATCAAACCTGAATGGTAATAGGTTCCATCTCCCAAATTCTGGAAGATATGCTCCTCATTAGTGAAAGGAGACTGACCAATCCAGTTGGCCCCCTCCGCTCCCATGTGTGTATAAGTTTGTGTGCGCCGGTTTGGCATATAAACCGCCATCGTATGACACCCAATTCCGGCCATCGCACGGCTTCCTTCAGGTACATTCGTTGATGAGTTATGTGGACACCCAGAACAGAACCAGGGAGAGCGAGTTACAGGAGCCGCAGGCATTGTATTGCCGCTGTCATTTGCTTCGGCAACACTGATGCCATTCTTAATGTCATCTGGCAAGTCACGAAGGCGTAAGCGCGATGCGATTGCAGCACTCACCAGTTTTGGCGTCAATTCACCGTCAGAAGGAAGTAGCAACTGCCCCTTTTCATCTGTTTTACCAACAAGACGTGGCCGCTTTTCTAAATCGTACAGAATACGTGCAGCCTGCTCTTCAATCAGGCTGCGTTTTTCTTCAATCACAAGGATTTCGTCCAGACCTTCAGCAAATTCCTTCAAACCCGAAGGCTCCAACGGCCAAGTACAGGCGACTTTATAAACTGACAAGCCAATCTGCTCGCCATATTCTTCATTTATGCCAAGATCATTCAAAGCTTGCAGTACGTCCAACCACGACTTGCCTGTCGTTACGATACCAAATTTCCGTTGCTTGCTGTCTTGTGTGACACGATCCAGTTTATTTGCACGGAGAAAAGCTTCAACCATCGGCAACTTATGACGGAGCAGTCTTTCTTCCTGAACTACGGCATTATCCGGCCAGCGTAGATAGACACCACCTGCAGGTACTTCGATATCATCAGGGATTTTAACCTGAACTCTGTCTTTGGACACATCAACAGTCGCAGAACTCTCGACGGTATCAGTTAAACATTTCATCCCCACCCAGCAGCCGCTGTAACGACTCATAGCAATGGAATATAAACCGTAATCCAGATATTCCTGCACGGTTGCAGGATTTAATACAGGGATCATGGAAGCAATAAGGGCCTGTTCACTTTGATGCGCAACAGTAGAAGACTTTGCAGTGTGATCATCACCCATTAGAACAAGAACGCCACCATGCTCAGACGTTCCAGCCATGTTGCCATGCTTGAACACATCGCCTGAACGATCTACGCCCGGGCCTTTACCGTACCAAATGCCAAATACGCCGTCATAGTCAGATTTACCTGACAAATGTAGCTGTTGTGTTCCCCAAATACTCGTTGCAGCCAAATCCTCATTCACACCCGGTTGGAAATGAATGTCGTTATTTTTGAGAAACAGCTTTGCTTTCCACAAGCTCTGATCATAAAGACCCAGCGGTGAGCCACGGTAACCTGAAATAAACGCGCCCGTTTTTAATCCAGCGGCATCGTCTCTTTGGCGTTGCATAATAGGCAGACGAACCAGAGCTTGAGTGCCGGTAATAAATACCTGCCCGTCTTCCAATTCATATTTATCATCCAATGTTACCTGAGTTTGGGTCTTGCTCATTTATCGCCTCATGCTCAAAATACGTCTACAATTCGGTCTTGGTGCCCCGTTTCTTATTTTGGGGTTCTTTATACGTTAAAAATCACCTTAAAAACAACAAAGGCGGTGCGAAGCTTTAAATGCTTCGCACCGCCCGTAATTGGAACGCTTGTTAAGTTAGACTTCTAACCATTCCTTACGGACTTGTTCATTCTCTTTCAGTTCATCTGGTGTGCCCTCATACACCATATGCCCATGTCCCATCACATAAAGACGATGAGAAATCTTAAGAGCAATGGCCAATTTTTGCTCAACAAGCAAAATGGAAACACCACGTCTTGCAATTTCTGAAAGCAATTCAGCAACCTGTGTCACAATTTTCGGGGCTAACCCTTCAGTTGGCTCGTCAATCATAACCAAATCCGGATCCCCCATCAGAGTTCGGCACATGGTTAGCATTTGCTGCTCGCCGCCTGACAGAACTCCAGCATCAACATCCGCGCGTTGCTTCAAATTTGGGAACATGTCAAACATGTCTTCCATTTTCCAGCGGCCTTCTTTTTTCATGTCCTTAATACCCAAAATCAAATTTTGGCGGACAGTCAAACCGGCGAAAACATCCCGGTTTTCAGGAACATATCCAAGGCCACGATTGGCAATTTCATGTTCTTTCATACCAGCGATTTCTTCACCGCGGAACTCAATCGATCCATGCGGTGGAACTTCACCCATAATGGTTTTAATTGTGGTCGAGCGCCCGACACCGTTGCGGCCAAGAAGCGATACGATTTCACCTTCATTTACATTGAAATTGACGCCTTGCAGAATATGACTTTTACCATAATACGCGTTCAAATCTTTTACTTTAAGCATGTTCGGCTTCCACCCCTAAATAGGCCTCTTGCACGGCTTTATTATTCCGGATGTTTTCCGGAGTGTCCGTCGCAATAATTTCACCATACACCAGAACCGATATGCGATCCGCAAGATCGAAAACGACTCCCATGTCATGCTCAACCATCACAAGCGTTTTGCCTACTGTGATCCTACGGATAAGCTCAATCGCTTGATCCGTTTCAGAATGGCTCATACCCGCGGTTGGCTCATCAAGCATAATCACATCCGCTCCACCAGCAGCGGCCAGGCCAATTTCAAGGGCCCTTTGCTCAGCGTATGTCAAAACACCTGCTGGGACATGTTGGCGTGACGTGAGGCCAATTTCCTCAAGCACTTCAGCAGCCCGATCGTTCAATTTTCTTTCACGATCAACAAGATGCCAAAAAGAGTATTTGTAATCTTCTGACCACATCAGAGAACAACGAACATTTTCAAAAACGCTCAAGATCGGGAAAATATTAGTCACCTGAAAACTACGGGATAATCCTTTTCGGTAGATTTCATACGGCGGCAAATTACTAATTTCCTCACCGTTCAGTGAAACATGCCCACCAGACAAATTGTAGCGCCCGCTGATAAGGTGGAACAATGTCGATTTACCTGCCCCATTTGGGCCAATAATCGCGTGCCGTTCACCTTTTTTGATGTCAAGATTTACACCCCGAATAATTTCTGTCGGACCAAAGCTTTTCCGAAGCTCATCAAGTTTAATAGCAGAACTCATGAGGCTCCTCCTTCATCTGATTTTAAAGGCGCGTTTGCTTCATCCCAAGCCTCCCGCAACTGCGGCATTTGAGTTTTAGTAAGGTAACCACCAACAACTACAAGAACTGCGATAATTATCCACGGCATAATTGTATGCGTATCAAATTCAATACCTAACAGAGACATTGTTGTCTCACCAACGGCCGCAGAACGAACATGATGGATCGTTTCAAGGAATCCCGAGATGCCAGCCAATAAGAGAAGTGTTGGAATACCTGCACGGACATACGGTACAGCAAGCACTCTTAATCTCTTCATTTTAAACGCTGGAATGTGCATGGCAATAAGGCCCGTAAGACCTTGCGGCGCATACATAACAGTCGAAACGAACAAAACGCCCACATAAAGTTGCCAAATTTCAGTATAATTGCTCAGCAAAGTTTGAAGGAGAGTGAAGACAACCGCCCCGACGATCGGACCAACAAAGAAGCCCACACCACCAATGTAGGCCATCAGCAGCACCACACCGGATGTCAAAGCATTCAGATTTTCTTCAGTTACAATTTCAAAATTGATAGCGAATAAGCCGCCCGCGATGCCAGCAAAGAAGCCTGACGCACAGAACGAGATAAAGCGCACCTTACGCTGGCTGTAACCGATAAACTCAATTCGTTCATCATTGTCCCGAACTGCATTTGCCATACGGCCCATTGGAGTCCGCGAGAATAGATACATCAATGCAATGGTAATAAAGGCCCAAACAGCGATTAGATAATAAACTTCGATGTCTTGAGCGAAGTCCACACCCATAACCTCTGGGCCCATTGTGCGATCAGCGCTTATTCCTTCTTCACCGCCAAAGAATGCAACGAAGATCAAGGAGCAAGATGCAATTAGTTCACCAATCCCTAGGGAGATCATCGCAAATACTGTTCCGGCACGCCGTGTAGAAAAGCTTCCTACAATGACGGCGAAAAGCAACCCAATAAGACCACCAAAAATTGGTACGATGACCACTGGAACAACAAAAATATCAGCTTCGATATAGTTCATGAAATGAACTGACATGAAGCCACCTAAACCGAAATACACAGCATGACCAAAGGAAAGCATTCCACCTTGCCCCAGCAACATATTGTAGCTCAAGGCAAAGATAATGAAAATTCCCATGAGGTTCATGGTGTAGACGGCAATGTTGCTGCTAAAAAAGAACGGCAGAACTATTAACCCAAGCGCGAGAAGCAACCATGGCCCAAACCGTTTGAGAAACGAAGCGGACATAACCGCGTTTTGTACTTTTGCAATATCACTCATGATTCACGCTTCCCGAACAAGCCTGTTGGACGGAAGATCAAGATCAACACGAGTAGAAGGTAAGGCAAAATCGGTGCAATTTGTGGCAAAGACAAAGTCCACAAATCCCTAAATGCGCTTTCCGCATCCGTCGTAATATTAAAAGCTACAAGAATATCGCTGACTGAATAGTCCAGCGCGATGGCAAATGTTTGGAGCAATCCGATCAACAAAGAGGCAATAAAAGCTCCTCCTAGTGATCCAAGGCCACCGACAACAACGATCACAAAGACAATGCTGCCGAGCACAACTGCCATACCTGGGAAGGTGCCAAGTGCGGGACCTGCAATCACACCAGCCAAGCCGGCGAGCGCACAACCCATTCCAAACACACCCATAAAGACCAGTGGGACATTATGTCCGAGCATCGCCGTCATATTCGGACGCGTAATCGCTGCCTGAATAATCAAACCAATACGCGAACGTGTCAGAACTAGAAGAAGTGCAATGAAAATACCAATTGAGATCAATAGCATGAAAGCTTTGTAGGCGGGAAAATTCTGCCCGAAGAACGTGAACAGTGGAAACTGTAAAATTTCCGGTTCATGATAAGCTTTCGTATCTTTCCCCCAAATAAACTGGACTATTTCCTCGATCAGGAACGCCAGACCAAATGTGAAAATCAGTTCCGCAACATGTCCCCAGCGATGAACATGCCGAAGCCCATATCTTTCAACGACGGCCCCCAACACTCCAACAACCAGTGGCGCGACAATTAGACCAACCCAAAAACCAAGATATAAACTGATTGTATAGGCTACGTAAGCACCCAGCATATAGAAGCTGGCATGCGCGAAATTCAGGACACCCATCATGGAGAAAATAAGCGTAAGACCGCTTGCTAACATGAAGAGAAGGAGCCCTGTGACAATCCCATTGAGAAGGGAAAAGAATATCAATTCAAACATTGATTGAATCTCTTATACACAAGATTAGATAAATACAGGCAAGAGCCCGCGTAAAGAAGGACTGCCTGAATTAAATTCAGACAGTCCAATAACAAATCGCACTATATTACATAGGGCGTTTCATTTTACAGGTTGTAGGCAGTGCAGTATCTGCTGCTGCTACTGTTGTTTCAGTAGAAAGACCATAACCTGAATTATCAGAGTCGAAAGTAATTCCTTCGTCTGTGTGAACTGAGATATGGATCGGCTGGATCATTTGATGATCTTCCGCACGCATTGTCAAAGTTTCACCATGTAGTGATGTGAATTCCATACCTTCCAACGCTTTAGCGACATTGATTGGTTGCGCGTTACCCGCTTTTTCAATCGCAGCTGCAAGCATTTGAACTGTGTTTGCAATACGGAACTGAGAAATATCTTTCTCTGGATTTTTAGCTTTAAACCCTTTGTGATATGCCTCATATGCCGCGCTGCTTGGTGGGTTCAATGGACCTTCATGAACCAAACGGATTTTGTTTTTACCAGAAGCGCCGATGGTTTTTGTAATACCGTCATTGGCTGCATAGTAAGTGTAAATCGGAACATCCAAACCAGTTTCACCAATAGCTTTACCAAGGCCGATCATATCAGCACCCCAGTTACCAGTGATAACCGCATCAGCGCCAGACGCACGAATTTTAGTCGCGTAAGGTGTAAAGTCTTTCACTTTACCAATTGGGTGCAACTCATTGCCCACAATCACAACATCTGGACGTTTTTCCTTAAGGAACCTCACCGCTGCGGCAGCAACAGATTTACCGAATGAGTAATCTTGACCAATCAAGTAAATTTTCTTGATGTCTTTTTTAACTTTGATCACATCAGTCAGAGCGTTCATTTTGATGTCAGCATTGGCATCAAAACGGAAATGCCAGAAGTTACATTTTGCGTTTGTAAGAGCAGGATCAACCGCTGAATAGTTCAGAAATAGAACGCGGTTATCTGGATTACGTTTGTTGTGTTTTTTGATCGCATCTGTCAGAGCATTGGCAACGCCAGAGCTGTTGCCCTGAGCGATGTACCGAACACCTTCACCAATAGCGCGCTTCAGCTGAATGAGGCTTTCTTTTGGACTAATTTTGTTGTCATAAGCAACAATTTCAAATTCAGTTCCGCCCAAAACACCGCCCTTTTTGTTGACAAGCTCGTCAACAGCATAACGGAATTGCGCAAGGCCATTAGTACCTGTTGCAGCGAATGGACCTGAAAGCGGATCAATAAAGCCGATTTTAATAGTATCAGCAGCTTGAGCAGCGAACGCAGACAAAGTTGCCAATGCTGCACCTGCAATAATCGTGGATTTAATTTTCAATTTTTCCTCCCGTTGGGGCTAAAACGCCTGATTTATCCGCTAGGTCTATTATTATTATTTGGGCTTCATTATTTATGAAAAGCATTTTGTTGTAGAGTTTACATATTCCCTAAATGAGTAAGAGAATTTTGTATTATTTCTTTTCATCCCTTATTAGCGACCTAAGCTAAAAGAGTATAATTTTCATTTATAATAAAATTCAACATAAAAGATTCATCTCAACGCCGATATAAATCAGGAATTCTTATAAAAAAAAATGTTTGGCATAAAACAAACATCAACCTTAAGCTGTTGTTTAGCTTTGCTAAAACGCATTTTATTTAGTGATATTTTGTCAACTTTGTGCACTCCAACACACTGACAAAGAAAAAAAACTTTCTATCCTTGACACGAAACTAAATCCAAGAAATCAACGTTGATTGTCGAAATTGGGTGTTTTTGAGATCAATTGCTTGTTCCATTGAAACCCAGAGAACAAGAGGTTAGATTACAAACAGCTTTCCTACTGGATTGGACAGCATTTCAAAGCAGAGGCTTATGAGAAGACAAAAACGAAAAATTTTACTTCAGATGGTCGGCTGGTTCTTCGTCGCCGTTGGCGCAATTGGCGTAGTGCTGCCGGTATTGCCAACAACGCCTTTTCTTTTGATCGCCCTGTGGGCTTTTTCCCAATCATCCGAACGATTTCATTACTGGTTACTCAATCACCGCCTATTTGGGCCACCCTTACAAGCGTGGGAAAAATACGGAATTATCCCCATGCGTGCAAAGATTATCGCGCTCTCCTCAATGGCTGCCAGTGCAACACTAGTGATTTCTCTCACACAAACACCCTGGTACGGCCTGTCGGCAATGCTAGGCTTCATGGCAATCGGCGCAATTTTCATTACCACCAGACCAAGCGCTATTCCCAGTGAGGAGAAGGTCGGCTAAAGAAGTGCCAACCTTGATGTGAGAAGTTTAAAGAATCTGTCAGAATCGAGATCATCGCAGATATAAGCATTTGGCGTTTTCTCTTCTACATCCCACCAATCCGCGACTGTTTGCCCCATTGTTAATTCAGACGTGACCTCGATATCAAGATGGACTTTGCGTCCGCTGAAGATTTCTGGATCGATCAAATAGGCAATTACACAAGGATCATGCAGCGGACCACCGTCAAATCCATAACGGGTCATGTCAAAGCGATTGAAAAAATCGAGCATACCACCGCATGCGTTTCCAACAGGAGAATTCAGATCCTTGAAATTCTGCAATCGAGCCGGTGTCACTAAGGCCTTATGGGTCACATCCAGAGGCATCATTGTAAAGGGAACTCCTGACTCCAACACCACTTTCGCCGCCTGCGGATCGACATAGATGTTAAACTCAGCAGCAGGCGTCGTGTTCCCAAGCTCCTTCACAGCACCGCCCATGCACACAATTTCACGAATTTTCGGAATAATTTGCGGTGATTGCATCATCGCCAGTGCCACGTTGGTCATTGGGCCAATGGGACAGATGGTTATTGAGCTGTCTTCCGCTGCCAAACATGTCTCTACAATAAAGCTCACTGCGTGCGCCTCTTGCAAGGCCATCGAAGGATCAGGTAGATCCGCGCCATCAATACCTGTTTTTCCGTGAATCCATTCTGCAGTGACCAGCTTTCTCATCAACGGCTGACTTGCACCTGCGAAAACTTTAATGTCTGACCTTCCTGCCAATTCGCAGATCCGGCGCGCATTACTTTCAGTCAGGTTCAATGGCACATTTCCTGCCACCGTTGTGATACCAAGCACGTCGATATCATCTTTAGAGGCCAGCGCCAGCAAGATGGCTACCGCATCATCTTGCCCAGGATCACAATCAAGTATTATAGATTTTTTTGTCATAGCCACAAACTCACTTTAACGCGGCGCGGTGTCAAGAGATCCCTGCAGATAGTTAAGAAATGAGCGGCTGTACATCGCTTGTCGATAATAAGTCCGCCAAAATAAACAAAGCTGACTCTAGATGTTTTATCTCCGGCACCGCCATCAAACAAACACGGATATAGTGATCATCCAAATGCCTGTTCATTGCAAACCGATCTCCACCAATAAGTGCTATTCCGCGTGCACGTGCTTGTTCGATAAATTCGCTAGGAGAAATTGAGATAGGCAACCTAACCCATAAATGCGGCAAAAACTGCTCTTGGCCAATCTGCGTCGCGGAAATCCACGGCCCCAGAATTTCCTTAGCCATTGAAAAACGAACACCGCCTTCAATAATTAAATCATCACGATGTTTATGCACTACGCCGCTTTTTAATTGTTGGTTTATCAAATCCAATGTGATCGGAGACGTCATCCAGTTGATAGCGGTCATACTCGAAACCAATTTCGGCATAAATCTCATGGGTGCCACGACATACCCGACACGAATTCCAGGGCTAAATACCTTCGAAAAGCTCGTAAGGAAAATACTGTTTTCAGGGCAAATTTCCCAAAAGGTAGAAACGCACTTATCATGAAACGGCGCGTAAACACCATCCTCTACAATCGGGATATTATGCTCAAGCGCGATGCGAATAATTTCACGTCGCCGCTCCATCGGGAGGGTCGTTCCCGTTGGATTATGGTTTGTCGGAACAGTGACAAGGAGACGAACGCGTGCGCGCTTAGCTGCAGCTTCAAAAGCTTCGGGTAGCATCCCGTAATCATCCATCTCAATGGCTTGCAATTTTACACCGATATCCTGAGCCACCGCTTTGATACCAGGATATCCAAACGCTTCTGTCGCAATTGTGTCACCTGGCTTAGTCAAAGCTGACATCGTGAGGTAAAGACTTGATTGAGCTCCCTGCGTTACAATTATATTTTCAGTCTCCACATGACCAATTAGCGGTTTCAACCATTTCTCCGCTGCACTCAAATCTTCTGCCCGCCCTCTTGTATCAATATAGTCCCGATATTCTGGTTGAGGTTGACGGTCAGCCAATACTTGAAAGCCCTGGGTGAATGCTTTTCCGCTATCAGGGTGATAAAATCTATTTAGCGAAAGGTCAGTCGGTGCAAATATCTGATTTTGTATCTGTTCAAAATGCCAAAGAGGGTTCCTCCGTCCATTCTCGTCGACAGTTTCCCCTGATGCGACAAACGTCCCTCTTCCCACATGAGCATAAGTTATCCCAATCCGCTCTAATTCGCCGTAAGCACGCGTAACTGTTCCAACACTGCATTTAAGATCCCACGCCATATCCCTGTGAGTAGGTAATCGTTCGCCCGGCTTTAAAATGCCTGCTGCAATTTTCTCCTGAACCATCGTGACAATTTCAGTAGTTTTCATAAACGAACCATATTGTATCTAGTACAATACTCCCTTTGACGAGTGCAATATAGATACAATATAGATTGTCCTACTCTTTGTATCAAGGAAAAGTACATGCCTATAGACACAATCCTGCTTATCATTTTATTTGCCGTATCAATGATCGGATCCCCGGGTCCTGCCAACATGGCATTAATGGCTGCAGGTGCGACATATGGCTATCGTCGTTCTATTCCCTTTCTTTTGGGAACGAATAGCGGGTTTTTCCTTGTTGGTGTAGGCGTCGCAGCGGGACTTGGCACTCTTTTTGAGCTTTTCCCAGCCATGAGAATTACCTTCCTGATCCTGTCTGCCGCCTATATCATATATCTGGCGTATAAAATTGCGTTCCAAGCACCAAATTCTGGTCAGGGAAATGCAAAAGCTGGCTACTGGTCAGGGGTCTTAATTCATCCACTAAACCCAAAAGCATGGGCTATGCTGATTACCGCCTATGCCCAGTTTTCCACTCCAACTCTGGATCCTCTGGTTCAATTCCTGATTATTCAGTCGATTTTCCAGATTTTGGGCCTGATCCTAAACTCCATGTGGTGTTACGGAGGAGATCTCCTGAACAGGTTAGTAAGTTCCCGGACAACACTTATGTGGATCAATCGGGGGCTTGCAACGCTTATGATTTTGATTGTTGGCATCTCGGTTTGGCAATCAAACCTGCTCGCCTAATTCTCAGCTCGCATTTTGTAGAGATTTTAGCCGCTCTGCCGGAAAATTCACTGTGCAAGTAGTCCCGACACCAACAACACTTTGCAATTCAAAAGTACCACCATGCAACTCGACAATAAGCTGTACAAGCGTCAACCCTAATCCTGTTCCTTCATTAGTACGGGCATATGTAGATTGCACCTGACCAAATCTGGACAGAACATGATTTATATCCTTCTCGGATATTCCAATGCCCGTATCAATGACTTTCACGGAAAGCCCACCTTCGTTATTCAAAATTACGGTAGCAGTAATGCGGCCTCCTGCTTCAGTAAATTTAACGGCGTTAGAGATCAGATTTACAAAAATCTGTTTCACACGGGTTTCATCTGCAAATATGGTAGGTAAGTCGTCGGGAATATCTTCTGCTAGTTCTATCTCCGCTCCAACAGCACGGACAGATAACATTCTGTAACTGGACAGGACTAAATCTTTAATGTTGATTTCACGCTCATAGAGTTGCATTTGCCCTGCTTCAATTTTTGCAACATCCAGAATATCATTAATAACCTGCAACAGATGCTCGCCGGCAGAGTGAATATCTGTCGCATATTCCTTATAATTTTCATGCCCCAGACTACCGAAAGCCTCGGTTTTGAGGATTTCAGAAAATCCAATCACCGCATTTAGAGGTGTCCGTAATTCATGGCTCATATTCGCAAGAAATTCGGATTTAGCTCGATTAGCAAGTTCGGCGGTTTCTTTCGCTTTGCGTAATCCAAGTTCAGCAATAACCCTATCATTCATATCAGTAAATGTACCTTCAATATGATGAGGTTTGCCCTTTTCACTATAAACTGTGTGCGCACTGATTGCTCCCCAGACAAGGGAGCCATCCTTGCGCCGCCATCGATGGACTTCATTGGAAAGCGCCGTTCCAGCAGAAAGCATTTTTAAGTGCTTTCTCGGCATTTTGTCATTCACATAGACTTCATCGGCAACATTTTTAACGGAATTTATTAGTTCGTCGCTACTTTCATACCCAAGCAAACGAGCAAGAGCCGGGTTACTTGCAAGTAAATTTCCCGTCATATCAAATTGGAAAACACCCTCATTTACGTTTTCATACAATCTCTGATATTGTAATTTAGTCTCGTTCAACGCGCGCCCGAATTGGTATCGACGATAGGCAGTGTATATCAACGCTAGAACGAAAATAACGATGACAATAAAGGAGATCCTTAATTCCGCTCTTACCGTCTGCATTTTCGCTTTTTGAGGTGTAAGTCGCTCCATTACGAAAAAATCGAAGCGATCTCTTAAGGCTTGGATATTCTCTCGGATCAAATAAAATCGCCGAACGATCTTGATAAAAGTATTCTGTTCGTTGCCGGCCCTATTTTCTTCAATAACGCCGTTCACATATGCGATATCATCCAAAAGCAATTTTGATAGCATTCTCGGCTCGTAAACCTTGGGTCCTTCAGTCTCTGGAAATGCCCGCGACATTTTGTCGATTTTGGAATGAACCAAATTCAGGTTTTCTCGTGCACGTCCGAACGACCCCAATCTTTCCTCTGGTATGGATTGCTCCAAATCTACAATGCTATCAGCAATCTGAACAACTGCTTCTTCCAGAACTTGGGCCTGCAACAACACCTCTTCCGGTATGGCGGCTTCAAATTCTGTAAGAGTCTCTTCAGTGTACAAAAATAGACCCGCAACCACTACTATTAGAGTGGCAGCTATGCCAACAAAAGTAAAAATCCAATAGTCTGTTTTTTTTGTCTCAGAATGGATGCGACGCAATTTAAGGTGCTTTCCTTCATACCTAATACAGGGGGGCCACTAATCGCTCAATATTTACCCTAATTTGAACGATAACCCGTAAAGGTTTATAATATTCTAATTCTAACTCTCGGCTCAAAAGTATGGGCAATAAAATTCGCGCGAAAGACGCCCGCGACACATCACATTCTAAAAAACATCGACGCCGACATCACAAAACAGTAGATATGCACGATGACCAATGAAAACGAACTGGAAATACTGCTAGTCACCATCCCAGGACTAGAGCCACCTCTTTTTGAAGAAGCCCGCGAGAGAGGATTTGAAAATCTGACGCGGATTAAGGGAGGCGTGGTTTTTAACGGTAGCTGGGAAGATGTGTGGCGCGCAAACCTTGAAATGAGAGGTGCGAGCCGAATTCTCGTTCGCTTAGGATCCTTTCATGCCGTCCATCTTGCGCAATTAGATAAAAGGGCTCGACGTTTTCCATGGCGCGATTTTTTACGTCCGGATGTTCCTGTTCGAGTTGAGGTGATGAGCCGAAAGTCGCGCATTTATCATAAAAAGGCAGCTCAAGAACGAATTGAGCGGGCGCTGACCGAAGAAGCGGGTATCCCAACATCCCCCGATGCCGACATCAGTATCAAGGTCCGGATTTTTGAAGATCTCTGTACCATCAGCGTCGATAGCTCTGGCGAAGGGTTACATATCCGCGGACACAAAGAAGCCCTTAACAAAGCTCCCATGCGAGAAACACTCGCGGCGCTTTTACTGCGCCGATGCGGATATAGAGGGCAAATGCCCGTAATTGACCCCATGTGCGGGTCCGGAACCTTTGTAATGGAAGCCGCGGAAATTACGACAGAATTACAGCCGGGGCGATCTCGGAAATTTGCATTTGAGAAATTGGTAACATTTGATGAAGCGCGCTGGAAAAATTTAAAGATCGATGCGCCCAACAAAAATTCAGATTTTCGTTTCTATGGGTTTGATCGTGATGAAGGGGCAATTAAACGCTCACGCGCGAATGCCAAACGGGCCGGAATTACCCATCTCACTGAATTCAACAGACAAACCATCACTGAACTTAGACCACCGGAAGGGCCTCCAGGCCTCGTCATCATTAATCCGCCTTATGGTATTCGGATCGGTGAAGCAAAAAAACTCTACCCGTTGTATCAGTCACTGGGGAACAGCCTTCTGGGTCGTTTTTCAGGTTGGCGCGTTGGACTTGTAACAAATTCCAGCAACCTTGCTGAGGCTACTGGCCTCCCCTTTACCGCGACGGCAACCCCCTTCTCTCACGGCGGCATTCGCGTAAATCTCTATGCAACAACGCCCTTACCTTAATCCAGACAATTTTCAACATTGGTACGATTTAGTCGGGTCTCGTCGGAAAAACACCCGATGAGGCTCTCAGAGATAAAATAAGATAACCAAAGGTGCCAATTGCACGGCTAGGATACAATTTTCATAATATGAGTTTTGCCTGCTTGTTTTTCAAAAACCGAATGACAGGGACATGCGTCGCCAGAGATATGGCTTTGTCATAACACTCGAATGCCTTTTCCATTTGACCAGAACGCGAAAGCAACTCGGCTCGCGCCGCCCACAAGGGCTGAAATCCAGTTCCGACCTGCTGCTCCAATTTATCGAGAGTTTTGAGTCCCGCTTCTGCCCCATGTAAGTTAGCAGTCACAACAGCTTGCGAAACAGCCGCCCCAGCTGAGGGGGCAAACTTGAGATGGGCATGGAACAACTTATTTAGCGCGTCCCAATTGGTAGTTCTCGTTTCTTTTCTGGACAAATGAACAGATTCAATTGCAGCTTCAATTTGAAAGCGGCCGATAGAAGCGAGGCCGTAGGCATGATTAAGATGACGATTGCCATAGGAAATCAAATCGTCATCCCAGTCCTCCGTGTTCTGCTGTTCAATTGGAACCAGAACGCCGTCGACAACTCTTGCCGTTCTGCGGGCATGACTAAATGCAATCAATGCCGACAAACCGAAAACTTCAGCTTCATTTGGTAGAAACTTACACATCAGATTAGCCAAATAGAGAGCTTCTTCACCCATTCCATCGGCCGGATCCAACCAATCATGGGAATGCAAAGCGTAGATAGCCTCTAAGATTGCATTGCTTCGTTCAGGCAAATTCTCTGCATCCGGAATGTGAAACGGAATACCAGAATCACGGATTTTTGCTTTAGCCCGGACCAAGCGTTTGGAAAGAGCCGTTGGAGGCATCAAAAAGAGTTGCGCTATAATCTTGGCTTCAATTCCCAAAACTATTTGTAGCATCAGAGGTGTATGTAAATCAGCTGCGATTGCGGGATGAGCACATACCATGAGAAGCGAAAGTCTTTGATCTTCAAGTGAGCCGTTATTTAGATCAGGAGCGGGTATATCTGGTATTTCACTTACTGTTGGGAATTTAGTTGTATGCCGTTGGCGATCTGTCAGGCGATTACGAGCAACAGTCAGCAGCCAAGCGTCAGGGTTACTAGGAACCCCTTTTTTTGGCCAGTTGGTCAGTGCCTTTGCAAAGGCATCCGCCAATGCATCTTCTGCTGAAGCGATGTCGTGCGTGCGTGCGGAAAGGTAAGCAAGAATTCGGCCGTAGGAGTCACGCGCTGCAATTTCAGCAGCGCGAGGTGCATCAATCATTCCGTGGCAAGGGCCGAAGCTCGGATTTCGACCTTTCCTGATTTTGCCGCTGGACATTTTTCTGCCCATGCCATGGCGACATCCAAATCTGCGACGTCGACCACGAAGTATCCACCCAAAGTCTCTTTCGTATCTGCAAATGGGCCATCTTGAACTTGTTTACTGCCGCATTTGAGGGAAATTGTTGTTGCCGTTTGTACAGGTTGTAACCAATCTGTATCGACAAATACTCCTGCCGCCTTTAGTGCACCAATATAGGCACCATAAGCTTGCTTTTCGGTCTGCCAATCTTCCGGAGTGCGATCGGCAATGTCTGCAGGGTCGGTATAAAGAAGAAATGTATAACGCATTAATGTGATCCTTTAATTTCAGTTTGTAATATTATGACGGCATTAGCAATAGAACCGAGCCCGCCACAATAGGTAGCACAGCTCCCCAAAGAGCAATGACACGCAGAGAAAATTTCTGTGAAATCCAGAAATATATGATTGAAACTAAGCGACCACCCAGAAAGACAGCGCCAAGTATGTGAAGCCATCCAGCAGAGGTCCCAGAATTTTCTAAAATCACCAAAAGGATGAGGAATATAGGCATGTATTCAATTAAGTTGCCATGAGCGCGAATGGCTCGTTGTAGACTTAAATTACCACCATCCCCCCAAGATACCTTTGACTTCGCTCGCATGATAACGGTGGCGAACCCAAGTCCAGCTGTTAGAATGCCTAGAGCTGCTGCGTATGTCGCTGTGATTTCAAATACCATTGTGTTTCCTGTCTTCTTGCAAATGCATCAGTGCTTTCACAAACATGACGATCGATGGAAGACTGAATGGACATTTATAATAATTTTTCCACCAGCAAAAATACTCATGGCAAGAAATACTAGAATTATTGGGGTCAGAAGAAAAATACAGATGTTGACCATATTGCCGCCAATTATTCCGCGAATAGTACAAAACCGAAATATAAATATCCCGATTTTCACGCCTATTAATGCCTGTGTTTCAATAGCAACTAGGTATATTGCCTCTGATTTAAATTTTTAATAATGATTATTAATAGCTCAATAATGGTAGTAGTACTGGTATTAAGCCTATGCAAACAACCGTTGTGAACCCTTTTCATCACTTTATTGAGTATTACTAATGTATTGTGAGGCCTTCCGCATTAAATAGACGGTTAGTTAAAAATTAACTTTTCGCCCTTAACTCTTACGCCATAAAGTATAGGCCAAAAGTAAGGGACGGATAAAAATGGTAGCGAATATGAGTATTTCTCAGAAGATTTATGGCCTAGCGGCACTTCTTCTGCTTATTACAGTAAGCGTTTCTTTTATTGGTATCATTGAAATGAAGTCCATCGGCACCGAAATTGAAGATATTGCCGAACGGGATATGCCCATCACAGAAAAATTAACGACGCTCACGATCCATCAACTGGAGCAAGCAATTCTATTTGAGCAGTCTATTGCTGTGGGCGCACGGATGGCCAAAGACAACAGCCTGAAGGAGCAATTTAAAGCGTTGCAGGGCAACTTTTCTGACTTAGGTCATAAAGTTGAAAAGGAGATCGTGGAAGTTGAAGCTATTTTAGCGAGTTCGATCACAACAGCCCATACCGAATTGGACAAAGCCGAGTTTAATTTATTGCTGGGTGTCTTGAAAAACATCGAAGCTGAACACTCTGAGTATGAAGTGCTCGCAGAACAGGCCCTTCAGCTTGTCAGGAAGAACAACAAGCTCCCGTCAAACGCGATCATCGAGAATATCGAACATCAACAGGAAGTGATAGACAAAGAACTTGAAGTTGCGCTGAAGGAAATTGAGCATTACATGGAAGCGGCCCTGCTGAAAGTCGAAGAAGACGAACATCATGCGGTGTTTGTGTTGCAAGCATCCGCAATAGCAGCAGTCGCCTTCGGCCTCATTATTGCTTTTCTTCTAATCCGCTCTCTTCTCCGCCCGATTAATCAGATGACAGCGACAATGAAGGAATTGGCAACGGGAAACATTGATGTCGATGTGCCGTCAGTTGGCTTAACCAACGAAATAGGTCAAATGGCCAACGCACTGCAAGTCTTTAAAGAGAGTGCCATCGAGAACATCCGGCTTGAAGAAGAAGAAAAAGCCTCTGCTATTAGACAGCAAGAACGGGACGAAATTGATAGGCAGCGCGAAAATGCGGCGAAAGATGCGGAACGTCAGCGCGAGGTTGAGGAAAATAGCAAGCGCGAGGCCCGTGAAGCGCACGTAAACACCTTAACATCAGATTTTTCCAATACCATTGAGGGAATTCTAAATATCGTTGCAGCGAGTTCCTCTCAAATGGAAGCATCGTCTAAATCCATGTCAGAATTGGCCTCGCAGAATGGGAAAACGAGTGTCACTGTCGCGGCAGCGGCGGAGCAGGCAACCGCCAGCGTACAGACCGTGGCGAGTGCGACGGAGGAACTTTCTGCCTCCATTTCAGAAATCGGTGGTCATGTTACTCAGTCGGCCGAAATTTCAAGGAAGGCTGTTGGCGCCGCAGATGCTACGGGGCATACCATTAGCCAACTCGCGGATGCTGCTCAGAAGATTGGTGACGTAGTTGATCTGATCAATGACATCGCCGGCCAGACAAATCTGTTGGCACTGAACGCCACAATCGAGGCCGCACGCGCCGGTGAAGCCGGCAAAGGATTTGCGGTCGTGGCGTCCGAAGTTAAAAATCTTGCCAGCCAAACAGCGAAGGCAACTGAGGATATCAGCGCTCAAATCAGTGCAATTCAAGGATCAACTGAAAATGCCGTCGGGGCCGTCGAAGGCATTCGAAAAACGATCTCCGAAATGAACGATATTGCCATAATGATCACGTCAGCAGTAGATGAGCAAGGAGTCGCGACAAATGAGATTAGCCGGAGCGTACAAGAAGCAGCTTCAGGTACTCAGAACGTATCGCAAAGCATTGATACGGTTAAAACGGGATCAAAGCAGACCGGTGAAGCCTCCATCGAAGTCCTCACCGCCTCGAGAGATCTAACAGATCGCTTTCAGACTTTACGCAGCGAAGTAGAAGAATTTTTGAGAAATATCAAAGCCGCTTAATGATGCCTCGTTTCTGTTTACTAATTGAACAGAAGACGAAATTCATTGTGTACCACTTTAAAAACAAAAAGCCCCTTGGATCAGTATATTACTGAAATCCAAGAGGCTTTTAGAATAATGGTGGGCCCGGCAGGACTCGAACCTGCGACCAGACCGTTATGAGCGGTCGGCTCTAACCAACTGAGCTACAGGCCCGCATTGAGTTGTAGACATCACGTCTAACGTTTCAAATCCTGTAATCGTGATTATTTAACCTGTTCAGCTAAAAGATGCAATTGGCGAAAGTGATTTCTTGCAAAATATATTCCACTTATGGATTTGGCTTGTACCTATATCAAATTTCAGGAACACTTAAGTCAACTTAGAATAATAACGTGAGCATCACATGTCCTCTTCAGAATTTTCCCGCACAGCAACCGGTCACCCTTACGCGGATATCATCCGAACGTATTATCAAGGGTGTAATACAGCGGATGTAGACCTAATGAAATCCACATTTACCGACGATGTCGTTCATTATTTTGTAGATCACGCACCGGTAATTGGTGCCGACGCGCTCGCAAACTATTGGAACAAGATAGGCCCTAGAACACAAGCTAACTGGACACTGGATCATATCATCGTTCAGGAGCCAGAGGCTGTCATTGAGTGGAGTATGGCGTGGGTTCCCTCAGGTACGGGCGTGGAGGAGATTTTACGCGGCAGTGAGTGGTACGTCTTCAAAGGAGACAAAATCCAAGAAATCAGATCTTATCACAATAATTTCTACCTGCAGAAGCCAGAAAACCGGGAATTGCATGGCTATGACTATGCGGGACGAGGTTACCGGACATAAAAAAAGGGCGAAGCCAAAGCTCCGCCCTTTTTAAAATCGAGATCTTTTCGAACTTATGTATCCAAGAAACTACGAAGCTTACGTGAGCGACTTGGATGCTTGAGCTTACGAAGCGCTTTCGCTTCAATCTGGCGAATACGCTCGCGTGTCACAGAAAACTGCTGACCAACTTCTTCCAAAGTATGGTCTGTATTCATGCCAATACCAAAACGCATACGCAGAACCCGCTCTTCACGTGGCGTCAAGGACGCCAGCACCCGAGTGGTCGTTTCACGCAAATTGGACTGGATCGCAGCATCAAGCGGTTGAACCGCATTTTCATCTTGAATGAAATCACCAAGATGGCTGTCTTCTTCGTCACCAATTGGTGTTTCCAGACTGATAGGTTCTTTGGCAATTTTCATGACCTTCCGCACTTTTTCAAGCGGCATGCCAAGTTTTACGGCCAATTCTTCAGGTGTTGGCTCGCGGCCAATTTCGTGAAGCATCTGACGAGACGTCCGAACCAATTTATTGATCGTTTCGATCATATGCACTGGAATACGGATTGTTCTCGCCTGATCAGCGATTGAACGCGTGATTGCCTGACGGATCCACCATGTCGCGTAAGTAGAGAATTTATAACCACGACGATATTCAAACTTATCAACGGCTTTCATCAAGCCGATATTACCTTCCTGAATAAGATCCAGGAATTGCAGTCCACGGTTTGTGTATTTCTTGGCGATTGAAATCACCAAGCGCAGGTTGGCTTCAACCATTTCTTTTTTGGCGCGACCAGCTTCACGTTCTCCGGTTTGCACTGTTCCAACAATGCGCCGGAATTCGTTCATAGGCATACCGAACTCTGAAGAAATTTTGATAATTTCACCGCGAGTTTCGTTAATATTATCAAACTCGGTTTCTGTGAAATCTTTCCAGCCTTTTGCTTTAAGTTTCCCAACTTTATCGGTCCAATTTGGATCAAGTTCAGAACCAAAGTAGTTTTCAAGGAAACTTACACGCGTTACTTTATGACGTTCGGCCAGACGCAGCAATTTACCTTCAAGGCTCATCAAGCGGCGATTAATTCCGTACAACTGATCAACAAGTGCTTCGATCCGATTATTGGTCAAATGGACATCGTCCATCAATTTAACCAATTCGCTTTTCAGCTTATCGTATTTCTTTTCCTGTGCTTTTGGAACGACATCATTCTCAAGAGCCGCCGTTAAACGAGCTTCTTGCAGCTTGTGAAGTTTCTTATATGTTTTTGCGATTTCATCGAAGCGTTCGAAAACCTGTGGTTTAAGAGTTTCTTCAAGAGCCGCCAAAGACATAGTATTTTCTTCGGCTTCTTCCTCTTCCTCCTCGCGGCGAACAGGATTGCCTTCTTCATCGACCTCTGCTGTTTCCTCAGAGTTCTCTTCTTTGTTTTCTTCTTCACCCTCAGCTGTAAGGTCTGCTGCAGGCACGTCGTCATCGCTTTCCTCATCGAAGCCTTCTTGCAAAGCCTTTTCAGCTGCAGCGCCAGCACCGTAAGTCGCGTCCAGATCAATCACATCGCGAAGAAGAAGTTGCTCTTGCAGCATCAGCTCACGCCAATTGAGGATGGCCCGAATGGTTAGCGGACTTTCACAAATTGCGCCGATCATCTTACCACGACCAGCTTCAATGCGCTTGGCGATCGCAATTTCACCTTCACGAGACAACAGTTCAACCGTGCCCATTTCGCGAAGATACATTCTTACCGGGTCATCTGTCCGGTCACCTGTTGTTGTGGTTTTCTCTGGAGCCTTCTCAACCGCAGTTTCCTCAGCTGGACTTACAGCTCCTTCTTCGGAAGAGGCCTCTTCTGCGGCTTCTTCGTTTTCGACCACGTTAATGCCCATCTCAGACAACAACGACATCGTATCTTCAATCTGCTCTGAAGACATTTGATCTTGAGGTAAGACAGCGTTCAATTCGTCAAAAGTGACAAATCCTTTTTCTTTCGCCTTACTCAACATCTTCTTAACTGCTGCTTGTGAAGCATCAATCAATGGGCTATCTGGCGAGTCTTCCCGCTGATCGGGAGCTTCCACTGCCTCTGCGCTTTTTGTAGCCATATAGAACTAACTCCTGAACTCCTGACACAATAACCAACAGGTTACATGCAGGATGACAAATTCATCTAAAAACCGGTTTCTCTACCCGAGGCAATTCCAAAACCTTCAAGATCCGCTTCAGTCCCCTCTGCCTCTAGCAGAGCCTTCGTAGCAAGTGTCAAGCGGTCGAGATTTTGACGTGTCGCCTCATTACCAAATAATTCTTGTGCTACTTTTACTTCAACATTCAGTAACTCGCGTTTCTGACGTGCTAGTAAATGTAGCCACCCTTTCGTTGCATCTTCCAGTGCAGCTTCTCTGGTCACGAACCAATCCAAAGCTCCTCCAGCTGACTGCTCCAACCTATTACACAGATCAGATAGTCCACGGTTGGATAAATGGTGCTTCATGCCTTCGTAGTCAAGGTCTGATTCGGAAGTAGCAACTTCTATGATTGCACGATGTAGTCTGTCAAGGTTGCCAGATGAAAGCTGAAGCGCAGCAAAAGCCTCGAAGTAACTATCTAGGATTTCTGGGTGGTTGAGGACTCCTTGTATCAACAACTGCTCTCCGCGCCCCCACTTAAGGCCTACCGGTTTTGCCCCAATCAATCCCTTTTTATAGCCTGATTCTCTATTTTGATTCGCGAATCGCCCGAATCGGTCATCTTTACGCCCTTTCTGAAACTTCGGTCGAGACGTCTCTTTCCGCTCCCGGTTCCAAGTCCAAAGACGATCTTTAAAGTACTGCTGATAATATCCGCGAACAGTCTGATCCTGCATTTGTTGCGTGATATCAACTAATGCCGTTTGAAAGGCCGCTTTCTGTTCTGGCGTTTCCAGTTTATGTTCCTGCATTTCCTTGCGCCATAAAAGCTCAGAAAGCGGTAAGGCCTTCGATATGATCTCCCCCATGGCAGACGCCCCGTGAGAGCGGATCAAATCGTCAGGATCCACACCTTCAGGCAAAATCGCAAATCGCAAAGAAAAACCGGGCTTCAAAAAAGGCAACGCGCGTTCAGCTGCCCGAAGCGCCGCCCGCCAACCAGCACTGTCACCATCCAGACACATGATCGGCTCTGGCGCCATTTGCCACAAAATTCGGAGTTGATCTTCCGTAATCGCAGTTCCAAGAGGAGCAACAGCGTGCTCAAACCCTGCCTCCGCTAGCGCAATGACATCCATATAGCCTTCAGCGACTACGATTTGCCCGGTATCGAAGGCCTTTCGTCTGGCTGACGCCATATTGTAAAGGACATTCCCTTTATGAAAAAGCGGGGTATCCGGAGAATTAAGATATTTCGCTGGTGCATCTCCTAGAGCACGGCCACCAAAAGCAATCACGCGCCCTTGTCTATCTGCAATTGGAAACATTAGGCGATCGCGAAAACGATCATAGGTCGGACGGCCATCCTCTGGGCGGATGATAAGGCCTACCTCAATCATCAAAGCCTCAGAAATATCCCGTGCAAGCAAGGCCTCCTTCAACGCAGATCTTGAAGAGGGCGCAAACCCTAGACGGAATTGCTGCCGCGCTTCATTGGAGACCTGCCGGCGATCGAGATAACTTCGAGCCCCCGAGCCTGTTTGTGTCGAGAGTTGGCTTGAAAACCATGTTGCAGCAACTTCCATCACTTCATGAAGGGTCGCCGCCTGTTTTTGTCGCGCACGTTCTTCCGGGCGTTCAACCGGCATGGCAAGACCTGCCATATCGGCCAGTCGTTCAATCGTGTCCCGGAAACTCAAGCCTTCAGTTTGCTTAACAAACTCCACCTGATCCCCATGCACCCCGCAGCCGAAACAATGATAGAAACCCTTTTCTTCATTTACTGTAAAAGAGGGAGATTTTTCATTGTGGAAAGGACAGAGACCTGAATATTCTCGCCCTTTTTTGACAAGCTTAGTCCGCCGGCCAATAAGTTCTGATAAACTTACCCGGTTTCTAATTTCATCCAGAAATTGCGGTGAAAAGGCCATTTTTACCCTCTAAACGCGTCTTGCCAAACTTTCCAGTTTCTGCAGCAGAAAACGTCAGAGAGTTTAAGCACCTAATGCAGACTTAACAAGAGCACTCGCTTTTGCAAAATCCATACGGCCAGCATATTTGCTTTTTAAGGCCCCCATAGTCTTACCCATGTCTTTCAGGCCTTCGGCACCGACAGCAGCAATGATCTCATCGATTGCTTGGTTCATTTCGTCTTCCCCAAATTGCTTGGGTAAATATTCAGAAATGATATCGATCTCTTCCTGCTCTGATGTCGCAAGATCAATACGTCCGCCTTCTTCATAGGCGGCGATAGAATCGCGCCTCTGGCGAACCATTGTGGTCAACATCTGAAGAATCTTATCGTCGCCGATTCCCTCTTCGCCTCCCTTGTCCCGGGTAGCAATATCCCGGTCATGGAGTGTCGCCAAGATCAATCTCAAAGTGGAAAGTTTCCGCTTATCCTTTGATTTCATTGCGTCTTTTAACGAGTCTTTTAATCTAATACGTAGCATAATCACTTAAATAGTAGCCAAAGAAAGCGAACATAATACCCCAGACCTCCATATTTAGCAAACCAAAACTTTCCTATAAGTCATTGTTATTAAAGGGAAATTTTTAGCATCAAGAACTTGACGAAGTGCCATCTTTACCCTATGTTCCCGCGTCAATATCTATATCGGTAAAAGGATTGCGGCCCAGCGCTTATCGCAAGGGGTCCCTATTGGCATGTCTAAATCAATTAATGCAGCAGATTTGCACAGCACACGGACAGCGACCGCAGTGCTAGTGTTAAGTGACGGAACGGTTTTCCACGGCTTCGGCGTTGGAAAAACCGGGAACACATCAGGTGAAGTATGCTTCAATACTTCCATCACCGGCTATCAGGAAAGTCTAACTGATCCTTCTTTTGCCGGACAGATGATTACCTTCACTTTCCCCCACATCGGAAATGTCGGCTTTAACGACGAAGACATCGAAACCGATGGCATCGCAGCAAATGGCCTGATCATACGCGCTGATATCACTGGCCCTGCCAATTGGCGCGCCGCCGGTGATTTGAATGACTGGCTTAAATCGCGCGACCTAATCGGTATATCGGGTGTTGATACGCGACGGCTGACACATCTAATCCGCGAAACTGGCGCACCAAACGGTGTCATTGCACATGACCCTTCCGGAAATTTCGATCTAGACGCTTTAAAAAAGCTCGCTGCAGACTGGCCAGGTCTTGAAGGCATGGACCTTGCAAAAGATGTTTCCTGTAAGGAAGCCTATTCTTGGAATGAAACCCAATGGGAAATGACCACAGGTTTTGGCGAACTTGAATCGCCTAAACGGCATATTGTCGCCGTTGATTACGGTGTCAAAAAGAACATTCTTCGTTGCCTTGCATCCTTGGGCTGCTCGATTACAGTTGTACCGGCAAACGCCAGCTTTGAAGATATCATGTCCCACAATCCGGATGGTATTTTCCTGGCAAACGGGCCCGGCGATCCAGCTGCAACGGGTGTATATGCTGTCCCCGTTATTCAGCAATGTATCGAAAGCGGTATCCCAACGTTTGGCATTTGTCTAGGTCATCAGATGCTTGCGATTGCTGTTGGCGCTGAAACCATGAAGATGAAACAAGGCCACCGCGGTGCAAACCAGCCAGTTAAAGACCTGATAACGGGTAAGGTCGAGATTACATCACAAAATCATGGTTTTGTTGTAAAACGCGAAAGCCTGCCGGACGGCGTGACAGAAACTCATAAATCGCTGTTTGATGGAGTAGTTGAAGGCTTAAGCCTTGATGGGAAACCCGTTTTCTCTGTGCAATATCATCCAGAAGCGAGCCCCGGCCCGCAAGACAGCCATTACCTTTTTCAACGTTTTGTAGATATGGTGGACGCCAATGCCTAAACGTACCGATATAAAGTCCATTATGATCATAGGCGCAGGGCCGATCATTATTGGTCAAGCCTGCGAATTTGACTACTCAGGAACACAAGCCTGTAAAGCGTTGAAAGAAGAAGGGTACCGGGTCATTCTGGTGAACTCCAATCCTGCAACGATTATGACAGACCCTGAACAAGCTGATGCGACGTATATTGAGCCCATTACGCCCGATGTAGTCGAAAAAATCCTGGAAAAAGAGAGACCAGATGCGTTGCTACCAACTATGGGTGGCCAAACTGCGTTGAATACAGCACTTGCACTTGCTGATCGCGGAACGTTAGATCGTCTAGGCGTCCAATTAATTGGTGCGGATCAGGAAGCGATTGAAAAAGCGGAAGATCGCGACAAATTCAGACACGCTATGCGGAAAATCGGACTGGATATGCCGCTTAGCTCTGTTGCGCACAATATGGAAGAAGCGTGGCATTCTCTTGAAAAAGTTAAACTTCCCTGCATTATTCGTCCCTCATTCACAATGGGTGGCACAGGCGGCGGCATTGCTTACAATCGCGAAGAATTCGAAACGATTGTGACTTCAGGCCTCGACGCTTCTCCAACAACAGAGGTGTTGATTGAAGAAAGCATTGTTGGCTGGAAAGAGTATGAAATGGAAGTTGTCCGTGACAAAGCGGATAACTGCATCATTATTTGCTCTATTGAGAACGTGGACCCAATGGGTGTCCATACAGGCGATTCCATTACGGTTGCCCCTGCCCTCACATTGACTGATAAAGAATATCAGGTCATGCGAAACGCTTCCATTGCTGTTCTTCGGGAAATTGGCGTGGAAACAGGTGGATCAAACGTTCAGTTTGCCGTGAACCCCGAAAATGGTCGTTTGATCATCATTGAGATGAACCCACGGGTATCGCGCTCTAGTGCCCTTGCGTCGAAAGCGACGGGCTTCCCGATTGCTAAAATTGCTGCGAAACTGGCTGTGGGGTACACACTCGACGAATTGGATAACGACATTACAGGTGTAACACCTGCATCGTTCGAGCCTACAATCGATTATGTTGTCACTAAAATCCCTCGTTTCACTTTCGAAAAATTCCCGGGAGCTGAAGCCACCTTGGGGACAGCCATGAAATCTGTTGGTGAAGCCATGGCCGTTGGCCGTACTTTTGCGGAATCCATGCAAAAGGCTCTCCGTTCACTCGAAACAGGTTTAACCGGACTTAATGAACAAGAAATCGGTGACGACAAACAGGGTATCCTAAATATTCTGGCTCAACCAACTCCAGATCGCCTGCTGAACATTGCACAAGCCTTCCGTGCTGGCCTTAGTCTTGAAGAAATTCAAGCCGCCAGTAAATACGAACCTTGGTTCGTCGGGCAGATTGAAACGCTGGTTCAACTTGAAGAAGCCGTTCGCGAAAAAGGTCTTCCTACCCAGAAGAGTGGTCTTCTTACCCTTAAGAAAATGGGCTTCTCTGACGATCGGCTTGCAGAAATTTCTGGCAAAACAACGGCTGAAGTATTTGATCTTCGCCAGAGCCTTGATGTGCTTCCCGTCTATAAACGTATTGATACATGCGCCGGCGAATTCACATCTAAAACACCCTACCTTTATTCCACATACGAAGGGAATGAATGGGATCCAGCTGTTTGCGAAGCGCATCCGTCTGATCGGAAAAAAGTGGCCATTCTTGGTGGAGGTCCAAACCGGATCGGTCAAGGGATCGAATTTGACTATTGTTGTGTACATGCAGCCTATGCCCTCGAAGAGGCTGGCTACGAAACCATAATGGTCAACTGTAACCCCGAAACTGTCTCAACAGACTACGACACGGCAAATCGACTGTATTTTGAACCTCTTACCGTTGAAGACACGCTCGCAGTGTTACGCAAAGAGCAATCAAACGGTACACTTCACGGTGTAATCGTACAGTTTGGTGGTCAGACGCCATTGAAACTCGCCGCAGGTCTCGAAGCTGCGGGTATTCCGATTTTGGGAACATCACCTGATGCTATCGATTTGGCAGAAGATCGGGAACGCTTTCAGCAGATGCTTCATAAATTGAAGCTCCTTCAACCTGAAAATGGCATCGCACGCTCTGTGGAAGATGCCTTCGAAATTGCTGAAAGAATTGGCTACCCCGTTGTAGTGCGCCCCTCATATGTTCTGGGTGGCCGAGCCATGGAAATCGTGCGCGATGGAACACAGTTGGATCGCTACATGCACGAAGCTGTTCAAGTTTCAGGCGATACGCCAGTACTGGTAGATAGCTATCTCCAAAACGCGATTGAAGTGGATGTAGATTGCTTATGCGACGGCGAGGATGTGTTTGTCGCCGGTATTATGGAGCATATTGAGGAAGCTGGCATTCACTCAGGTGATAGTGCCTGTGCCCTACCGCCATACACTTTGAAGGAAGACATGATTGCGGAAATACGTCGTCAGTCTCATGCGCTTGCACTCGAGCTCAACGTAATTGGCCTTATGAATGTTCAATTTGCCATCAAAGATAACACCGTTTTCATTCTGGAAGTGAACCCACGGGCTAGCCGGACTGTCCCCTTTGTTGCCAAGAGCATTAACTATCCGATCGCAAAAATTGCTGCTAGAATTATGGCTGGCGAAAAACTGGCATCTTTTAATCTTGTCGACAGAAAACAATCCCACGTCACAGTAAAAGAAGCGGTGTTTCCGTTTAATCGCTTCCCCGGTGTTGATGTTATCTTGGGACCAGAAATGCGTTCAACAGGTGAAGTCATGGGCATCGATAAGGACTTCGCATCTGCATTCCTTAAAGCTCAATTGGCTGCTGGCGTTACCCTGCCGACTGGCGGAAAAGTCTTTATCTCGGTTAAAGATAGAGACAAAATACTGGTGAAAGATGTCGCGGCCAAGCTATTGGAACTCGGTTTCGAAATCGTCTCCACCTCAGGAACGGCTGAATATCTTTCAAGTGAGGGATTGAATGTTTCTAAGGTCAACAAAGTGATGGAAGGACGTCCAAATATCGTCGATTTGATGAAAAACGGTGATATTTCGATGGTTATCAACACGACGGAAGGCGTTCAGGCACTGAAAGACAGTTATGACATCCGCCACACTGCACTCGTGATGAAGACACCCTATTCAACGACTATTGCTGGTGCGCGAGCCTCTGCAATGGCAATTGAAAAAATTAGGACAGGGACACTTGAAGTCTATCCACTTCAATCCTATTGTTAACTCCTTGAGCTTTAAACTTTGATTTTATATATGCTAATTAATTATATGGCATTACTAATGAGAAATTACGTTCAGACGTAATATGAGATTTCGATGGAAAGACTACCAATTACGGCCGGTGGCCATGCTAAGCTGGAAGCAGAATTAAGACAACTAAAGGGACACGCGCGCCCTTCGGTTATTCAGGCTATTGCCACCGCACGTGAACACGGCGACTTATCTGAGAATGCTGAATATTCTGCAGCTAAAGAACAGCAGTCTCTTATTGAGGGACGCATTGCCGAACTTGAAGATAAACTAGGCCGCAGCGAGATTATCGATGTTGCAGCAATTACCGGAAACCAAATTAAGTTTGGCGCAACGGTACTGCTTGTTGATGAAGACACGGATGAAGAAACCACCTACCAAATTGTTGGTGAAGATGAGAGTAGCATTGAACAAGGACTTCTTTCCTTGTCGGCCCCTCTAGCCCGTGCTCTTATTAATAAGGAGCAAGGTGACAGCATTGAAGTTATAACACCAGGCGGCTCCAAAGCCTATGAAGTCTTGGACGTAAAATTCATCTAATATTATCGCTTAATCACTACTTTCCGACCCTGCAGATTAACTTCTGCGGGGTCGTTTTATTTTTTGATTTATCCTAGCTGGCAAGTATCAGGATTGCTTCGATATTAAGTCCTTAAGAAGTCCTGATAAGGTAGCGGCTTCAGCTTCATTGAGGTTTGTACCAACTACCTCCTCAATTGCAGCGCTGTAAACGGACCACATTTTCTGACGCATTTTCAGTCCAGCGTCTGTGATGACAACAGACTGCCCCCGTCCGTCATCATCGCAAGTTAGACGCTGCAAATAACCCGCTTTCTCGATTTTCTCCAGAATACGAGACACCCCATATTGAGGAAGCAATGTTACCTCTTCCAACTCATATGGTCGTAATCCTTCGGCCCCTGCTCGCTCAAGCTCTAACAATATATCGTACCACGACAAAGCAGGGAGTTTTTCTTTCTTAAGAATTCCCTCTACTCGCTTAAGTGCAATTTTATTAAGCCTTAAAAGCCGCGTCCAAACTTGGACCGTCGCATCATTTGGTTTTATCATTTTGACAATATACATGCATTTGCATTGACATTCAACGCTTTCGATCTAAATATACATGCAATTGCATATATTTTAAGGATGATACTTATGTCTTCACTTCAGTTAATTAGCCACCACTTATGCCCTTACGTTCAACGCGCCGCAATTATCTTATCAGAGAAGAACATCCCCTATAAGCGGACCTATATTGATCTGGCGAACAAGCCTGAATGGTTTTCGGATATATCGCCTCTAGGTAAAGTCCCACTTCTCATATCAGATGAAGCGGTTTTGTTTGAAAGTCAGGTAATTGCTGACTATCTGGACGAAGTGACACCAAACTCACTGTACCCCTCATCCCCGTTGCAAAAGGCAAGGCACCGCGCTTGGATTACCTTTGCATCAGATACACTGAATGTCATTGGTGGATTTTATAGTGCCCCAACAGAAACTGAGTTTAAGGAAAAGACTAAACAACTTCGCGCTAAATTCACGAAAGTTGAACAAGAAGTTTCAGGACCTTATTTCGATGGAAAGAGCTTCCAGCTAATTGATGGCGTATGGGCGACTGTTTTTAGATATTTTGACGCCTTCGACCAAATAGCAGATTTCGGGATATTGACAGATCTGGAAAAAATCCAGTCTTGGCGGGCTCTTGTTTCAAAAAGAGCGTCTGTGGTAACAGCAACACCAAACGGATATTCACAAAGGCTTACGACATTCCTTAAAGACAGGAATTCATACCTATCAGGTCTGATGAAGTCATCTTCACCATTAAATTAGAGGTGAAAAACGGCACCAACTTATGGTGCCATTTCTATCGTCTTTTGTAATTAGCTTTTTGGATAACCGATAGAAGCCAGTGCCTCAGTTATTTCATCCAATATCACGGGGTCATCGATGGTCGCCGGAGCCTTGAATGGTTCTCCATCCGCAATTTTTCTCACAACACCTCGCAAAATTTTTCCAGATCTTGTCTTAGGTAGACGTTTTACGACTATCGCCTCTTTAAACGCGGCAACTGGGCCAATTTTTTCTCGAACCAGTAACACCAGTTCTTTAACAATGTCTGCGTCCGGGCGATCCACTCCTGCATTTAAGACCACTAAACCAAGAGGCGTCTGTCCCTTCAAAGCATCTTTGGCACCAAGCACCGCACACTCTGCCACATCTCTGTGACCAGCTAGAACTTCCTCCATACCACCCGTTGAGAGACGGTGTCCCGCAACGTTGATGATGTCATCGGTTCTCGCCATGATGAATAGATAATTCTCTTCATCAATAAATCCGGCGTCTCCTGTTTTGTAATAACCGGGTATCTCTTCCATATAGGACGTAATAAAACCGGCATCATTTTCCCAAAGTGTGGGCAGGGTGCCCGGCGGCAATGGCAGCTTGACTGCAATTACACCGATTTTCCCTTTTGGCATTTCAATACTTGGATCTTCTTCACTAACAACGCGAATGTCATATCCCGCGACAGCATGGGTCGGACTACCAAGTTTAACTGGCTTAATTCCATATCCAGCGCAGTTGGCGCCCATTGGCCACCCGGATTCTGTTTGCCACCAATGATCAAGAACAGGTACTTTCAATGTATCCTGTGCCCAGATAATCGTGTCTGGATCGGCACGCTCGCCTGCTAGAAATAATGCTTTGAAATGACTGATATCATAATCAGCAATTAATTTTCCTTCTGGATCTTGTTGTTTTATAGCCCGGAATGCAGTTGGTGCCGTAAACAAAACCGAAACTTTATGGTCCTGAATAACGCGCCAGAAAGTCCCAGCATCTGGCGTTCCCACCGGTTTTCCTTCAAACAAAATCGTCGTGGCACCATGTAATAAAGGCGCGTAGACAATATAGGAATGCCCGACAACCCAGCCAACATCTGACGCAGCCCAAAAAATATCTCCGGGATCAACATTATAGATATTCTTCATTGACCATTTTAATGCAACAGCATGACCACCATTGTCACGAACTACGCCCTTTGGCACACCCGTTGTCCCAGATGTATACAAGACATAAAGCGGATCAGTTGCGGCAACAGGAGTGCATTCCGCCAGTTCTTCGTTTGATGCTAGCACTTGCCAGTCAACATCACGCCCATCGACCATGCTCGCAGTGATTTCAGGCCGCTGCAGAATGACACAATGTTTGGGCTTGTGGGTCGACAGTCTGATTGCTTCATCCAAAAGCGGTTTATATTCAACGACCCGTCCGGGCTCCAGACCACAAGATCCGGCAATCATTGCAACTGGTTTAGCGTCATCAATTCTTGTCGCTAATTCATTTGCTGCAAAACCACCAAAAACTACCGAGTGAATAGCCCCAATACGCGCGCAAGCAAGCATCGCGATTGCCGCTTCTGGAACCATCGGCATATAAATAATGACACGGTCGCCTTTTTTAATGCCTAGCTTTTGCATACCACCAGCGAAACGCGCCACGATTTCAGTTAGAGCACTGTAGGTATATTTTTCGACTTTACCGGTCATTGGGCTATCATAGATCAGCGCATCCTGTGATCCGCGACCAGCCTCTACATGACGATCCAAGCAGTTATAACAGGTATTGAGTTCCGCCCCAGCGAACCATTTAGTGAAAGGACTATTGTCGTTATCTAAAACACGATCCCACGTCTTAAACCATGAAATATCTTTCGCAGCGTCTGCCCAAAATCCTTCTGGATCGTTTAAAGAGCGTGCGTAATCTTCTTCATATGTGGCCATGTAACATGTTCCCCTTAATCAGCAATTATCCTGTTAGCATAGTAATACTTCGGCACCGAATGCACCTGGTTTTGCGCTATTTCGACTTTACGGACAAAAAAAAGCCGTGACAATTAAGCACGGCTTTCTTTTAAATCAAATTAACTCAAGATCTTTACTCGTCGTTTGACTTAAACAGATCTTGAAAATTCTTGACCGCTTCCGCTCTGCTTTTCTTCTCGTCGGCAACTTTATTTGATTTCCCAAACACAGCTTCTGCTTCAGCGCGATGATCATAAATTTCTTCTTTTTGAAATTCCTGTTTCTTTCGCTCATAAGCCGTTAATGGAACAGCTGCAGCATCTGCGGCAACCGCAGCAGCTACTTCTTCTATGAGCTTGTCTGTATTCTCGTCATTGCGCAAATGAGCTGACTTCTTCACGAACTCGTCCAGCTCCATCTGCGTGCAGATTCCTAGGCTAACCGGATCCCGCGGTTTAATCGTTTGAGCGTTCCAGTGCGTTTTCTCACGAACAGCCGTAATTGTAGTCTTTGTCGTACCGACAAGTTTACCAATTTGAGCATCCGACAATTCGGGATGGAACTTAATCAACCACGAGATTGCATCAGGGCGATCACCGCGTCTTGAAACAGGCGTATACCGACCTCCACGACGACGTGGTTGAGGAACATCGGCAACAGGCTTACTTAATTGCAAACGTGCCTTAGGGTCAGCCTGACAACGATCCAGCTCTTCCTGAGATAGTTGTCTGTTTGAAATCGGGTCCTGCCCAACAATACCAACAGCTACTTCGCCGTCCGCAATTCCCTGCACTTCAAGGGAATGAAGCCCGCAAAACGCTCCTACTTGTCCAAAGGACAACGTCGTATTATCAATAAGCCAGACTGCTGTCGCTTTTGGCATCAAAGGCGTTGACATAATCTCTCCTTAATTGACCATCGCATCTGCGATCGTCCTAACACTTCTTAACAGCATATATGGCTGAAAAAGCCTCTAAAGTCTAGGCAGTAAAGCACAATATATGCTGCACTCAGATTAGACCTTCAGAACAATCTTTCCAATATGAGAGGAATCATCAATCCTCTCGTGAGCTTTTGCTGCATCGGTAAGGTCAAATACGCTGTCAATAATGGGTTTCACAGTCCCAGCATTAAGCAACGGCCATACTTTTTCTTCCAGTTTCTGCGCGATTTCAGATTTAGCCTGAATAGATTGTGGACGTAATGTTGAACCGGTTATCGTTAGCCTTTTCAACATAACGGGTGCAAAATTCACTTCTGCCTTCGCCCCGCCCAAGAATGCGATAAAGACAAGCCTTCCTTCTACAGCCAAAGCAGAAATATCTCTCTGAATATAATCACCACCAACCATGTCCAAAATAAGATCAACACCCTGTCCATCAGTCAGGCTCTTAACCACTTCAACAAAATCCTCTGTTTTGTAATTAATGCCGCGTTCAGCTCCTAATGCCTCAATCTCCCGGCATTTTTCATCTGTTGATGCTGTTGCGAAAACACGCGCGCCAAAAGCTTTTGCAAGCTGGATCGCAGTTGTCCCTATTCCACTGGCACCGCCATGTACAAGAAAGGTCTCCCCGCCCTGCAAACGGCCCCGATCGAACACATTTGTCCAAACCGTAAAATATGTTTCTGGCACAGCTGCGGCTTTAATCATGTCATAGCCGTCGGGAACCGCCAAACACTGGACAGCTGGCGCGACACAATATTCAGCATAACCACCACCCGCAACAAGCGCGCAAACTGAATCTCCAACTTTGAAACGGGACACTCCTTCGCCTGTGGCCACGATAGTACCGGCAACTTCAAGTCCGGGAAGATCTGATGCTCCTGGAGGCGGAGCATACGCTCCCATACGCTGCAACACATCTGGTCGGTTAATTCCTGCAGCGCTAACTTTAATCAGCACTTCATCCATCGCCGGGCTCGGAACTGGCCTTGTCGTTGGGACCAAATTTTCTGGGCCGCCAAATTCTCTAATTTCAATTGCAGTCATTTCTGTGGGCAGTGAAGTCATTCTTTTCTCCAAACGGTTTTTTCTTTTATATTGATTCTGCTGCTATTCTTGATGTGACATAACAGGCGCCCGGCTGTCTAGTCAGCATCATGAATTGGATGTCTAGCATATGAAGGAATGAAAAAATGACAAGCGAAGAGGACGAAACCCCCATTTTTAGCGGTCAGCCACAAAATTTTTCTGTAATGTCTGTGGATGAATTGGAAAGTTATATAATCGATCTAAATGCTGAAATCGAAAAAGTTCATCGGATCATTGAAACGAAACGTAAAGCTCAAAACGCTGCACAAAGTATTTTTAAGTCCTGAATAAGATCATGCAACAAACCAAAAGTACTAAATAAGACCAATTAACCTAGAAATAATCTCCGTTAATCTTGGAATTTCAGTAAAAATCGTGTATGCGTTAATTGTAATTTAATAAAATGCCTATAAATTACTTTATTAGCAGCCCGCGTCGGGTTGCTGATTGGATCTCATCCAATCTGTTTGACGCCTCCCTGTTGACTTGAGCCGCCTGCTTTGGCGGCTCTTTTTTTCTTTAGAATAAAAAATTGGGTCTTGAATCACCAAAATTATTACTTTTTGTAACACTCGGCCTTGACTCTTCCTCGGAATCAGAGTTTTATCTCTCGCAACAGGTCAAGTTTGACAGGTTGAGGTATCAAAATAATATTGAAGGGGGCGCTTGTAAAGGCAGCCCCCTCTCTTAATTCTCCCAATATATCCAAAGACATCCAAATTCTCCGACCGCTCCCAATGCGATTAGTCTGGACCTTGTCTTCTTGCCAGTATAGCTTGCCCGAAACACAATCTAAGTAAACAAGGGAGCTTGCATATGGCCGATCCTAATTTCCTCAAATTCGACACTTTAAGCCTTCATGCAGGGCAGCAACCTGATCCGGTTACAGGGGCACGTGCGGTCCCTATCTATCAAACGACATCCTATGTCTTCAAAGATGCCGATCACGCCGCGTCTCTTTTTAACTTGGAAACAACCGGCCACATCTATACTCGGCTTTCAAACCCGACGACCGCAGTGTTGGAGGAAAGACTTGCCAGCCTTGAAGGCGGTGTTGGCGCACTTTGCACAGCATCTGGGCATGCTGCCATGCATTTAGCGATTGTAACGTTGATGAGTACGGGCGCCCATATCGTCTGCTCTCAATCTGTGTACGGCGGAACCTATAACTTTTTGAAACACACAATGCCGCGCTTTGGCATTGAGACAACTTTTGTCAATCCGCGAGATGTCGACGCGTTTAAGGCGGCGATCAAAGACGAAACTCGTCTTGTGATTTCTGAGACGCTTGGCAATCCCGGCCTTGAAGTTACTAACATTGAGAAAGTTTCCGAAGTTGCACATGCCGCGGGAATTCCATTATTAATGGACAATACATTTGCAACACCGTATCTCTGCCGTCCAATTGAACACGGCGCCGATCTTGTTATGCACTCTGCAACGAAGTTTCTTGGTGGTCATGGAATTGCCATGGGCGGTGCTTTGATTGATGGCGGAAACTTCGATTGGGCGAAAAGCGGCAAATTCCCGACATTGACGGAACCTTATGAAGGGTATCATGGCATTAAATATGAGGAAGAATTTGGTCCCCTCGCCTTTCTCATGCGGGCAAGAACTGAAGGCATCCGTGATTTTGGCGCCTGCATCAGCCCAACCAACTCGTTCCAAATTTTGCAAGGCGTTGAGACACTTTCAATTCGAATGGAAAAGCATGTTGAAAATGCACGGAAGGTAATCGCCTTCCTTAAAACGCACGATGCGGTTGAAACAGTGTCATATCCGGAATTGGAAGAACATCCAGATCATGAACTGGCAAAGAAACTCCTTCCAAAAGGGTGTGGCTCTATTTTCAGTTTTACTGTGAAAGGCGGCCGTGACGCCGGCAAAGCCTTTATCGGCCAATTGCAGGTCTTCTCGCATCTCGCTAATGTTGGAGATGCAAAAAGCCTTGTTATTCATCCAGCATCCACAACGCATCAGCAAATGGATGCAGAAGCGTTAATTAATGCGGGTATTTCAGAAGGTATGATCCGGCTTTCAGTTGGTATCGAAGATGCAGACGATCTTATCAAGGATCTGAAACTTGGCCTGAGAGCCGCCGGCAAAATTGCTGAAAAAGCAAACGCTGCGTGAATAGGGGAACATTATGATTATAACAGTAAACAACACGCCTCTTTTTGCGGCAACAGGCGGGCAAGAGTTTAATAAATCAAAACCCACTATGCTGTTTTTGCATGGTGCCGCAATGGATCATACCGCATGGTCTCTTCAAAGCAGATACTTTGCCCATCACGGTTTCAATGTCTTTGCGTTGGATTTACCCGGTCATGGAAAAAGCGGCGGAGAAATACCATCAAGCATCGATGCGATGGCCGATTGGGTTGTTGCCTTTATGGATGCTATCGGAATTGAAGCTGCGACCCTTGTTGGCCATAGCATGGGCTCTCTGACGGCATTATCAGCTGCAGGGCGTTACCCTGATAGAGTTTCAAAACTTGTCATGATTGGTGTCGCTTTCCCGATGATGGTTGGGGAAGACTTCCTAAACAAAGCCGAAGCAAACGATCCGTCTGCCTATCACATGATGATAGACTGGTCACATGCTCGCCCCTCACATATGGGAGCGTCAGAAGTACCTGGTCTTTGGATGATTGGAAATGCGCTTCGCACCGTTGAAAAATCTGGCGACGGAACGTTATATAAGGGCTTGTCTATTTGTAGCGGCTACGAAGGTGGATTTGAGGCTGCAAAAAATCTAACCTGCCCGACTTTGTTTATTTTGGGCGACAAAGACATGATGACTCATCCGCGCGCGGCTCAAAAGCTTATTCAGGCCGTCGAAAGCTCAAAAACTGTAATTCTTGAAAATTGCGGTCACATGCAAATGATAGAGAAAGCGCAAGATGTTCGCGCTGCTATGATATCATTTCTTTAAAGCACGGGTTGCCGCGATCAATTTCCGATCCGCGGCGGCCCACCCTTACCAGCCTGACTGGGACCAAATGCTTTATCCAGAATTCTGGTACTGTCCATGGCAAGATCGACAGCATCTGTTAGCAGATTAAGGATCTTCATATTGTTGGATAAGACCGCTTGCGCTTCACCTCGGCTATCATCCGTGATCCGCGTACAGCGATGAATGATATCGGATCGGATCATTGCGAGGACATCTTCAAGTTTTTGCCCTGACGGATCTTCTTCCGTAACCAGATAGTGTGTCATACGTCACCCCCTTAGGTGGAGAAAGTTCCAAAGGAGGCAAGCATGTATCATTTTTGGTTAATAAAGCGATAACACCAATTTGGGTGCGATTTTATAGGTTCTTCGCCCGCTCTCTTAAAACAAACTTTTGCACTTTGCCCGTCGATGTCTTGGGCAGGTCATCAAAGACAACAGTTTTTGGGCACTTGAAATGCGCCATATTATCCCGACAAAAACTAATAAGCTCGGCTGCGGTTGCTTCTGCGCCCTCACGAAGCATAACAAACGCGCAAGGTGTTTCTCCCCATTTATCGTCAGGACGCGCGACAACTGCCACATCCAGTACCGCTGGATACTTAAAGAGTACGCCTTCCACTTCAATAGTTGAGATGTTTTCGCCACCTGAAATTATGATATCCTTGGAGCGATCCCTGAGTTCCAGATATCCATCCTCATGTAAAACACCTAAGTCGCCAGTATGAAACCAGCCGTCTTTCAATGAAGCTTCTGTTGTGGCTGGATTATTGAGATATCCCTTCATGACCATATTGCCACGCATCATAACCTCACCCATTGTCGTGCCATCACGTTCAACAGGTTCCATGGTTTCCGGATCCATTACCTCTAATCCGCCAAGAGCATGGTAACGGACACCTTGCCGGGCCTTTAAAGCCGCGCGGTCCTCGACACTTTTCTCATCCCAAGAGTTATCCCAATCGCAAAAGACGGACGGGCCATAGCATTCTGTCAGACCGTAAACATGGGTAACGTCAAAGCCCATAACATCCATCTCAGCCAATACCGGAGCTGGCGGCGGGGCCGCGGCAACCATGACTTTAATCCCTTTGGAAGCCTTCGCTTTATTCTCATCCGTTGTGTTAATTAACATCGACAGCACAATTGGTGCACCGCACATATGATCAACATTGTATCTTTCCATCGCATCGTAAATTGGGTCAGCATCTACCTTCCGCAAACAAACATGCGTCCCACCAACGGCAGTAATAGTCCACGGAAAACACCAGCCATTGCAATGGAACATTGGTAATGTCCATAAATAGACTGGGTGCTTTTGCATGTTCCAGGACATGGTATTTCCAGTGGCAGCCAAATAGGCGCCTCGATGATGATATACAACCCCCTTAGGGTCGCCGGTTGTCCCCGACGTATAATTCAGCGAAATCGCCTGCCATTCGTCTTCGGGTCCTTGCCACCTAAATTCGGCATTTCCAGTTTGCAGAAAAGCCTCATACGTCATGTCACCAATTAGTGAACCACCCTCGGCAAGCGGGTCATCGATATCAATTACCAATGGAGAAACTTTTGCAATTTCCAGCGCTTTTGAAATGATATCTGAATATTCACAATCGGTGATCAGAATTTTGCATTCTGCATGATCAAGAATAAAAGCAATTGTCTCAGCATCAAGGCGTGTATTGAGTGCATTTAGCACCGCACCCGTCATAGGTACTCCGAAATGGCCCTCAAGTAGAGCAGGCACATTCGGTGCCATTACCGAAACGGTGTCGCCTTTGCCAATACCTTGACTGATGAGCGCACTTGCTAGTCGCCGGCACCGATCATAAAATTCAGAGTAAGTATAAGACCAGTTACCATGGATCATCGCAGTGTGATTTGGATAAACACTTGCCGAACGTTCCAAAAAATCAAGGGGAGTGAGCGGCATATAGTTTGCCGGGTTGGCGCCCAATCCGTTCTCATACTTACTCATAAACAAGCCTCATATCTAAATTAAAACACACGTGACATCGAATGCTGAATGCAAGTTAGCTGAGCTTCATCCGTTATTTTCAAGATCAACGGGAACACCCGGCAAGAACTTTGAAACTCTAATGCCAAGCGATGTTTTTACATGCTCCACATTCGGTGCTGAGGTCAATTCATGGGTCAAAAACTGCTGGTAAGCGTCCCAATCTTTCGCAACAACTTTTAGAATGAAGTCATTTTCACCGGCCAACATGAAGCATTCGCGTACCAAGGGCCAGTTCTGAACTTTTTCTTCAAAAGCCTTCAAATCTGCTTCTGCCTGACTTTGCAGTCCCACTAAAGCAAACACTGTTACGCCAAAGCCCAGACTTTCGGAATGAAGTTGCGCGTGATAGCCCTCAATGTATCCGGATTCTTCTAATGCCCGTACACGCCGCAAGCATGGAGGCGCTGAAATACCAGCGTTTTTCGCTAGCTCTACGTTGGTTATCCGCCCATTTCCCTGAAGATCGTGCAAAATTCGCCGATCAATATCATCGAGTTTCACTCGTTGCATACATTACCTCCACCTGTCTATTCTACGCAACATTATTACAACGCTGACCAGACTCCAAGTGCTAGTATCGTGTTTAACAAGAATTAAAAGGCTTGACCTGACGGATAGAGACTGAATAGTGCCATAGACTAACACTAGTGACGCGAGAACCGAGCCCATGCCATCAACAGTACATACTGAAACCCGAAGCTGTTGGGTGGTGACAGATGGCAGTGCGGGAATGGAAAACCAATGCATTGGCCTTGCTGAAACGATGGGATTTGATCCGACAATCAAACGCATTCAAACCAAGAAACCGTGGAAGTGGCTTCCTCCATATTTATGGATTAACCCGTTATCTCAATTGCTTGGCGCGGGCGATAACCTGAATGCCCCTTGGCCAGATCTTCTAATTACATGCGGCCGGCAAGCCATTCCGATGAGTGTCGCAATCAAGCGGGCAAGTGCTGGAAAAACCTTCACTGTTCATATTCAGACACCAAATACGAATGCAACGAATTTTGATCTGGTTGTCGTACCGGACCATGACAAACTTCGCGGAAAGAATGTATTGGTTAGTCATGGTTCCCTCACCCGAATAACGAATGAAAAATTGAAAGCCGAAGCTCGGAAGTTTGAAAAAGACCTTAAGGATATTACCGCCCCTGTTGTGACTGTCTTGGTCGGTGGCAGCAATCGCTGCTACGACATTACACCGCAAGTCATGCGTGATCTTTGCCAGAAACTAAAAGATTTACATGACCAGTCATCTTGTTTTTTTCTTGTCACGACGTCTCGGCGAACCGGCGCAGAAAATGAAAACATCTTAAAGGAAGCATTAAGAGAACTTCCTCACATCCTTTGGTCAGGTGGTGAAAACAATCCGTACTTCGCGTTTCTCGACAAAGCTGACCATGTCATTGTTACGGCCGATTCTGTAAATATGGTGTGTGAAGCCTGCACAGCCGGTAAACAAGTTCTCATTTATGAGCTTTCTGGTGGAAATCGTAAATTCCGTCATTTCCACGAGAAAATGAAATCCCTTTCCCATACGAAACCATTTACAGGGAAACTGGAGAAGTGGACGCCGCCAAAACTCAGCGAAACGGAGCGCATTGCCGCTCTAATCATTGAAAAACATCTCTGATACCCCTGATGTTTTCCAAGCATTTCTGTTGGTATCGTCACGGTTTTTCCATCTCCCTCTTGCATGCCATGCCGACCCATAATAAATAAACGGTCCAAACAGCGGGAATAACCACCGCAATTATCAGGAGCGTTAGATGGCTGAAACTTATAAAACCAATGTCCTAATAATCGGATCGGGACCTGCAGGCTGTACAGCAGCAGTGTATGCAGCACGTGCCTCATTAAATCCGATTTTGGTACATGGTATTCAGCCCGGCGGGCAGCTCACTATTACAACAGATGTCGAAAACTACCCTGGCTTTGCAGATCCGATCCAAGGCCCATGGTTGATGGAACAAATGGAAGCACAAGCCAAAAATGTTGGAACCATCATCCATCATGATGTCATTACAAATGTCGATATGTCACAACGCCCCTATGTAGCGACAGCTGATTCAGGTGCCACTTACATCGCAGACAGCATCATCATTTCCACTGGTGCCGCAGCAAAATGGTTGGGTCTTCCTTCAGAAGAAAAATTTATGGGCTTTGGTGTTTCAGCATGCGCCACATGTGATGGTTTCTTCTATCGCGGTAAAGAGGTGCTCGTAATTGGTGGTGGCAATACGGCAGTTGAAGAAGCTCTTTATCTTACAAATCACGCAGACAAGGTAACAATCGTTCACCGCCGTGACCAATTCCGTGCCGAAAAAATTCTCATCGAACGGCTGCACAAAAATCCGAAAATCGAAGTCGTCTGGGACAGTGTTCTCGAAGAAGTTCTCGGCGATGAGGCACCACTTGGTGTGACGGCCGCGCGCATTAGAAATGTCAAAACAGACGAGACTACTGATATCAGCGTCCATGGTGTCTTTATTGCCATCGGCCATAGCCCCAACACTGAGTTGTTCAAAGGAACACTGGATATGGATGATGAGGGATACTTGATCACCCAACCTGACTCCACAGCAACAAACCTACCCGGTATTTTTGCCTGCGGCGATGTCCAGGACAAAATCTACCGCCAAGCCGTCACAGCGGCGGGCACTGGCTGTATGTCCGCACTTGAAGCGGAAAAATTTCTGGCCGAATAAGATACCAATTGAGGCGATATTCAATAATTATCGCCTCTTTTTTCAACTCCTTCTAGAAAAAAACTTTGTATCTATATACTCTGCTCCCTATCTGTTGGAAAAGTGATCGCGCTTTTTAACGAATTTGCTATCAGATAACGCGAGCGGGGGCACAGCTGATATGGATTGGGACAAATTACGCATTTTTCATGCCGTGGCAGAGGCTGGCAGCTTTACACATGCCGGCGAGACACTCCATTTAAGCCAATCAGCCGTCAGCCGCCAAATTAGTGCGCTTGAAGACAGCCTCAAGTTACCTTTATTCCATCGTCATGCACGGGGACTAAAACTTACTGAACAAGGGGACCTTCTCTACAATACCGCCCATGAGATTTTCGCTAAACTGGCCATGACAGAAGCTATGCTCATGGACAGCAAAGACAAACCTTCTGGCGAGATAAAAGTGACCGCGACTGTTGGCTTGGGTTCAAACTGGTTGACCCCACGCATTCGGGAATTTCTGGAGCTCTACCCTGATATAACCGTTAATTTAATACTGGCCGATCGCGAGCTTGATCTGGGTATGCGGGAAGCGGATGTGGCAATTCGATTGCGTGAACCCGTTCAACCTGACCTCATCATGCGCAAACTAATGACGGTACGGCACCATCTATATGCGTCAGTTGAGTATGTAGAGAAAAATGATGCCCCTACGACCATGCAGGATTTAGCTAGCCGCAAAATCTTGGTCTATGGGGATGAGGCTCCTTCAAACATTTCTAACGTCAATTGGATCCTCGACTCTCTTAAAGAATACAACAGAGACATAACGCCACTTTTTAAAGTGAATAATGTGTATGGGCTTCTGCTCGCCATACAAAGTGGCCTCGGGATCGGAAGTTTACCTGATTATATAACTCAGGGTCAGACTGGTATTGTTCGCGTGCTTCCTGAAACGGAAGGGCCAATATTTGATGCATATTATGTTTATCCAGAAGAACTTAGAAAATCAAAACGGGTAACGATCTTCCGTGATTTCCTTATTCGAAAAATGTCAGAGTCTGCTTTTTAGGTAATTTCAAAGTCCCAATTAAGTGGCGCAAAGGTGATCCTTCGCTAGCCATGCATGAAACGCATATCGGCATTGTGTTTATTCTTCTACTCAACACACCCTTTTATTTGCTAAAAACTGTTCATAGATTGCTGCACTGCAGCGCTACCTGTTTACGACAGTCTCCCAATTTTCGTAAACAGAGCTACTTGATTTCCTCCCAGATACAAGTGGCCGTCATGACATTTTTGACATGACTCCCTGTTAGTTTTAGGCCAGCTTATCCCAATAAGCTGGCCTTTTTTTTGGCTAGAAGCTTGCGCCTGAAAAAATAAAAACTTTGCAGACAAATTATGCCATGCATCAAATGCATGGGTGCACTGCAAAAAAATAAGTGGCAAATAAATTATTTCTGGCTATATTTCAATCATCAACGCTGCACTGCAGCATTGACTGAATATCGACCCCCCTTATCGATATTCTTTGCCACTTGCCTTCCTCCCAGTTGCAAGTGGCAATACCGTCTTCGGACGGTATACCTCCCTGTTAGACTTACCAGCCTCTTTTGAGGCTGGTTTTTTTTGATATGCACAAAACGCATAGCAGGTATTCTGGATTTTCAGTACGAACAGAATTTTTCCTCACTACATGTAGAACAGGATAGCGGGACACCCTGCTTCCTTCGATCGCAAGATCGTAAGGTGCTCTATATTTCCCAGTGTGGGCACCTGCCATTTGATGGCAAACCTCCCTGTTAAACTTGCCAGCCTCTTTTGAGGCTGGTTTTTTTTGGGAAAGAACAATCTACATAAAGAGACGCTCTGTTTTTCCAAGCACCTTATAAAGGTCAGCAACCTCTTCCGCATACCCATTGTAGAACTGAGTAGGAATTCTAGTTCCTGTTCTGAGATCACGCTCTGTCGCTTGTGTCCACCTAGGGTGGCGTACTTCTGGATTAACATTTGCCCAGAAACCATATTCATTCCCGTTGAGCTCTTGCCAGAAACTCTTTGGCCGCTCTTCAGTGAATGTAAAGCGAACAATAGATTTTATCTGCTTGAAACCATACTTCCATGGAACTGCCAGACGCAACGGGGCGCCATTTTGTTTTGGCAGTGGTTTTCCATATAAGCCTGTAACCATGAAAGCAAGATCGTTCGTTGCCTCTTCAATGGTTAGCCCTTCAGTATAAGGCCACGGATACCAGAACTGGCGTTGACCGGGTGCAACGTCTTTATCTTGAAATGTCTGCATGACCAGGTACTTGGCTTTTGACGTTGGAGCAGCAAGTGCGACAAGATCTTTGAGCGCGAAACCACTCCATGGAACAACCATGGACCATGCTTCAACACAGCGGTGGCGGTAGACACGTTCTTCTAGCGGCATTTTGGAAAGCAGATCGTCAATATCAAGGGTTTGTTCTTTTTCAACATGACCATCGATCGTCACTGTCCACGGCCTTAACTTCAGCGCTTGCGCAGCCTTGGAAATACTTTTGTGAGATCCAAATTCATAGAAATTATTGTATGTGGTTGCTATATCTTCAGGTGTGAGAGGGCGTCCGCCAACATAGGCTTCATTTCGCTTCACTGGATACAGATGTGCGCTTGGATCGGCACCAGCCGCATTTGCAATACTATTTCCAAACAGTCCCGAGCTAGCCGCCATCAGGCCACCAAGCCCCATTGTTTTGAGAATATCTCTCCTGCCGACATATTGCGATTCAGAAAGTGTTTCATTCTCCGAGATTTCCCAAGATTTTCGAATTTTGATTAACATGCGCCTGTTCCAACCCTTGTGATGAATTTCTCCATCCTAAAGTTGGAACGACATGACACATAACTCAAATCAATAGTCTGTGAAAATTCGTGAAAGACTAATGTTCCACTCCGGTTTGTTCGACAATTTTTGTTGCCAAGGCTCCTGTCAGCTCCTGCAGATGGTCAAAGCTGGCGCTGTATGTCCCCACACCTTGCGTCACAGATCGCAAATCAATGATCAGATTCCTAAGCTCTTGCTCTGGCATCATTGTACTAAGAACTTCCCAACCGATCCAACCTTCTCGCGCGTCAAAACCCAAAATCTGGCCTCTACGACTGCTCACTATTCCGGTCACCCGAGATGTAAAACTAGACGGCATGGCAACTTCAACCTTGCAAACGGGCTCCAGCAAAACAGGAGAGCATTTCTGCATTCCCTCACTCATCGCTATTCGCGCAGCTGATCTGAACGCGTTTTCGGAGCTATCAACCGCGTGATGCTGTCCATCGAGCAATGTCACAGACAAATCGACAACCGGAAAACCTAGCGGGCCTTCGACAAGATAGTCGCGCACACCATGCTCAACAGCCGGAATATATTGTTTCGGCACGGAACCACCTACTACGTTTTGGTGAAATTCAAAACCCTCACCCCTTGCTAGCGGTTTAATCTCGATCTTAACATCTCCAAACTGACCATGCCCGCCACTTTGTTTTTTAAAGCGAGCATGATGGACTATTCCCTTTCGAATAGCCTCGCGGTAAGCCACTTTTGGTGTTTTAGATTGAACTGAAAGCCCATACTTATTACGCAGTCGTTCCAGCGCGACACGAAGATGGATCTCTCCCTGCCCTTTTAAAAGCAATTCCTGTGTTTCCTGCCTTTGTTCGGCGATCAAAGATGGATCTTCTTCGCTTATCTTCCCAAGGGCAGCGCTCAGTTTCACGTCTTCTTCACGCTTTTCTGCAAAAAGTGAGAAATCGAATACCGGCTCCAACAAAAGGGCTTTTGACATGGATATTTTCGCGCCGCTATGAACAACGTCTCCTGTATGCAGACTATCCATACGCCCGAAAGCCACAATTTCACCAGCGATTGCAGAGTTCGCCTTTTGTGATTTTGCTCCTTGTAATTTAAGGATCCCAGCAATCCTACCAACATTGTAGGTTTCGCCGTCCTCAAATTTTCCTGACCAAACACGACAAAGAGACAGCTTTCCACCTTGTGCAGACATATAGGTTTTCAAAACTTGGGCCGCAGGGATACCCTCACCAATATTAAGTTTCAGACGTTTTACGGTATCCCCGTTGGAGGGCACTTCATGTCGCAATGCCTTTAGTAAGCGCCGGACACCAAATTCACTTTCCGCAGCTCCGAGGAAAACAGGGACAACGAAACCCTTTTGTAGATCCTGCTGAAGCAATTCATATACTTCTTCGCGCTCTGGTTCGATATCCTCTAGAATTTCTTCCATAAGATGATCATCGTAATCTGCCAACGTTTCCAACATTGCAAAGCGAGAAGTTCCCTCCATCTCCGCCACTTCCGGGGGCATGTCTATCACCTTGGACGGCTGACCTTCCTTGTAGACATATGCACGCTCTGATGCGAGGTCCACATATCCTGAAACGATACCATCTTTAATAATTGGCACCTGACGCAGAACCAGGTCGCGGTTAGAGACTTCTTCTAAGGACTGATACAACGAGTGGATCGTGCCTTTGGCTCTATCAATTTTATTCACAAAGATAAATGTAGGAGTGTCTGTTTGCTCCAATATTTTGAGGAGAGGCAAAAGTGTGACATTTCTATCAGGGTCAGGTTCGCAAACCAGAATGGCAGCATCCACCCCGATAAGTGCATTCTTGCTCTCTTGCAGAAACTCAACAGATCCCGGGCAGTCGAGAACAAAAAAATCATCCCCCATAAACGAAAAATGAGCGGAGTTTACCTCTACGCTCATTTGTCGATCTCGCGCTTCCTTGGCGCTGTCCCCAACGGAAGTACCGTCAGTTACTTTTCCTTTCCGGTCGACTTCACCGCAAATGTGCAAAAATGATTCAAGTAAGGTCGTTTTACCGCTTGAGTACGGACCGATCAGCGCAATGCTGCGAGGTCCTGCCGGCTTTTTCAAGCTCATACCGCGCCTCCAGTTCTGTTAGAATTTTCTAATGTTCCATCCGATTGGAATATAGCGCAAGAAAAAATCTATTCCAGAGGCCTAAAGCAATGCCTTTTGCAGGAAACACTAAGAAAATAAAAACTGGCAGTCTGTAATTCAATACACAAAAAGAAAAGGCGACCGAATCATCGGTCGCCTTTTACATAAACTATGAGATGTTTTTTAAGTCAAACTTGCACAGAATTTTTGAATACGTGTACATGCTTCTTTCAAAGCCTCACTCGATGTGGCGTATGATGCACGGAAATACGGTGATAAGCCAAATGCTTCCCCGTGAACGACTGCGACACCTTCAGCTTCTAAAAGCTCGCTAACAAAATCCAAATCGTTTTCAATTATTTTGCCACTTGGTGTTTTTTTGCCTATGCAACCTTCAATCGATGGATAGACATAAAAAGCGCCTTCAGGCATTCGACATAAAATGCCTTCCGCAGCATTTAACATCTCAACCACCATATTCCGCCGCTCTTCAAAAGCTGCCGCACGTGTGGCTAAAAAGTCTTGTGGGCCATTAAGCGCTTCCACAGAAGCATATTGGCTAATAGAGCACGGATTTGATGTGCTTTGTGATTGAACCTTAGCCATAGCTTTGATCAAAACTTGAGGGCCTGCTGCGTATCCGATACGCCAGCCTGTCATCGCATAAGCCTTGGATACACCGTTCATGGTCAATGTGCGGTCATAAAGTTTTGGCTCTACTTCAGCAGGCGTTACAAATTTGAAATCGCCATAGACAAGATGCTCGTACATGTCGTCTGTAAGGATCCAAACATGTGGATGACGCATCAATACGTCAGTTATTTCCTTCAATTCGTCATGACTATAACCAGCACCTGATGGATTTGATGGTGAATTGAAGATGATCCATTTTGTTTTTGGTGTAATTGCAGCGTCGAGATCCGCAGCTTTCACTTTAAAACCGCTATCCGCGTCAGTATCAACAAACACAGGTTCGCCGCCGCCAAGCAGCACCATGTCAGGGTATGACACCCAGTACGGCGTCGGAATAATGACCTCATCACCCGGGTTCAGTGTAGCAACCATCGCATTATAGATGATTTGCTTTCCGCCGCTGGCTACGGTTACCTGTGAAGGTTCATAACTCAGACCGTTTTCACGTTTGAATTTTTCACATATAGCTTGTTTCAGTTCAGGGATACCATCAACTGCAGTATATTTGGTCTTCCCCTCATCGATCGCCGTTTTCGCGGCCGTTTTGATATTTTCCGGCGTATCAAAGTCAGGCTCACCTGCGCCTAGGCCAATAACGTCGCGTCCAGCTGCGCGAAGTTCCGCAGCCTTTGTTGTAACAGCAATAGTGGGGGAGGGTTTAATACGGCCCAAACTTTCCGCAATGATAGACATAACCTGTTTCTTTCAAAAAATATGGTGATGTTATAAGGGTGCCAAAATAGCAAGCGCCACGCTACGCCTCTCTTTATTGTGTTGCAATAGGCAAGCCGGATTTTTAGATGTATTTCCGTTCAAGTTGGGCGATCTGTGCAACACCAATATCACATCCGAGCATTGAATTTTAACAATTCAGTCATTTGGTGTAGACATAAAACGACCCGGGTCATCTTCCGCTTCTTCAAATAACCAATCCCTAAAGGCAATAATATGCGGCCGGTCGACCTGCTCCATTGGACAGACTATGTGATACGCACTTCCAGCCTTCAACTCCATATCGAACGGCTTCACCAACCGACCTTCAGCTAGATCTTCTGCCGCAAGCGTACTTCTTCCAAGAGCAACCCCTTGCCCCGCCATCGCCGCCATCAGCACCATTGATGAATCGTTAAAACTTGGCCCTTTACGGGGATCAATACCTTTCAAGCCTGCCGCAGAGAGCCACGTTTCCCAGTCTATCCGCAAGTCATCATGCAATAATGTATGGTGGACGAGATCTTCAGGATGGCGAAGAGGGTGCTTCCCTTTGAGCAAAGCAGGGCTGCAAACAGGAAACAAACTATCCTCGTTCATAAACAATTCAGAATGCAATCCCGGGTACGGACCACTCCCGTACCTAATGACCATATCAACATCTTCCTTTCTGAAGTCGGTGATATGTTCATTGGCTGAAAGCCTGACATCAATATCGGGATGTTTTTCACGGAACCTGCTTAGGCGTGGAAGAAGCCAGCGAACCGCAAATGAAGGTAAAGTACTGACAGTTAATGAGCCGCTAGCGCCTTGCTGCAATAATTTTTCAGTCGCACCATTTATGGCCTCCAACCCCTCGCGAATACCAACAAGATAGGATTGACCTTCATCGCTGAGCATCACAGAACGATTTAAACGTCGAAATAATGGGATACCCAACCATTCTTCAAGGCCTTTAATTTGGTGACTTACTGCAGCCGGTGTTACAGCGAGCTCATCCGCAGCTTTCGAAAAACTAAGGTGCCGAGCCGCAGCTTCAAAGGCTCGCAGCGCATTCAAGGGAGGAAGTTTCATCATACGGCTCCAACTCACATTAGTTTTTCTAACACACTGTATTAGAAACAATCGTTTGTCATCAACTCATTTTTGAGCGAAAAACTACTTATCGAAACTGAAAACATACAGCCGCTAAAAACGGCAACTCAATCTGGAAAGGAGAGATCCATGACAACAAAAACTTTTAAATGCACAGAAACAAGCCCCTTCACAGCAGGTACAGCAACGAAGAAGCATGGCCTCCTTGCTACTATGACCCACACAATGTTGGTTTGGCAAGAGCGCGCAAGCATGCGCAGCCAATTGGCCAATCTAGACAAAGAAAACTTGTCCGACATGGGATTAACCGCCACTGAAATCTCAGCTGAACTACGCAAACCTTTCTGGCAGCAATAATAAGTTCCCAAGCCATCTGAAGCACCGCAAAACCTTCCTGTCCGTTGGTTTCCCTTCAGATGGCACCTTTGAGATTTCAAAATCTTCGCACCACTGAGTGCTAAAAATGGCCCCACCTCACATTTTTGAACTGGCATTCCCTATAAAAATGCTTATAAACGGGCTATGAAGACAGAGAACAAAACTGAAACATCCGACATCTTCGTACCGCACAGGCCAAAACGCCCGGACAAGATCCATGGTGGAATCCCTTTCGAAGTTGTCTCAGAATTTGAGCCTGCCGGTGACCAACCGCAAGCTATCGCCGAGCTTTGCCAAGGCATTGCTAATGGTGACAAAGATCAGGTTCTTCTTGGCGTAACCGGCTCAGGCAAAACCTTCACAATGGCCAAGGTCATTGAAAAGCTGCAACGCCCTGCACTTATTCTCGCCCATAACAAGACATTGGCAGCCCAGCTTTATGGAGAGATGAAATCCTTCTTCCCTAATAATGCGGTTGAGTATTTCGTCTCATATTATGACTATTATCAACCAGAAGCCTACGTCGCGCGGACCGATACCTATATTGAGAAAGACGCATCTATAAACGAGCAGATTAACCGCCTTCGCCATTCAGCCACACGCTCACTTTTGGAACGCGACGACGTCATCATTGTAGCATCAGTTTCTTGCATTTACGGTATCGGTTCTGTTGAAACCTACAGTGAGATGACACTTCACCTTAAAAAGGGTGATAATATTGAGCGTCAAGCGCTTCTTAAAAAACTTGTTGAAATTCAATATCGTAGAAACGACGCCAGCTTTACACGCGGAACATTCCGGGCGCGCGGCGATACCATTGAAATCTTCCCTGCCCATTTGGAAGATCAAGCATGGCGCTTATCTTTGTTCGGTAACGAATTAGAAGAAATTACCGAATTTGATCCGCTTACCGGGCATAAAACGGGCAAGCTGGACGAAGTACGCATTTATGCCAACAGTCATTATGTAACGCCAAAACCTACGCTTCGCCAAGCTCAGGGAAAAATTAGAGAAGAGTTAAAACAGCGATTGTCTGAGTTTGACGCTCAGAACAAACTGCTGGAAGCTCAGCGCCTTGAACAAAGAACAACTTTCGATCTGGAAATGATGGAAGCTACCGGCGCTTGTGCAGGCATCGAAAATTACTCCCGTTATTTATCAGGAAGAGATGCCGGCGATCCCCCGCCCACTCTTTTTGAATACTTGCCAGACAATGCCCTGCTTATGGTCGACGAAAGTCACGTTACTGTTAGTCAACTCGGCGCGATGTATAAAGGCGATGCCAGCCGCAAAACAAACTTATCAGATTTTGGCTTCAGACTGCCGTCGTGTAAAGACAATCGACCGTTGAAATTTGAAGAATGGGATATATTGCGCCCCCAAAGCCTGTTTGTTTCGGCAACGCCCGGCAAATGGGAATTGGAGCGTACAGGCGGCTCATTTTCAGAACAAGTCATTCGCCCGACGGGACTTACAGATCCAGATTGCGATATACGGCCGGTTGAAACACAGGTTGACGACTTGATGGCTGAATGCAAAGCCAGCGCAGCCAAAGGGGAGCGTGTTCTTGTCACAACGCTGACAAAGAAAATGTCAGAAGATCTCACCGAATATTTTCATGAGAACGGTATTAAAGTCCGCTACCTTCATTCGGATATTGATACCCTAGAACGCATTGAAATCATTCGGGACTTAAGGCTCGGAACCTTTGATGTTCTAGTAGGAATCAACCTGTTGCGTGAAGGCTTGGATATTCCTGAATGCGCATTGGTTGCAATTTTGGATGCGGATAAAGAAGGTTTCTTACGTTCTGAAACGTCTCTTATTCAAACAATTGGGCGTGCAGCGCGCCATGTAGATGGCCGAGTCATTCTATACGCCGACAAGATTACTGGAAGTATGGAGCGGGCGTTAAGCGAGACTAAACGCCGCCAAGCCAAACAGGAAGCTTTCAACAAAGAGCACGGCATCACCCCCGCATCAGTTCGGAAACATATCGGTGACATTATGGCTAGTGTCTACGAGCAGGATCATCATGACATTGATCTTGGCCTCGATGGCACCAATCAAATGGTCGGCGGAAACCTCAAAACGCATATTGCAGCACTCGAGAAACGTATGAAAGCAGCGGCTGCTGATCTTGAATTTGAAGAGGCCGCACGCCTGAGAGATGAAATCAAGAAGCTTCAGGACAAAGAACTGGGCATCGGCGGACAAGGCCAGCCTACGGGTAGATCAACAGCTGGCAAATTGGGGAGCGGTAAAACTCTCAAAGGTCAGACTGCCAGAAAATGATATTGTTATTCTCTTAATCTAGTAAATCCATATTTTTCGAAAATGAGCGTTCCTTTTTCTGAAAGCAAAAACTCATAAAATTTAGTTATCACTGGCGATGGGTGCTCGCCGACAAGCGCAATTGTATATTCGATATCTGAATGTGCAACGGATGGAATTTTTGCAACTGTTTGAATGTTTTCAAGTAACATAGCGTCTGTTAAGTACACAATTCCATAGGACACTTCCCCCCGAGAAACCATTGCCAAGGCGCCTTTCACATCAGATTGACGAATGAGGCGAGGTCGGATTTCTTCCCAAACCTTAAAATATTCAAGGGCCTGCTTTGCATAAATCCCGGCGGGTACATGATCTGGATCTGCAATTGCCAGTCGATCACTTCCAATTAATTCCGGCAGCTCTTCAAGGCTCATCGAGGAATTGAACGAACGATGTTGATCGGCCGATACTAAAACCAATTCATTTGTCAAAAATGCTCTTCTACTGGCTGGTAAAAGAAGTTTTTCTACCTTGAGGTAGTCCATCCAGTTTTTGTTTGCTGACAAAAAAAGTCCTGCGGGGGCCCCCGCATAAATTTGTTTGGCCAACGTCGAGCTGGCTGCGAACGAAACTGTGATATTTAGGCCTGTAGAATTTTTAAAATCTTCAATTGCTTCGGTAACTGGACTTGTGGTGCTTGCAGCAGCAAACATAAGAGGCTGAGATTCAGATGCCGCGGCTTGTTCACATAGCAAAAATCCAACCAACAACAGTTGAAAACATCTATTAATGTTAGTAATGCGCACCTTCATCCAACTTTCGACAATTTCCGGCTACTTTATTCTTTGATTTTTAGGCTGCAAAACTAAACATTGATGTTGTCCGTCTTATTCATCAGACTAATTAGCAATATAATTCACCATTTCGAGGCCCCTAATGCAAGTAACGAAATCACTCAGACAATTCCTACTTATACTTTGCCTGTCTCTGTTTCTAAATCCTGCTTTTGCAGCTTCGACGCGCCCCGACAATTGCGAATCCCGTCCCTATGACCACGGTAAGCTCTGGGAGGTTAGCAAACAGGGACAGCCTAAAAGCTTCATTTTTGGAACCATGCATTCGAAAGACCCGAGAATACTTCATTTGCCCGGCATCGTTATGCAAGCGTTCAATGGCAGCGCCGCTTTCATTCTCGAAACAACACTAAGCGAGCGGAGCATACAAGAAAGCCGTTCGCTGATGCTCGCGCCTCACGGACAATCTCTAAAAACTTCCACTGGTGCAGCGCGGTTCGCCGAACTTAGTGAAATTGCATCAAAATATGGCATACCTGCGGCGGTTTTAGATCGCTTCAAGATCTGGGCAGCGGCTTCTATTTTGTCACAGCCCCCACAACCTCGCCATAAACAGAGCACCCAATTGACGCTTCTTGACCGGGAGCTTGAAAAAACTGCCCGTGCCAGAGGCAAGCCTGTTTTTGCTTTAGAGAAAGTGGTTGAACAGCTTGGCTTGTTTGATAACCTGCCTAGGAAGGTTCAACTGGAGCTTTTGGATCAAGCCATAAAAGAATTTCCAAATCTTGATTATGAACTCGAAAAACTCACGGCGCACTATATCGCAGGTAGAACAGGTTGGATTTTTTGCGAAATGGAAGAGAGCTTAAAATCACTTAGCCCAGAGCTCAACGATTTCATGACATATCAGCTCATCATCCAGCGCAATCACACTATGGCAGCACGAATGCTTCCTGAGCTCGCAAAAAACAGCACTTTCGTTGCTATAGGAGCCTTGCATCTTCCCGGCACAGAAGGAGTATTGGCACTTCTTGAACAAAATGGTTACAAAATCAGGAAGCGTTTTTAATCCCTGTTATACCAACCTTCTCAATTCAGAAAATGCAACAGCACGAACACTAATTTCCCCCATTAACGGTTTTTCCTCTTTTACTGCTCGAGTGCCGTGTCTATATACACTCTGGTCCGTTTTCAGAATGTATGCGGATAAGTAAAAGGAAGCTAAATGAAGTGGCAAGGTAAAAAGACGGCATGATGTATCTACAAGTCGCCGCTGGTTTAATCTTATTGCTAGTTTGTGGGGAACTGCTGGTAAGAGGCGCCGTTGCTTTAGCCGAACATTTTAATATTTCAAAACTGTTAATTGGCTTCACAATTGTTGCTTTTGGAACGTCTGCACCTGAGCTTGTCGTTTGTATACAGGCTGCACTGGATGGTGCTCCAGGTATCGCAGTTGGTAATGTTGTGGGCAGCAATATCGCGAACATTTTGTTGGTGCTGGGAGCTCCTGCTCTTATTTATCCGTTAACTTGTGATAGTAAATCAGCTTTCAGGGACAGCCTGATCGTAATCAGTGGCTCGCTTCTTTTTACCGTTCTTGCATGGACAGGTATTATCGCGTTCTGGCAAGGCCTCCTACTGGTCATCATGCTTACTGTTATTATCTATTTGGCCTATAGACGTGCTAGAAAAGAAGGCGACCTTTCCGCTGATGAAGCGCTTGAAGAATATGAAGAAAATATGCCAAAAACACTCTGGGTGAGTGGCTTCTTCATAATCTCTGGGCTTATTGGTTTAGTTATTGGCTCCCGCCTCTTGGTGACCGGCGCCGTTAGTATCGCAACAGAAGCAGGTGTTTCAGAAGAAATTATCGGGCTGACACTTGTCGCACTGGGAACGTCATTGCCAGAGCTCGCAACCTCCCTCATTGCAGCCTTCCGCAGACATGGTGATGTTGCCATTGGCAACGTACTGGGATCAAATCTCTTCAATATTACTGGTATTATTGGGGTAACCTCTATGGTCACGCCAATAGCTGCACCAGAGCAAATTTTGCACTTTGATTTGTTCTTTATGCTAGCAGCTTCTGCACTTTTGATTCTGATATTTCATCTCAAAAAACCAATTGGCCGGGCTCTCGGTGGATTTCTCTTTATCTCCTACCTAGCCTATGTTCTTTCGCAATTTATGGGTATATCTGGCGTCTATTCCGTTGCTATGATGTAATGATCTAAAACTTGCTTTGAACGTTAAACAGGGCAGAAAAAAATCCAAGCTGATTGAGGCTTCGCATGAACAAGAACGCGTTGATAACTGGTGCCAGCAAACGCATAGGCCGTGCTATTGCCCTTGAACTTGGCCAAAAGGGATGGAATATTGCCCTTCACTTTAACGAGTCACACCAACACGCCGAAGTTCTACAACGCGAAATTTCTGCTATGGGATCACGCGCGATCCTAGTTCAGGGAAATCTAGCAATCTCAGAGGAAGTAGGCGGCATATTCGAACAAGCAAGGCAATCGTTAGGTCCAATTAATTGCCTTATTAATAACGCTTCCTTGTTTGAACCAGATGATGTGCAGAATCTCACAAAAGACAGCTTCACCCGCCATATGGATACGAACCTGCTTGCGCCTATGCTCCTAACCCAAGCATTTGCATTGCAGCCAGATCTGGAGCATTTTAATAATAGTAATATAATAAATATTGTCGACCAGAGGGTCCTTAATCTAGGCCCAGATTTCGTGTCCTATACGCTTAGTAAATCTGCGCTTTGGACTTTCACGCAAACCAGTGCCATGTCTTTGGCACCAACAGTACGTGTAAACGCTATTGGCCCCGGCCCGACACTCGCCAGCAAGAGACAAAGCCAAGAGCAATTCGAACGACAATGCCGTCAGGTTCCACTACAACATGGGGCAACAGCAACCGAAATTGCAAAAGGTGTCGCATTCTTGTTAGACGCTTCGTCAATTACAGGTGAATTTATTGCAATGGACGGTGGTCAACATCTGCCATCGTCTGCTGCAATCGAGGATGAGTAAAATGAACACAATAGATCGAAATAACGTTGCCCCCCTTCCAATCACCGATGAGGCAAAAGCAACGCACCGTGTTTTTATTAATGACCTGCTCGTGGATATGCTTATTGGCATCTATGATCACGAAAAAGCTAAGAAACAACCTGTGAGGTTAAATATCTCACTCACTGTTCTGGACCATATTGGCCCCATTCAAGATGATTACCACAACGTGGTCTGTTACGAGACAATCGCCAACGCCATAAAAAATCTTGTAAAAGAGGAACATATTAACTTAGTTGAAACACTTGCTGAGAAAGTCGCCGATATTTGTCTTGAGAATCAGCGGACTATTTCTGCTGTTGTGAAGGTTGAAAAATTACAAGCAGTTTCCGGCGCTGGAAGCGTAGGCGTAGAGATCACCCGAATTAGACAATAAATCTCAAAAACCTCCCAAAACATGGATTTCGACTACTAATTGGTATGCAGTTGTACACAGCAACAAAAAGCAACACAAAAATCGCACAAAAAAATAGAAATATATGGCACTTTCATCAAAAGAGGTTCTTGACATTTGTAAATGGCAACTAAAACAATGACTTACAAATATGCCTATAAATTAGGCAGAAAGTTGAAGGTGTAGGTTTTGTCTGGCATAGAGCTATGTGTCATCCACTTACACACACAGTTATCCACAAGATCGGTGGATAGTGTCGAAATACTGCAAAACAAGACTTTTAGCATAAATGGAGAGTTCTAATGTTGCTTTTGTATAAGGAGGTTAGCTGAGTTTTCTCAGGATAACCTTTCAGCAACCCTGCCAAAGTGACTATCGGAATCGACGACGACATGGAAGAATCAATACTCGAAAAGCACGAATCCCCTTTTGAACGCGGCGCCAATGTAATCAAACGGTTTCTAAGAACGCTGCCGGGAACGCCTGGCGTTTACAGAATGCTAGATGCGAACGAACAAGTGCTTTATGTCGGCAAAGCTAAAAATCTCAAAAAACGGGTTATCAGCTACACAAAAGCAACCGGGCAATCGGCACGAATTATGCGCATGGTCTCCCTGACCCATGCCATGGAGTTTGTCTCAACCCATACAGAAGTAGAAGCGCTTCTTCTTGAAGCGAACCTGATTAAAAAGCTAAAACCCCGTTACAATATTATTCTGCGGGATGACAAGTCATTCCCCTACATACTGATCACCAGCGATCATGAATGGCCACAGATTACAAAACATCGGGGAGGTCGCAGCAAAAAGGGCGAATATTTCGGCCCTTTCGCCTCTGCCGGTGCTGTAAACGAAACCCTCGCGACATTCCAACGCCTGTTCCCTCTCCGCTCTTGCAGCGATTCTGACTTTGAAACCCGTACGAGACCCTGCTTGCAATATCAAATCAAACGATGTTCTGCGCCGTGCGTGGATCGTATCTCTCAAGAAGACTATCAAGTCGTTGTAGAAGAGGCCCGTGCGTTCCTTTCTGGAAAAAGCCACGAATTGCAGAAGCGCCTTGCACAAAAAATGCAATCAGCCAGTGATGAACTGGATTTTGAACAGGCTGCTGTCCTTCGCGACCGTTTGAAAGCCATGGCACACATCCAGTCCAAGCAAACCATCAACCTTCCAAACATTGACGAGGTTGATGTCATTGCTGCCCATCAGGAAGGTGGCCAAACCTGTGTACAGGTTTTCTTCATCCGTTCAGGACAGAATTTGGGAAACAGGGCCCATTACCCAACACATACTCGCGAGGAAGGTCCAGAGGACATTCTAAGTGCCTTCATTGGGCAATTCTATGACAGCAGACCAGCGCCCAAAAACATTTGGGTAAGCCATATGCCGATTGAGTCTGAACTTCTGGCCGAAGCCCTGTCCATTGCTGCAGAGAAAAAGATATCGCTTTCCACCCCCAAGCGGGGGCCTAAAAAGGAAATGTTGGAGCACGCAATTCTAAACGCTAGAGGAGCGCTTTCCCGCAGGATGGCAGAAAATGCCACGCAGCGTCAGTTGCTTGAGGCGGTTGGAACGTTATTTGAGATGAAAGAAACCCCACGTCGCATCGAAGTATATGACAACAGCCACATTTCAGGCACACATCAAGTAGGAGCCCTTATCGTTGCAGGACCGGAAGGTTTCGATAAAAAGGGATACCGTAAGTTCAACATCAAAGACGCTGCCCTCACGCCAGGGGACGATTATGGCATGATGCGCGAGGTTTTAACTCGCCGGTTTTCGAGATTACAAAAAGAAGATCCCGACAAACAGGGAGAGACGTCTGGCTCCAGAGAATTATGGCCAGATCTAGTTTTAGTTGATGGCGGATTGGGCCAGCTAAATGCTGCAATAGACGTCTTCAAAGATCTCGGCATCAAAGATGTAGTCCTTGCAGGGATCGCCAAGGGACCCGACAGGAATGCAGGGCGTGAGAGGTTTTTTGTTCCCGGAAAACCACCTTTCTCGCTCCCTGAAAAAGACCCCACGTTATATTTCCTGCAACGCCTTCGAGATGAAGTTCATCATTTTGCGATCACAACACATCGTGCCAAGCGCTCTAAAGCGATTGGGAAGTCACCACTTGATGAGATCCAGGGTATTGGCGGCAAACGAAAGAAGGCACTACTCAACCACTTCGGATCTGCAAAAGGTGTTGAAAGTGCTGCTTTGGCGGATTTGGAAGAAGTTGAGGGCGTGTCAAAAACATTGGCACAAACCATCTTTGATTTTTTTCATGAAGAAAGTTAATTTGACCGCTATCGCTCATCATTTGCCTTGCCTATACTACTCCTCGTCTTTCAGCCACCAAACACTAGGAACCAGGGCATGCTACTTCGTCTGCCAAACCTACTTACGCTCTCACGGATAGCTGTTATTCCTTTACTGCTAGCGTCTTTCTATCTTCCTGGGGAGGCCTCCAGTTGGGTCCCGCTGGGCCTTTTTGTTGCGGCCGGAATAACTGACTTTTTTGACGGTTATCTTGCGCGGCGAAACAAGCAAACCTCTAATCTTGGCCGTTTCCTTGATCCAGTAGCCGATAAAGTACTGGTTGCTGCTACATTACTTTTTTTGGTTGGTGTGGGCAGGATCAGTGATTGGAGTATGATCCCTGCGGTAATTATCCTTTGCAGAGAAATCATGGTATCAGGTCTACGTGAATTTTTAGCAGAATTACGGATCGGAATGCCTGTCAGCAAGCTTGCAAAATGGAAGACCGCTGCTCAGATATTTGCACTCTGCTTCTTGTTAGTAGGGCCGGCAGGGCCGGCTGAATTTAATGCGTTACTTGTGGGTGATATTCTTCTCTGGATAGCTGGGTTACTGACTGTATGGACCGGTTACGACTATTTACGTTTAGGCCTGAAACATATGTTAGTTGAGGAAGACACCTGAAATGGAAGTTATTGGTATTTCGGGTTGGAGCGGTAACGGTAAAACCACTTTATTAGAGAATTTGATACCTGCCTTGATCGACAAGGGTTTTAGTGTTTCAACACTTAAACATGCCCATCATAAATTCGATGTGGATCATCCGGGAAAAGATAGTTTTCGCCATCGTGAAGCAGGTGCAAAAGAGGTCTTAATTTCCTCGAAAACTCGCTGGGCTCTAATGAGTGAAAACATAGATGATGACGAACTATCGGTTACCGAATTGATAGAGAAAATGTCCCCTGTTGATATCCTACTAATTGAGGGTTTTAAGAAAGAAGATTTTCGAAAAATTGAAATCATCAGAAACGACAATGATACAGAGCCTCTCTACAAAAGTGACCCAACCGTTATTGCAGTAGCAACTGACCGGAACGACATCAAAACCGAATTGCCCCTACTTGATTTAAACGACGTATCAGCAATTGCAGCCTTCATAATCATGACATGCGGGCTTGAGGATCGGTAAATGAAACGTTTACCAAATGACTGCTTTTCAAACATTGAAGACATGCTGGCAGTTGATGAAGCGCGAGCAGAAATAACAAAAAATATCCTGCAGATTACCGACACTGAAATTGTGAACCTTGAAGATGCAAGCGGACGAATTTTAGCAGAGGATATGTATGCTCTGTTTCCTGTACCTCCGGCAGATAACTCTGCTGTGGATGGATACGAGTGCCGCAGGTAAGCCTTATTCTGGCAGCCTTACAGAGGGCCAATGCGTCAAAATCTTCACAGGCGCGCCAATGCCCGACCGTTGTGACAGCATTGCGATGATCGAAGACATTTCAGAGTTTGATGGCAAAGTAGAAATGCCTCGAGGATTAACTCAAAGTGTAAACAGGCGCTTTGCCGGGGAAGATATTAAAGCAGGTAGTCTTGTCCTCAACAAAGGAACGTCTTTAAGGCCACAGGAAATCGGACATCTCGCCTGTATCGGAAAGCTTGAAATACCTGTTTTCAAGAAAATCAGGATAGCGCTTCTATCCACTGGTGATGAACTAGAAAACCCGGGAGATGCCCTCCCGTTTGGGAGCATTTACGACAGCAATCGCTATATGTTGTCGGCCTTACTTCGCAAATACGGCTGTATCGTTAAAGATTTTGGTATCGTACCCGATACGTATGGGACTCTTCGTGATACGCTCGTAAAGGCTGCCAAGGAAAGTGATCTGGTTATCACATCCGGTGGTGTGTCCATGGGAGACGAAGATCATGTTAAAAGCGCTATCGAAGCGACGGGAAGTCTTCATTTTTGGCGAATTGCGATAAAGCCCGGACGCCCGTTGGCTTTGGGCCAAATTAAAGGCACAGCATTTGTTGGATTACCTGGAAATCCGGTT